>Ga0265780_10002757_pt1 | contig 23602 bp, 24 predicted proteins | sample P1T30metagenome_FD_192432 | JGI IMG/M metagenome (GOLD analysis project Ga0265780, IMG submission 192432) | Plant litter microbial communities from East Loma Ridge, Irvine, California - P1 T30 | ecosystem: Environmental > Terrestrial > Plant litter > Unclassified | place: USA: California... | reverse complement strand
CATACAAGAAAATTGAAGGCCTTGAGCATATTGATAAAATTGTAGACGTAGACCAGACCCCGATCGGGAGGACTCCGCGTTCAAACCCTGCCACCTACACGGGAATGTTTACGGATATCCGGAATCTCTTTGCAGAACTGCCGGAAAGCAAAATCCGTGGATACAAACCGGGAAGATTCTCTTTCAACGTGAAAGGCGGAAGGTGCGAAACCTGTCAGGGCGGCGGTTTGAAAGTCATTGAAATGAACTTTTTGCCGGATGTGTATGTGCATTGCGAAACCTGCAACGGGAAACGTTTCAACAGGGAGACCCTGGAAGTCCGTTACAAAGGAAAATCAATTTCCGATGTACTGGAAATGACGATTGATGAGGCCGTAGATTTTTTCCAGCCGATTCCCAGGATTTTTGCACGGGTAAAAACGTTACAGGATGTAGGATTGGGATACATCACGATGGGACAGCAGTCCACCACGCTTTCCGGAGGAGAAGCCCAACGTATCAAGCTGGCGACGGAACTGGCCAAAAGACAGACCGGAAATACCTTATACATTCTGGATGAGCCGACGACCGGACTGCATTTTGAGGACGTTAAAATCCTGATGGATGCCATTAACCGCCTGGTGGAATTGGGAAATTCATTTATCATCATTGAACATAATATGGATGTGATCAAGCTGGCCGACCATATTATCGACGTTGGTCCCGAAGGCGGAAAACACGGCGGACAGATTGTAGCCCAGGGCACACCGGAAGAAATTGTGAAATCGAAGAAGAGTCTGACCGGGAAGTTTTTGAAGAAGGAACTGTAAGATATTAATCACATAATAATGAAAACCACAATGCAAATTGTGGTTTTTTTATTTACTTTTGAGAAAAACGAATAAATATGGATAAACCTACTGAGATTCTTATTATTGAAAAGGAATATAAAATTATTTTAAAAGAAGTTTCTACAGAGCAAGATATTTCAGGTTATAAGTTCAGAAATACATACCAACTCAATACTGATGGGAAAGTTGTAGGTCTTAGCTTATCAAACAATCAGTTTACAGAAATTAAAAATCTGGCAGAATTAAAGCAACTTTCAAAACTCAATTTATCTTATAATAAAATTACAGAAATTAAAAGTCTGGAAGAATTAAAGAATCTTTCAGAACTTAACTTGGCAGGAAACCAAATTACAGAGATTGAGAACCTGGAAGAGTTACTACATCTTTCAGAACTTGATTTATCTGGAAACCAAATTACAGAGATTAAGAATCTGGAAGAGTTACAACATCTTTCAGAACTTGATTTATCTGGAAACCAAATTACAGAGATTAAGAATCTGGAAGAGTTGAAACAACTTTTAGAACTTGATTTATCTGAAAACCAAATTACAGAGATTAAGAATCTGGAAGGGTTGAAACAACTTTCAATACTTAATTTATCTGGAAACCAAATTACAGAGATTAAGAGTCTGGAAGAGCTACAACATCTTTCAGAACTCTATTTATCTGGAAATCAAATTACAGAGATTAAGAATTTGGAAGAGTTGAAACAGCTTTTAGAACTTTATTTATCTGAAAACCAAATTACAGAGATTAAAAATCTGGAAGAGCTGCAAGATCTTTCAGGACTTCATTTATCTGGAAACCAAATTACAGAGATTAAGAATCTGGAAGAGTTGAAGCAACTTTCAGAACTTCATTTATCTGGGAACCAAATTAAAAAGATTAAGAATCTGGAATGCCTGCAACAACTTTCAGGACTTTACCTATCCCAAAATCAAATTATAGAGATTGAGAACCTGGAAAAGCTGCAACATCTTTCAGAACTTCATTTATCATCAAATCAAATTACAGAAATTAAGAATCTGGAAGAATTGAAGCAACTTTCAGAACTTTACTTATCAGCAAATCAAATTACAGAAATTAAGAATTTGGAAGAATTGAAGCAACTTTCAGAACTTGATTTATCTGGAAACCAAATTACAGAGATTAAGAATCTGGAAAAGTTGAAGCAACTTTCAGAACTTGATTTATCTGGAAACCAAATTACAGAGATTAAAAACCTGGAAGAGCTGAAAAACATTTCAAGACTTTACTTATCAGCAAATCAAATTACAGAGATTAAAAATCTTGAAGAGTTGAAGCAACTTTTAGAACTTTCCTTATCTAGAAACCAGATTACAGAGATTAAAAATCTGGAAGAGCTGAAAAACCTTTCAAGACTTTCCTTATTAGGAAACCAAATTATAGAGGTTAAGAATCTGAAAGACCTACAACAACTTTCAGAACTTTCCTTATCTAGAAACCAAATTACAGAGATTAAAAATTTGGAAGAGCTGCAAAAGCTTTCAAATATTGATTTATCCAAAAATAAAATTCATAATATTCAATCTTTATTATTTTATTTTGAAAAAGGATTAGATGTTAGTAATGAAAAATATTTTTTTAAGGGAATTTTTTTAGAAGATAATCCCTTAGTAAAACCACCTATGCAGGTGGTAAAACAGGGGAGAGAAGTGATTATAGAATGGTTCGAAGAAGCAAAGAATTATGGCACAGAACCTTTATATGAAGCAAAGTTGCTAATAGTAGGAGAGCCCAGACATGGAAAATCATCACTTCGAAAAAAATTATTAGATAATGAATATAGAATACCAGATGAATATTTAGAAGAGACCTTAGGAGTGGAAATACATCCTGATTATAAGGTACAAATCCCAGAAAAAAAAGAGAATATAAAAGTAAATATTTGGGATTTTGGTGGACAGGAAAAGCAATACTATTTACATCAATATTTTCTCAAGAAAAATGCAGTTTATATATTAGTTTCAGATAGTAGAAAAGATAATCCAAATTTTGATTACTGGATGTCAAAATTAAAATTATTTACAGGTAATGAAAACGAAATTTTGATTTTATTTAATCAGATCAATCGTACTACGGAAAGTAACAGTTTTAATTCAAAACAGTATGAAAAATCAGGTTTTCTTTTTAAGGAATTTTATCAGGATTTATCAAAAGATAAAGATCGCTTTTTTGAATTCAAAAACTATATTGATGAATCCCTTTTAAAGCTTTCACATATAGGTGAAGAATACCCAAAATATTGCAAAGCAATATCTGATAAAGTTGATGAAAAGAAAAATATAGAAAAGTTAGACTATATTACTATTGAGGAATTCGAATCAATATGTACAGAGTTGGGTTATTCTGAATCGAAAATTATTAAAAAGAGTCTTGAATATTTAGATTTAATAGGGAAAATTATTTATTATGAAGAAGATACATCATTAAATCACCTTATTATTCTTAATCCCCATTGGTTAATTGATGCTATATATGGAATTATTACAAGCAAAGAATTAGAAGATAGGAAGGGGAAATTTATTAGAGATTGGTTAAACAATTACCTGGGAACATCACAAGAAAAAAGATCAAAGACATATTCTTTAAGTGAAATAAACAATATACTTCGTTTAATGCTTAAAAATCATTATGATATTTGTTATACACTTAATGATCAAGATTATCTTATCCCTTTATTAATGCCAAATGAAATTCCTGAAAATGATATAGACTTTTCTGATGGATTACAAATTATTTTTAAATATGAAATAATGCCAAAAGGTCTAATACCAAGAATTTTGGTCAGGAAAAGTGAATATATTTATAATGATTTGCTGTGTAGCAATGCGGGAATTTTAAAGATAGAAAATACAATTGCCAAAATATCAGAACATTTTGAAAAAAATGATGCTAATCGTTACATTAAAATTATAACTAAAGGCGAAAATCAGATAGAATTTTTACAGGAATTAAGATTAGAATTACTTAATGTACAAAGAGGATGGTTCAATAATTTAGAAGTTGTAGAATTAATTCCTTGCAATTGCATTGAATGTAAAGTTTCTGACAATCCTGAATTATATGATAGAGAACAAGATTTGATAAGAAAAACAAAAAAGGGTAAGCTAAAAATAGAGTGTCGTAAATCAGATGATCAAGTGGAGATAATACCTCTACTTGGCGCAGTATATGATAAAAAAATAATTGAATTTTATTCTCGCGATGAGATAAACAAAATAAGAAAAAATATCCCGGATATTTATATAAAAAACTTCAATGCAGGTGATGGTTATGATATCGGTGCAGATTCGACATTAGGAAAAAATCAAATAGGAGGAAGATATAATAATCAAGAGAATTAATAAAAAATGGGAGATCAATTTTATTTTGGTGAAAAGTCTAAATTCAGCGGAAATCAGTTTGGAGGTGAAAATAACACTCAATCAAATAATTTCGACTCATATTCTTCAAATCCAGAGGTTCTAAAGGCTGAAGAAATCCTAACAGAATTTCAGCAACTAAAAGTAGAAAATGATGAGTGGAAAGATATTTTTATTGAGGGGATGAAAGATTTGATGGAATTAAAACAAGCTGAAACAGAAGAAGCAGTTCAAGAATCTAAAACGAAGTTAAGAAAATGGCATGATACAATTTTTGATTTAGGAAAAAGAGTAAATGATTGGAAAAACATCACTTTTTTAGGTGTAGATTTTGCAGATAAAACACCAAAATTAATGGAATTAGGAAGTCATATTTCAAAAGTTATAGGATTCTAATTTAATATTCAATTATAATGGCTAAACAGATTAAGTTTAGCCTTTTTATGCAATAATTACAACAATAATATTAAATTTTCAATTATTTTAAAATTTATTTATCTGAACATCAGTTAATTAATTTTTAATGTTAACCAAATGTTAACTGAGTATTAATTTAGTATGAATTATTTCATAACTTTGATAAAGAGATACAATAAAATAAGTTCAATCTATAAAATCAAATCGTTATGAAAAATAAAATTCAGATATTCTTTGCTTCACTTTTAGTATGTGGGTCTATGGCCGTTCTTAATACAGTTAAAGCACAGACAACCGATACAAATGCCAATACCATCCAGGAAGTTAAATTATATAAAAATGATGCCTTTACGGAGATCAGGGAGATGCTGATTGACAATTTCGACTTTACCGGTGAGGATTACAAACAGGGAGTCGTGAATTCCGAAGTGAAATTTGAAATTGCGCCCAACGGAAAAATTGTAAATGTCCGTTCCAAAGGAGACTGTAAAAACGTAAGCAAAGAAATTGAAAACGTATTGAGGGGTTCTTATTACAAAACAGGCAAGAAAACATCAACTGCTGATATGATGGCTTATACTTATGTAATGCCGGTGACATTGCAAATTGATAACCGATAAATTAAAAATTCATAATATTTTATATTGTAAAAGCCATACAGAATCCTGTGTGGCTTTTGATTTTAAAACACCGGATCGTGAATATTTTAAGCAGGAAATATAATAACTGTTGAAAGGCTGCGTTTATAAAGAACAATCAATACAATTAAAACGATATGAAAAATTTAAAAAAACTCAGCAAAGCAGATCTGAAATCGGTGTACGGCGGACAGCCCAAACAATACTGTGTGTATTGTGAACGCCTGAACAAAACAGTATGCAGCAACGTACAGATCAGTACATGCCCTTAAAAAATGAAGCCGTCCCGTTTATTCGGGGCGGCTTTATTGTACAGCTATTCTGCATCGGAAACAAAATTCCGTAAACTTGTTTTCAGGTCTTTTATATCCGGATTGTCACCGAAATTGATATTGTCAACTTTCCAGTTACCTTCAGTTTTCACCATCTTTACCTGATCCGTCCAGACCGTTTTAGGCGAAAACGCAGCATTTTCAAGTTCAACATCTACCGTTACCGACTTGTTCGATAGATCTTCTGTATGGATTTTCTTTATCTTATATGAAGTAAACCCTTCATACTGGCTGGTAAAAACAGAACCTTCCAGCAGCATAGGCTTATCGTCCGGATATTCACTTTTTTTAATTCTTTCCATATCTGTTTTGGATACACTGACTGCATCCTGGAGGATCTTTTTCAGCTCAGGGGAAAACAGGTCTTCATCAACAGGTTTGTCATAAAGTTCTTCACCGGATGCACCGTATGTGGTGTAAAGCTGATTGATGCGTTGGGTGATATCCTGATCAGCGTGGGTTTCTGTTTTTCTGCATCCTGTAAAAATAAGGCAGATGCTCAGAAGTAAAAATAATGGTTTCATAATCGGATTTAACAGTTGTTTTGTGAATTTACAAATTTTTAGTTTAAGATAATTTTTATATTCCGGCATACCATATAAATTGATACATTTGATCCCCTAATAAAAGTATTGTGAATCCTATTTTAGATGTTGTTGTCCGCTCCCTCTGTGTATACCTTTTCATGGTTATCGCCATACGCCTTTTTGGGAAGAATCAGCTTTCACAGCTTAATGCCGGGGATGTCGTTCTGCTTTTGCTGATTTCCAATGCCGTTCAGAATGCAATGGTGGGCCAGGATACCTCCCTTCAGGGCGGGCTGATTGCTGCCCTTGTTCTTTTTGTTGCCAATTTCATTGTTAAAAGATTGATGTTTTCCAGTCAGAAATTTGAAAGTTTTCTGGAAGATGACCCTGTTATTCTGGTGAAGGACGGAATTGCCGATCAGCATGCCCTGAATAAAGTTAAGATCAGTATAGGAGAACTTGAAGAAGCCGTCAGGGAACATGGCGTTGACGGAATTGAGCATGTAAAGCTGTCTATTCTTGAAGTGGATGGGAACATCAGTGTCATATCGCAGGATGAAAAAAGCAAACAGACCCATTATTCCAGGATTAAAAGGAAAAGCAAAAAGAAATACCGTTAGTTTAGCTTACTCCGAATGTAATGTTTTGAAATCCTATTTTCCTTGTCCAAGTCCGAAGCAGGGCTTTTTGAATAATCTGGCATTATCCTTGCTGCTCTATCTGCGAAATTTGAAAAAGTGAAAAATGAAAGGACTGATTACAGTGTTCGGAATCGTGACTTCAGCTTTGCTGCTGACTTCATGTGTTGTTCAGCAACATCCGGGAAGAAGAGGGATGCCGCCCGGGCATGCGAAAAGAATACACGTATATGAAAAACGGGGGCACGGCCATCACAAACACAAAGGCCATCACGGCAGAGGGCGCGGACACGGGCATCACAGATAACATGAGAAAGATAATGAGAAGCACTGAATTTTTGGTGCTTCTTCTTTTTAATACCATAAGTTTTACTCCGGATAATACAGTTGGCATCTGTATTGATGACTTTACCCTGAATTAAAAAAAGGAATTATGAAAAAAGTATCTAAATTAATGATGATCCTGGCTCTGGCTGCCGTTGTATCTTCATGCCTGCACCGTCCGCCTGCACCTCCAAGACCTCCGAGACCGCCTCACCACGGCAGATAAGATGAATTAAAAAGCCCGGATCATATTCCGGGCTTTATGCATTTAATGATCATTTATATAGGATCTCTGATATTTTCCTGTTATCGCCGTTACATTCTCGAAGTTCTTGTATTGAGAAAAGTATTGAAGATCATCACTTCCTGTCCGAATTTCGTTTCAATCCGTTCCGAAATATTCTGCAATTCGCTTTTAACAAAATCTTCCCTTACTTCCTGATTGTCAAAAAGAAGAAGGAGGTTATAGTTTTTACCTTCATCAATATAGTCACTGTGCACTTCAGAAAGGATATATTTATTGACATCCATCAGGTTTTCCGCCATTAAAACGAGCGTTTCATTCATGTAAATTTCCCATTCCGCAAGATTCTCTTTTGTACAGTGGAAGGTTATGCTCAACATGCTCATATTTTATGAATTTTTAAGATTGTATGCGTAAATTTTACCGTAAAAATCGGTAAATTTTTCGTAAATTAGCCCGTTAATTAAAAATACAAAAAGATAATTTTCAGACGTACCGCTAAGGGTCTGATTATCATTATAATAAAATTGTTTATGCAAAAAGAAGGAGAAAGACTGATTCCTATCAACATTGTTGATGAAATGAAGTCGTCTTATATCGATTATTCGATGTCAGTTATCGTGTCAAGAGCGTTACCTGATGTAAGAGATGGCTTAAAACCTGTTCATAGAAGAGTACTTTACGGTATGTATGGATTAGGGGTTTTTTCTAATAGGAAATATTTAAAATCCGCGAGAATTGTTGGGGACGTTTTGGGTAAGTACCACCCGCACGGAGATTCTTCCGTTTATGATGCCATGGTAAGAATGGCCCAGGACTGGAGCCTGCGTTATCCTCAGGTTGACGGCCAGGGTAACTTCGGTTCAATGGACGGCGACCCGCCTGCAGCAATGCGTTATACCGAAGCAAGATTGAAAAAGATCTCTGATGAGATTCTTTCGGATCTGGACAAGGAAACGGTAGATTTTCAGAATAACTTCGACGACAGTTTACAGGAACCGACAGTAATGCCTTCAAAAATCCCGAACCTTCTGGTAAACGGAACTTCAGGTATCGCAGTAGGGATGGCCACGAATATGGCCCCTCACAACTTAACGGAAGCGGTTAATGCCATCTGTGCCTACATTGATAACAGAGAAATCACCATTGATGAGCTGATGCAGCATATCATTGCTCCGGATTTTCCTACCGGAGGGATTATCTATGGATATGACGGTGTAAGGGATGCGTTCCATACCGGCAGAGGAAGGGTTGTATTAAGAGCAAAAGTGGCTTTTGAAGAAATCGGTAACAGGAATGCTATTATTGTTAACGAAATTCCATATCAGGTTAATAAGGCTGAAATGATCTCGAAAACAGCTGATCTGGTAAAAGATGATAAGATTCCGGGGATTTATGAAATCAGAGACGAATCTGACAGACGGGGTCTTCGTATCGTTTATGAACTTAAAAATGATGCGATCCCTAATGTTGTCTTAAACTTATTATACAAATATACTTCTCTTCAGACTTCCTTCAGTGTCAACAGCATTGCTTTGGTACACGGAAGACCGGAACAGCTGAACCTGAAAGACATTATTCATCATTTTGTAGAGCACAGACACGAAATTGTTATCAGGAGAACTGAGTACGAACTCAGAAAAGCTAAAGAAAGAGCGCATATCCTGGAAGGTTTCATGAAAGTGATCGGAACGCAGGACTCATTGGATAAAGCCATCGCTATTATCCGTCACAGTGCGAATCCGCAGGCGGCAAAAGAAGGGTTGATTACAGAATTCGAACTTTCTGACATCCAGGCGCAGGCTATTCTTGATATGCGTCTTGCCCGTCTTACAGGGATGGAGCTTGACAAGATCCGTGATGAGTACGACACCATTATGAAGGAAATTGCTGATCTTGAAGATATCCTGGTTAATGAGCCGAGAAGATTTGAGATTATTAAAGGTGAACTGGTTGAAGTAAGAGAAAAATACGGTGACGAAAGAAGAACGGAAATCGATTTTTCAGGTGGTGAAATGTCAATTGAAGACATCATCCCAAATGAATCTGTGGTTCTTACCATTTCTCACGCAGGTTATATCAAAAGAACCTCACTTTCAGAATATAAAATACAGAGCAGAGGCGGCGTAGGAAACAGGGCGGCTACTACAAGGGACGAAGACTTCCTGGAGTATATCGTTTCCGCAACCAACCACCAGTATATGTTGTTCTTTACGGAAAAAGGAAGGTGTTACTGGCTGAGGGTATTTGAAATTCCCGAAGGTTCCAAAACATCCAAAGGACGTGCTGTCCAGAACCTGATCAATATCGAGCCGGATGATAAGATTAAAGCATACATCAGGACCAATAACCTGAAAGATTCAGAATACGTCAATCAGATGAGCGTGGTGATGGTTACGAAAAACGGTACCATCAAGAAAACTTCGCTTGAAGCCTACTCAAGGCCGAGAATCAACGGGGTAAATGCCATTGAAATCAGGGATAATGACCAGTTGTTAGGGGCTTACCTTACCAACGGAACTTCCCAGATTATGATTGCGACCAAAAACGGTAAATGTATCCGTTTCCCTGAAGAAAAAGTAAGAGAAGTGGGAAGAGGCTCTATCGGGGTACGTGGAATCAGCATGGATGATAATGATGAAGCCATCGGTATGATTGTAGTTAATGATCTTGAAAACGAAACGGTTCTTGTGATCTCTGAAAAAGGATACGGAAAAAGGACTGCTGTGCTGGACTATAGGGAAACCAACAGAGGCGGAAAAGGGGTAATTACCCTGAACATTACCGAAAAAACAGGAAACCTGATCGCCATCCAGAATGTAACGGACGAAGACGGACTGATGATCATCAACAAATCTGGCGTAGCCATCCGTATGAATATGGATGAAATGAGGGTAATGGGCAGAAATACACAGGGTGTAAAAATGATCAACCTTAAGAAAAATGACGAAATTGCAGCCATTGCAAAAGTAGAAATGGACAAAGAGGTGGAAGAAGTGATTCAAAGTGAAGAAGGAGCAGAAGCTTTGGCTGAAACCCCTGAAAACAATACAGAAATACCTCAGGCTGAAGAAGGCCAGGACCCTGCAGAGGGAAATGAGAATTCTGGTTCTGAAGAACAATAGTATACAATTAATATAAAATAGTGATTATGAAAAAGCTAATTTTAGGTATGGCTATCGTAGCATCAGCTTTTGCTTTCGGGCAGAAAGCCGGAGATGCAAACGCTAAGCTACAGGAAGCTAACAAAGCGGCAATGGATGCGTATGGTGCAAAAAACTATGCAGCTGCTGCCCCTAAGTTTATGGAAGTTTACAACTTGCTTAAAACAAGTGGTCAGGATAATAAAGTGTATATGTATTACGCAGGTCTTAATTATGCTTTGGCAAATGACATAGACCAGGCTACAAAAATCTATTCAGATCTGATCAACTCGGGTTACACAGGTGTGGAAACTACCTATACGGCGAAAGAAAACAAAACAGGACAGGTATCAAGCTATGATAAAGCTACCTGGGAACTGCTGAAAAAATCTTCATCCAAAGACTATTCTGATTTCAAAACAGAACAGTCTCCAAGTGTGGAAGCAGACCTGTATGAAACAATGTCAACCCTATTGTTAAACGCCAAGAAAAACGACGAAGCTTTGGCGATTATTGAAAAAGGCCTGGCAAAGTTCCCTAACAATGCTAAATTAAAAGAATACCAGGGAACAGCGTTATACGCTTCAGGAAATACGGATAAATTCATGGCGAATTTAAAAGAGCAGCTGGCGAAAAACCCTAATGATGCCACCAACTGGTATAATTTAGGTGTGCTTCAGGGTAAAAATCCTGAGACGGCAAACGAAGCCGTTGCCTCTTTCCAGAAAGCCATTGAGCTTAAACCTGATTTTTCCAATGCTTACCAGAACCTTGTGTACACGGTAATCGGGGACGATGAAAAAGCGGTAACCGATATCAATGCGGTGAGAAAAACGAAGCCGGATGAAGCGACCAAGTTAATTGAAGCCAGAAAGGAAAGGTTCATGAAAGCAACGCCTTATGCTGAAAAATGGTACCAGGCTGTACCTGCCGATATCAATAGTGTTCAGGTGTTAAAAGACATTTACAACACCACCAAGAATACGGCTAAGTATAATGAAATGAAAGCCAAAGAAACAGAGCTTAAGGCACAGCAGCCTAAATAATCCGGCGGGACCAGGATTAAATATACAAACCGGAGCATTTTTGTTCCGGTTTTTTTGTTGGCTGTTTTTAAAATGAAAAACAATACCAGGCCAGAAATAACCATTAATTGATACTTAAGATTGAATATATAACTAATTTAAAATCAGGTATTTTCAGGTGTTTCGTAAAACAGCAGGCTGCAAATTTCTGATCATAATAATAGGGTTGTTAAATAAAATATTCAGGTCTTGAAATTACTGTTGATTTCCTACATTATCCTCAAAAATCAACCTTGAAATTCTCTGCAATTCCGTATCTTTGAGAAAAATTTTTACAAAAATGATCGAGTGGAAAACCGCCAGGGAATACCAGGACATTACCTACAAAAAATGTAATGGTGTAGCGAGAATTGCGTTCAACAGACCGGAAATTCGCAACGCTTTCAGACCAAAAACAACTTCCGAATTATACGATGCTTTTTATGACGCTTCAGAAGATCCTTCCATAGGCGTCGTGCTTCTTTCAGGAGAAGGGCCAAGTCCGAAAGACGGAGGCTGGGCATTCTGCAGCGGCGGAGACCAGAAAGCGAGAGGGCACCAGGGATATGTAGGGGAAGACGGCAGGCACCGTCTGAATATCCTCGAAGTTCAGCGTCTGATCCGTTTTATGCCGAAAGTGGTTATTGCAGTAGTCCCGGGATGGGCAGTAGGCGGAGGCCACTCCCTTCATGTGGTTTGCGATCTGACACTGGCGAGTGAAGAACACGCGATCTTCAAACAGACGGATGCCGATGTTACCAGTTTTGACGGCGGTTACGGCTCTGCTTACCTTGCCAAAATGGTGGGACAGAAAAAAGCCCGCGAAATTTTCTTTTTAGGGAGAAACTATTCCGCTCAGGAAGCTTTGGAAATGGGAATGGTCAATGCCGTAATTCCCCATGCTGAACTGGAAGATACCGCTTATGAATGGGCACAGGAAATCCTGGCCAAATCCCCAACCTCGATCAGGATGCTGAAATTTGCCATGAACCTTACCGATGACGGCATGGTGGGACAGCAGGTTTTTGCAGGGGAGGCTACACGTCTGGCCTACATGACCGAAGAAGCACAGGAAGGAAGGAATGCATTCCTTGAAAAAAGAAAACCGGACTTCGGAAAAGATCAGTGGATTTCATAAATAAGAAGTTAGAGGTTAGAAATTAGATATTAGACTATGCGGTTTAAAATCTAACTTCTAGTTTCTTATTTCTAATATCTAAATTATTATGTCAGATTGGATAAAAGCCGCAAGGCTTAGAACATTACCGCTTTCGTTAAGCGGGATTATCATGGGTTCATTCATTGCAAAATGGAGGCTGTATGGTGAAGGCGGAACCTGGGACTGGAAGATTTTTGCTCTTGCACTTTTAGTGACGCTGCTGTATCAGGTGTTATCAAACTATGCCAATGATTACGGAGACGGGGTAAAAGGGACCGATGCAAAAAGGGCAGTAGAGGCAGAATCAAGAGCAGTGGCTTCCGGAAGAATTACGGCGAATCAGATGAAAAGTGCCGTAATCCTTTTGTCCATCTTGTCTTTCGCGGCAACGGTGGCCCTTCTGTATGTTGCTTTCATCCCGGAATATATGAATGAATTTTATATTTTCATCGGATTGGGAGTGGCGAGCATCTTGGCGGCAATCGGGTATACGGTAGGAAAAAAACCTTACGGGTACATGGGGTTGGGTGATCTTTTTGTCTTCATCTTCTTCGGACTGGTTTCAGTATGCGGAAGTTATTTCCTCTTTACAAAAACATTCAGCTGGGATATGCTGTTGCCTGGAACCTCCATCGGAATGATGAGCATGGCCGTCCTGAACCTGAATAATATGAGAGACATTGAAAGCGACCGTTTATCAGGGAAAAACAGCCTTGCACTGAGGATCGGTTTCAAAAATGCCATGATCTACGAAATGGTCTTATTGCAGCTTCCGTTGATTTTAATGCTGGTGTTTTTCGGGGTTAACGGATTTTTTCAGACTCAGAATTACTATGTTTTTATTGTTATGATTTTACTTCTTCCGTTAATGAAACTGCGGAGGCAGATCATGGCTGTAAAAAATCCCAGGGAGCTTGATCCGTTTTTAAAACAGGTTGGCATCATGACTTTTGTAATGGCTGTTCTTACGGCTTTCGGGCTTAATTATTTTGGATGATTAGTTACAAATGAAATTAAAGCATTTAAATATTCTTTTTTCTGTAGTGATTCTGCTTTCTAACATTTATTTTATTTGTACCACAATAAAATTAATTGAGAAAGATGGAGGACCAATGGGATTAGGCTATTTTGTTCTTCCATTTTCTTTAATTATAAATTTAGGAATAATTCCTTCATTAATTGTTATTTTAGGAAAACGGTATAATAATAAATTGCTACTTTTTCTAAACTCTGTTAACTCAATTCTAATATTATTTCTACTATATATTTCTTTATAAAATTTAAATAAATGAAAATACAATTTTTAGGACAAAACTGTTTTTTGTTCACGTACAAAGACAAAACAATTTTAAGCGACCCTTTCTACAATTATAAAAAAGCGGAATCAGGCTTTGATATTACCGTTCAGAAAATCGATTATATTTTGCTTACGCACGCACATGGAGACCATATTGCAGATGTGGAGGAAGTATTGCAGTTTCATACTGAAGCTACCGTTATCGCTGTACCGGAAATCTGCGGATATTTTAAAAATGCAAAGAACAAAGACGATGTGAACTTAGGCGGATCCGCAAAAATCGATGATCTCAGCATTGCCATGGTTCCGGCTCACCACACGAGTTCTTTCCCAGACGGAAGCTACGGAGGCGTTCCTGTAGGATATATTTTCAGGTTGCCTGAAGGTAAAAACTTATATATGGCAGGTGATACAGGTGTAATGGCAGATATGGAGCTGTTCCCGAAATTATACGGGAATCTGGATCTTTCTATTCTTCCTGTAGGCAGCCATTATACGATGGGACCTAAAGAAGCGGCTTTTGCAGCAGCAGAACTTCTGAAAACCCCGAAAGTAATCGGATGTCATTTCGATACGTTTCCGGCAATTGAAATCAGCCATGAAGAAGCACAGAAGCATTTTGCAGATAAAAATGTAGAACTTGTTTTACCAGCATTGGGCGAAACAATTGAATTTTAAATAATAAATAAAAGGAGAAGGTAATTTGGAAACTGAAATTAAAATGCTGAAGCATATAAAAACAAAAAAAGATAATTCTCAAATTACCTTACTTCAGTTTAAAACAAAAAAAATGGCAAGCTACCTAAATCACACCGCTACGACCAATTACCTTTGCTGCGTTCCCACCCTGGAGGATTCTCAGGAGCTGGTTGTTTAGGACTTGCCGTTGCAAAGATAGGAATATTTTATAAACCTGAAAATATTATCAGAGAAAAATAGTCGAAAAAATGCAGTAACAGCGCTAAACGGCTGAAAGGTAACGGAATAAATTTTCAACTTTTTTCTAAAAAATTACATATGACAAAAAGTCCATTAACACTAGGAATTATACTTTTTATCGCTACAATGACCGTCTTTTTTGTAGTGTATTCTTTTTACTCGGGAATCAATTATTTTGATATCTCCCTGAAGGCCAATGCTTTCGTGTTGCCAGTGCTGTATGCCGGGGTTGCGTTCTGGTCTGTAAAATCATACTGGAACAACCATCGGGTAGTCGGTTTTAAAGACGCATTCAAAAGGGCTTTCATTCCGATGTTTGTCGGGGGCATCCTTTCGGTTTTAAGCATGTATGCATACCTGAATTTTGTAGATACCGATGCGAAAAAACTGCTGAATTACCAGTATGTAACCCGCCAGAAAGCAGAGCTGGATAAAGAATATACGTCCGCAAGAAAAATCCTGAAACACCAGAAAGATATAGACGAACTGGACCAGAAATACAATGAAAGACTTCAAAGTTTTACTCCTGAAGCCGTTAAAGGTAAAGATATGCTTACTGTAAGTCATTTTTCAGGATATTTTGCAGCAATTCTTATATTTTACGTAGTTTTGTCTTTATTTTTCGGGGCGTTTTTCAGAACAAGAACGATCTATCAGGAAACAGAAAATCAAGAATAATTTTTATTAAGATTAAATGAATTTATCCATAGTTATTCCGCTATTGAATGAAGAGGCTTCTCTGGAAGAGCTTTTTTTAAGGATTGATACCGTCTGCCGGGCCAACAGTTTATCCTATGAAATCTGGTTTGTAGATGATGGAAGTACCGATCTTTCATGGAGTATTATTGAAAATCTGAGGGTGCAGCATCCTCAGATCCATGCCATCAAATTCTCTAAAAACTACGGGAAATCCCAGGCGCTGCATGCCGCTTTTGAAAGAACGGAAGGCGATGTAATCATTACCATGGATGCTGATTTACAGGATTTCCCTGAAGAAATCCCTGAACTGTACAATATGGTGGTTCTTGAAAATTACGATATTGTTTCCGGCTGGAAAAAGAAGCGTTTTGATAATGTAATGACGAAAAACGTTCCATCAAAATTATTTAATGCCGCAGCAAGAAAAGTTTCGGGCGTTGAGCTTCATGATTTCAACTGCGGATTAAAAGCGTATAAAAAACAGGTGGTAAAAACCATCGACGTTTACGGTGATATGCACCGGTACATTCCGGTTCTGGCAGCCAATGCAGGCTTCAGAAGGATCACGGAAAAAGAAGTAAAACACCAGGCAAGACCTTACGGAACATCCAAATTCGGTACAGAACGGTTTATCCGCGGTTTTCTGGATCTGGTTACCCTTTGGTTTGTGAGCCGTTTCGGCGGCAGGCCGATGCATTTCTTCGGTGCCGTGGGAACCATCATGTTTATCGTAGGATTTCTTTCCGCCTTATGGCTGGGACTTTCAAAACTGATTGATGTAGCCAGAGGAATTTACGGGCACCTGATTACCGATAATCCATGGTTTTTCATTGCCTTAACGATGATGATGATGGGGACATTGCTTTTCATTGCAGGCTTCCTGGGTGAAATGATCATCAGGACCAACAGAGAGCACAAGAATTATAATATTGATGAAGTGATATAGGCTGAAATGAATAAAAAGAGTTGTCTGAACTGTGGTCATTCAGTCTCCGGTGAGTTCTGTTCTCATTGCGGACAGAAATCTGACACAGCAAGAATAACTCCCGTGTCACTTATCAGAAATGATATTCTCGGATCTATCTGGCATGTAGAAGCCCGGTTTTTCCATACCCTAAAAGAAATTTTGTTCAGGCCGGGAAGAACGGCAATGAATTATATTGCAGGAAAAAGAATCAGATACAATAATTTTATTTCATTGTTGCTGGTTCTTTTTGGCTTTAATGTCATAGGATTCCATTTTTATGAAAGATTTGCATCTGCAGAAGCATTATCATCTGATTCTGAAATTAGGGTCTTTTTTTCAAAATATTCCAAAACAGTTTTATTTGTTATTATTCCGCTGTTGGGTGCCCATGCATATTTTCTTTTTAAGAGAATAAAATTAAATATAGCAGAGCATTTTATCATCGGAACCGTTAGCCTCTTAGGAATTTTAATCCTATTTTTGCTGGACGATATGGTAAGTCTGATCGGTTTGTGGAAACCCGTTTCAAAGATGTTTAACGGTATTGACAAAATTTTATTCGGTCTTTCTATTCTGTTCCCGGCAATTACTTATTGGAATGCTTTTAAAAATTTATACTCGAAAGCAGGTTTACTGTGGAGGGTGTTCATTCTGTATGTTTTGATGGGAACGGAAAGCCTTATTATAATTGCGGTTTTATATAAAATATTTTAAGCTGAATATGAAAAATATAGTGTACACATTCCTTTTGATGACGGTTGTTTCCTGCGGAAAAGTTTCCCCGGAAGGAACCATTGAACGGAAAGATGTGGAAGTCCCGGAATTTGTAAATCTTGATCTGGAAGGGAAGTTCCGGGTGTTCTATGCCCGGGGAGATAAAAATTTCGTAGAAATAGAAACCTATCCCAATGTAGCGGACAATCTTGATGTTGATGTCAGTGATAAAACACTTTCCATCAAAGAAAAACGCGGCACAAAAAGCGTAGACTTTTATAATATAACGATTTATTCAAAATACAATCTGGAACAGGTGTCCATTGCCGATTCTGTGGAAATGAATATCTCAAGCGAAATTAAGACGGATAATTTTAGGCTTAATCTGAAAAATTATGCTACATTTATGGGTTCAGTGAATACCAGAAGGGCAGAAGTTGAAATGCTGAACCGGAGCCGGGCCAACTTTCTGGGCCAGAGCAAAGACGTTTTAATTAAAATTTCTGACACGGCAAGTCTTATTGCTCCTTACTGGAAAATTGAGAACCTGAACATTGATTCTAAAAACGGAAACTATGCAGAAGTCAATGTGTTGGATTCATTGAAAGGGCATGTTCAGAATACCGCTAAATTTATTTATTACAACGACCCGATCCGTGCTTTTAAAATAGATAAGGAAACGCGTGTTGAAAATAAAAAACTGGATTAAAATGGAAGAGAAAAAATACAAAGAAAGTGATATTCAAAGTCTTGATGGAATGGAACATGTAAGGCTTCGTCCTCAATTGTATTTTGAAGATTGTTTTAAAGAAAACAATTTAAATTCTCTTGTATTTGGATCTCTTTGTCATGCCATTGATGAATATTTTGATGATAATTGCAACGAAATTATTGTTAGTGCTAAAGAAAATTCTTTTAACATAAGATATAATGCCGGAATGTCTTTAGAAAAATCTTGGGATTTGACTAAAGCTGAATGCATTATGACAAAAATAGGAGCTTGCAGTAATGAAAAAAAGCATTTAGAGGTGGGACATGAATTTTGTGATGTCGGAATGACACCAATTAATGCAGTCTCAGAAAAATGTGAATTAAAGACAATTTGGAACAAGCAAAAAGGTCATTTTATTTTCGAAAAAGGAAAAATAATTTTTAAAGAAATTTCTGGAACTGATATTTCCGAAGAATCTACAACAATTAGCTTTCAAATAGACAACGAAATTTTTGGAAATGCTATTTTTGAATTAAATGATTTGCAGCTGAAATTAAACTCATTAAAAGAAAAATTACCAAACTTAAAGCTGGAACTTTACAAACTATAAAATTACAAAATAGGAAATACAAATATGACAACATTAGAAAAAGCAAAACTTTGGTTGCATGAATCATTTGATGACGAAACAAGAAGTGCGGTTCAACTTTTAATTGAAGGCAATTCACCGGACCTGGAAGACTCTTTTTACAGGGCCCTGGAGTTCGGAACCGGAGGAATGAGGGGAATAATGGGTGTCGGCACCAACCGTTTAAATAAATATACCTTAGGCCAGGCTACCCAGGGACTTGCCAATTACATGATCAGACAGTTTCCCAATGAAGAAATAAAAGTAGCCATTGCATATGATGTCAGAAATAATTCAAAGGAATTCGGGAAACTGGTTGCGGATGTCTTAACGGCAAACGGAATTAAAGTCCTGCTGTTTAAGGACCACAGGCCGACTCCGGAACTGTCATTTACCGTAAGGGACAAACAGTGCCACGGAGGGATTGTTCTGACCGCATCCCATAACCCGCCGGAATATAATGGGTATAAAGTATACTGGAACGACGGAGCGCAGATTGTTCCGCCGCATGATGAAGCAATCATCAGTGAAGTTCTTTCGGTGAAATTTGATGAAATTAAGTTCATCGGAAACGATAACCTGATTGAATGGGTCGGGGAGGAGCAGGATGACGTGTACATCGATGCCTGTATCGCAAATTCTACCTATCAGAATGTTGGAAAGGAAAATCTGAATATCGTATTCACCTCCATCCACGGAACCACCTATACGACCGTTCCTAAAGCATTACAGAAAGCAGGATTCAAAAAAATCGATCTGGTAAAAGAGCAGATGATCCCAAGCGGAAATTTCCCGACCGTAGATTCTCCGAACCCTGAAGAACCGGCAGCATTGGAAATGGCGATGGACCTTGCAAAAATCACCAATGCAGATATCGTAATCGGGACAGATCCGGATGGTGACCGACTGGGAATTGCGGTAAGAAATCTGGATGGCGAAATGCAGCTGCTGAACGGGAACCAGTGCAATACAATCCTTACCTACTACATCCTGAACGAATGGAGAAAACAGGAAAGGATTACCGGTAGCGAATTCATCGGTTCTACCATTGTAACCTCTGATATTTTCTTTGATATCGCCCAGAAATTCGGCGTGCAGTGCAAAGCCGGGCTGACAGGTTTCAAATGGATCGGCAAAATGATCCGTGAAGCGGAAGGAAAAGAAAAATTTGTCTGCGGCGGTGAAGAAAGCTTCGGATTTATGACCGGGGATTTTGTACGTGATAAAGATTCATGCGGAAGCATCGTACTGGCATGCGAAATTGCAGCATGGTGCAAAGCCAACGGAAGAACCATGTATCAGTATTTAATTGAGATCTATCAGGAAACCGGAATGTATTACGAAGGACTGGTAAATCTGGTAAGAAAAGGAAAAGACGGGGCAGAAGAGATTTTGAATATGATGAAAGACTTCCGCGAAAACCCTCCGAAACAGTTGGCCGGTTCTCCGGTAGAAGAAGTAAAGGATTTCAAGGAACAGACTAATTTTGTGGTTTCAAAGAATGAAAGACTGGTGATGAACGACATTCCGAAATCAAATGTACTCATCTACTATACACAGGACGGAACAAAGGTCTGTGTAAGGCCTTCCGGAACAGAACCTAAAATCAAGTTCTATATTTCCGTGAAAGATTCTATTGCTTCAGAAGCGGATTTCAAAGACAGACTTATCTCGTTAGAAGAGAAAATTAATCAGGTAAAAAGCGACTTAAAATTAAATTAAATAAATTATAGTTATAAGTTTTGAGTCATGAATCATGAGTGAAAGCATCGTTGGGAAAAAAAGTTTTGAATTCGCCGTAAAGATTGTCTCTTTTTACAAAAAGTTCAGCTCGGAAAAGAAAGAATTTGTTATGTCTAAACAGATTTTACGTTCCGGAACTTCTGTAGGTGCCAACATACGTGAAGCATTAAATGCCCAGAGCAGGCCGGACTTTATTCATAAACTATCGATTTCACAAAAAGAATGTGATGAGACAATTTATTGGTTAGAACTTTTATTTGCAACAGACTATATTTCAAAAGAAGAATTTGAAAGCCTGAAAAATCCGGCAACAGAAATTTTAAAAATGATTAGAAGTATAATTATTACGATAAAGAATAAAAACTCATAACTCATAGCTTATAATTTATAACAATAATAAAGTAACAATAAATAACAGTAAAAGTGAAAGTTTCAAAATTAGCGGCGAACCTGATTGGTTCTGAAATTGTAAAAATTGGTAACGAAGTAAATGATTTAAAGGCAAAAGGAGCGGAAATAGCAAACCTTACCATCGGTGATCTGAATTCTAATATTTATCCTATTCCTGCAAAGTTAAAGGAAGAAATTCAGAAAGCGTATCAGAATAATCTGACGAATTATCCGCCGGCTAACGGACTTTTATCTTTAAGAACAGAAGTTTCAAAAGACCTTAAAACAAGATGGAATTTAGAGTATTCAGCGAATGATATTTTAATTACAGCCGGTTCACGGCCTTTGATCTATGCGGTTTATAAAACCATTGTAGACGAAGGTGATAAAGTGATTTATCCTATCCCTTCATGGAACAACAACCATTACGCATACCTTACTTCCGCTGATGCTGTAGAAGTGAAAACAACCCCTGAAAATAATTTCCTTCCGACGGCTGATGATTTAAGGCCACATTTATCCGGAGCAGTTCTGTTGGCACTCTGCTCACCGTTGAACCCGACCGGGACTATGTTTACCAAAGAACAGCTGTCAGAAATCTGCGAATTGATTTTAGCAGAAAACAAACAGAGAAGCGAAGATGAAAAACCGTTATACCTGATGTATGACCAGATTTATTCCAACCTTACTTTCGGGGCTGAGCACGTGGATCCGGTTTCCCTTTTCCCTGAAATGAAAGAGTATACAGTTTATATCGACGGGATTTCAAAATGCCTTGCTGCAACGGGTGTGCGTGTTGGCTGGGGCTTCGGTCCGGCCCACATCATGGATAAAATGAAAGCCCTTCTTACACACGTGGGAGCATGGGCGCCTAAACCGGAACAGGAGGCAACCGCAAAATATTACCAGAACCCGGATGATGTCAATGCTTTTGTAGAAGATTTCAAAGGAAAACTGGAAGAAAGCTTAAAAGTTCTCCATGCCGGAATTCAGGATCTGAAAGGAAAAGGCCTTGCTGTAGACAGTATCGAACCCATGGGCGCACTTTACCTTACCATTAAATTAGAGTATATCGGAAAGACAAAACCTGACGGTTCTGTGATTGAGAATTCTTCTGATCTGGTATTCTATTTAATTAATGAGGCTGGGGTTGCTTTGGTTCCTTTTTCTGCTTTTGGGGAAGAAAAGTCGGAGCCTTGGTTCAGAGCTTCTGTCGGAGGTTTAGCTACTGAAGAGATTTCTGCAATGATGCCGAAGCTGGAAAATGCCTTGAATGCTTTAAAATAACAGATAAGTTATAAGTTATTAATTATGAGTTATGAGTGAAAGTATTGTCGGGAAAAAGAGCTTTGAATTTGCAATACATATGGTCAGTTTTTATAGGAAGTTTAGTGTTGAAAAAGAAAATACATTTTATCCAAACAAATCTTATGCTCAGGAACTTCTTATATTTCAAAAGAAGAATTTGAAAGTTTAAAAGGTCAGGCTCTGGAAATAAATATTAAAGATTAGACGAAGTATAATAATCAACCCAAATAATAAGACTCATCACTCATAATTAATAACTCATAACTACTTAGCATATGAAAATCATCGCAGTTATTCCCGCACGCTACGAAGCAAGCCGTTTTCCGGCAAAGCTGATGCAGATGCTTGGAGAAAAAACCGTTATCGCGACAACCTATCAAAATGTTCTGGAGACAGGTTTATTTGATGAAGTTTTTGTGGCGACAGATTCAGAGATTATTTTTAATGAAATTGTAAAAAACGGTGGAAAAGCAGTCATGACCGGTCAGCATGAAACGGGAAGCGACCGTATTGCAGAAGCTGTGCAACATATCGACTGTGATATTGTTATTAATGTTCAGGGAGATGAGCCGTTTCTTAAATTAGAACCGCTGAAACAGCTGATCGAAGTATTCCATAATGATGAAAATCAGGAAATTTCTTTAGCTTCATTAAAAATCAGGCTCACGGAAAAAGAAGAAATCGAAAACCCGAATAATGTAAAAGTGATTACGGATAACAACGGTTTCGCCCTGTATTTCAGTCGGTCCGTGATTCCTTTTCATAGGGAAGTGTCTTATGAGGTAAGTTATTTTAAGCACATCGGGGTCTACGCTTTCAGGAAGCATGCATTGATTCAGTTTTCAAAACTGGAGATGAAGCCGCTGGAAATTTCAGAAAAAATAGAATGCATCCGTTACCTGGAATACGGAATGAAAATCAAGATGATAGAAACCAATTTTATCGGGGTAGGGATTGACACGCCGGAAGACCTGGAGAAAGCAAGGAAATTACTTTCCGAGTAATCGACAATGATAAAACGGTTAACAGGTACATGGTACATTAATAAAAGCTTATATTTGAAATTATAAATAAATTGAATGAAGAAATTACTGTTAGTTTTCGTCCTGGTATTTTCCCAATGGTCTTTTGCCCAGACTGTAAAGGAAATCATCGATAAAAATATAGAATTATCCGGAGGATTAACAAATTGGAAGTTATTAAATTCAGTATTGCTTCAGGGGAAAGTGATTTTGGGGGTTAAGGATGAATACCCGATAAAGATCTACCAGCAGCGTCCGAATCTTACAAAAACAGTGATTACCATCAGCGGAAAAGACACAGCTATCGAAGGCTATGACGGATCCAAAGGGTATGCGATGAATTATGCCAATAATAAAGTCCAGGAATATGCAGGATATGTACCTGAAAGTTTCGACAATGATTTTATTGATTGGGAAAAGAAAGGATTTGAAGCAAAGTATCTGGGAAAAGAAAAGATCGGGAATATCTACTGCCATAAAG
>Ga0265780_10002754_pt1 | contig 23613 bp, 25 predicted proteins | sample P1T30metagenome_FD_192432 | JGI IMG/M metagenome (GOLD analysis project Ga0265780, IMG submission 192432) | Plant litter microbial communities from East Loma Ridge, Irvine, California - P1 T30 | ecosystem: Environmental > Terrestrial > Plant litter > Unclassified | place: USA: California... | reverse complement strand
CGGATGCCGAGGCGCGTCGCGGTGATGGGCCCGATGGTCGATCCGCACGGCACGCTGTTGCTCGAGACGAACTCCTGGAACGGCACGCCGGCCTGCTCGCACGCCCTGACCCACTCGGCGGCCCCGGGACCGTCGGTCGCGTAGCGCTGGTTCGCGTTGATCTTGAGCAGCGGCCCGCCGTTGACGACGGGCTGGTTCGCGGGGTCGTGCCGCTCGGGGTAGTTGGGGTGCACGGCGTGGCCGGCGTCGGCGCTGAGGCACCACGACGCGGCCAGGGCGCGACGGTGGTCGGTGGCGTCGGCGCCGAGGCCCGCCGAGACGCGGGCGAGGACGTCCTCGAGGAACGGCCCGGCGGCGCCGGACGGGGTGGCTGATCCCACTTCTTCGTGGTCGAACGCCGCGAACACGGCGACGTGGTCGAGGTCGGCGTCGGCGGTCGCGAGCAGGGCGGCGAGCCCGGCGTGGGTGGACGAGAGGTTGTCCATCCGGCCCGCGGCGAAGAGCTCGCCCGACAGGCCGAGCACGGCCGGGGCCGCGGTGTCGGCGACCACCACGTCGTAGCCGACGACGTCGGAGCCGGAGAGGCCCGCGAGGCCCGCGAGGTGACCGAGGACGTCTGCCTGGTCGAGCGGCCCGGCGCCGACGACGGGGGCGAGGTGGCGCTGCGGGTCGAGCGTGAGGCCCTCGGAGTTGACGCCGCGGTCGAGGTGCACGGCGAGCTGTGGGATGCGCAGCAGGGGCCCCGTCCGCACGAGGTGCGTCTCGCCCGAGCGGGCGACGAGCCGGCCGGCGAACTCGAGGTCGCGGTCGAGCCACGAGTTGAACAGCGGGCCGCCGTAGACCTCGACCCCGGCCTGCACCCAGCCGCGGGTGCCCGTCGTGGGCTTCGGCTTGAGCTTGAAGCCGGGGGAGTCGGTGTGCGCGCCCACGACGCGGAACGGAGTGGTGGAGGAGGCGCCGCCCGGCTCGACCCAGGCGATCACCGCGCCGTCGCGGACGACGTAGCGTCGACCGGGGCCCGTGGGCCACTCCGACGTCTCGTCGAGGGCCGTGAACCCCGCGTCGTCGAGTCGGCGCGCGGCCTCGGCCGCCGCGTGGAACGAGGAGGGGGAGGCCTGGATGAACGAGGCGAAGTCGTCGAGGTGTGCGCGCGAGGAAGTCATCTCGACCAGCTTGCACCATGCCGCCGACGCCGGTCGTGCGGGGCGGCCCCGCACGTCGGGGCTCAGCGGCCGCCGCTGCCGCCGACCTGGGCGCCCGGCTCGGCGCCGCTCTCGCCCCGGCCGTCCTCGTCGTCGGCGGTGAGGCCTGCGGTCCGGTCGCCCGAGACCCCGGCGGCGTCGACGGCGACGTAGCCGTCCTCGCCCGACATGGGACCGCCGAGGCGCTCGGTCACGTCGCCCTCGGGCGTGACGTCGTCGCCGTCGGCCGGCTGGCCCTGCGTGTCGGTCGAGCCGTCGGCGGGGTGACCGGCAGCGTCCGCGGCGGACTCGTGGGAGGCGAGCGCCGCCTCCTCGACTCTCTCCTCGAGGGGGCGGTCGTCGCCGGACTCGTGGTCGTTCGTGGTGCTCATGGGGCGTCCTCTCGTGGTGCGGATCCGCTCCGACAGTAGGCGTCGGGCCGCCGGGTGGTGCGGGGCAGGTCAGGGCGTCGTCGGCAGGGCGTGCGACCACAGGTGGAAGAGCGCGTAGGCGCGCCACGGGGCCCAGGGGGCGGAGGCGACCTCGGCCTCGCGAGTGCTGACCCCGCCGAGCGACCGCCGCAGGACGAGGTCGCCGGCCGGGTAGGCGTCGCGGTCGCCGAGGGCCCTGACCGACAGGTAGTCGACCGTCCACGGGCCGATGCCGGGCAGGCCGAGGAGCGCCGCCCGGACCGCAGCCCGGTCGCCGTCGGGGGAGATGACGAGCCCGTCCGCGACCGCCTCGGCGACGGCGTGCAGGGTGCGCCCGCGCGCGCCGGTCACGCCGACGGCGGCCCGCAGCTCGTCGACCGGCAGGCCCGCGACGACGTCGGCGCGCGGGAACCTGCGGAGCCCCGTGCCGGGCACGTCGGTGCCGAGAGCAGCGACGAGCCGGCCGGCGAAGGTGCGGGCCGCGGCCAGCGACACCTGCTGCCCCAGCACCGTCGTGACGGCCGCCTCCCACCCGTCCGGGCTGCCGGTGACGCGGATCCCGGGGCGGGCCCGCACGAGCGGGCCGAGCACGGGGTCGTCGCCCAGTGCCGCGAGCACCGCGTCGGAGTCGGCGTCGAGGTCGAGCCAGCGGCGGACCAGCTGCTCGACCCGCCCGCGGTCGAGCGGCGACGGCGGCAGCCCCGAGGAGGCGGTGGCCACGACGTCGACACCGCCCGCGTCGAGCCGCAGGTCCAGCCGCAGCACGCGGGGCGGCTCGCCCGCGCCCGCCACGTCGACGAGCCGCGAGTGGGTGCCGGCGGCGACGTCGGTCAGCTCGGCCCCCGGCACGCTGTGGGCCGCGAGAAGGCCGATCGCGTGGGCGGGGTCGTAGGGGCCGTCGGTCCCGAGCCGGAGGACGAGGGGCGCGGTGGCGGGGCCGCTCACCGGTCGGCGCTCCAGATGCCGGACGAACCGCGGCGGTGGCTGTCGACGAGGTGCGTGTCGACGATCCCGGCTGCCTCCATGAGCGCGTGCATGGTCGTGGGCCCGACGAAGGTGAAGCCCGCCGCCTTGAGCGCCTTCGAGAGCGCGACGGACTCGGGCGACGTCGTCGGCACGTCAGCCAGCTCGACGGGTCGAGGGGTCTCCGCGGGGCGGTGCGACCAGACGAGGTCGACGAGCCCGCCGTGCTCGCGCAGGGCGGTCGTCGCCCGCGCGTTCTGCACGGTGGCGTCGATCTTCAGCCGGTTGCGGACGATGCCGGCGTCCGCGAGCAGGCGCTCGCGGTCGGCGTCGTCGAAGCGGGCCACGACGTCGGGGTCGAAGTCGTGGAACGCGGCCCGGAACGCCTCGCGCTTGCGGAGGATCGTGGCCCACGACAACCCGGACTGGAACGCCTCGAGGCTGAGGCGCTCGAAGAGGCCGCGCTCGTCGGTGACGGGCATGCCCCACTCCGTGTCGTAGTACTCGCGCAGCAGGGGGTCGACGGCCGCCCACGGCGGCCGGGCGAGACCGTCGTCGCCGATGACGACGCCGCTCACGCCACGACCTCCGACTCGAGCCCGATGAGGACCGCCTTGGCTGCTTCTCCGCCTCGGTATCGCCCGGGCGTGCCGTCGCTGCGGACGACGCGGTGGCAGGGCACGACGACGGGCAGCGGGTTCGTGGCGCACGCCGTGCCGACCGCGCGCACGGCCCGCGGGCTGCCGCTGGCGGAGGCCACGCTCGCGTAGCTGGCCGTGCGGCCGTAGGGGATCTCGGGCAGGTGCTCGAGCACGGTGCGCTGGAAGCCCCGCGAGAGGCGGCGGTCGAGCACGAGGTCGAAGTCGCGGCGCCGACCGGCGAAGTACTCGTCGATCTCGGCGGCGGCGGCGTCGAGCCGCCGAGGGGACCGGAGCACCCGGGGGCCGACCTGCACCCCGACGCGGTCGAGCACCGCGTCGTGGCCCTCGACCTCGAAGGCGACGCGGACGAGGCCGACGTCGGTCGCGCAGAGCAGCAGCGACCCGACCGGGGAGGTCACCGTCCGCCAGAAGACGTCGACCGTGCGGGCGGACGCGGCCTGGTCGGCGAGCCGGTCACGGAGCTCGTCGAGGTGGGCGTCGAGGGCGGGGCCGGGCCGGGTTCCGGTCGCCCCGACGAGGCGCTCGCGCACCGACCCGTCGTCGGTGGGTCGGTCGGCCGTCGTGGCGTCGTTCATCGGGTTGCTCCTTCGAGGCGGGTGGCGGGCGTCGGGGCGAGGACGGCCTCGGGAGGGGAGACGAGCGCACGGCGCAGGGCAGCGAGGCCGTCGGCCGAGGCGCGGCGGCAGGCGGCGTGGCTGCGGCCCGTCAGCTCGGCGACCTCGAGGTGGCTGAGCCCGGCGAGGTGGTGCAGCACGACGGCGTCGCGCTGTCCGGCGGGCAGCGCCCTGACCGCGCGGAGCAGCGCGTCGTCGCGGGCGACGACCTCGTCGAAGGGCGGCGGCGCAGGCGGCTCGGGCACGTGCTCGACGGGCTGGGCGCGGCGGCCCCGCGCCCGGACGACGTCGAGCGCCTTGCGACGCGCGACGGTGACCAGCCAGGCCTCGACGTTGACGTCGGCCGGGAGGTCGGGCCACGCGACGAGGGCCGCGAGGAAGGTCTCGGACCAGGCGTCGTCGGCCTCGATCGGGTCGAGCAGAGCGCGGCACACGCGCAGCACCGTGGTGCCGTGCAGCTCGACGACGCGGTCGAAGATCATCGGGCGGCTCCTGTCTCCAGCTGAGGGTACTCATGATGGAGACGCCCGCCGCGCCCTCGATGTGAGGTCCTGCCGAGAACCCGCGCGACGTGCAGCGATCAGGACATGAGCCGCGCGTCCCCGCGGAGGCGCGGGCGCCGCCTGGTACTACTGGGGGCGTGCCCTTCACGGGCGCCACCGGCCCGGTCCGGGGACTCCACGCTGTCGGGTGCGTGCGAGCACCCGGGTCGGGTCCTCTCCGTCTCCGAGGTCGGCGCCCGGCTGCACGGTCGAGCCGGTCTGCGGGATCAGCGCCCGTCTGGTCTGGCCGGTCCGCGGGGTCAGTGCCGCGTCTCGAAGCCGCCCTCGCCGGTCGGCTCGAGCTCCTCGACGTCGACTCGCGACACCTCGGCGCCGGACGGTCCCTCCTCGAGCCAGGCCAGCAGGTGGCCGACCGCCTCGGGGTGCCCCTCGACCTCGACCTCGACCGTGCCGTCGGAGAGGTTGCGCACGAAGCCGTCGACGCCGAGGCGATCCGCCTCGCCCTCGGTCGAGAAGCGGTACCCGACGCCCTGCACCGTGCCGTGCACGAGGGCGCGTCGTCTGATCACGTCGTCCATCGGTCGACCGTACCCGCGCCTCCTCGACTCGGGGCGACGGGCCGGTCGGCCGGCGTGACTAGCGGTCGATGGTCGACATGTCGGAGTAGCGGTCGCCCTTCGGGGCCGCGACGTCGTCGAGCTGGTGCATCTGCTCGACGGTGAGCTCGATCGCGTCGGCGGCGACGTTCTCGTCGAGGTAGGCGCGGCGCTTCGTGCCGGGGATCGGGACGATGCCCTCGCCCTTCGCGAGCAGCCAGGCGAGAGCGACCTGTCCGGGCTTGGCCCCGATCTCGCGCGCGACCTCGTCGACCTGCTCGACGATGCGGACGTTGGCCTTCAGGTTGTCGCCCTCGAAGCGGGGGTTGAACCGGCGGAAGTCGTCGTCGGCGAGCTCGTCGACCGAGCGGAGGGTGCCGGTGAGGAACCCGCGACCGAGCGGCGAGTAGGGCACGAAGCCGATGCCGAGCTCCTGCACGGTCGGGAGCACCTCGGCCTCGGCCTCGCGGCTCCAGAGCGACCACTCGGTCTGCAGGGCCGTGATCGGGTGAGTGGCGTGGGCGCGGCGGATCGTCTCCGGCGACGCCTCGGACAGCCCGAGGAACCGGACCTTGCCGGCCTCGACGAGCTCGCCCATGGCGCCGACGGTGTCCTCGATGGGCACCTGGGGGTCGACGCGGTGCTGGTAGTAGAGGTCGACGTGGTCGATGCCGAGCCGCTTCAGCGAGCCGTCGATCGAGGCGCGCACGTACTCGGGGCGACCGTCGATCGCGCGCTCGGCCCGCGCCTCCGGGTCGGTGACGTTGCCGAACTTCGTCGCGACGACGGCGTCGTCGCGACGGCCCTTGAGGGCGCGGCCGAGGAGCTGCTCGTTGGTGTGCGGACCGTACATGTCGGCCGTGTCGAGCAGGGTGACGCCGTGCCCGAGGGCAGCGTGGATGACGCGGACCGATTCGTCGTCGTCGGTGCCGCTGCCGGTGTAGAAGGCGGACATGCCCATGAGGCCGAGGCCGAGGCGGCCGACGACGAGTCCGCCGTCGACGCTGCCGAGTGTGGTGTTCTTCATGGCGTCAGGCAACACCCGTGGGCTGTGCGGCGGCCAGATCGGCCCCGTGGCACCTTCCAGGGTCGCGTCAGGCTGTGCCTCGCTGCTGATCCGACCTGCGACCGACCTACCAAGCCCGTCCGAGGAGGTGTCGGGCTGTCCGGGCCGTGAGGTAGGAGCAGAGACGTCCGACGGCTCGCACCTCGTCAGCCAGCGCCATGACCTGGTCCGCGGTCGCTGTGGCGTCGCTCTGACGGGCTTCGAACGTGACGGTCCACTCCGGCGTCCCGCCGATCTCGCGCCGGAGATACACCTCGGTGCCCGACGTCTCGAGCCTCAGGGTGATGAGGCCGGTGTCGACCATGGACTCGTCCCAGGACGTGTCGACCGTCTGGGGGGAAGCCCGCGACTCGGTCTCGTCCCGGTGGAAGTCGCGGACCCAGTCGTCGAGCTCGTCCATGGTCAGTCTCGGCACTGCGGCTCCTCACGTCTCGGCTGGGCCTCGCTCACGAACGACGCACGTGACCCACTGCCTCATCCTGGTGGTTCCTCGACGATGGCGGGTCAGCCCGGGCCGATGACGCGTGGCTGGGGCCTCGGTCCACTCGGGCTCACGGGGCCAGGCTCTCTGGCTTTCCCTGTCGGCAACTCTCGGTGTTTCCGAGTCGGAAAGTCACCTGCGTCTTCCGGGTTGCATCTTCCGTAGCGTCATGTGATCTGGTGGAGCACGTCCCCCCACACCGAGGAAGGATCCGCCCATGTTCTCGTCCTTCATCCCGCCACGTCGGGTCAAGATCGGCGACGCCGCCGCGTTCGCCGGCACGACGCCCCGGGCGATTCGCCACTACCACTCGATCGGCCTCCTGCCCGAGCCGGAGCGGGGCAGTGACGACCGCCGCCGCTACGACTACGACGACATGATCAGGTTGCTGTGGATCCGCTCGATCTCCGACACCGGCATCGCCCTGGCCGACATCCGTGCCGCGTTCACCGACACGGCGCCTGCCGCTGCTGGCGACGATGACCACGGCGTCGACGGCGTCCTGGAGCGTCTGGACGAGAACCTGGCCGCCCAGGAGGCCCAGCTGCAGCGGCGACGATCCGCGGTCGAGCGCATGCGCACCCGAGGCAGCCGTCTGGGGCTGCTCGACGACGTGGTCGCACGGCGCCTCGAGGGCCTGCCCGAGGGCTCTGTCCGCCAGGACGATCTCGACACCCTCTTGTTGACCGAACGGATCTTCGGCCCTCTCGGTGCCGCCGTCCAGGCGGGGCGCTTCGTCATCCTGGCCACCCGTCCCGAGCTCCGGGAGCAGTCCGACCGGGTCGACGCGGCCGAGGAGGCGCTCGACGACACCGTGGCCGTCGACGATCCCCGCGTCGCGCAGGCAGCCGCCCAGCGCCACGCGTTCGAGGAGGCGCTGAACGCGGTCATCGAGGCCTCCGGCCAGGCAGAGGAGGACGACGCCCTCTTCGATGCCTGGGACGAGCTCCATCCGGTCAGCGTCCGCGGCGCGGCGGAGAAGGGCCGAAGCCTCGTCGACGCCGTCGGCATGATGCCCTACGACTTCTCCCCGGCACGCCTCCGGTGCATGGAGCTGACCCTGGAGCTCGCGGCCGCGGAATCGGGAACGCCCGCCTGACTCCGACGTGGCGTCATGGTGCCTGCAGTCACGAGTCGCCTCTCCGAGCAGGAGCAGGAGCAGGAGCAGGAGCTCGAGTCGGACTCGGGCCCGCCGCGCGCCGTCACGCAGGGGGCGACTGGTCCCCTGCCCCGCCGCGGCGCCTGAGCAGGACGAGAGCGGTGCCTCCCGCGAGCAGGCCTGCAGCGAGGGCGCCGATCCCGGCGACCTGTCCGCCCGTGAAGGCGAGGCTCTCATCGGCGGCGGGCCGCGCCGTGGGCGAGGGGCGCGGAGCGGAGCCCGCCCCCGCTCCGGCACCCTCCGTGGGCGTCGGCGGGAACGCGGGCACGGTGCCGGGTGCAGTAGGCGCTGCGGTCGGCGCGTCCGACGGCGGCACGGGGTCGACCTCGGCGCGGGGCACCGACCAGGTCCCTGCGGCGAAGGTCACGGGCAGCGTCGCTGCCGCGACCACCGACGACGGGATCCCCGACTCGACCACGAGGCACTCGAGGGCGAGTGTCGCGCCGCCCTCCTCGACGCCGCCGGCGACGACCTCCTCGAACGAGATGGTCATCGGCACCTCGACCGGCTGCCCCGGGGCTGCCGCGATGGTCGGAGACGTGACGACGGTCGCGCCCCCGGCCGTCACGGAGAGGCGGGCGGCGTCGTCCGCGTCGGCCGGGCAGCCCGCGGCGAGCAGCGCGGAGGTGAACGACGGGTCGGCGCGCGCGTCGCCTGACGTGACCGCGACGCCGTCGGTCCGCAGGACGAGCGGTGCCGGCTCGACGGGCGCCGGGGCGGCGACGCCGGCGCCGAGGCCCGCCAGGCCCGTCACCGCGCCGGCGCTCAGGGCCGCCGCGACGAGCAGAGCGCGTCCGGAGGCGCGGGAGGGAGAACGGCGGAGGGCGGAGACGGAGGAGGGCATCGAGACCTTCGGTGGGTGCGGTGGGCCTCCGCGGCGGGGGCGCGCGGTGACGCTTGGACTGTCGCCCACTCCGGGGAACGGATCGTGAACGTCAGGTGTCGTGCACGGCCCCGTCCGTTGACCTGCGGTTCATGCCCGGTGCCTACGGTCGGGGCGCCCGTCCGACGAAAGTGATGCCATGCCCCTGGACCCCCGACCCGAGCAGCCCGCACCGACCGGCGACGTGTCCGCCGTGCCCGAGGTGGAGCAGGCCCCTGCGGCTCGGTCGCGCGTCTCGCGCCGGGCCTTCCTGGGGGCCACCGTCGCCGCGACGGTCGCCGTCGGGGCGACCGCCGAGGGGCTCCGGGGCACGGCGCCCGCTCAGGCGTCGCCGGCGCAGTCCGCAGCCCCCGTCGTCGACCCGGCCGCCCTCTCCTGGCTGGTGTTCGACCACCACGTGCACTCCGTCTACTCGCACGACGCGAAGTACCCCATGGCGACGATCCTCGACCAGGCGCAACGCTTCAGGGTCGACGCGATGGCCTTCACCGAGCACAGCAACAAGGGCCATGCCAACGTCGGCGGGGTGTTAAACGCGGCCCGCGAGATCGAGGCCGCGCGGGCGGCGCGTCCCGACCTGCTCGTGCTGCAGGGGCTCGAGTGGTACATCCCGGGGGCCGAACACGCCACCGTGCTCGTCGCGCCCGGGCCCGGCACGACCCGCGTGCTGCGCCGCTTCGAGCTCGACCACGACGGCAAGCTCAACGGCTGGGAGAAGCCTCGTCCCGGCACCGACGACGCCGCCGAGTGGCTCGTGCACGCCACCGACGGCATCGCCTGGCTCGGAGCCCAGAAGCGCGCCGGCGTCGTCGACGACGTGATCGTCCTGGCGAACCATCCGAGCCGCCTCGGCATCGACTCGCCCGGCGAGCTCCGCGCCTGGCAGGACGCCGACCCCGAGGTGTTCGTCGGCATGGAGGGCGCGCCGGGTGCCCAGGCCGGCGCGATCGCGGCGAACGCCACCGAGCGCTCGCGGCGCGGCGAGTACGAGAACGCCCCCAGCGAGTTCTCCTTCGCCGGCTACCCTGCGGAGGCCTACCTGACTCACGGCGGCTTCGACTGGACGACGGCCGTCGTCGGCGGCGTCTGGGACTCGCTGCTCAGCGAGGGGCGGCGCTGGTGGATCACCTCGAACAGCGACCTCCACCTCAAGGAGTCCGACGCGACGCGCGTCGGCGACTTCCCGACCGGGGCCGGCTGGGAGGCCGGGGCGACGCTCGCCAACTTCGACCGTGCCGGTCGTCGCCCGGACCCGGTCGTCACGGCCACGCCCCAGAACGGCGCCGACTTCTGGCCGGGCGAGTTCAGCCGCACGCACGTCGGGGCGGTCGACCGGTCGTCCGCCGCCCTGCTCGACGCCATCCGCGCCGGCCGGCTCTGGGTCGACCACGGGCACCTCGTCGCCGGGCTCTCCGTGGTGCTCCGGGCCACGGACCGGCCGGAGGTGCGGGCCACCCTGGGCGGGACCCTCACCGTCGAGCGCGGCACCGCCCTCGAGCTCGTGGTCGACGTCGTGCCCACGACGACGCCCACCTCGCGGGGCACGACCCCGCGGCTCGCGCACCTCGACGTGGTTCGCGGCCGTGTCACCGGGCCCGTGGCCGACCGCGACGAACAGCGCGCGCCCGGCACCCGGGTCGTCGAGCTGCTCGACGTCGCCGACCGCAGCGGTGCCCCGTTCCGCGTCGTGGTGCCGCTCGAGCCCGCCACCGAGGACGGCTACGTGCGCCTGCGGGGCAGCGACGGCCGGGTGCACGGCGTCGGCCCGCTCGGCGCCGACGTCGACCCGCGGGCGCCCCAGCCGTACCCGGTCTCCCCGGCCGATCCCTGGGCCGACACCTGGCTCTACGCGAACCCGATCTTCGTCAGCGTGCGCTGAGCCCGGCCGGTCTCGGGCGGGGACGCAAGCGCCCCGGCCCCGCCCGGCCGTGAGCGCTGCCCCGGCCACATGCAGACCCTCCTCGTGTTCACGGCCACCCCCGGCAAGGACAGCAGCGAGAAGCTGCGGATGCTGTCGGTCGTGGGCGCCTCCAGGCTGCCGTGACGAGAGCAGGACGCTGAACCGAGACCTCTGGACGGTCGGTCGGTGACCGTGAGGGATTTCCTGATGATCCGTGTTCGAGAAGGAGTAGCGTTCCTGGGCTCTTTGGCGGGAGTGCCCGCTCGGGCGGGACCGATGCCGCGCTCGCCGTACCCCGATCGATCTTCCTGCTGTGCGATCGGCGCTCTCCGACGTGGAACAGGCCTGCTGCTCAAGCCGCCGCCGAGGCTGGCCCCGAACTGGTTGACAGGTGTCGCCCATAGGATCGGACCCGCAGGCATCGAGTAAGCCTGTGAGTGATGACGGGATTCGGGTCCCGCGATTCACGGTGGGGTCGCCGCGTAGGGGTATGCGAAGTCGGCCTCACCGGTCGATAGGTCAGAGGCAGCGAGGCTGCGAGATCACGACCGGGGCGAAGACCCGTGTGGCCGGGAGCAGGGTGGAGCGCACGATGCCCTTCGGGCCTGACAGGGAGCGATCGGGCACGAGGGTGACGATCGGGTCACGACTGACGGCACGTGCTGTGCAGCGGCCCCCGCGGGCGCGACCATGGAGGCATGGGTGACGCGATCGAGGACCTGCTGGTCATGTTCGCGACCGTCGAGGTCGGTGCGACGGTCCTGCCGCACGAGGGCGTTCCCGAAGAAGCAGATGCCGTCATCGCCGAGGTCGCGCGAGAGCGTCGGATCGAGGTCGTCGTCGCCAGGACTCCCGAGATCGTGCACGTGGCCTGGCGTCCCGTCAGGGCGTGAGCCGACACGGCTCGGCCCGCGACGACCGCACGGCTCCGCACTGCTCGCCGTCCACGGCGCGGTTCAGTGCAGGGTGCCGAGCGTGGGGACATGTGTGCGCTCTCAGGTGCACGACGCATCCTTGTCGTGACCGCTGGCGAACCTGAGTGGCCTGCCCCGGACCCCGGTAGGACGCTCCATCCTCCTCGAGCGCCCGGTCCGACAGGGGTTCCCATGCAGATCATCAAGCTGCGCATCGACGGTCAGTTCTTCTACTTGGAGAACGGCCAGGACACAGACGCGCTCAAGCGCGAGATCATCGCTGCCGTCACGACGGGGGCGGGATTCGTCGATTTCATCGCCATCGGTCACGGGCAGGTCTCGGTCCTCGTGACACCGTCGTTCGGAGCCCGGTTCGAGGTCCAGGAGCGCACCGAGGAGCAGATAGCCGAGTGGGAAGAGAACCCGCCCGTGATCGACTTCGAGGCCTACGGCCACGAATAGTCTCAGCGCTCGCGTGATCCCGTCTCGCGCTGCTCGTCACGCGCCAGTGCTGCCTCGAGGAACGCGGCTCCCGCACCGGCCCTGCGAGCAGCGACCACCGCAGGGCTCAACCCTGCTCAGGGCTTCGATCGGGTCGAGCCGCCGCCGTCTCAGGCGGACGACCGAGGACTTCCCGGATCCGGCGACGTCACGGAGTACTTGAAGCCGACGTGCGAGTCGACGAAGCCGAGCCGCCGGTAGAACCGGTGCGCATCGGTGCGTGCAGCGTCGGAGGTGAGCTGCACGAGCGGTGCACGGAGGTCGATCGCGGCCTCTCCGACGACCCAGCGCATCAGTGCGCTGCCGATGCCCGACGAGCGTTCCGTGCTCGCGACGCGGACGGCCTCGACGAGCAGGCGGGTGCTTCCTCGGCGGGCCATCCCGGGGATGACCGTCAGCTGCAGCGTGCCCACGACCACCTGGTCCTGGCCCACCGCCACGAGGAGGTCGTTGCTCGGATCGTCGGTGATCCGGCTCAGCGCGGTCGCGTACGCGTCCTCGTCCTCGTCGCTCGCGACGTCGCCTCGTCCGGCACTGACCGGGTCGTCGGAGAGCAGCCGCATGATCGCGCGCAGGTCGTCGGGCGTCGCCCGTCGGAGCAGCACGCGGGCTTCGCGGGCGGACACGGAGGCGGGGAGTCGGAGATCGCTGATCACGGTCCATTCTCTCCACAGGGACCACCGCGGGCGACGCGGCCAGAGCGCAGGAGGCGCGGTGCAGCTCGTGCCTGCACCGCGCCTCCTCGGCTGCCTCACGCCCCGGTGGGCCCGGGGCCTACGCCGTCGTGAGCTCGACCTTGAGCCAGCCCGGCTCGCGGCGGTCGAACGCCTCGTAGGCGGCGATCGCGTCGCCCACGGGCTCGCGCTCGGTGATGAGCGCCGTCGGGTCGAACAGCCCCGCGGCGACCCGCTCGATCAGCGGGGGAGTGACGGAGTGGTGGTCGCAGTTGCCCATGCGGATCGTGAGGTTCTTGAGCATCGCGGCGCCGATCGGGTACGTCTCGACCGTGGGCGAGTAGACGCCGATGACGCCGATCCGCCCGTACTTGGCGACGATCTCGACAGCCCAGCGAGCGGCCTGCGACGGTGCGTCACCGGGCACCCACAGGTCGCCCTGCGGAGCGGCGTCGGGCGCCACCTGGGCGACCTCCTGCTCGAAGCCGCTGTTCTCCTCGGCCGACGGCGCGGCCGGTCCAGAGGCAGGGTGCTGCGCGTCGACCCCGACCGCGTCGATGACGGCGTCGACGCCGACCCCGTTCGTGAGCGCCTTGACGGCCTCGACCGGGTCCTCGCGGTTGAAGTCCACGATCTCGGCGTTCTGCGCGAGGGCCTGTGCGAGGCGGTCCTCGACGCCGTCGATCGCGATGACGCGCGAGGCGCCCTGCTGGAACGCGGAGGCGATCGCGAACTGCCCCACGATGCCTGCCCCGAGCACCGCGACGACGTCGCCGCGGCGGACCCCGGCCAGCTCGGCCCCGAACCAGCCGGTCGGGTAGATGTCGCTGAGCAGGATCGCCTGCTCGTCGCTGACCGTGTCGGGCAGCGGGTGGAGGGTGTTGCGGGCCCACGGCACGCGCACGTACTCGGCCTGCAGTCCGTCGATCGGCCCTGTCGAGGCCGGGCCGCCGAAGAACGCGGTGCCTGCGTCAGGCCCGTTCGTGTTGGCGACGTCGCACTGGGCCGTGTGGCCCTCGCGGCAGTACCGGCAGGCGCCGCACGAGACGGTGCTGTTGATCACGACGCGGTCGCCGGGGCTGAACCCGCGGACGGCGTCGCCGACCTGCTCGACCACGCCGACGGCCTCGTGGCCGAGGATCGTGCCCTCCTCCATCGGCGCCATGGTGCCGCGCACGAAGTGCAGGTCGGTGCCGCAGATCGCGCTGCGGGTGATGCGGACGACCGCGTCGTTCGGGTCCTGGATGGTGGGCTTCTCGACCTCGTCGAGACGGATGTCCCCGATGCCGTGCCAGACGACTGCCTTCATGTGTGCCTCCTCGATCGGTGCGGCGGCGCCCGGCGAGTCCGCCGGGTGCGCCGTGCACGGTAGGCCCGAGGGCGCGACGGCAGCCGCCGAGTCGGCTCCGTGTCCGGGGTACAGACGAGGAGGCGCGGGTCAGCCCCGCGGCCCCGCCACGAGACGACGCCCCCGGCCCGAGAGGGCCGAGGGCGTCGTGCTGCGTGTCACGATGTCGAGTGGGTCAGCGCTTCTTGACGTTCGAGACCGCGTCCTCCGCGTGAGACGCGGCGCCGCTCTTCGCCTTCTTGTCGAGGCGCTTCTCCTTGAGGCTCCGCACGGCCACTTTCGCCGTGCCCTTCTTCGCTGATTTCTCTGCCATGGTGGTGCCTCCGTCTCGGACCGAGCTGGTCCGGTGCGCCGGAGCCTACGGTCACATCGTCTCCGCGCCCGCCTCGCCGGGCACCTTCACGGCTCCCGCACCGCGGACGACTGCCGCGCCGCGCCTCGCTCCGGGCCCGCGCCGCACCTCGCGCCGGGCGTGCCGACGGCTTCCGCGGTCGCGGTCGAGGTCGATCCCTGGGTAGCGTGGACCGATGGTCGACGCGCCCCGGTGCGACGCCGGGCCGGGGAGCACGCGCACCACCTCGGTCTCGCGCTCGCCGAGGCCCCGAGTCGGCGGCCACGACGCCCTGATCCCGAACCGTGCCCTCCAGTCGACAGGACCCGCGATGACCGACGACGTCACGACCCGGACGCCCCCCACCCGCACCGAGCGGCTCGACGAGCTGCCGTTCACGCGCAAGCACGGCCGCCTGCTCGTCGGCTCCGGCCTCGGCTGGGCCCTGGACGCCCTCGACGTCGGACTGCTCTCGTTCGTCATCGCCCAGCTCGCCGTCGTCTGGAGCAGCGACAAGGGCGCGCTCGCCTTCGTCGCCTCCGCGGGCTTCGCGGGCATGGCGATCGGCGCCGCCCTGGGCGGCACCCTCTCGGACCGGCTCGGCCGCAAGACCGTCTTCGCCCTGACCCTGCTCGTCTACGGGCTCGCGACCGGCGTCAGCGCCCTCAGCTGGTCGGTGGGCGCGCTGCTCGTGCTGCGCTTCGTGGTCGGGCTCGGCCTCGGCGCCGAGCTGCCGGTCGCGTCGACCCTCGTCTCCGAGTTCTCTCCCCGGCGCATCCGCGGCCGCGTCGTGGTGCTGCTCGAGGCGTTCTGGGCCCTCGGGTCGATCGGCGCCGCGCTGGTCGGCTACCTCGTCATCCCCACGAGCGACGACGGGTGGCGCTGGGCGCTCCTCATCGGCGCCCTGCCCGCGCTCTACGCCGTGTTCGTGCGCCTGCGGATGCCGGAGTCGGTGCGGTTCCTCGAGTCGCGGGGGCGGCACGACGAGGCGGAGCGCACCGTGCGCTCGTTCGAGGCGGCGGCGGGCGTGCCCCTCGCGCCGGCAGCAGCCGGGCCCGCGCCGGCCGCTCGACCGGCCGACGCCCCTGCCCCGGCGCCGGCCGCGACCCGCGCCTCCGCGGCCTCGCTCCTCCGTGACGGCCTGCGTCGCCGCACCGTCGCGATCTGGCTCGTCTGGTTCGCGACGAACTTCTCGTACTACGGCGCCTTCGTCTGGCTGCCGACCCTGCTCGTCGAGGCCGGGTTCCCGTTGGTCAAGTCGTTCGAGTACACCCTGCTCATCACCCTCGCGCAGCTGCCCGGCTACGCCGCGTCCGCCTGGCTGATCGAGAAGTGGGGGCGCCGCGGCACCCTCGCGACGTTCCTGCTCGGCTCGGCCGTGGCGGCGACGGCCTTCGGCTTCGGCGCCGTCAGCGGCAGCGCGACGCAGATCGTCGTGTCGGGCATGTTCCTGTCGTTCTTCAACCTCGGCGCCTGGGGGGCGCTCTACGCCGTGACCCCCGAGCTCTACCCGACGCGGCTGCGCGGCACCGGCGCGGGCTGGGCGGCGGGCGTCGGGCGGATCGCGTCGGTCGCGGCGCCGCTGTCGGTCCCGCCCCTCCTCGTGCTCGGCGGCACGCCTGTGCTCTTCGCCGTCTTCGGCGGCGTGTTCGTCGTGGCGGCCGTGGCCGCCCTCGCCCTGCCCGAGCTGCGCGGCACGCGGCTCGCCGAGTGAACCGCTCCGCCGCGGCCTCGCGCCGACGCGCCCGGTCGTCGCTCGTCGGCCGGTCGTCGCGCCGCAGCCGTCGGTCGCTCTTCGGCCTCGCCGTCGTCATCGTCGGCGCCGTGCTCGTCGTGCTGTTCCCGCAGCTGCTCGACGGCGGCGGACCGGGCGGATCGGCCGCGCCTCCCCCCGCCGTTCCCTCGACGGTCCCCGCGGGGGCCGAGGCGGCCACGGTCGAGCGGGTGGTCGACGGCGACACGGTCATCGTGGTCACGACCGACGGCGGCGCGCGCGAGCGGCTCCGCCTCATCGGCGTGGACACGCCCGAGACGGTCAAGCCCGGCGCCCCGGTCGACTGCTTCGGCCCCGAGGCCAGCGCGTACACGACCGAGGCCCTGCCCGTCGGCTCCGCGGTCTGGCTCGAGGACGACGCCTCGCAGGGCGACGCCGACCGCTACGACCGTCTGCTGCGCTACGTCTGGACCGAGGGAGGCGGCCTGCTGAACCAGCAGCTGGTCGCGTCCGGCCTCGGCACCGAGGACACCTACGACCAGCCGTACCGCTACCGCGACGCGTTCGTCGCGGCCGAGGCGGCGGCCCGCGACTCGGGCGCCGGGCTCTGGGGCGCCTGCGGCTGACCTCCGTCGCGTCCGGTGACCGGCAGGGGGCGGCTGGGCCACCAGAACGCGTCGCCGACGAGGAACACCAGAGCGGGCACGAGCACGGTCCGCACGACGAGCGTGTCGAGCAGGACGCCGATGCAGACGATCACTCCGACCTGGGTCAGGGCGACGACGGGCAGCACACCGAGCACGGCGAACACCGCCGCGAGCAGCACGCCCGCGCTCGTGATGACGGCACCGGTCGACGACAGCGCCCGGACCATGCCCTCGCGCGTGCCGTGCCGCAGCCGCTCCTCCCTCGCCCGCGTCGTGAGGAAGATGGCGTAGTCCACGCCGAGCGCCACGAGGAACAGGAACGCGAAGAGGGTCACGCTCGTGTCCAGGGCCGGGAACCCCAGGAGGTGCGTGAACAGCCACGTCGCCGCGCCCAGGCTCGCCGCGAAGGTGGCGAGCACCGACGCGATGAGCAGCACCGGGGCGACGAGCGAGCGCAGCAGCACGGCGAGGACGGCGAAGACGATCGCGAGGATGACCGGCGCGACCAGGCGCAGGTCGTGCGCGGCGGCCGTGCGCTCGTCGTAGGCGGTGGCGTCGCTGCCCCCGACGAGGGCGTCGGCGACCGCGCCTCCGTCGTCGTGCAGGGCGTCGCGCAGGGCCTGCACCGTGGCCGAGGCGTCGTCGCTCTCGGGCTCGGCGTCGAGCTGGACGTCGACCCGGGTGAGAGCGTCGGCCTCCTCGCCGACCGAGGCGCTCGCGACGCCGTCGACGCCCTCGGCGACCTGCACCACGTCCGCGGCGGCGGAGGTCGGGGCGAGCACGATCGTCTGGCTCGTGAGCCCGGCCGAGAACGACTCGTCGACGATCCGCTGGGCCGTCACGGAGTCGGGGTCGCCGAGCAGCTGGTCGGTCTGCGACAGCCCCACGGCGTAGCCGCCGAGGCCGAGGCAGAGCACGCCGAGGCCGGCCGTCGCCGCGATCGCGACCCGACCGGGCCGACGCTGAACGCCGCGGCCGAGGCGCTCCCAGAACCCCGGGCGGGGACGGTGCCGGACGCGGCTCCCGCCGTGCGCGTCGTCCCTGTCCGCATCCGTCTGCCCCGAGGAGGCGCGGGGCACGAAGGGCCAGAACAGCCCGCGACCGCAGACCACGAGCGCCGCCGGGAGCACGACGAGGGCGAACGCGATCGCGACGAGGACGCCGATCGCGCAGGCGACGCCGAGGGCGCGGTTGCCCGACAGCTCGGCGAGCAGCAGGGTCGCCAGGCTGAGGGCGACGGTGCCGCCGCTCGCCGCGATGGCGGGCCCGGCGCTCCGCACGGCCGTGCGCATCGCCGCGTGCCGGTCGAGCGTCACCAGCAGCTCCTCGCGGTAGCGGGCGACGAGCAGCAGGGCGTAGTTCGTGCCCGCCCCGAAGACGAGCACCGACAGGATCCCCGAGACGGACGCGTCGACGGTGACGCCGGCCGGGTCCGCGAGGGCGGCGACGACGCGACCGGCGAGGAGGTCGGCGACGCCGACGACGACGAGCGGCACGATCCAGAGCACCGGGCTGCGGTAGGTCACGATCAGCAGCACCGCGACGACGACGACGGTGACGAGCAGCAGGCGGACGTCGGCTCCCGCGAACGCGTTCGAGACGTCGTCCTGGAACCCGACCGGGCCCGTCAGGGAGGCGGTGAGCCCGTCGGGCAGGCCGGCCGAGGCGGCGTCGCGCAGGTCGGAGGCCGTGCCGCTCACGTCGGCCTCGACGTCGGCGGCCGAGAGGGGCACGGCCACGAGGGCGGCGGTGCCGTCGTCGCTCAGCTGCGGGCGGGCCGCCTGCGGCGTGGTGGACCGCCCCGCGAGTGCGGACGCGGCCGTGTCGACGGCGGCCAGGTCGGCGGTCGACAGCGCCGCGCCTCCTCGGCTCCAGACGAGGACGCCGACTGTGGCGTCGGCGGACGGGAACTCGTCGAGCAGGGCCGTGACCTGCGCCGCCTCGCTCGAGTCGGGCAGGCCGGAGGGCGGGAACGACTCGTCGTCCCCCGAGGGGAGCAGGGCGAGCAGCAGGGCGACGACGACGAGCGTGCCGCCGAGCACCGCCCAGGCGGTGCGGTGTCCGCTGACGAGACGGGCGAGTGCGCGCACGGGGTCCTCCGGGGATCGAGCAGACGGGCAGATGATTCGCTGACAAAGAGTCTTAGCAACTGAGAGTAGTGCACGCGGGGCGCTCCGCGTCCGCGAGAATCGACGGAGGAGGCGCGATGACCGACCCGACGACGACGCCCGCCCGACGCGGCGACGGTCCCGAGCGCCCGGGCACCCACGACGACCCCGTGCGCCGCGACGTGGTCGCCTCCGTCCAGCGCCTCACGACCGAGTCGCAGCGGGTCGCGCAGGCCTTCGCCGGTCAGCAGGGCCTCGGCCACATCGACCTCGAGGCGCTGCTGCACGTCATGCAGGCCGAGCAGCGCGGCGACCCCGTCACGTCCGGCCGCCTCGGCGAGCTGCTCGGGGTGACCTCCGGCGCCGCGACCGGCGTCATCGACCGGCTCGAGCGCGCCGGCCACGTCCGTCGCAGCCGCGACGACGCCGACCGGCGCCGCGTGCTCGTGCACTACTCCGAGGCCGCCCGCGCGGTCGCCGGCCAGTTCTTCGGCCCCCTGGGCCGGCTCAGCGCGACCGTGATGGACCAGTTCGACGACGCCGAGCTGCGCACGGTCCAGAGGTTCCTCGCCGACATGTCCGTCGCGATGGCCGAGCACGCCCGCAGCACGGAGGCGCGCCCCGCGGCGTCCTACCCGGCACCCGACTCCCCGATCGCACCAGGAGCAGCACGATGACCGACTACGTCTCCGGCCTCGACCTCTTCTCGATCGGCATCGGCCCCTCGAGCTCGCACACCGTGGGCCCGATGCGCGCCGCCCGCCTGTTCCTCGAGGGCGTGCGGGACGCCGGCCGGCTCGACGACGTCGCCCGCGTCGAGGTCGTCCTCTACGGCTCGCTCGCCGCCACCGGGCTCGGACACGGGACCCCGTCGGCGGTGCTCGCCGGCCTCGCGGGGCTCGAGCCCGAGACCGGCGATCCGGCCGTCGTCTCGCGCATGCAGGAGGCGGTCGAGGCCGGGGGCGGCATCCGCCTGCTCGGCACCCGCCAGATCGCCTTCGCCCGCGGCGACCTCCGGATGGCTCCCCTCACGCGCATCCCACGCCATCCCAACGCCATGGGCCTCGAGGCCTTCGACGCGGCGGGCGGGAGCGTCGCCCGCGACACCTTCTTCTCGATCGGCGGCGGCTTCGTCGTGCGCGACGGCGACGACGAGCACGCCGTGCCGGCCCGCGAGGCGCCGCTCGCGTTCCGCGACGCCGACGACCTGCTGCGGCTCTGCGACGTCGAGGGCGTCGGCATCGCCGAGCTCGCCTGGCGCAACGAGGTCGCCCTGCACGGCGAGGAGGCCGCCGGATCGGGCCTCGACGCCCGCTGGGCCGCGATGGAGGCCTGCATCGACACCGGGCTCGCCGCCTCCGGCGTCCTGCCCGGCTGGATGAAGGTGCCGCGCCGCGCCCGCCAGGTCGCCGAGCGCCTGCGCCTGCAGGAAGAGCGGGCCGAGCGGTACGCCCTCTCCGGCACCGCGATCGAGCAGGGCCAGGCGTCGTCGCTGCTCACCTCCGACCTCCCCGCCCAGTGGCTGCAGGCCTACGCGATGGCCGTCAACGAGGAGAACGCGGGCGGCGGCCGCGTCGTCACGGCTCCGACGAACGGCGCCGCGGGCATCGTGCCGGCGGTGGGCTACTACGCGATGCGGTTCCACGGCGCGACCCGCGCCTCCCTGGCCCGCGACTACCTGCTGACCGCCGCCGCGATCGGCTCGCTCTACAAGCGCAACGCCTCGATCTCCGGCGCCGAGGCCGGCTGCCAGGGCGAGGTCGGCTCGGCCTCGTCGATGGCCGCCGGAGCGCTCGCCGGCCTGCTCGGCGGCACGCCGCGCCAGGTCGAGAACGCCGCCGAGATCGCGATGGAGCACCACCTCGGCCTCACCTGCGACCCGGTCGGGGGCTTCGTGCAGGTGCCCTGCATCGAGCGGAACGCCATCGCCGCGGGCACGGCGGTGGCGGCGGCGCGCATGGCCCTGCTCGGCGACGGCAGCCACGTCGTCAGCCTCGACACCGTCATCGAGACGATGCGGCAGACCGGCCGCGACATGGCCGACAGCTACAAGGAGACGAGTCGGGCGGGCCTCGCGGTCAACGTCGTCGAGTGCTGACGGAGGCGGGGGCCGTGTCGGGCCCCGCCGCTACCGTGGTCGCATGACCCCGCCTCGTCGCCCCTCGTCCCGGTCCGTCGCGAGCGCGAGCGGCGGCACCGACGCCCCGCGGCTCGACCCGCTCGATCCGCAGGGCCTCGTCGACATGGGCTCCGACCTGCTGGGTCCGCGTGACCACCGCGAACTCGAGCGGTTCGTCGACGCCGACCTGACCGACCGCGACCTCGAGGGCTCGTCGTTCAGCGAGTGCGTCCTCGAGTCGCCCCGGCTCGGCGGCGCCCGGCTGCGCGGCACCCGCATCGTCGAGTCGGTCGTCTCCGACTCCTTCGCCCCCGAGCTGTCGTCGGCGCGGGCCACCTGGCGCGACGTGAGGGTCGAGCGCCCGCGCTGGGGCTCGGCCGAGCTCTTCGACGCGTCGTGGCAGTCGGTCCGGATCGTCGGCGGCAAGATCGACTACCTCAACCTCCGCGGCGCCCGGCTCACCGACGTCGTGCTCGAGGGCTGCGTCGTCGGCGAGCTCGACCTGCAGGGCGCGGTGGGGCTGCGCGTCGCCCTCGTCGACTGCCGGGTCGGCACGCTCGACGTGACCGGCGCCTCCTTCGCGCACACCGACCTCCGCACCACCGACCTCGACCGGATCGACGGCCTCGACGGCCTCCGCGGCGTCACCATCGACCACCTGCAGCTGACCTCGATGGCGGGCGTGTTCGCCGCCCATCTCGGCGTCGTCGTCGACTGAGCGGCGGGCGCCGCGACCGGCGCCGGGGGCCCACCTCTCCGCACTGCACCCCAGGAGGCGCACTGCCCCCCTGGATCCGGGGGTGCCGTGCCGGAACGGGGGTGCGGTGCGCCACGTCCGACGTAGGGCCTCGCCCGGCGTCCTCCACGGGGCCGGTGCTAGTGTCGCCGTGAGCAACGCGCTCCGGGGTCAGTGCAAATCTGAACCGGCGGTCACAGCCCGCGACCCGGTACGACGCCCGTGAGGGAGCCGTCCCGGCCGAACCGGTGGAACTCCGGTGCCGACGGTCACAGTCCGGATGAGAGGACGCGCGGGCCGGGCGTCCTCCTGCGGAGCGTGCCCTGCTGAGCGACCCTGCGTCGTCCCCCGGAGCTGCCCCATCCGGACGGAGACCGACATGACACCGCTGCACCGCACCTCCTCGTGCGCCCCTGCGATCGCGCGCCGCGCGAGCGCCGCCCCCTCGAGCGCCCTTCGTGCGACCGCGACCGCCCCGGCGGTGAGCTGATGTTCACGGGACTCGTGGAGGAGGTCGGCGAGGTCGTCCGCATCGACGACGTCGGCGACAGCGTGCGCCTGACCGTGCGCGGACCGGTCGTCGTCGACGACGCCGGCCACGGGGACTCGATCTCGGTCAGCGGCGTGTGCCTCACCGTGGTCGACCGCGCCGAGGGCGCGTTCACCGCCGACGTCATGAAGCAGACGCTGTCGGTCAGCACGCTCGCCGGGCTCGGCGAGGGGTCCGCGGTCAACCTCGAGCGCGCCGCCCGGGTGGGCGACCGCCTCGGCGGGCACATCGTGCAGGGCCACGTCGACGGCACCGCGACGGTCGTCGAGACCGAGCAGGGCGAGGCCTGGCGGCGCGTGCGCCTCACGCTCGACGACGACCTGTCGCCGCTGCTGGTCGACAAGGGGTCGGTCACCCTCGACGGCGTCAGCCTGACCGTCAGCGCCATCAGCGCGCCCGGCGAGCAGCCCGGGTGGTTCGAGGTGAGCCTGATCCCCGAGACCCTCGCCGCGACGACCCTCGGCGGCGCCGCAGCCGGCACCCGCGTGAACGTCGAGACCGACGTCGTCGCCCGGCACGTGCGCCGCATGCTCGCGCTCGGCGCGGGGGCGACGTCGTGACCGACGTGGGCACGGCCGGCGCTGCCCGCGCAGGGACCGCCGCCGACGCGGCCGAGGCGACCGGCGCCTCCTCGATCGAGACCGCCCTCGAGCACCTGCGCCAGGGGCGCCCCGTGATCGTCGCCGATGCCGAGGCGCGGGAGGACGAGGGCGACGTCGTGCTGTCCGCCGAGCTCGCCACCCCCGAGTGGCTCGCCTGGACCGTGCGGGTCTCGTCCGGGTTCATCTGTGCGCCGATGGCGGCGGAGATCGCCGACCGCCTCGACCTGCCGCCCATGGTGGCCCACAACGAGGACGTGCGGGGCACCGCCTACACGGTCAGCGTCGACGCCTCGGCGGGCGTGACGACGGGCATCAGCGCATCCGACCGGGCGACGACGCTGCGGGTGCTCGCCGACCCTGCCTCGGTGCGCGACGACCTCAAGCGACCCGGGCACGTGCTGCCCCTCCGGGCCCGGCCCGGCGGCGTGCGCGAACGCGACGGGCACACGGAGGCGGCCGTCGACCTGATGCGGGCGGCCGGCCTGTGCCCCGTCGCCGCGATCAGCGAGATCGTCGCCGAGGACGGCGAGATGATGCGCTGGCCGGGCCTCGTCGCCCTCGGGGCCCGCGACGGCGTGCCCGTCGTGTCGATCGCCCAGCTCGTCGTCTGGCTCGACGAGCACGACAGGCTCGCCGCCGAGGCCGACGGCGGCCCGACCGGCGCCACAGGCACGAGCCCCGAGCCCACCACCACCGAGCCGACCAGCACCACCACACGAGGAGACACCGCATGAGCGTCGAGGGCGCCCCCACCGAGATCGACGTCGACGGGACCGGCGTGCGCGTCGCCGTCGTCGCCGGCACCTGGCACGAGACCATCACCGACGGCCTGCTCGCCGGGGCCCTCGCGACCGTCGAGCGGCTCGGCGCCACCGCCGAGGTGCTGCGCGTGCCCTGCAGCTTCGAGCTGCCCGTGGTCGCGAAGGCGGC
>Ga0265780_10002753_pt1 | contig 23613 bp, 16 predicted proteins | sample P1T30metagenome_FD_192432 | JGI IMG/M metagenome (GOLD analysis project Ga0265780, IMG submission 192432) | Plant litter microbial communities from East Loma Ridge, Irvine, California - P1 T30 | ecosystem: Environmental > Terrestrial > Plant litter > Unclassified | place: USA: California... | reverse complement strand
TCAAGCAGGTGATCATCTTCTCGAACACCAAGATCGGCGCCTCGCGCCTGTCGACGCACCTCGAAAAGCGCGGCATCAAGGCCTCGGCGATCCACGGCGACAAGACGCAGCAGGAGCGCATGGCGGCTCTGGACGCGTTCAAGGATGGCGGTGTCGAAGTGCTGGTCGCGACCGACGTCGCCGCCCGCGGCCTGGACATCACCGACCTGCCAGCCGTGATCAACTACGATCTGCCGTACAACGCCGAAGACTACGTGCACCGGATCGGCCGCACGGGCCGCGCCGGCGCCTCGGGCGATGCGCTGTCGGTGTATTCCGAAAAGGACGAGCGCCTGCTGCTCGACATCGAAAAGCTGATCAAGCAGACGATCACGCGCGGCACGCTCGACGGCTTCGTCGCGCCGGCCAGCCGTGGCCGTGATGCGGCTGGTGGTCGTGAATTTGGCCGTGACTCGGGCCGTGACGCGGGCCGCGAATCTGCCCGTGACGCGGGCCGTCCACCGCGTGACGCCAGCCGTGAATTCGTGCGCGACGGCAGCCGTGATGCGGCAGCCCCGCGCGATGCAGAACGCGGCCCCCGCCGTGATATCGATGCCGGTCGCGGCGCGCCACGCACGCCGCGCACCGGGCCTGGCCCGGGTTCGCGCCGCGAGCGCGTCGATCCGTGGTTCTTGAAGCCTTATGAGCCAACCAGCAGCCCTCGCAAAGACGATAACGACGGGTTGACTGCACCGACCAAGCCGGGCAAGCAGAAGCTGGCGTTTTTGCTGGGTGGCGGGCCGAAGTAGGTTTGTTGAACGCGTGAAGCGATGCCGGTGTGGATCCGACAGTGGTGTTTTATTGGGGATTCATCCGCGTGCCGGCATCAACAAAAGGCGCTGATTTATTTGGCGCCTTCCTGCCGCTTTATCCGGACATCGAAGGCGCAGGGCGTTCTCCACCGGATCGGCTCGCATGGACAGGGAATGAAAGCTTAAATACCCTCAAAACGCACTCGTTTGACCAAGATATAACAGTAGCGCGGACGTGACCTTCTTCCGCGCTAAAAATTGATGAATGATTAAAAGAACGGATTGGTCAGCGGCTTCCTGCGGCTAAACATGGAAACAGTACAGATGACCTTCGCCATTCTGTTTTAACACCCTGCGCATGTTATAGCGGTTCAATACGCATTTTTACCAACGCAAGGCCAATTGTACGTCCATCATCGGAAAGACCTAGTTCAGCAGGAGAAACGGGGTGCGGGACAATGATGGAAATATCTCTGGAACCCGTTGGATTGTCAAAATGCATAATGCGCTCGGCATCCTTATCTCCGGGCACCGAAAATTTCTGCCCTGTCCTCGACAACGTGATGTTCTCCGGCAGAATTTTATCAAGTACCACCTCAAAATTCTTGCCACCATTATCAGCAAACGCGTGCCCGGTCAGGTGCAAAGCAAACTTTTTCGGCAATGGTTCAGTGAAGGTGAATTGAACTACTTTTCCTGACGACCAGCGCCCCCATGGCTCGGCTCCAGACAAACCGGTAAAGCTCGCTACCCCACCAGGCCACGTGCTCTTTTCAAATACCGCCAGATCAATTGGGATAATCCGGATCGTCGCAGGGTCGACGATTTCCCAAGTTTTGTCGTTCAGGTCAAGACGGCACAAGCCCTGAACATTGTTCTTGCTAGCGTAAGAGCGCACGCGGGCATCGTAATCCCGTTTGTTCGGATTGGCAAAATCCCAGTCTGGCGCCATGAATGAGGCAATCCCATTTACAGTGGGAATATCCAATTGCTGCGCGATCAACATCGCGCTCACATTATGTGCGTAAATTTCTGCAGGTCCCGAAAGCGTGGTTTGATCACTCCACCCTGAAGTGTAAAAAGCTTTGCATATTGGTGGCGGCATTTTTGTCAGGGCTATGCGTTTCATTTCAGTCTGGCGCACTAGTCCGAGCGCCGGTACATTAAGCTCTTCCAAGATCAACAACCCAGCAAGGATCAGCGTAATTGCCGTGGGCATGCGGCGCATAGTGAGGTAGCGGACCGAAATCACAATGATGGGCAGAGCAAGGAAGAGGTAGTAAGCGGAGACGACACGCAGTGCCTTCGCGCCGGGAATGCTATGAAATACCACATACCACAAGCTGTAACCATCGAAGTTTAGAGTTGACAGTCCGGTAATTACTGTAGCCAGCATCAGGGGGAAAAACAACGTATTGTTCTTTCGTTCTTGCCGAGCAATCCGAACAGCGGCAATGGCGAAAATCACGAACAATAAAATGCCAAAGCCCGTATTGTAGTATTCGTGCGTAACAATATAGTCTGGTTTAACTTTAAGTAATACTTCGTTGTAAGCTTTCCCCAAAAAAATATTTTCATTACCCAATTGAAGAATATTTTCAGGTGTAACCGTAAATGCCAGCGATTCCGAATAGGCTCGGACACCCGTTTCTTGCGATTTGGGAAGAAATGCATAGATAAATGGCGCTAATGCCAATAGCGAAGCCATGAGAACGATAAGATAAGAGCCGGCGTGACTTGTAAGTTGTGCCCTGATTAGCGCAAGACCTGTTTTTCCGGAATTGATCAATGCAATGATGCCGAAGACAATGAAAAAATATAAAAAGAACCACGCGGCGTAAAAGCACGTGAGGCACCATGCTCCAAATAACAATCCCGCCAAGCATCCAGAAAGACGTGCTTTAGCAAAGTCGTTCTGTTTGATTGCCAAGGCGCCTCTCCAAAGCAGGATTACCATGAAAGGTGTGAAGGCGACCGTAGCAAGCTGGGAACGCCAGCTGTGAGTCGTCATGCCATTATTCAAAGTAAACAAGATAGCTGCTAGTAACGCCCAGTGAAATGGCATCGAAAAAACACGACGGCACATCCAATACATACCGACGAATCCAATGCTTTTAACAACCATATTGGCAAGTTCGGCCGAATAAAAGGGGTCAAATCCGAGCAATCGGAAGGGAGCATAGATAATACCAACGATAAAATAGCCGTCGGTATTGGCCAAGCTACGTACGTGGGGATAGAAATAATTCACCTCCGCCCAATTCGACCTTCCTTGAAATACATTGTACCAATGCTCCAGGATGGTAGTTGAGATGACGCCGTCGTATCGGTCTCCTGCGAGAATGGAAAAACCATTCAGTATTTGCTGGCGATATAGCCACGTTACGCACACTGCCATGATGAGCATTACAATCAGCATACGTAGGATAGCGACAGGTTCGTATCGACCTTCTATTTTTTGTATCATGCGAATTTCCAGAGGAGAGGGGGCAATGGCTGCTAGCGGCGAGGAACAGCGCTGAACACAACCGACTGCCTGAGTGATGCGATGCCGGTTGTCAAACCTGCGTTTTGGACGCACAATTATAGCACTTGATTTATTACCATAATGTGCAGATCAAGCCACAGAAATGTAGGGCGAAGATGAATTCTGCAGCGGTTGATTTGGGTTTTCGGAACCGGATCGGCCATAATAGCGCTTCCTCATCATTTTTGGCAGCCAGCATGAGCACTCATGGAACTATTGCAGTTGTTATTCCAAGTTACCGCGTCACACGCCACATACTCGATGTCCTTGGTGCCATTGGTTCGGAAGTGAGCCGTATTTATGTCATCGATGATAAATGCCCGGACGGTTCTGGTGCAATTGTGCGTAACCAGTGTAACGATCCCCGCGTTACCGTCATCAACCATGTAGAAAATCAGGGTGTTGGCGGTGCCGTGATGACAGGTTATCGCGCTGCTATAGACGATGGAATGACGGTTATCGTGAAGATTGATGGCGACGGCCAGATGGATCCCTCGCTGATTGACCAATTTGTGGCGCCGATCCTGCTTGGTGAAGCAGATTACACAAAGGGCAACCGGTTTTTCAATCTCGAACAAATACGTGCGATGCCGCCGTTACGTTTGTTTGGAAATGCCGTACTGTCACTGATGACCAAAGTATCCTCTGGGTACTGGGACTTGTTCGATCCGACTAACGGCTATACCGCAATTCATTCGGATGTCGCAAACCAATTGCCATTTGACAAAATCAGCAAGCGCTATTTTTTTGAGACAGATATGCTTTTTCGTCTCAACACCATTCATGCTGTCGTCGCTGATGTACCGATGAATGCTAGCTACGGTGATGAGGTGAGCAATTTAAGGATATCTAGGATTGTTACCGAATTCATGCTCAAGCATATCCGGAACTTTAGTAAGAGGCTCTTTTATAACTATTATTTACGCAATATGTCTATCGCGTCAATTGAATTGCCAATCGGATTACTGCTATTTTTCGGCGGTGCGATTTACGGTGGGGCACACTGGATTGCTTCGACGCAGACACATGTTGCAACACCTGCCGGTACGGTCATGCTTTCGGCTTTGCTAGTTTTGATGGGCATGCAGCTGATTCTTGCTTTTCTTGCCAGCGACATTGCATCAGTACCGATTCGGCCTCTCCACAAGAAACTCGCAAAACAACGAAGTGTATGCAAAAGCTGAACGTGTTCATGACGCCACAGTTCCTTGTCTACGTTGGCGGTGGAGTACTATGTGCCGTGATTGATATAGGCCTGATGCAAATCCTGGTCTCTAACATGGTCGATCCAGTTGTAGCTGCCAGCGCCGGCTTCATTGTGGGGTTGTTGGTCAACTATGTGTTCCACGCAAAGGTAACCTTTAAGAACGTCACAACACCGGCGACATTTTTTCGGTTTATGTGTCTCGTTGTATTGAACTACCTGATTACGATCGTGTTGGTGGCGCTGGCCGCTCGGTGGCTGACTTACCCTCTTATAGGAAAGCTGTGCTCACTACCCATTGTTGCGCTTAACGGATTTTTTCTTGGCAAGCACTGGGTTTTCAAAGAATAAATGGTGCAATCGCGGAGGCAATCTTATATTGGCATATGCACGTCCTGCATATGCAGCCTCCTTATCTTCCAAATTGCCACGTATGTCCAGCGATTAGCAGGTTGTGCCGATTTTCCATCTGCGCCATCGATCTCACCTGAGGGCATGTGCTTGGCAAAGCGCCGCCCCAACGGATCGTGGGCACAGTTGGTGACACCATGCGACGTGCTGGCTCGGGTCATTCGGCTGAACGTACACCGGCATACCGAACCGCTTGCCATACTGCACATGCCCTGCGAGATTGCCGCGTTCGTCGTAGCGATAACAGGCACCCGTATATTGCCATGGGCGGGTGTAATCTTGCCCCTGAAGTGACACAGGGGAGCCTTGATTCGGGTGTTTACTGGTTCTCCCGACCACAAGCATTGGCCTTTCAGCTCACGTGCAGATAGACTTTAGATCGGATTCTTTGACGAAAATACCCATAGTTTTATCGCCAGAAAACTGATCGCCGGGACTAGCACGATAACAACGAGAAAGCCTTGCAAATAATGAAAACCGAGCTCTGCCATGCCCCATGAAATAAGCAGGTTAAGGCCTAGTGCGATGAGCGAAGCACTGAAAAATTTCAGATAAGACCGTACTGAGGGCACAGTACGAAAGGTCAACACCGCGTTCATCAGGTAGGAGAATATGTTGGAAACAGCAAAAGCCACCATATTCGACTGAACTACGCCTACGTGCGCAAGCTCTACCAAGGCAGTCAGCACCCCTCCATGAACCAGAGTGTTGAGTACGCCAATGAGAGCGAAGCGAAAAAACTGTGGGCAGCGGTCAAAAAATTTCAATATCATCGCTCGATGACTTCGCGCACAATATAGATTGGTCGACCTTTGACTTCGGTGAAAATCCTGCCGATATATTCACCGAGTACACCAATCCCAATGAGTTGCACGCCGGACAGAAGAAGAATGGCTACCATTAATGATGGATAGCCTGGCGTGACCACGCCATATACCACGGTACTGACAATCAGATAGAGCGCATACAGTACCGAAATACCTGATATCGCCACTCCGATATAGGTCCAAATTCGCAACGGTACAGTGCTGAAGCTGGAAATCCCTTCCAAGGCGAAGTTCCACAGTTTCCACGTGTTGAACTTGGTATGCCCTTGGGTGCGTGGCGCCACCGAATATTCAACGATCGTCGTCTTGAATCCAGTCCAGGCAAAGATGCCTTTCATAAAACGGCAATTTTCGCGTAGTTGCTTAAGTGCGTCGACCACCTTGCGATCCATCAAACGGAAGTCGCCGACATTTGCAGGAATTTCGACATGGGTGATGTGGCGGCTGAACTCGTAAAACGCCTTTGCCGTCAGTTTCTGTATTGCCCGATCAGTCGAACGGTCCATGCGCCTGGCCAGCACCACTTCATAACCTGCTTCCCACTGACGCAACATTTCCAGCACGGTTTCCGGCGGATGCTGCAGGTCGGCATCGATCGGCACGACAATGTCGCCTTCCGCATAATCCAGGCCTGCGGTCAGCGCCGCTTCTTTACCGAAATTGCGGGAAAAATCGAGGATGCGTACCGAGGCCGGGGCGGCCTTGATACAAAGCAGCTCAGTCAGCGTGCCGTCCTTGCTGCCATCGTTGACGCATACGATTTCCAGGTCATAGGTGAGCAATTCCGCTGCGAACACGCTGGCGATCCGGTCAAAAAAACCACGAATGTTTTTTTCTTCGTTATAGAACGGGACGACAAGACTGATTTTTTTCCTGGCGGTCATGATGTTAAATATTTCCAATGTAAAAACATGTAGCCAACCAACCTGAAGTCTGACGTGTTGGACACAGAGAACTCAAGGCCTAAGTGTAATGACGCCATTTTCTTTACGCGCCACGAGGACCAGCACTGGAGCGGGCTGAGCCGGTACTTCTTCGCAGCGAGCAGTCGTGGAGATTGGATAGCGCTGTGCATCCGGGTGAATCCGGTCGACAGACGACAGTGTGCAAATCGTTGCATCGACTTGCCGTTTGTGGACCTGGAGTGCCTGGGTCAGGGTCGGATTGAGCAGGGTGTAGACGTCGCCCAGTGTACCGGTCGCATCTTGGATTAGCAGCGAGCGTGGCTGCGCCGCATCGATGGCGGCAATGGCCTGCGTGATTACCTGGCGCTGGACGTTCGCATATTTTTTGACTTGGTAGGCCATGACGGTGCTGGCCAGCAGCAGCGCGCCGACGATGACGACGGCGCGCAACTGGCCGCCGTCCGGCTGTCCTGCTGCATGGCGCCACGCCAGCAGCGACGCGGCCACAATGACGAAGGCGACCGACACGGGGAACATCACGCGGTCAGGATCAGTAATGTGGCCCGCGTTCAGGTAGATCAGCGAGAACAGCGGCAAGATGGCAACGAGGCCGGCAGCCACCAGGGGAGCGCGCCAGGGCGGCTGCACGGCGTCGTCATTACCGGCACGGTCTGCTTGCAGATAGAACGCCATCACCAACAGCAAAGGCAGCAGCAAAGGCGCGCCGCCGAAGACCGTCAGGTAGGCGCCGCCGATGTGGGTCGAGAGACCCTCGATGGTGAGCAAGCGGCCGCTGCTCTGCGCCAGTTGGGCCTCGTAGCCACCACCACCGCCGCGCGATACCAGCAGCGCATATACGCCATAGAGGACGAAAGAAAGGGCGATCGTGAACGCAACACGTAGCGCGGCCTTGTTTTCGACCATCAGGCCAATGCGTGGTGCAGATTGGTCCCGGACTTTCCACAGAAGAGCGAACAACGGCAAGGCCACGAGACACAGTGCCAGTGCCTGATACGTGCACAGCAGCAGAATGATGCTCACGATACAGCCGATTGCCGCAGGGAGCGACCAGCAGCGGTACACGCGAATCGCAAAACCGAACGCCAGGAAGAACATCAGTGCACTGAATTGCGCAGGCGCGAAACGACCCAGCCACGCGCCAGGCCATGCCAGCAGCACCGCAGCCAGGGTTGCAACGATCCACCGATCATGGCCCTGGAACAGCGGTGTAACTGCCCAGCGTACGACAAGGTAGCGCAACACCAGCAAGAGGAGCGTGCCGATGGCCACGCCAGAGGTGCGGCCCTGCGCGATTTCCCAATACATTGCTGAGGGCACTAGATGCAGCGGGCGCAGTGGAATCTCGGCAGCAAATTGCTTGATATAGCCCAACCCAAGTGCATTGAATGCGCTGAACAGGCCCCATTCTTCCAGCAAGGCGCGTACCGACCACAATGTCAGGACAGACAGGACTGCAAGGGTGCCTAACTCCAGCAGGAGCAATTTCTTTTGATCGTTTTTAACAACAGAAGTAGGCATCGATGCAGCTCTCGAGAATGTAATTAAGTTTGGTGATACAAGCAACCGCGCAGCACCCGCCAGAATGGAAAGTACCGAGATCAAGTACTACGGGGCGGATGCCCGCAGCAGTCAGTTGCGCGGATTTCCGCCTGTCGTAAACAAGCGCAACGGATCCGCAGTATGACTTGCGCTGAGCAAATCAGTACCCGCACCCCAGCGACCCAGGGTCTGGGTCAACCTGTCAATTGCCACCAGAGCAGGGCGCGCACGGCTGACGTCCTTTGCCATATTGGTGACGCATTCTGCATAGTGGTCTGCGCGGAATGTCGCTTGTGCCCATTGTTGGGCACGCGCACCCAGTTGGCGCCGCAGTTCCGGCGACTGGTAGAGCTGCTCGAGAGCGTTTTGCAGCGACTCGATCTCATTGTGTGGATCAATTTTCAGTACACAGTCATCCGGCAACTCGCTATAGAAATGGACATCCGTAACGATTACCGGCTTCCCATACAACATCGCTTCGATGGCGGAAGCCGATGCCGCTTCCAGGCTTGGCCAGCGCAGGCAGGTAACCACATCGGCCTGGTCGATCGCGTTGACCAGTGCGGCATTGTCGAGTTCGTCCGAAATCAGGACGTTGACCTGGTAGTTACGTGCCAGGCCCGACAGCGATACAACGGTATCGGTCTTGATATGGCCAACCAGTCGGTAGATGGTATGGTCGCGCAGCATCGGGCTGTTGCCGATGGCACGGATGACGCTGTCGACGCGTTTGTTTGGATTAACGTGACCAATGGTCAGCACGTGAAAATTGCGACTGTTGCCCTGTGATGTGGCATCGCTGCCGGCCGGTGCATTGTAGGGGAGGGGGACTACATGTATCGGGCCGGGGCAAGCCCGGCACAGGCGCTCAGCGCCCCAATTGCTGTGCGTGATGACCCCTAATGCCATTCCGCCGATCCATTCAGTCATCGGGGCAGCCTCGGCCGTAGCGGCGATGAATGCATCCGAGTTTGGATGACGGAAATAGGTGCTCGCCACTGCTTCGCCATACCACGACTTCAACACGGTATCTGCACGTGCGGGATGGTGATGCGCCCAGGCCCAGAACAGGTGGCCGAGGAAAAAATCGTGAAGGCAAACGATTCCCGGTGCACGCTCCAGCCACTCAAGGCAGCCGATATGGAATTCGTAGTTGTCGCCAACCTGGTAGACGACGCTGTCGGCTGCAGCCACTGCCGCACCAACTGCTGCCAGATTGCTCCACTGAAGCACCTCGCCACCGAAATCATGAGCGTCCTTGCTCATCAGTGCGTCCTGCTCGGAGCGCACCACAGTCACGTCATTGCCGGCTGCGCGAAGCGCATGCACGACCAGCGTGGTCATCCGCCCGATGGCTGACGCCTTCAGGCCGGGGGTGAACATGACTACCTTCATCGCAGTAATTTCTCCACTGTGTGGGGCCAGTTGATATCCAGGCTGAGCCAAAGCGAGCGCGCTGCAGCGCCGCGTGCAGCAGCGCGCTGGGCATTGCCACAGGCATCGGCCAGCACCGGGGCCAGCGCTGCGGCAGTCGGTTCGGCCACCCAACCGGTCTCGTCATGCTTGACGAGACCAAGGATGCCGCCGCTGTCGCTGGTGGTGATCAGGGCTTTGCCGGCCAGTGCCGCTTCCATCGTCACATAGCCGAGCGAATCTTCGTCGAAGGGCAGATAGGCGACGGCAGCGGCGCCATTCAGATATTCAGCATAGGTTGCGCGTGGCAGGAAGCGCAGGTCGAGGCGTACGCGGTCGCTCAGACCGAGGCGCTCAACGGCGGCGCGCAGGCGCTCGCCATCGGCCGGGCTGTCAGGCGGACCGGCGATCAGCAGCTTGACGTTACGCGGCGCTTGGGCAAGTGCATCGAGCAGCAGGTATTGCCGCTTCATGTCGTTGATGCGCCCGCCTGCGAATATGTAATCGCCAACGGAACCGCCACCAAACAGCTCGGTGTCATTAATCGGGGGCAGCAGAACTTCCGCGTCGAAGCCGTTATAGCGCTGCAGGCGCTGACGTGTGACTTCGGAATTCGTGAAGATCTTGCGGCTCTCCGCGAAGCTTTCGTTGTCAGCATTGCGAATGACAGTGCGCAGCTCCTCGCCAGCTGCACCGGGCGGCAGGTTGGTCTGTCCGACGTCGAACAGATCGTAAGCCTGGCGATATTGATGCAGCAGCCACAGTGTTTTCTTTGGGTGGCGAATCAGGTATGCGGGAAATTTCAACGCGATGACATGGTCGACGTTCCAGAGTTCGAATGCGCGCACCATCAGCATCTGCGACGGAATGCGCGAGGCGGGCTCCCATTGAAACGGAATGCGGAGGATTTCGGCCTCATGGCCGGCCTCGATCACGTTCTTCTGAAGGTGAACGGCCAGCTCCTCGGCGCCGCCCCAGACGAAGGGCGCCATGTTATTTACAATCAGCACCTTCATGCGAGGAGCCTTTTCAGCACGTGAGACCAGGAAATATTCAGTTCGTCGAGCCGGGCGAGGGCCCGCTCGCCCATTGCCGCAGTGCGTCCGCGGTCAAGGTAGAGCTTGTCCATCGCCTGCGCCAAGGCCTGCGGCGTTGGTTCGGCAACGAAACCATTGTCACCATCGCGCACGAGTTCGAGCACGCCGCCGGAGTCGGTCGTCGTCAGCAATGCCTTGCGCGCATGGCTTGCCTCCACGCTCGGATAACCATAGGAATCCTCGTCCAGCGGCAAATAGGCAGCGGCGAGGCAGTCAGCTAGATAGTCGACTTTTTCTTCTTCGGTAATCCAGCGGTTTTCCATCAGCACGCGCTCTTGCAGTCCGAGCCGGACGATCTGCTCACGCAGCGTATCCGGATAGGTGGTGCCGGAACTGGAACCGCACAGGCGCAAGCGAACCGGCGTCGTGGTATGGGCCATCGCCTCGACCAGCAGGTGCTGGCGTTTGTGGTGCTCAAGGCGGCACACGTACACGATCTCGTCGCTCATGCCGCGCGTGTGGAAGCGGTCGGCGTCGAACACGGGCGGATACAGCACTTCGCTGTCGATGCCGTTGAAATGCTTCAGGCGGTCGGAGACGACCTGCGAATTGGTGAAGACATGACGCGCTTCTTTGAGCGCAGCAGTGTCAGCCTGGTGCAGCGCGTCACGCAAGCCGCGGTGGCGCAGGTCATCCTCGCAACCTCGGTAGGGGCTGTCCCAAAGGTCGTAGAACACGCGCAGGTGATGGATGAACCAGAGAATCTTGTGCGGATGACGGATCAGGTGCGCCTGCGGACGGAAGCAGATGACGCGGTCGGCGGCAGACAGATCGATCCAACGGAATGCGATCATTTGCTCGAATAGCAGATCCGGCGCATCGATCTCGGGAAGATAGATGCGTTCGACCTGGTGGCCCTCCTTTTCGAGCATCGTCTGCAACCACTCGACGATGTTGCGTGCCCCGCCATACAAGAAGGGCACGAACGAAGAGACGAGCGCTATTTTCATACGCGCGCGAACAGCGTGCGCAGTTGGGCGGCAATATGCTGCACGTCTTCGCGGGTCAGGCCCTGGTGCGTCGGCAGGTTGATCCCGCGTGCGGCCCAAGTGTCAGCCACCGGATAGGCAGTGCTTTCCAGGTAAGGTGGCAGCACGTGCATCGGATAGAACACCGGACGCGTTTCAATGCCGGCTTCGTCGAGTGCGCGCATGATGCCATCGCGCTTTTGCTCGTCGCCTTCCTTGATGAAGACCGTGTACATCCAGACCACCTGCTGTGCCCATGGCTGCTCGACAGGCAGCACCAGATCATCGGTCAGGTCGGCCAGTGCTTCGTTGTACCAGCCTGCCAGCGCGTTGCGGTCGGCGATCGAGCGATCGACGGTTTCCATCTGCGCAGTACCGATGGCTGCCTGGATGTTCGTCATGCGGTAGTTGTAGCCCACCACCTCGAACCAGTAACGGCGCTTGGGATCCATTCCCTGACCGCGGAATAGGCGCAGCTTTTCGGCCAGCGCGTCATCATTGGTCGTGATCATGCCGCCTTCGCCGGTGGTGATGATCTTGTTTCCGAAGAACGAAAAAATGGCGCAAGTGCCCAAGCCGCCGACGCGGCGGCCGCGCACTTGGGCACCGTGCGCTTCGGCTGCGTCTTCGACAACCCACAGGCCGTGTTTTTCGGCCACTGCGTTGACAGCGTCCATATCAGCAGGATGCCCGTACAGGTGGACCGGGATGATGCCGCGCGTGCGTGGGGTGATTTTCGCTTCGATCGCAGCAGGATCGATGTTCATCGTCTCGCGGCACACATCAACCAGCACTGGGGTGGCGCCACAGTAACGCACCGCGTTTGCGGTAGCGATATAGGTCACGGTCGGGATGATCACTTCGTCACCCGGCTGCAGGTCCATGCCGATCAGCGCCAGATGCAGGGCGGTGGTGCCGTTGTTGGTAGCGACTGCATGCTTGACGCCGCAAAAGTCGGCGAACGCTTGTTCGAACATGCCAATGTATTTGCCGTTGGACGAAATCCAGTTGGTGTCCATGCAATCCAAGACATATTCGCGTTCCTTACCGTTAAGGGTCGGTTGGGCGACTGAAATGCGGTTCATTGATAGCTCCATTAAAAGATTTTTCTGTTTATTTTTTCAACACACGGACAGGTACCCCCACCGCAGTCACACCTGCTGGAACAGCACCGAGGATGACACCCCCGGCCCCGATCGTCGCATAGTCGCCGACCGTGATGTCCGGAACGGCTTTGCAGCCCACGCCGAGAAATGCCCCGGTACCGATGGTAACGTTGCCGGCAAGCGCACATTGCGGTGCCAGATGCGCGGTGGCGCCAATGATGCAGTCGTGATCGATTGTCGCGCCGGTATTAATAATGGCAAGGTCGCCGATGCTGGCGTCAGCATTGATCACCGCACCAGCCATGACCGCGATGCCCACGCCGAGCTTGGCGGAAGGCGATACGGTGGCGCGCGGACTGATCGCGTTGACCAGCTCGAAACCGAGCTCCCGCAGTTGCAGGCCGAGGCGGCCCCGCAAACGGTTCGAACCAAGCGCCACGAAGGCGCGCGATTGCCCCTCGGCGCGCAGGCGCGTCAAGTGATGGTCGCCGACGAGCACCGGGATCCCGAGGCAGCCTGCGCCGTTTTCGTTAGCGCTGACGCAGCACAGGACGGACTCGCCCATGGCCTGCAGCAGTTCGATGCAGACCTTGGCGTGACCGCCTGCGCCGACGATGACAACGGGCGCTTTCATGCAGACTCTCCCAGGCGAGCCCAGAGCGCAGCATGCGGGCGTACGAAGAGCAGGTTGGTCGATTCGGCCGCCTCCAGTTGCTCCAGGGTGACATGGTCCAGCGTGCCATTGACGGCATCGATTGCCCTGTAACTGAACCCGAGATCGGTAAATGCGCGCAGCCACACGGCACTCGTCTGCCCGATACGGCGCAGGTGCGTCGGCCCGAATTCGACGATAAGGGCGATATCCTGATTGGCGCGAATAACACCGAGGGCGCCTCGCAGCACATCCAGTTCCGCTCCTTCAGCGTCGATCTTCATGAGGTTGACACGCGTGCCAGCGTCGATCACCGAATCGAGCCGCACAGTATTGACCGCTACCCGTGCCGATGCCGGCGCTTTGCTGTCAAGTTCGAACAGCGAATGATGGCCGCTGCTGGCGCCGAGGAACAGGGTCTGGACGCCCTCACGGTCCGACAGAGCGCTGCCGTGGATTTCGGTAAGCGCATCAAATCCGTTGATCCAGATGGTTTTTTCCAACAGCTGACGCGTCGCCTCGAAGGGCTCGAAGGCAATGATCCTTCCCTGACCGCGCAGGGCGCGGGCTGCTGCCAGCGTGTGCATGCCGACGTTTGCACCGACATCGACGAAGACGTTTCCCGGTTGCAGCAAGCGTTCGATCAGCAAGCGGGTGCCGCGTTCAAGGTCGCCCGTATCGATAAGGCAAGCAAGCAGCGCCAGATCGCTGTCAGAGCACACGACGAAACCCGCCTCGGTCTTGACCATCAATTCGTCCTTGGCGCAATGGACGATCGTGCGCCGCGCGTTGGCGTAGCCGTATTGTTCGAGCCGGTCCAGGCGCGGGGTCAGCGTTGAGAGCAGCACGTTGGCGCTGTCTGCTGCAGTTGTCCGGGCGGCTTCGGTCCGTTGCAAGTGACTGCTGGTGATCGTCTGCGTGAGTTCGTCAACCAGGCGTGCCGTTTCGGCAATCTGGTGCTGCTGTGCGTCCGCAATACGCGCCGTCTCACCGAGTTGGTGCTGCTGTGCGTCGGCAAGGCGGGCCGTATCAGTGACCAGATGTTGCTGTGCTTCGACAAGCCGTGCGGTGTCCGCTGAGGTGCGTTGCACACTGTCGGCGACCAGCCTGCGCATCAAATCGCGCGTCGCCTGCTGTTCCTGCAGCAGGCCGGTAAACAGGCGGCGCTGTTCTTCCATCGGCTGGGCGTTCAGCGTGAGAATTTCCTGGCGCAGCATCTCGCGTGCCGACTGGACTTCACGCAGCATTTCGGCCGATGCGCGTTGTATCTCGCGTTGGGTGTCCGACAATGCATGCAGCGTGCTCTGCTGCATGGTCTCGATCAAATAGCGCCGCGTTCGGAATGCGATCGGCCGCAGAAACGGTTTGACCAGGCGATAAATGATCGCCACCGGACGACGTAGCCCGCGCTTGATCCGGCCACGCAGATCCTGACGAACCATGTTGTGCGACTCGGCCGTGGTTGGTGACGTGACCGACTCTGCCACCGGCGACGGGGTCGGTTGCACGGCCACTGCGGCCGGGGCCAGTAGGCGCCGCGCAGAGGTGGCCAGTGCGATATCGATATCAGGTCCGGTACGGTAGACGCGTTCCATGCTCAGCCGCCGAAATAAGCAGTGACCACCTCTTCAGCCGGACCATCCATGCGAATCTTGCCGTGCTCAAGCCAGAGCACGCGGTTGCAGGTTTCCAGGATCAAGTCGCGCGCATGGCTTGCAATGACGAGGATGTTGGTGGATTGCACCAGTTCGCGCATACGCTCCTCTGCTTTGTGCTTAAAGCCTTCGTCGCCGACCGCCAGCCACTCGTCCATCAGCAGGATTTCCGGCCGTACTGTTGTCGATACGGCAAACGCCAGACGCAGGTGCATGCCGGTCGAGTAGGTACGCAACGGCATGTCGATGAAATTACCGAGTTCGGAAAATGCGATGATCTCTTCCATGCGTTCGGACAGTTCAGCCTTGCCCATGCCGAGCAATGCACCACGCAGGTAAATGTTTTCGCGGCCCGTTGCCTCCGGGTCGATACCCAGAGAGATGTCGATCAAGGATCCAATCTCGCCCTCGATACGTGCGCTCCCGTGCGAAGGAACATAGACGCCGCTCAACAGGCGCAACAAGGTGCTCTTGCCAGCGCCGTTGTGGCCAAGCAGGCCGACACGGTCGCCATCGCGTAGCGTGAAGTTCAGGCCTTCGAGAGCACGCACCACGACTCTGCCCATCGGGTCTGCGCCAAGCTGGCCACCAGTTGCTACTGCGATCAACCGCTTCTTCAGTGAACGCCCGCTGGCGTTATAAATCGGAAAATCGACCGCCACATCCTTGAATTCTATCGATGCCATGATTTACTTTACAGCCAGTAGGCAATACGGCGCTTGTAGCGGCCAAAGATAAACAGCGCCAGGACCCATCCAACGACGGCCATCGCGGACGCGACCACCCAGTTCTCGGTACTCGGGAGTTGACCAAGCAGGGGAGCACGGGTTACTTCCAGCAGATGAAAGGCCGGATTCAGGTCGAGCAAATAAGCGCCCGCGCGTTTTGGCAGCAGGGAAGGCATCCACATGACGGGTGTCAAGTAGAAGATCACCTGGAGCAGGTTGCCCACCATTTGCGGCAGGTCGCGGTAGCGCGCGCAGACAATGGCAAGGATCAGCACGATCCAGCCGAGATTCACGATGTTGAGCAGCAGTCCCGGAATGCTCAGCAACGCAGCCCATCCAAGCGGCTTGCCGACAATGATGAGTACGATCGGGAAGATGACAAAGTTGTGCGCCAGAATCAGGAAATTTCGCCAGATCATGCGCATGATGTGCACGAACAGTGGAATCGGTAATTGCTTGATGATGCCTTCGGCGCTGATGAAGCCCGTTGCCCCCTCGTTGACGACGGAAGCGATAAAACTCCAGAGAATCATTCCGATCGTCAGGAACGGCAGAAACTCGTGCATCGGCGACTGAAAGATCTGACCGAAAACGATTCCGATCGTGCCGATCATCACGCCCATGCTGAGCGTAATCCAGAAAGGGCCGAGTGCGGAGCGACGGTAGCGCGCACGTACGTCCTGCCAGCCAAGCACGCCGACGAGCGGCAAGCGCTTGAAGGCGGCAATGATGTCAAGCATGGCGCTCGTAGTGGAACGGTTACTCATTTTTAGGAATGCAGAAACAATCGAAGGGGGGCATTGTAACCTGCTGACTTGGCCCCTGCGATAGTTTTTCTGTAAGAAAATAACTTCTGGTTAGGTGTAAGTTTGGCCAATTTTGGCCCATGCCTGCAGGGCACTGTCACGCCAAGTGAGGATTTCAACCTGCGCTGCGATAGCCCGGCGTTCGGTTGCGTCAAGGGCACAGAAGCGCCGCACCAGCGCCATCAGCGCGTTGCGGTCGCCTAGCGGAAAATATGCTGCGGCAGGGCCGGCAACTTCCCGGAAGACGGGGATGTCGGTGGCAATGACTGGTACCAGATGTTGCGCTGCTTCGACAATCGGCAAGCCGTAGCCTTCAGCCACTGAACCGGCAATCAGTGCGTGTGCACCGGCGTAGCACAGGTTGATCTCGGCATCGCTGAAGTGCTCGACGAAAAACAGGCGAGTATTGAGCATGGGGTGACGGCGGATACGCTGCATCAGCTTCTCGACTTCCCAGCCTTCCTTGCCGGCCAGGCACAAGCGTACCTGGCTGCCTTCGGCCCACAGGGCATCGAACGCGTCCAGCACGCCGTTATGGCCCTTGCGCGGCTCGACTGTTCCCACTACCAGGAAAAGTGGCGAAGTCGTGTCGGCAGCCATGCGCGCAACTTCGGGGCGGATATGCTGATTGCTACCGGAGGGCATGATGTCAGCGCCGAGCTGCCAGTAATCCAGGCGGATCGGATGGACCGGCCGCAGGCCATGTTCTTCGATGTAGTCGCCCACATCGTCGCGCACGGCACGCGAAATGCATAGCAGCATATCGCTGTGGGCAACAGCCAGGCCGAACCAGCGGCGGAATACCAGCACCAGCCCCGCGCTGCAATATTGCGGCATCCGCAACGGAATCAGGTCGTAAATGACGGTGACCACGCGGCCGCCAAACTGGCGCACAGCCTCGAAGATCGGGATATACCCCGGATATTGCTCCCACGATGAATCGATCATCAGCAGAATGTCGCCGGGCTGGATGTCGATCTGCCCGGTTGGACAGGCACTGGCGTCGATACCCAGCACGGCCCCGGTCACGCCGGTGGCACGGTACAACACGTTATCGCGCAGCTCAACCAGTTCGATCGGCAGGTGTACCTCATCCAGCAAGCACAGTTCGCGGGCGATATTGCGTACTACCCGCTGGATGCCGCTCAACGCATCGGTCCTTGCCATCTGCGTCACGTCGATCAGCAGCCGCGCGCCGCGGTTCAGGCGCAAGTTGCGCTCTGCGTGGCGGGCCGTGTGGTCCAGAATGTCGTCTGGTGGCACCTGGCCTCGCCATGCCTGCGCAATATTGGCGGATGCCTGGCGCCAGCTGATGTCAATGGCGCGCTGGACCGCCATGGCGAGCGCTTGCGCACGCTGTGGGCAGTTCGCCTGCGCCTGCGGGAGCAAGGTCACGGCTGGCAAAGCGAGTGCCGCGCGGCTTGCAGCCAGCGCGTCTGCCAATGCCTGCCCATCTTCCAGGACCAGACCACGCAACGCTTCAAGCAGATTGCGCGGTAACGGCAATGCGGAGCCGCTCCGGTTCGGCTGTTGCCGGTGCATTGCGGCCAATCCCTGCAAGCCTTCATCGCAGGTAAGGTAATTGGCATGGCCAGCTGCGATCGGCCCGACCCGGGCCGGCGCCGTCATCGGGCTGGTGCCCGACTGCAGCAGCAGCACGCCAGGCGCGGCCCGCACCCGGTTCACGAACGTCGGCGTGATGGTTTCCGGGACGCCGATATACAACACGGTGTCGAAGCGGTGCCAGTCATGCGGCAGGGAGGCGCCCGTGGGGCGCACGGCACCATGGGCGGGTTCGGCGATCACCTCGATCTCGACATGGTTGCCCAGCGCCGAAATCGTCGCTGCCGCGTGCTCGGCCTCCGGCCCGGACGGTACGGCCAGCACAACAGCGATCCTTTTGCGCGGCGCTGTTTGCGCCTGCACTTCCGCCATGGCACGCGCCTGACGTACCTGAACAGCCTGCTCGATTGCACGCCATGCAGCGTCGGCGCAGTGTGCCCAGCTGAATTGGGAGGCGCGCTTCAGGCTGTAGGTGCGCAGCTCCGCGCGCCAGGCCGAATCGGTCAGGGCACGTTCGAGCCTGGCGCTGATTCCCGTTGGCGAGGTGGCGTCGAACAGCACATCGGACCGTCCCACCACTTCAGGAATGGATGAATTGTCGGACGCCAGCACGGGCGCGCCACAGGCCATCGCTTCCAGCACCGGCAGGCCGAAGCCCTCGTACAGCGAAGGAAACACGAATACCGTGCAGCGGTTGTAGAGCGCCAGTAACTCGTCGTCGCTGATATGGCCAGTGACGATGACATCGCTGTCATTGAGGTCATGCGCATGGCAGTGCTTGCGGAACTGTTCGTAATCACCTACCTGGTTGACCACCAACTGGTAGTTGGCACGCAATGCCGGCGGCAACAGCGCGTAGGCCGAAACCATGCCAGCGAGGTTTTTGCGGTAGTCGCCATTTCCGGTGTACATCACGAACGGACGATCAATGCCAAAGCGGCCAAGATCGATCGCAGCCAGCTCATCGGTGTCCAGCTGCCGGAATATCGGGTCGGCTGCCCCGGAAATGTTGACGACGCGTTCAGGCGCAATGCCCAGTAAACGGATCGCGTCGTCCCGTGTCGCCTCGGAAATAGCCAGCAGCAAGTCGTACTGGTCCAGCGTCGCCAGGCGGCGCTCGTACCATTGTTTGTAATGGGGTGCAGGGTCGAGATGCTGCTCGGGAAACAGCCAGGGAATGAAGTCGTACAGCAACGCGACTTTCAGGCCCGCAGGAAAGCCTTCATGGGCCTGTGGCACGATGCCCTGTTCGCACCAGCCTTCGAACGGGCTGGCGCACAGCAGTGCGTCGGCGCCAACCGACTGGTAGGCCGCATGCACCAGGGCCGACGCGACCTGTTGCTGCTGCACGTTACCGCTGTCGTGTGCTGCAAGGGGCGTGTGGGTATAGCTGGCGAACGCGCCCGGGACGACCAGGCCGGCAAATTCCTGGCGCAAGTGCGAGGTCGTCGCTGGATACAGGCCATTTGCCAGCAGGCGCATTTCGTGGGCGCCGGCGCTGCTGGCCATGGCTTTTGCCAAGGACAGCGTATAGCGGCCGATACCGCGCAGGCGCGAATCGGTCTGGCATGGGAACAGGTCGAATATCAGGCGCATCTCAAGCGTCTCTCATTGCGTTGGTGACTGCGAAACATGCGCAAGATCATCCAGTATCAGGGCGCGGAAGCGGGGGCCAAGCACGTTGGCCGCGTCCGACAAGGCAGGTACGTTGGTGATGACCGGTACCGGCATTGGTAGCGTAGTCGCGTCAGGATAGAGCCGGGCCCGCAGACGCTGGGCCAGTTTCGGATGGCGCGCAATCAGGCGCCGGGCAACCCTGCCCACGACGGGTCGGGTCAGCAGCACGCGTACGGCGCGCCGCAGCAACGCTCGCGGTGTGCCTGGCCCGCTGCCAGTGCATTTGACCAGTAGTTCACGCATGGCCGAGCGGGGTGAACGCTTCAGGCGCGCCATCCAGCGCAGCGGCTTGGTCACCCGCCACGACGTACTTGCAAAGACAGCCTGCAAGTGGTTCTGAAGGTGCTCGTTATCTCGGGCATGGGCCAGCGCCGCCAGGACTTCCTGCTGCAATGCTTCTGCGCGCCTCTCGGCCAGCACCGTGCGCTGCTCGGCCTGGGCGACGCGTTGCTCGGCCAAATGCACCGCAGGCTGCAGGGTGCCAGTGTGCGAGTCGCATTGCGGCAAATGGGCCAGGAGCACACCAGGCATGGCTGGTTGTTGCAGTACATAAAAGAGCGTGTTGGCCGTGCGGCCTGCCAGGACGTAGCCCTTGCTCGTCAGTCCTGCATGCCAGCGAGAGGGCGTCGTCCTGGCACTGCTGACCACAATGATCCAGGGCCGGGTCGTGCTGCGCCGCCAGCCATCCAGAATACCGTCGTCCAGACCGGCAGCGTCGAGATGAAGCCAGTGGACCGGCCCGGCCGGACATGCGTCGAATACCATATCGAGACTCACCCGTGGCACCGGATCCTGCTGGTCCGGCGAACCGCGACCAAGTTGCGCCGCCAGCAGGGTCGGCCCTGCGTTCATACGTGCCGGACCGGCGACATCCACCAGGCGGACACCACGCCAGCCCTGGTCAGCGAATGCCCGGCCCAGCCAGGCGTCGTCAGAATTGCCGGGGACTGCATCGATGTAATTGCCGGCTGCGACCTGTCCGAGCGCACGCCAAAGCGTCACATCATGGAAGTCTTTAACGTACGAAGTAAAATTCATGGGTTAGTCTTCAGATAATGGCCAATGATGGCGGCGCCGGCATCTTGTGCGACAGCATTATAGACGCCTGGTAGCGTTTCCAGGACCGGTCAGGCCGGCTGGGCGGTGGTATCTGCCAGCGCCTGCAGCCGTGTGCAGCACGCGGCTGCAGGCGGCACCATCCACTGCGCGCATTGGCGGCCGTTCGATCTCAGGAATTCTACGGGACCAAAACCCTATCGTCGTCTTTCATTGGCTGCAGCTGGTTCAGGGTAGCAAGCAAGCGTCCGCCCCATTCGTCATTTGCCATACCAACATCGAATGTGATTCGACAGCCTTGCACGCCGCGCGCCTTCCAACGCGGCGGCAGGTCAGAGTTCTGTACCGTATCGCCACCCAGTGACAGGAACACGTCTCCCGGTTTCGCATCCACCACCGCGTCCTCGAGCTGCAAATCGGCACGTCCGATCAAATCGAGCGTGTAACGCCGCGCATACCGGTAGCCCGTACCATCGCGGCGCACGGGTTCGACACGCCATCCTTCCGGCGCCTGACTGATCATCGCCATGAGGACGTCCCGTTCGCGCTGCGCTGCGCCGTCCACCAGCGCAAACGCGTCGATGTCCACGAGAATTTGCCGGGTGCTGCCGCATGCCCGATTCGTGGCAATCGCCGCCGCCGCCTGCAGCAGATCCGGATCTGCAACCTTGGCATCAATGGCGGCAATCGACGCGATCAGCGCTTGTTCGGCAGCCGGTGCGCCGTCGCGCATGCACGCTTCGATGGCATCCCGGTACAGCGCGGCGCAGTGTTCGCGCGAATGGGTCGCTTGCATGTATGCGGCGCCGGCACCGGAGAGGCGGGCGCGCAGCCCGGAATCGCCGTGCAGCTGTTCCAGTGCACCGCGCAGCGCATCCTGGGTGAATGCGTCATCCAGTCGCACGCAGACATGCTCGGGCACTTCCGCTGCCGCGCCGTGGGCATTGACGATGGCAGGCACACCGTACGAGAGGCAGTCGAGTACGGCGCCCGACGTTTCGCCGCGTGAGTTGGCACGTAACTGCACCGCCATGTCGGCTGCCGCCAGATAGTCCTGGTACTGCGTCGTACTGGCATAGCCGGTGACGTGGATGCGTGGGTGGCTGGCGATCAGGTCACGCAGCGCGATGCCGAAGCGGCCGGGCGCGATCTCGCCGACGAATACCAGATGGCAGCGCGGATCGTGGGCGAGGGTGCTGTCGATCCAGGCCTTCACTAGTCTGTCATTGCATTTCGGCGCCGACAGAATGCCGAACGAGCACGTGATGACGTCGTCGGCAGCGAAGCCGAGTTGTGCGCGCACCTGCGCCCGGTCGGCCGTGTCCGTGCGAGGCGGCAGGCGCACCAGTGGCAGCACGCGCCAGCTCGCGGCGTAATCCGGTCCATACCAGTGCCTGGCCAGGTCGACCGCATGGTGCGAATGCACGATCACGCCAGTGGCGCGGTCGAGCACCTGCTTGTTGCAAGGATAGGCCATAACGGAAGCCGCGCGCTCCCCTTGCTTTTCTTCCGCCAGCGCGCCGTAGCCGTGCGCCAGGTAGAGCGAGCGGCAGTAATGATTGGGCAAGTGGTGGTCGGTTTCAGCATGGTTGAGCACGCCGCTCAGGTAGAAATCGTGCAGCACGACCATGCCGGGATGGCGTTCCAGCAAGCCGAACATGTGGGCGTGGAAGGCCGAATTGCCGAACTGATAGACGATGCGGTCGAATGTATGCGCATTGGCATCGAACCACGCGCTGTCGTGCTGCGGGAAGGTTTGCAGCGCCGGATCGTCAATGCTGTCCTGTGCCAGGATCAGTTCGATATCGTAGTGCTGCGACAAGGCCGGCAACAAATCGGCACTGTAGCCTGCAATCCCCGAGCGGACCGGTGGCAGCGGCGAGACATAAGCCAGGCGTGGCTTGCGTTCTGAAGGGACGGGCGTGAACGCGACGGTCGTGCGCTTTGCCGCGCTGCGACGCCCATGCGTTTCCTCGAACGCCTCAATGGCGCGCTGCGCGCAGACGTCCCACGAGAAGCGGCTGGCCTGCGCCAGGCCCTGTTCCCGCAGCGCCGCCCCGCGCGCGGGATCCAGCAGCACGTGCGCCATGCTGGCGCTGATCGCATCGACGCTGGTGGGATCGAACATCGCATCGGCGCGGCCGATCACTTCCGGGATGCTGCTGTTGTTCGAGCCGATCACGGGCGCGCCGCAGGCCATGGCCTCCAGCGCCGGCAGGCCGAAGCCCTCGTGCAGCGAAGGGAACACGAACAGCGCGGTGCAGTTGTACAGCGAGATCAGGTCGTCGTCGGACACGTAGCCGGTCAGTACCAGATCGTCCTTTGCGAGTCCGGACTTTGCCGCGAGCCGCTCAAGGCGGAAGCGATCCGGGTCCCGGATGGTGCAGACCACGGCCAGTTGGTATTGGCGGCGCAACTGGGGCGGCAGCTTCGCATAGGCTTCGATGAGGCCTTCGATATTCTTGCGGTAGTCGATGCCGCCCGTGTACATGATGAAGTCGCGCTTCACCCCGTGGCGGGCCAGAAGGTCAGTGCGTTCCCCCGGCGCCAGCACGCGCGGACGGAAGATCGGGTCGACTGCCGAGGAGATATTGACGACGCGCTCGGGCGGCAGCTGCAGCAGGTCGATGCCTTCCTGGCGTGCCGAGCCTGAAATGGCGAGCAGCA
>Ga0265780_10002752_pt1 | contig 23629 bp, 17 predicted proteins | sample P1T30metagenome_FD_192432 | JGI IMG/M metagenome (GOLD analysis project Ga0265780, IMG submission 192432) | Plant litter microbial communities from East Loma Ridge, Irvine, California - P1 T30 | ecosystem: Environmental > Terrestrial > Plant litter > Unclassified | place: USA: California... | reverse complement strand
GACGTCGCCCTGCGGCGCTCGTGCATACCGAGTATGCCCGGCATCGCGGGCTCCGACAACCGGTGCCCGGCGACGTCCGTCACCGACGTCCTCGACGACGGCGTCCGACGGTGGTCCGCACCGCACCGCACCGCACCGCACCGCACCGCACGACCGCGCCGCACCGCACCGCCGCACCGCACCACCGCGCCGCACCACCGGTCACGCCACCGGGCCGGGCCGGGGCCGGGGCCGGAGCCGCGGCCCGGCCTCGGACGCCGACCGACCTAGGATGGTCCGCGACCCGCCGCCGCCCGCCTGGAGGACCCCTCGTGACCAAGGCCCCGACCGTGTACGACGTGGCCGCCCACGCCGACGTGTCGATCGCGACGGTGTCGAGGGTGCTGCGCCGTCCCGACGACGTGCGCCCCGAGACCCGCAGCCGGGTGCTCGAGTCGGTGCGTGCCCTCGGCTACGTGCCGAGCGGCGCGGCCCGCGGCCTCGCCGGGCGACGCACGGGCGTGCTCGGGCTCTTCCTGCCGGGCCACGACGGCATCGACGGCCCCGAACCCGACTGGGCCCGGGTGTCGGACGCGTCGCGCATCCCGCTGATCGACGATCGCGAGCGGGCGGAGGCGTCGACCGTCGTGGAGCCGGGCCGCGGTGCGACGACCCTCACCGCGCCTCCTGCGTCCGACCACGGGTCGAACCCGGCGAACCTCTATTTCGACGAGGTGCTGCGCGGCGCCGAGGTCGAGGCCTGGCGGCGGGGATTCGCCCTCATGGTCGCCGCCGGCCGGGGGTCGAGCCGCGAGGTGATGGTCAACGACATCGCGGGCCGGGTCGACGGGCTCGCGGTGCTGGCCCAGACGGTGCCCGGCGACCTGCTCGCGCACGTCTCGCGACGCATCCCCGTCGTCGTGCTCGCCGACTCGAGGCCGGGTGACGACCTCGACCACGTCGGCGTCGACAACGTCGCGGGCATGCACGCACTGACCGACTTCGTGCTGGGCACGCGGGGCGTGCACGACGTCGCCTACGTCGCCGGGCCGTCCGACTCGCCCGACGAACTCGACCGTCACGCCGGGTTCGACCGGGCCGTCGAGGCGCACCGCGCCGCCGGGGTGAACGTCACCGTCCGGGTCGAGCCGGGAGAGTTCTCCCGCGCCGGGGGTCGTCGTGCGGCAGCGGCGCTGCTCGAGACCGGCGACCTGCCCCGGGCCGTCCTCTGTGCGAACGACCAGTCGGCGCTCGGCGTCCTCGACGTGTTCGGCGAGCAGGGCGTCGACGTGCCCGGTCGCGTGCTCGTGACGGGTTTCGACGGCATCGACGCCGGCCGGTTCTCCCGGCCCCGGCTCACCACGGTGCGCCAGCCGATGGGTGAACTCGGCCGCATCGCCGTCCGCACGGTCGTCCGACGACTCACCGACCCCGGGGCGCCGCCGCAGCGGGTCACCCTGCCGGTCGAGGTGCTGCTGCGCGAGAGCTGCCCCGCGCTCTGAGGGCCGCCCCTACCGAGCCCGCCCTACCCGAGCCCGCCCTGCCCGAGCCCGTCCTACCCGAGCCCGCGCTGCCCGGTGTCGGCACCCGTGACGCTGCCGTCGTCGGGCCCGAAGACGAAGTAGTGCACGCGGTCGGCGTCGACCCCGTGGCCGATCAGGGCCGCCCGGGCGATCGCCATGAACGGCACCGGTCCGCACAGGAACACCCGGTGCGACGCGGTCAGGTCGACCCGGGCCAGGTCGATCGGGTCGAGGTAGACGCCCGGCCCGTCGATCGACGCCTCGGCCAGCGCGCTGAGCGCCGACAGCGACCCCTGCGTGTAGCTGACCCGCAGGGTCGCGTTCGGCATCGACGCGACCAGCGCCTCGAGTTCGACGCGGTGCGCGTGCCGCTCGGGCGTGCGCTCGAAGTGCAGCGCCGTCACGACGCGGTCGGGCTCGGTCCGGGCCAGGTGGTCGAGCATGCCGAGCACGGGCGTGCAGCCGATGCCCGCCGAGACGAACAGCAGCGGGGCGTCGTCGAGGTCGTCGATGGTCAGCGACCCGATCGGGGGCGAGACGCTCACCACGTCGCCCACCCGCAGCTCGCCCATCAGGTGCGACGACACCTCGCCGTCGGGTGCGGGCGGTTCGCCGACCAGCAGTCGGGCGCTGATGCGCCACTGCTCGTCGTGACCGCCGCGCAGGCTGTACTGCCGGATCTGCCGGGCCCCGTCGGCCAGCCGCACCTGCACCGACGCGAACTGGCCGGCGCGGTACCGGGGCAGGGCCTCGCTGTCGGCCGAGACCAGGGTGAGCGCGACCACGTCCTCGGCCTCGACGCGGTGTTCGGTGACGAGGGCCTCGCGCCACTCGTCACCGGGCTCGAGGTCGGCCTGCCGGTAGATCGCCTCGACCGTCGCCACCATCTCGTCGCGGGCCTGACGGTAGACGGCCGCCCAGGCGTCGGCGACGTCGGCCGTGAGATGCGGGCCGAGGGCGACCGCGAACGCCTCGCCGAGGTGCCGCTCGAACAGGTCGTACTCGTCGCGGGTGACGCCGAGCGCCGCGTGCCGCTGGGCCACTCGCGAGACGATCTCGCCGGGTGTCGCCGGCGCGAGGGTCGGCGCCCCGGCCTGGCGGGTGGCGTCCCCGCCGGACGGTCGGCCCCCCGAGGAGGCGCGGTGCCGGTCGGCCCCCTCGCCGCGCGTCGACCCCGGGGCCGCGTCGAGGACGGCCTGTGCGAGCGCGACGATCGTGCGGGCGAGCTCACGCTGCTGCCGCCCCTGCGCGAGGTCGCCGCGGTTGAACTGGTCGCGCAGCAGGTCGGGTCGGGTGCCGAACAGGCGGCGGTAGAACTCGTCGGCGATGTCGCGCGACCGCTCGGCGACCACGGGCAGCGAGGCGCGGAGCGCTCGCAGCTGCGTCGTGCTCGCCATAGGGGTCCCTCCGGTCGGCCGGGGCACCGCGACCGGCACCCGACGCCGATTCTGGCGTGCGGGCCCGGGCATCCCCTGACGGTTGGCTCGGCGTCGAACGACCTCGCGCCTCCTCGTCCTCCGGGGTTCGCGGCCCGGAGGGGCCATGACGTGACGCTCACGGTCGGACCCGAGCGGCAGGTCGGCGCGTCTCCTCGAGTTCCCCTGCTTGCGCCCGTGCGATGTATGCGCTTACAGTGGGCCCAGCTCACCTCGACGACGAATGAGAGAACGTGGCGATGACGCACGCGACACCCCCTCGGCGACACCCACGCCGACGCTTCCGCACGCTCGCGGCCCTGGCAGCGGCCACGGCCGCCGTGCTCGTGGCCACCGGCTGCAGCATCCAGATCCGCAGCCAGCCCGACCCCAGCATCGGGGCCGACACGATGCTGATCAACGCCGACAAGGGCAACCCGCAGTTCGAGCGCAACTTCAACCCGTTCCTCACGAACAAGCGCACCGCCTCGACCTGGATCTACGAGCCCCTGCTCGAGATCAACCCGCTCGACGGCGAGATCACGCCCTGGCTCGCGAGCGAGACCGTCCTGCCCGACGCGCGCACGATCGACATGACGATCCGCGACGGCGTCGAGTGGTCCGACGGCACGCCGATGACCCCGGCGGACGTGGTCTACACGTTCGACCTGATCAAGGCGAACCCGTCGCTCGACCTCAAGGGCGCCTGGCAGCACATCGACACGATCGAGCAGCAGGGCGACCACGTGGTCTTCCACCTGCAGACCGACGACGTCCCCGCGATGGAGATCATCGGCCAGACGACGATCGTGCCCGAGCACCTGTGGAAGGACGTCGACGACCCCACGACCTTCCGCAACCCCGACCCGGTCGGCACCGGCCCGTTCACGCTCGGAAACTACTCGCCGCAGCAGTACTCGATGGACAAGAACGAGTCGTACTGGCAGGCGGACGAGATCGAGATCGGCCACCTGATCCTGCCCGCGACGAACAACCAGCTCGACACCGTCACGCGCGGTTACGACTGGTCGTACTCGTTCATCAGCGACGTCGAGGGCACCTGGGGCGCCGCCAGCCCCGACAACCAGTTCTGGTTCCCGCCGGGCGGCGTGATCGGTCTCGTGCCCAACCTCACCAAGGCACCCTTCGACGACGTGAACGTGCGTCGCGGCATCGCGTTGGCGCTCGACCGCGGTCCGATCGCCGAGTCGGCCACCGAGGGCTACCTCGAGCCCGCCGGCCAGACCGGGCTCATCCTGCCCAACCAGCAGGACGACCTCGACCCGTCGATCCCGAACGCCGGCATCCTCGAGCAGGACGTCGACGGCGCCCTCGCGGCGTTCGCCGAGTCGGGCTACACGCAGCAGGGCGACGAGCTGGTCGGCCCCGACGGCAAGCAGCTGAAGATCACGATCCTCACCGCCAACGGCTACACCGACTGGCTGCGGGCCGTGCAGGAGGTGCGGAGCCAGTTGGGCGCGATCGGCATCGACGTGCAGATCCAGGCTCCCCAGCCGGCCGGCTACCAGTCGGCCATCGCGAACGGCGAGTTCGACATGGCGATGGGCGGCATGGGCAACGGAAACGTCTACCAGGCCTACAACAACCTGCTCAACAGCCAGTTCGCCACCCCGGTCGGCGAGACCACGGCGGCCAACTTCGAGCGGTTCAGCGACCCGGCGGTCGACCAGCTGCTCGACGACTGGAAGGCCACGACCGATCCCGAGCAGCAGAAGCAGTACAGCTACCAGCTGCAGAACGTCGTCTACGACCAGCTGCCCGTGATCGGCCTGTACTACGGCGGGCTCTGGGGTCTGTTCAACGACTCGAAGTTCACCGGCTGGCCCACCGCCGAGAACCCGTACATGGCACCGCAGAACTACGACCAGGCACCGCTGCTGATCTTCACGAAGCTCAAGCGCGTCGACCAGAAAGAGGGCGACCAGTGAAGTACGCAGCCCAGAAACTCGGCCTGTTCGTGCTCACCCTGTGGGCCGCGGTCACCCTGAACTTCATCCTGCCGCGGCTGATGCCCGGCAGCCCGACCGACGCCGCGATCGCGAAGTTGTCGCTGAACGGTCCGGTCAGCGCGGCGACCCGTGCCGCCATCGAGGCCCAGCTCGGCGTGCCGGACGGCAACGTGCTGCAGCAGTACGTCAGCTACCTCGGCCAGGTCGTGCGTCTCGACTTCGGCACGAGCTACACGTTCTTCCCCGAGACGGTCGGCCACCTGGTCGGCCAGGCCCTGCCGTTCACGCTGATCCTCGTCGGGGTCTGCACGATCATCGCCTTCGTGCTCGGCACCCTGATCGGCGTCGCCGCGGCGTGGAAGCGCGGCACCTGGCTCGACTCGCTGCCCACCCTGTCGGGCAGCTTCATGAGCACGTTCCCGTACTTCTGGACGGCCCTGCTGCTGCTGTTCTTCCTCGGCTACGTGCTGCACTGGTTCCCGACCACGGGGGCCTACGGCGCGACGACCACGCCCGGGTTCACGCCGGCCTTCGTGGGCGACGCCCTGCAGCACGCGGTGCTGCCGGCCATCACCATCCTGCTGACGAGCCTCGGCGGCTGGATCCTCGGCATGCGCAACGCGATGATCTCGACGCTGGGCGACGACTACGTCACCTTCGCCGAGGCCAACGGGCTCAAGGGCCGCACGGTCGCCGTGCGCTACGCCGCCCGCAACGCGATCCTGCCGAACCTGACCGGCTTCGGCCTCGCCCTGGGCGGCGTGGTCGGCGGCTCGATCCTCGTCGAGCAGGTGTTCGGCTACCCCGGCATCGGCTACCTGCTGTTCAACGCCGTCATCGGCCAGGACTACCCGCTGATGCAGGCCCTCTTCCTGATGATCACGGTCAGCGTGCTCGTCGCCAACTTCCTCGTCGACATCTTGTACGGCGTGCTCGACCCAAGGACCCGCCGATGACCTCCACCGTGTCCGTCCACCTGCCCGAGGGCGCGCCTCCCACCGGCCCCGCCGAGCAGAAGGCGCCCAGTCGCTGGCTCACCATCGGCCGCATGGCCGCGACCATCTGGTCGAACCCCAAGGCGAAGATCGGCGTCGTCATCTTCGGCGTCTTCGTCCTCGTCGCGATCTTCGCCCCGCTGCTCGCGCCCTACGGCGGCAGCGAGAACGGCTTCGAGCGCAACGCCGACGCGAGCTGGGCCCACTGGATGGGCACCACGGCCGCCGGTGAGGACGTCCTGAGCCAACTGATCTACGGCGCCCGCATCAGCGTCTTCGTCGGCGTCGTCGCCGGCGTGCTGTCGACGCTGGTCGCCGTCGCGATCGGGCTGAGCTGGGGCTACATGAAGGGCTTCGGCGGCGACGTCGTCGGGTTCATCGTGAACCTGTTCCTCGTGATCCCGGGTCTGCCCCTGATGATCGTCATCGCGGCCTACCTCCAGAACGGCGGCATCACCGTGATCCTCGCGGTGATCGTCATCACCGGCTGGGCCTGGGGTGCGCGCGTGCTGCGCAGCCAGACGCAGTCGCTGCGATCGCGCGACTTCGTCACGGCGGCACGGTTCTCGGGCGAGAGCGCGGGACGCATCGTGTTCCGCGAGATCCTGCCCAACATGACCTCGCTGATCACCGGCTCGTTCTTCGGTGCCGCGACCAGCGCGATCCTCGCCGAGGCCGGCCTCGAGTTCCTGGGGCTCGGCGACTCGTCGATCGTCAGCTGGGGCACGATCCTCTACTGGGCGCAGAACTCGAACGCCCTGCTCACCGGCCAGTGGATCCTGCTCTTCGCGCCCGGCCTCTGCATCGCCCTGCTGGCGATGAGCCTGACCCTGATCAACTTCGGCGTCGACGCCGTCGGCAACCCCCGACTTCGCGAAGGCGCGAAGCAGAAGAAGGAGGCGCGCAAGTGACCGCCACGGACCTCACCGACCAGCCCACCGCCTCCTCGCCCTCGTCCTCCGACGACGTGTTGCTCGACGTCCGCGACCTGAGCGTCGTCTACGAGAGCGCCGGCGCGGAGCCGGTGCAGGCCGTCGACCACGTGTCGTTCCGGCTGAAGCGGGGCGAGTTCGTCGGCCTGGTCGGCGAATCCGGCTCGGGCAAGTCGACGCTCGGCTACGCACTGACCCGGTTGCAGAAGCCACCGGCGCGCACCAACGGCGGCAGCATCTGGTTCGACGGCGCCGACGTCCGCGACCTCGACACCGAGGCGCTGCGTCAGCAGCGACAGGGTGGCTTCGCGATGGTGCTGCAGTCGGGAATGAACGCGCTGAACCCGGTGCGCACGATCCGCAACCACTTCGTCGACGTGTTCAAGGCCCACGGCCACGTTCCGCGCGACCGCTGGCACGCCCGCGCCGCCGAGCTGGTGGCCAAGGTCGAACTCGACCCGGGCGTCCTCGCGCGGTTCCCGGGAGAGCTGTCCGGCGGCATGCGCCAGCGCGTCTCGATCGCCCTCGCCCTGTCGCTCGAGCCGCAGCTGATGGTCTTCGACGAGCCGACCACCGCCCTCGACGTGCTCGTGCAGCACGCCGTGATGGACACGATCATCTCGCTGCAGCAGAGCGAGGGCTTCACGGCCGTGCTGATCAGCCACGACCTCGGCATCGTGCTCGAGTCGGCGCAGCGCGTGCTCGTGATGCACGAGGGACGCATCGTCGAGGACGGCCGCTCGGCCGACGTGCTCGCCGACCCGCAGGACGACTACACGAAGATGCTGCTGTCGCACTACGCCGACCCGCGCGCCGAGGTCGTCTCGCTGCCCGGCTTCGAGGACCGTTCGGTCCGTCGGGCCCGGGGCGACCGCCGCGTCGACACGACGACCTCGGTGCCGACCGTCGCCACGCGCGGCCAGCGCACGGCGCAGCACGCGATCACCGTGAACGGTGTGACCAAGACCTACGCGCCTCCTCGGCGGGGCGACGACCCCGTGCGCGCCGTCCGCGACGTGTCGTTCACGCTCGAACCGGGTCAGTCGCTCGCACTCGTCGGGCAGAGCGGCTCGGGCAAGAGCACGATCGCCAAGCTCGTCACCGGCGTCGAGAAGCCGACCAGCGGCAGCGTCTCGTTCGGCGACACCGACGTGACGAAGCTCCGGGGGCGCGCGCTCCGCAGCTTCCGCAGCGACGTGCAGATGGTCTTCCAGGACCCGTACGCCGCGCTGAACCCGCTGCACACGGTCGAGTACACGCTGACGCGCCCGGTCGTGAACTACACCGGCCTGACCGGCCAGGAGGCGCGGCGCCGGGTGCTCGAGCTGCTCGAGACGGTCGGTCTGACGCCGGTCGAGCAGTTCGCGGCGAAGCTGCCGCACCAGCTGTCGGGTGGTCAGCGGCAACGCGTCGTGATCGCCCGGGCGCTCGCGAGCGACCCGCAGGTGATCATCGCCGACGAGCCCGTCTCGATGCTCGACGTCTCGCTGCGGGCCGGCGTGCTCGCCCTGCTCGAGGACCTCCGCGAACAGTGGGGCGTCTCGATGCTGTACATCACCCACGACCTGCTCAGTGCCCGGTTGATCACCGACGACATCATGGTGCTCAACCAGGGTGCCGTGGTCGAGCGGGGGCACACGGCCGAGGTGCTGCAGCGGCCGACCGACCCCTACACGGTGACGCTGCTCGACGCGGTGCCGAACCCGCGCCGGTCGCACCGCGCCTCCTGACATCCCCTCTCGCTCCACCCGAAAGGAACCACCCTGTGCTGACCTTCCCCGACGGCTTCCTGTGGGGAGCCGCCACCGCCGCCCACCAGATCGAGGGCAACAACGTCAACAGCAACTGGTGGGTGCACGAGAACGCCCCCGGCACGACCATCGTCGAGCCGAGCGGTGACGCGGCCGACAGCTACAACAGGTTCCGCGACGACATCCGGCTGCTCGCCGAGCTCGGCCTGAACAGCTACCGCTTCAGCATCGAATGGGCCCGCATCGAGCCCGAGCGCGGCATGGTCAGCAAGGCGCAGGTCGCGCACTACCGCCGCATGGTCGAGACCTGCCACGAGTTCGGCATCGAGCCGATCGTCACGCTGATGCACTTCACCGTGCCCCGCTGGTTCGAGCGCGACGGCTTCTGGCGCGCGCCCGACGCCGCCGACCTGTTCGCCCGCTACACCGAGCTCGCGCTGCCGGTCGTCGCGGAGGGCGTCCGGTACGTGTGCACCATCAACGAGCCGAACATCGCCGCCATGCTGGCCGGGGGAGAGGACGCCTCGAACCTCGTCGCCTACGGCCTGCCGAACCCCGACCTCGAGGTCGCGGACGCCCTGCTCGCGTCGCACAAGCGCAGCCGCGAGGTGTTGTCGCAGCTGCCGCAGATCAAGTCGGGCTGGACCGTCGCGACCCAGGCGTTCAAGGCCGTCGACGAGCCGGGTGCCGCCGAGAAGACGCGCGAGTACGGCTACGTCCGAGACGACTGGTACAGCGAGATGGCGGCGGGCGACGACTTCGTCGGCGTGCAGGCCTACACGCAGACGTTCGTCGGGCCCGAGGGCCCGCGTCCGGTCGCCGAGGGGCTCGAGACGACGCTGACGGGGTGGGAGTTCTACCCGCCGGCCGCCGCCGAGGGCATCCGGAGCGCCTGGGAGCTGTCGGGCCACGTGCCCGTCATGGTCACCGAGAACGGCATCGCGACCGCCGACGACACCCGACGCATCGCCTACACGCAGGGCGCGCTCGAGCACGTCCACGACACCGTCGACGAGGGCATCGAGGTGCTCGGCTACCAGCACTGGAGCGCGCTCGACAACTACGAGTGGGCCAGTGGGTTCCGCCCCACGTTCGGCCTGATCGGGTGGGACCGCGAGACCTTCGAGCGCACGCCCAAGCCGAGCGCCCGCTGGTACGGCGAGGTCGCGCGCGCGAACGGGTTGGCTCGGGCGTAGGTCCCACCGGCGCGCAGGGCGCCGGGGACGCAGGAGGCGCGGGTCGGGTGACCCGCGCCTCCTGCGTCCCGGCCCCGTGGCCGATGCCGCGCCTAGAAGTACGTGATGCCGTGCAGGGGCCGCTCGGGCAGCAGCATCGCGCGGAGCTTCTGCACGGCCCCCTTGCGACGCTCGCGGACGAGCCCCGCGGCGGCCAGCGTGACCGGGTCGAAGCCGCCGAGCCAGAGTGAGCCGAGCGTGGCCACGTCGAGTTCGAGGTCGGCCCGGCGGACGGCCGCCTTCTTCACCGTCGCCTCGCCGGCCTCGCTCGTGACGCGGTACGTGCCGGCGGCGTGCCCCAGGGAGTCGCCGATCGCGATGGTGACGACGCCGTCCGCCGCCCAGGGCCGTGCCTGCAGGGCCGTGACGGGGTCGAGGATGCGGAACCAGACGTGGTCTTCGTCGTGGCGGACGGTCAGGGCACGGCCGTCGACGAGTGCATGGGGCAGCGGGTCGTGCTGCGGGGCGTTCGGGTACCGGATCGTCGAGACCAGGTCGACCGCGAGCAGCAGCTGCCAGAGGCCGAGGTAGGCGTCGTCCGAGGCGGCCACGAGGTCGACGACCACGAGGGTCTGCGTGCCCGTGGCGCCCTCGCCGCCGCCCACCGACTCGACCCGGTACGTGACGTAGCCGTCGACGGTGCCGGTCGCGTCACGGTGCACCGCGGCCCGGACGGCCGGGTCGGGCGTGCCGTCCGCGCGCTCGCGGCCGAGCGCGTGGTCCCAGGCGCCTTCGTGGCGGTCGATCGAGCCGGGGCTGCGGACGTGGAACCGCGCGAAGACCTCGGGGGCGACCTCGGCCAGGGACGCCGTCGTCACCAGCTCGGTGCTGCCCTCGGGCTCGCTCAGCAGACCACCCGCACGACGCGCGTCGACCTCGATCGTGCGCTCGCGCACGCCGACCCCGAAGCCGAAGCGACGGTAGATGGTGCCCTCGCTCGCGGTCAGGGCCGCCACGGCGGTGCCGGCCGCCTTGGCCCGCGCGAGGTCGTCGGTGATCATGCGGCGCAGGATGCCCCGGCGGCGGTGGGTCGGCTGCACGGTGACCCCGGCGATCAGGTCGGCCTCGATCAGGCGCCCGCCGCCGACGTGCAGGGTCTTGTCGAACGAGGCGAAGGTGGCCACGGGCCAGCCCAGCTCGTCGAGCGAGCCGGGGTTCGGGTCACGTCGGTGGACGCCGGTCAGGCGGCGGCCGTCGGCGACGAGGCGGCGCGCGGAACGACCCAGGGCGGCGGTGTCGTCGACGGCGCCGTGGAAGCCCATCGATTCGGCACCGATCCACGCCGCGGTCGCGGAGTCTGCGCGGGGACTCGCGGCGTCGGCGTCGGTTGCGGCGGTGGCTGTGGCGGTGGCGGGATCGGCGGCAGCCGCCGGATCGGCCACGTCCGTCCCGTCGGTGTCGAGCGCGGCCGCGGACGTGCGGAGGTCGTAGTCGTCGTCGAGGGTGCTCACCCGCACAGCCTACGGATCGGCACCGTCGTTGTCGTCGTCCTGAGGACGGACCCCGTGGGGGGACGGGCGACACCTTGAGGTTCTGCGACATGCGAAATATGATGTGAGGAATCATTCATGACGAAGAGGATTCCATGCCCGAGAGAAGCCCGTCGTCCGGCGACGACCGCGACCGCGACCGCGACCCGACCACGACCCACCGCGTGCTCGGGACGCCCTCCGCCTCCGCCCCGGGCTCGGGCCCGACCCCGGTCGACGGGGTCGACCCTGACGACGGTCTCGCGACGCTCGGCCTCGGCGAGCCCCGGTCGCGGCGTGAACTGCGCCAGCGTGAGCAGGTCGAGTCGGGCGCGACGCAGCGCCGCCGACGTCGCCGGTGGATCGCGGTCACGGCCTGGATCACCGGTGTCGTCGTGGGGCTGCCGACCGTCGGCGCGTTGCTCGTCGCGGGCTACCTGGGGCACATCGCCTCGACCTACGGCGACCGGACGACGACCATCGAGCAGGCCTTCCCCGCCGAGGTCGATCGCCCGGTGGTCGACGAGACCGGGGCGTTGAACGTCCTCCTGCTCGGCTCCGACACCCGCGACGCCGGGGCCGCCGGTCGCTCCGACTCGATGATGCTCGTGCACCTCCCCGCCGACCGCCGGGCCGCGTACGTCATGTCGATCATGCGGGACAGCTGGGTCGACGTGCCCGGTCACGGCATGGCGAAGATCAACGCCGCCTACAGCTGGGGTGGCGTCCCCCTGACGGTGCAGACCGTCGAACAGCTGCTGCAGGTGCGGGTCGACCACGTGGCCGAGATCGACTTCGCCGGGTTCCAGGCCATGACGGACGCCCTCGGCGGGGTCGACGTCGTCTCCGAGAAGGCGTTCACGGTCGAGGGGCACGACTTCGTCGCCGGTCCGAACCACCTCGACGGGCGCCAGGCCCTCGACTTCGTCCGGGCCCGTCACCCGTTCGCCGACGCCGACCACCAGCGGGTGCGCAACCAGCAGGCGTTCATGCGGGGTCTGATCGACGGCGTCGTCGACCGGGGCACGCTCAGCTCACCGGCCACCGTGTCGGACTTCGTCGGAGCCGTCACCGAGCACCTCTCGGTCGACCCCGGACTCACCTTCGGTCGTCTGGTCGAGATCGGGTGGGGCTCCCGGTCGCTGTCGCCGTCGGCGGTGCAGACCTTCACCCTGCCCACGGCGGGTGGAGGCGTCGCCGCCGACGGGCAGTCGTACGTCCAGCTCGACGTCGAGGCGCTCTACCCGCTGCGCGAGGCCCTGCAGGACGACACCCTCGGCGACTACCTCACCGCGCCTCCTGCGCCGGAGCCCGCCATCGAGTGACCTCCGTGTCGGCTGGCGACCGGCCGACGTCGAACTGCTCGACATCTCGCCGTCGGACCTCCGGGCGACCCGACCGCGCCCGACCCGACCCCGCGCGACCCGGCGTCTCGCCGTCCGACAGCGCGCCGACGACGCACGACGGCCCGCCACCTGACGTGGCGGGCCGTCGTGCGGAACGGGAACGCGAGCGAGAGGGGGACGAGTGGCGCCGATGCCTCAGCGGTGCCGGTCCGCGGCGAGGACGCGCTCGAACAGGTGCGGGGCGGCATCGTTCTGTGCCCGCTCGAACGCGTCGGCGGCTCCTTCGCGGAGGGCCAGGCGTGCGTCCTCGTCGAGGGCGACGAACCGCGCGATCGTGGCCGCCCACGCGTCCGCGGTGACGTCCGGGACCACGAGGCCCGCGCCTCCCGCGATCGCACTCGTCCACGGGGTCGTGTCGGCGACGAGCAGGGGGCAGCCGACCGAGAGCACCTCGGCCAGGGCGTGCCCGAACGATTCGCCGAGGGTGCCCATGAACGCGACGTCGTACCGGGACAGTGCCGTCTGGACGTCGTGGTGGTCGAGCAGCCCGGTGAACGCGACCGTGATGCCTTCGGGCAGTCCGGCGGCCAGCCGCCGGCACTCGGCGACGAACGCGGCGTCCTCGGGCGGGCCGACCACGTCGAGGTGCAGCCGGGTGCCCGCGGGCAGCCCGGCCAGCCCTCGCAGCACCAGGTCGAGGCCCTTGAGGTGGGTGAGGCGGCCGTAGCTGACCGCCCTCAGGGCCGGTGCCGGTGCCGGAGGCGTTCGTCGGGCGGTCGCCGGCAGCGGGGACCGAGGGGTGTCGACGACGACCCGGGCGGTGGGGCCCCACACGGCGCGGATGTCGTCGGCCTCTTCGGGCATGGCGGCGTGCCAGATGACGCCACGGTGCAGACCGAGCAGTCGGAAGGCGGCGATGTAGGCCTTCTTCTTCACGGCCTTCGATCCCAGGGCCCAGCTGCCGAACTCGCCCCGGGGTGCGATCACGATGCGCGCGCCACGCCACCAGCCGACGCGGCCGAGCAGCCGTGGTGCGAGCGACAGGGCCACGCCGAAGAAAGTGTTCAGGCACACGTAGTCCGGACGCCGGGCCCGGACCGCCGCGAAGGCTCGCAGCAGGGCGGGCACCGACGTCGTGTCGGCGAAGAACACGGGCACGTCGCCGTGACGGGTCCACCCGCCCGAGGGGACGTCGAGGCGCGTCGCGGAGCCGGCGTCCCGGTCGCGGGTGAGGACCAACACCCTCGTGCCGTCGGGGATGTTGGCCGTCTGCGCGTCCAGGCTGCGGATCGGCCCGCCTCCGGCCGAGGCCGGCGGGAAGTGCGGTGCGAGGACGGCGAAGAGGGGGGTCATGAGGTCACCTTCGAACGGGAGGGGGCGGACGGGACGAGGCAGAGTGCGGTCGACTGGGCGAGGTCCGGCGCGGGGTCGCGTCGACGCAGCACCGGGTCGGTCCCGACGACCCCGCGCCAGACGCAGAGGGAGACGAGCAGCATCGGGCTGATCGGACTCAGCAGCCAGGACTCGCCGGTGCTGTGGACGAGCAGGGCGAGCGTGACGGTCCACGAGCTCCACCCGCCTCGGCCGGCCGGGAGCACGAGGGCCGCGGCCATCCCGGCGAACGCGATCGCACCGGCGAGGCCGGCGTGGACGAAGGCCATGACCGGGCTGCTCACGTGGGTGCCGTGCTCGTTGCCGATGCCGATGCCGATCTCGGGCCGACGGCGCAGGACCTCCACGGCGAGGTCGGTCGTCGCCGAGCGGGAGTCGGTGCCACGCAGGAGACCGTCGAGCACGGTCTGCACCTCGGGCTGCCAGGCCCAGAGGCACACCACGCCGACGGCGACCACGAACGCGACGAGCACGTGGGTCGCCGATCGCCGCGCGATCAGGACGATCACGACGACGATCAGCAGCGCGAGAGCGCTCGTGCGACTTCCGCTCCAGGCCAGGGCCGCGGTGACGCCCACCACGGCGACCACCGTCGAGGACGTGCCCCGCGGGCGCAGCAGGGTCAGCGTGCCGAGGGCCAGCGCCACGAAGCCCGTGGAGTTCGCGTTCTCGAACGCGCCCCGGAGCCTGCCCATCTCGAGTGCCGTGTCGGGCGTCAGCACGCCCAGGGCGAGCGAGACCAGGACGCTCGCCGTGAGGACCCGACGGCAGGCGACGAGGAACACCGCCGGATCGAGACGCCGCAGGGCGAACAGCAGGGCCGAGGTGACGGCCACGAGCGAGGCGAGGGTGACGATCCCGTCGACCCACTGGCCGTGGAAGAAGGTGCCCACGACGACGTAGAGGGCGATCGAGGCCATCAGGCCTCCGAGCCAGGCCACGTCGTCGCGTCGGGGCGCACGCGTCCGAGCCGCGGCCACCACGACGAGTGCGACGCCGACGACCCGCACGCCCAGGGCGGCGACCGTGCTGTCGCCGAGGGGGGTCAGCGTCGCGACCAGCGCCAGGAGCCCGAGCGTGACGAGGACGCTCTCGCTCGTCGTTCCCCTCGGGGCCCTCATGCCGTGCCGCCGAGAGGGGGCACCGCGTCGCGCGGGGCGAGCCGTCGGACCTGCAGCACGAGGCGCGCCGTGGCTCCCAGGGCGAGCAGTGCGGCCACGGTGGCGACGAGGGTCCAGGACTCGTCGCCCGCGACGATCACACCCAGGCCCGTGGCGGTCAGGCCGACGACGGAGGCGAGAGAGCCCGGGCCGAGCAGGCCGCTGCCGACGATCATCGAGGTCGCGTACACCGAGAGCCCCACGACGGCACCCGCGGTGGCGCCGGTCACGCCACCGACCAGTGTTCCGGCGACGACGAGTCCGACGGCCACGCCCGCGGTGAGCAGGGACCGTCGCGCGATCAGGGCCGTGTGCAGTCGGAACTGGTGCAGCCACGACGAGACGAGACCGATCGACGAGAGGCAGACGCCGGCCGTGACGGCCACCACGAGGTGGCCGTCCACCAGGCCGGACGGCAGGGCCCAGCGCAGCAGGGCCAGATCACCGAGGCACAACGTCACGACGGCCCAGGCCCCGATGGCGAAGCACCCCCCGACGAGGAGGCGCGCGACGGTCAGGACCGCACCCGCGCCTCCTGAATCCCACGTCCGGCGCAGACGCGGGTACGCCAGTGTCGTGCCCAGGTTGAGACAAGCGGCAACGAGGGCGGCGACCTGCGTCGCGGCGCCGAGCGCACCGGTCGCCGCCGTGCCGAGCAGGGCGGTCGCGACGAGGAGGGGCGCGACGGACTGCACCTGGATGCCCAGTTGGCCGATGGCCAGGCCCGCTCCGAGCCGCAGCGTCGGGCGGTGCACGTCGGGGGTCACGTCGTCGCCACCGGCCGGTGCCGCCGGTTCGGCGTCGTCCGCGGGGCGGTGTCGCGGCGCGGCGACGATCGCGACCACCGCGGAGGCCGCGCCCGCCGTCGCCACGGCGAGGGGCGCCGACCATCCGGCCACGAGGGTGCCGAGCAGCACGACGGTGCGTGTGGCCGTGCTGGCCAGCAGGGCAGCGGTGTACCGCCACTCCCGACCCCACATGAGCCAGGCGACTGCCGAGAGGCGGTTGACGGTCACGCCGAGGGTCCACCCCGCGACGCCGACGGCCAACTCGAGCAGTCCCGAGGTGGCGCCCGCGCCGACGAGCGCCACCGCCCCCACGGTGAGACCGAGGATCGTCCACCGGACCGCCCACCGGTAGTGCCGACGGTCGTCGACGGCCCCGGGGTGCCGCTGGAACGCCAGGACGGCCGGGTCGGCGACGAACAGACCGACCAGGCCCGCGAGCTGGACGGACGCAGGCACGACCGAGAACTCGTCGGCGGGCAGCAGCCGGGCGACGAGGGGGATCTGCACGGCGGCGAGCACCAGGGACGTCGCGCGCGCCGTGGCGACCGCGCCGCCGGCGACGAGCAACGCGCCGAGCGAGCTCGTGCGGCGGGCGCGGGCGGTCGTCATCGGACGGGTGGACGGAGGCCGAGACGGCCGTGGTGGCTCCGGGCGGTGCCGAGCACGAACGAGACGACCCGGTGAGAGGTGTCGTCGATCCGGTACTCGTCCGGAGCGGCGGGACGGTGACCGTCGCGGACCCGGGCCATCGCGTAGCCCACCGCCTCGACCAATGCATGTCGTCCCAGGGTGGACGTGATGATCGCCCCCGAGTCGAGGGCCTCGGGACGTTCGATCCGGTCGCGCACGGTGACGGCGGCGAACCCGAGGATCGACGCCTCCTCGCTGATGGTGCCGCTGTCGGAGACGACGACGGCGGCCGATCGCTGCAGGGCGTTGTAGTCGTGGAACCCGAACGGCTCGTGGAAGACCAGCCCGGTCGTGTCGACGCCCCCGAGCTCGTCGAGTCGGCGACGGGTGCGGGGATGCGTCGAGACGAGGACGGGGAGGTCGAGATGGCGGGCGAGGTGCACCAGCGCGTCCAGCGAGTCGGTCAGCCGTTCGGCGTCGTCGACGTTCTCCTCACGGTGCAGGCTGACCAGCACGTAACGCCCTGGTTCGAGACCCTCGCGGGCCAGGACGTCGCTCGCGGCGATGCCGTCGGCCGCCGAGTCGAGCACCTCGCGCATGGGCGAGCCGGTCAGCAGGATGCGCGACGGGTGGATGCCCTCGGCCAGCAGGTTGCGGCGGGCGTGCTCGGTGTAGACCAGGGCGTAGTCGGCCACGTGGTCGACCAGTCGGCGGTTGGTCTCCTCGGGCACGTTCTCGTCGAACGACCGGTTGCCGGCCTCGAGGTGGAACACGGGGATGCGCATGCGCTTCGCGACGACGGCCGCGACACAGCTGTTCGTGTCGCCGAGCACCACCACGGCGTCGGGTGCCTCGGCGAGCAGCACGCGCTCGGTCTCGATCAGGACGGTGCCGAGCACGCGGCCGAGCGACGACGTGTCGATGTCGAGCACGTGGTCCGGAGCGCGCAGGCCCAGATCGTCGAAGAAGACCTGGCTCAGGGTGTGGTCGTAGTTCTGGCCGGTGTGCACGAGCACGTGGTCGACGTGGTCGTCGAACCGTCGGATGACGGCGGCGAGTCGGATGATCTCGGGGCGGGTGCCGACGATCGTCATCACTTTGAGCGGGCGGGTCATACGTCCTCCTGGTAGGTGTCGGGTCGGGCGGGGTCGAAGGGTTCGTCGACCCAGAAGATGGTCTGCACGGGGCGATCGCCGACGGCGACGATGGAGTGCGCCCACAACGTCGGGATGTCGACCGCGACCGGGTGGTCGCCGGACACGGGGATCTCGACGACCTCGTCGGTCAGCAATCGACGGAGCCTGATCACGGCGTCGCCGCCGACGACGCAGAAGCGCTCGACCTTCCGCCGGTGGACGTGTTGGCCGCGGGTGACGCCAGGGGCGGTGGTCGAGTACGACGTCTGCCCGCCCCCCACGTCGGAGCGGACGATCTCGTGGAACGCGCCGCGGTGGTCGACGTGACCCTCGAGGTCGATCACGGGCCGACGGGCGAACGAGAACGACCGATAGACGTTGACGAGATCTCGTCGCAAGCCCCGGTCGAGGGCGGGCACGGCGACTCCCGTGTACTCGCGATCGATCTCGATCAGCTCGCTCATGATCTCGGAGACCAGCCGCCAGTGCGCTGCCGACGCGAGCTCGGAGGCGGGGCGCTCGCCGAGGACGAACTCCGCCGAGGTCTGAGCCGAGACGAAACCACAACGGTTGTCGACGAGGAGTCGCGGTTCTCGGCCCGACGTCAGGTCGTCGCAGAAGGTCGCCACGCAGCTGTTGTACTGCGGCCGTCCGTGCTCGCCGAAGACGTTCGGCAGCCGCAGGTCGACCAGGTCGGCGCCCACCGCGTCGGCGGCGACCTGGAGGACCTCGAAGGCTCGCTCCTTGCCCTGGCCGTACGCGGTGGCGGCACCCGACTGGATGGAGTTCGCGTAGACGATCGTGGCCGGCGGACTGTCGGACGTCGTGACGGCCCGGGCGAGTTGCTCGGCGAAGAGGACGTTGCCGTCGCGCAGGTCGTCGTCGCTCGCCCTGCTCACGCCCGCGAGGTGCAGGACCCGGTCGGCCCCGTCGACGGCCGTGGCGATCGAGGCGGGGTCGGCGTCCCGCCCGAGTCGGATGCGCCGGGCTTCGTCGTGCCCGCGGAGGTGCGCGAGCGCGCGGACGTGCCAGCCGAGGAACCCGCCGGCGCCGGTCATGACGTCCATCAGGCGGCCGCCCCGTCGACGAGGCCGGCTCGCGAGAGCTCGCGCCGCACCTCGGGAAGCTGCAACAGCATGCGGCGGACCGCGGCGACGTCGAGCCGCTCGACCGTGTGCGAGTCGTAGTCCCGGGCCGCGTCGACGGTGTGGTCGCCGTCGTCGGCGTACTCGCCGTAGTTCAGGTCGCGGCCGTCGGCGGGGATGCGGAAGTACTCGCCGTGCTCTTCGGCGCGGGCCAGCTCGTCACGTGTGGCGAGAGCTTCCGAGATCTTCTCGGCGTGACGACTGCCGATCACCTTGAGCGGGCGGTCGACGCCGAAGAGCGACTGCAGGGCCAGCGCGAGGTCACCGATCGTGCACGACGGGGCCTTGCGGATGAAGAGGTCGCCCTGTTCGGCGTGCCCGAAGGCGTGCTCGACCAGGTCGACGCTGTCGGCGAGCGACATCATGAAGCGGGTCATGTGGGGGTTGGTCACCGACAGCTGTGTGCCGGCCTTGATCTGCGAGATGAACAGCGGGATGACGGACCCGCGGCTGTACATCACGTTGCCGTAGCGCACGCACGACACGGTCGTCGTGGCCTTCGCGTCGTTCAACCCGTGGGACCGCGCGACCTTCTCCATCATCGCCTTGGTCATGCCCATGGCGTTGACCGGGTACACGGCCTTGTCGGTGCTGAGGCAGACCAGCGACGTCACGCCGTTCTCCTCGGACGCGCGGACGACGTTCTCGCTGCCCAGCACGTTGGTCTTGACCGCCTCGAGCGGGAAGAACTCGCATGACGGCACCTGCTTCAGGGCCGCGGCGTGGAAGACGTGGTCGACGTTCCGGGAGGCGCGGCGCACGCTCTCGAAGTCGCGCACGTCACCGACGTAGAACCGCACCCGAGGGTCGGACAGCTCGTGGCGCAGGGCGTCCTGCTTGGCCTCGTCGCGGCTGAAGATTCGGACCTCGGCGACGTCGCCGTCGAGGAGTCGGCGCGTGACGGTGCGGCCGAAGGAACCCGTGCCACCGGTCACGAGGACGCGGCGGCCGGCGTGGCCGCCCAGTGGACCGGGCCCGTCGGGCCCGGTCGGCGTGCGGTGGTGCGTCGTGGTGGTCATGGCGTCTCCCGTGCTCGGCTGCTGCCGGTTGGTCGTTGATGGTCGTTCGTCGTGAGTGGCTGACACGTCAGCGCCCCGAGGGGCTGCTCGCGCCCGTCTCGTGTCGGGACTCGGCGCGGTAGTAGGAGTTGTTGGCCGCGTAGGCGTCGGCACCCTTGGTCGGCACCATGCTGAGCACGACGCCCACCACGCGACCGCCGACGCGGTCGAGGGCCGCGCGGGCGGCGGTGGCGTCGGAGATCTGCGTCCGGGAGGCCGCGATGACCATCAGGGCCCCGTCGGCCACCGTGCTCACGACGGCCGCGTCGGTGACCGGGAGGACCGGTGCGGCGTCGATCACGACGTGGTCGAATTCGTGGGCGAGGTCGGTGAGCAGGGTCGACATGCCCTGCGAACCCAGCAACTCGCTGGGGTTGGGGGGGATGGCGCCGGCGGGCAGGACCATCAGTCGGTCACGGCCCCAGGGCTGGAGGACGTCGTCGACCTCGGCGCGACCGATCAACACGTCGGTCAGACCGGCCGCGCCTTCGAGACCCATGCGATCGGCCACCTGGGGGCGGCGGACGTCGGCGTCGACCAGGACGACCCGCGCGCCGCTGTCGGCGAGGGCGATGGCGAGGTTGCACGCGACGGTGGTCTTGCCCTCGCCTTGGCTGGGAGAGGTGATGACGAGGGTCGTCAGGTGTCCGCCCACCGAGGCGAACCGGAGGTTCGTGCGCAGCGTGCGGAACGCCTCGGCCCGGTGGTCGTGCGGGTCGCTGTGCACGATGAGGGGTCGACGCTGGATGTCGGGGTCGTAGGTGATCGCGGCCATGGCCGGGGCTCCCGACGCGGCCTCGGCCGCGGCCGCGGTTCGGATGCGGGTGTCGAGGGTCGAGCGCAGGACGGCGAGCCCCAGGCCCGCCACGATCCCGAGCAGGGCGCCCAGGGCGGTGTTGACGACGGGCCGGGGTGATTCGGGCGAATCGGGGGTGTCGGCCCCTTGCACCAGCTCGAGTCTCACGACGCCGGCGGTCTCGACGTTCTCGATCGAGTCGACGACCCGGCTCAGGGTCGTGGCGATGGCGTCGGCGATGCGTGCGGACTGCTCTGCCGAGGGGTCGGCGGCCTCGATGACGACGAGTGCGGTGTCCTCGGGCGACGTCGCCGTCACGGACTCGGCGAGTTCGCGCGACGAGACGTCGAGTCCGAGTTCGTCGATGACGGGCCCGAGGACCCGGCTCGAGCTCGCGATGTCCACGTACGAGAGGACCTTCTGCTGGGCGGCGGTGCTGCCCTGGACCACGTCGCCGGTGGTGGCGTCGCCCGAGGCACGGACGACCACGTAGAGCTGGGCGGTCGACACGTATCGCGGGGTCACGACGGACGAGATCGCCAGGGCGATGCCGGCTCCGACCGCGGAGGCCATGAGGACGATCCACCACGAGCGTCGAGCCAGTCGGGCGTAGTCGCGCAGATCCATGTTCTTCTCCTCGAAGTCGCACGGAGACCGTGCTCGGGCTGCCCTCTCGGACATGAACTATTCTTGCATTTCAGACATCATCCGGCAAGAGTGAATATAAATATATACTTCGCGGGGGTGTCCCGCTGCGGCGTGCCGGACGGCGTCCATCCGTCCGGAGTCTCGTCACGAGGGCTGAGGAGGGGTCGCCGCCCGTTCGTGGTCGAGGTGCGCCCGGCTCACGGCGTCGACCGCGACGGCATCGGACCGCCTCAGCACCGTCGAGATGGTCCGCGCCACGATGCTGAGCTCGGCGCGGAGGGACGGGTGGCGGACGTAGTGAACGTCGTAGGCGAGGCGCTCGTCCCATGACGAGGTGTGACGTCCCGAGACCTGCGCCAGGCCCGATGCCCCCGGTCGGGCCCGGAAGCGGTGGCGCTCGACGTCGGTGAACCAGCCTGAGTAGCGGGGCAGGGTCGGACGAGGTCCGACCAGGGACATGTCGCCACGCAGGACGTTCACGAGGCTCGGCACCTCGTCGAGGCTCGAGACGCGCAGGAAGGCTCCGAGTCGGGTGATTCGTCGTTCATCGGGCAGCAGCTCGCCGTCGGCCCCCCGTTCGTCGCTCATCGAACGGAACTTGACCAGGCGGAAGATCCGACCGTCGCGCCCGAGGCGCTCCTGACGGAAGAGCACGGGCCGACCGAGGTCGACCGCGACCGCAGCGGAGACCACGGCGAGCACGGGCGCGCTCACGGCGAGCCCGACGGCCGCGGCGACCAGGTCGGCCGTCCGCTTGAGGGCGTCGAGTCGCGGGCGGGCGCACGCTGCTCGCTCGAGGATCGACTCGAACCGGTCGACGCCTCTCCGGAGGGAGAGTTCGGCGTCGTAGAAGCGGCGTCCCGCCGCTCCGAGGAGCTCTCTCTCGTCGGGGTCCAGTCGGGCGAGGTCCCGAAGGGCGCCGGCCAGTCGAGCGGGGTCGGAGGGGGGCACGACCGGACCCGCGCCCGCTCGTCGTACGAGCTCGGCCGCGTCCCCGTGGACGGCCATCACGACGGGGCGTCCGGCCCTCAGGCAGGCCTGGGTCTTCGACGGGACCGTGATGCGGTAGAGGGGATCATCGGTGAGGTGCACGATCAGGGCGTCGGAGGACTGCTGCATCCTCGCGGCTTCCTCGACGGACACGCGGTCCGTGAACTCGACGTTGGACAGTCGCTCGACCTGGGCGCGGCGCCGCAGGCGGTCGGCGTCGAGGCCGTCGCCGACCACGCGGATGGTGACGTCGGGGGTGTCCGACAGCAGGGCGGCGGCGTCGAGGAGGGTGTCGACGCCCTGGGCGGGGCCGACGTTGCCCGCGAAGGTCGCCACGAACCGGCCGGCCGGGGTGGCCTGGGCCAGGGAGGCCGGGGCCGCGGGTTCCGCCGGGGAGGGCTCGTGGGCCCAGTTGGGGATCGTCGAGACGGCCTCGGGGCGTCGCGATCGTTCGGCCACGACGCGGGTCATTCCCGGGGACAGGGTCACCACGTGCTCGGCGGCGGCGGTGACCCGAGCGGTCAACGCTCCGAGGATGCGCACGAGCACTCGGTTGCGCATCATGCCACTGCTGGTCACGGTTTCGGGCCAGAGGTCTTGGACGTCGAGCACGAACGGCACGCCCCTCAGATGTTTGAGCGCCCAGGCGGCGATGCCGGCCGTGGGGTTGTAGACGTAGGCCACGTCGGGTCGATCGACGAGCAGGGCCGCGAGCGACGCGCTCGCGACGAAAGATGCGTAGTTCAGGGCTCGGCGGGCGGCGGAGTCGTCATGACTGGGGTAGAGCGGGACGCGGGTCACCGTGATGCCGTCGACGGACTCGCGGGCGAACGGGCGCTGCCGCCATCCCGGATAGAGGCGACCACTCGGGTAGTTGGGGAAGCCGGTCAGCACCTGGACGTCGTGGCCCCGACGGGTCAGTTCGCGGGCGAAGGCCATGCCCTTGAGGGTCGGCTCGGGGTCGAAGAACTGGGTGATCAACAGGATCTTCATCGTCGCGGACCGATCGTCGCATCGCGGCGGGTGGTGGGTGTGCGGGTCATGGGACTCCTCGCGTCTCGGGTCGGCACCATCAGCTCCCTGCCGACGTACCAGTGAAATATACTAATATTTAGGTTTCCTCGTGTCAACGGGGAGACGACCTGCTGTCGAGACGGCGACGGGCCCCGAGGTGTCTCGGGGCCCGTCGGTCGGTGTGGGGCTGTCTCAGCGGGTGCCGTCGAGCGGGAAGGGGACGCTCTGGTCGGTGCCCGGTCCGCCGGTCTGGACGA
>Ga0265780_10002751_pt1 | contig 23630 bp, 20 predicted proteins | sample P1T30metagenome_FD_192432 | JGI IMG/M metagenome (GOLD analysis project Ga0265780, IMG submission 192432) | Plant litter microbial communities from East Loma Ridge, Irvine, California - P1 T30 | ecosystem: Environmental > Terrestrial > Plant litter > Unclassified | place: USA: California... | reverse complement strand
TGATCCAGTAAAATCAATCTTTCATAATGTGGCGCGTCATTGTGCTGATATCGAGTGCACGCGAGCCGTGCCAAGCCTCTTTTTTCTATTGAAGCTATTCAGACCCAAAAGAGGTAATCACAACACCAGAACGCGCTCGCTTTCAACGTTGTAGTAATCCCTTGTTGCACTTGTCGCAAAGCGTATGCTCGCCGTCTCCCCGCGAGCTTTGAATCTTCTCGGACCAAGTTATCCGTGATCCATAGCGCCCCCGAAGGCCTGGAAGACCTCTTTGCTCTGGATAACCTTGCTTTGGGCCTTAACCGACCTCCATTCAGAGTGATCCCTTTGAACGTTTGCCTTCACTCATCGGACTTGGGCGACCCGAAGGTCTATTGAGCAACAAGGTGGCCTATTCATGTTCTGGGGTGTCAATAGAGAAAAGGAACGCCTCCGTTAGGTTCTCTCGTGTGATTACATCTCTCTTTCGAACTTAAGTACTCTCCCCAACACGCACCAATATCTTTCGACATCGTCTGCACCTTCAAGGATCAGCATCAACTACCTGATCAACAGTCGATCCTCTCCAACCTTCACGATACTTTACCACACGATCTTTCCAAGTTCGACATCATGAAGATCTCCGCCTTCATCGCCTCCGCCATCCTGTCGGTCACTGTTTACAGTGCCGCCTTGCCAGTTCCTGCCCCCGTCGCTCCACCCGCTGCTGAGGGAACGAGATGGCCCGTTTGGGGGCGTGATGCTGAAGCCGCTCCCGTCGCTCCACCCGCTGCTGAAGGAACGAGAAAGCCCGTTTGGGGGCGTGATGCTGAAGCCGCTCCCGTCGCTCCACCCGCTGCTGAAGGAACGAGAAAGCCCGTTTGGGGACGCAACGCTGAAGCCGCACCCGCTCCTAACCCACAGAAGCATAAGCCCGTCTGGGGACGCGCTCCTGAAGCTGGGAAGTGGGTGTATCCCGGAACGAAGCCCGTTTGGGGACGCAGCGCTGAAGCAGCACCCGCTCCCAACCCACAGAAGCATAAGCCCGTCTGGGGACGCGCTCCTGAAGCTGGGAAGTGGGTGTATCCCGGAACGAAGCCCGTTTGGGGACGCGACGCTGAAGCTGCTCCCGCTCCTGACGCAGGGAGAAGGCCAGTTTGGGGGCGCAACGCTGAAGCTGCGCCCGCTCCTAACCCACAGGGTGGGCCCCTTTGGGACACCAAAGTTGGCGCGACCGAAGACGATGAGGAGTAAACCTCTTCACGATGAGAACATTCTTCGACTCTCACATCGCACTACGACAACCGCCATTTCAGCTGCTCGATTGCACCATCTCCTACCTTCGATTCAGAACACTCGACGCACACTCGATCATTCGCAAGTCATACACACGCCAGCTACACTTGCAGTATGACCATCGACAACTACGCGACGAGTCTTGTGTTATTATACCGATAGCTCTACACAACACTGTCTCAGTCATGAGGCATGTTCTGGTACCTCATCAGTACACGGACAGAGCTTGACCGGTCTCCCACCTCTTGGACCACGTTCGTGGCATGGAGAGTTTGTACATACATGGTGGCAGACGTCTGGTTAATTCTTTTTCTTATATATGTATGTAATAGTCAAACTGTACGAGCTTGCTCGATTTCCTTCTTGGTATCTAGTAATATATTCGTGTCCATGCTTCCACCACGTTGCGGTTTTGCTGGCATGATCATCCTTCCACTATCCAATCATTCATACCACACTTACTGAACAACATCGGTGTGGCTTTGATCGTCCGTTGTCAGCTCATATACACAGCCCCAAACTATGCATCTGGTCTTCCATACCGAGCTTCAAGCAATGGTCACGTAGTCGAACTCCGACTCCATACGCATGTTCGTACAACATCGCCTCGTCCAACTCATCACACGTGCTCCCCTCAGAATAGCCGCTCAAGCTACCACCGTAACAGCAACAATCTCCGCGCCCATGGTCCATCACTACCGACACTACCATGACTTCGCGCTCATGTCACGACGCACCAGAGATTTTGACAGCTGTCAGTGCGACCTTGCCTTGTAACGTGCATCATCTAGTTGGAAAAGAGTGCACCTATGCAGGTAGCCGATGTCATTCACACGTTTGTGGTCGTCTAGGACCACCGAGAGGGAGGCTCTAAGATTGAGCTCCTTGGTCGCTGGCATGGACTTGTGTGATGGTGGTGGAGAAGATGGGGATTGTGCTATCAAACTTCTCGGCGAGGGAGCGAGTCGGAGGTTGTGCGACGCGGAATGAATGTCTGTTTTGCCTACGAGCTGAACTGAGAACAATGCAACCTCGGAGGAGCGATGGAAGTAGAGATGAGGTTGAAGTGGTGTACGGCTTCAGCTCCATTTCCCCCCAGTCTCGCCCACTTTCCAATAAGTCGATATTTCGCATATTCGTTTCCAATAAATATCATCCCGTTCCACCGAAGTCACACAAACATATCCAAGATTCCAATGAATGCCCTGTCGCCGGACCGTCGTATTGCCAAAACTCCACACTCAAAACTTTAATGTGTCATTTGATGAGTATCGCAATATCAAACATTTGTCACCTCACAGCCCGATCCAGCCCTGCGGTACACTAACCGTCCAAGGCATTTAACAACATGCCTTGTCAACGAACGATTGAGCTGAACGTATCGCACATTATCGCTTAGCATGTCACATATCGGGTGACGTTTCACATGCGAGTGATGGAGGTTCATGCGCGAAACCAAGCGAGCGGACCAGGTGGCATGTGTGTTTTAGGGCTTTAAAGATTGATTTTAGCAACGGAAAGAATTTGGAATAAGAATAACAAGTAATGGATCATAATTAGCGGTATTATGTGGATAAGTTGACTATATTCGTGGTTGACGTATTCGGGGGCCGACGTGGTTTCGTGATGGGGCTGCTTTCGGCCGGGAGAGAACAACGCACACCGCCGGGGCGACCCCACGAGAACAACGTCGGAGACCGAGTGTTTTAAAGAAAGTGACGAGCATGGATGCTTCGGAAGGCGGTGATGAAGTGGTATCTATACGTGGAAGCACGGCGATGGGTGGATGGAGGAAGAGTTTGTAGTATGACGTTCATTCGTGTTCATGGATAGTACCTAGATGTTCCTTCACCTTCCCGCCCCACATTTGCATCCATCTCACTTCATCTCAACATAAGGACAGCTTTTAGACAAAGCAAAAAATACCACCCAATTCAAGGAGTGATTGTTGCAAGACCTCCACGCTCGAGCAAAATGACCAAGACATTACCATGTTCAAACCAAAGAATAACCAAATGTTCCCTGACCTTGCGGCCCCGCTCAGCGTTCCAAGTCTTTAGATGTATGCAGTAGTGAAAGTAAATATATGCTGCCTCCAAGAGATTGGGAGAAGACACAAATAGCAGTAACATGCAGGATGGCGCAAAACAAAAAGAACAACGGAAAGGGTATAATAGCGGATCATGATCGGACTGAGGAAGAGGAGATTGCGCAGAAATCAAGAAGACGACAAAACATACGCTCGCTTGCTAGACCAAAAACAATCGAAACAAAAACAGACTAGTAAAGGAAAGTGTGATGGCCATGTAAGTGTAGCCATCACATGTTAGCGCCATTGACATTGACTTCGTAGCCGTCGCTCTTAGCCTTCAAGGCCTTAGCCAACATGAGCTCACGCATCCAGTCAATTCTCTGGTCTTTGGTAGTCACAGCAAAGTGCTGGACCTTGCCGTTGGGCATCACCTTCTTGACATCGCCTTTGCCAGGTGCGGCAGGCACAAGCTGGAACTCAAAGGCAGGAGTAGAAGCAGCTGACTTCTCCTTGTGATGGCCCGATGAGAGCTTTAGGGCCTTGAACTTGGCGGAGAGCTTGTTGGAAGCGATCGATGAGCATGCTACTGCGTAGTCGTCCACGTCGATCGTCTGCAGTGCGGATGAAGATGGCAGCTCATTGGGATGCATAGCTAGCTGTGTGCCCTGGAGGCGGAAGTGGTGGTCTTGCCATTCGTGACGCAGGAGCTTCGTGCGGCGCTTCTTCATCCATCCGTGGTGGTTCACTCCCTTGTACACAAAGCCTCCCTTGTGCAAAGGCGCAATCGTGTCACTAGCTTCGCTGGCGAATGGCTGGGTAGCTTTGAGCGGCGACGAGCCAGCGCTGTCGCTAGTACTGACCGAGTCGTCGAAAATGGTTCCGCGCAGGGTGTCGTCATCTGAGTGGGCGGTTGGGCTGAACACGCGATCCTCAGCAAGCGCCGGCATGGGCAACGAGGGGCGCCTTCGGTCGTGACGCGATCCAACTCTTTGGATTTGGGGCTGGTACTGCATGTTCGGGGGCACGGACTGGCTTGTGTCGCGACTAAGTGGCTCCTGTTGCACAGCAGTCACAGGAACGTCCATCTCGGAGAAGGGCGTGCCGAACCGGTAGACGCCACCTGGTGACGCTGTCCTACATGGCGAGAATGCGGTGTCGGGTGCGAGGTATTGTTGTACTGGGACTCCTTGGCGTGGGTTACCAGCCGGTTGGGCAGACATTGAACGTGCGGGAGGAATCGTCAATTTGGGAAGGCTCTTGAGATTCGAATGAGGTGCTGGCATGAACTCCGGCGGGTGCAGAGCTGGAGTTGAGGGTGAGCGACCGAACGGATCGAAAGACTTTGTTGTATGCGCCGATGTAGATGCAGAAAAGGCTGAAACCTGCGGGTAGTGCGATTGCTGTGGTATCACCAAGAAGGGACGAGGTGGGTATGATTCTGTAGGCGGGGTAGGAGGAGCCTCGATGGGAGTAGCGCTGACAAAGGGCTGCTGCTGGCCTTGTAGGGTGAGGAACTGTCGCACATTGTCTTGTGGGTCGCGTTGCTCGAACTTCTCTAGGTCTTGAAGACTGAAATCAGGTAGCTGGCCAGGCCCGAGGACGTCGGACGATGCTACGACAGACGGCACCACAACAGAAGGGGTAGCTTCTGAGTTCGGGCGGTGGACGTTCTCGACAGCGTGGGACGCTGTTTGGGGGTTGCCTGGGTCACCCGCGATGAAGATATGACCACCTTTCTCGGGCGAGATCGGGAAGCCGTGTTCCTGTTGAAGTCTGGCAAGTTGCCGTTGTTGCTTCCTCCATTTGGCGCATCGTTCACCCTTTGCGCACACGTGTGGCTTGGGAAGCAGCTGTTCAATCGCTACAATGGAGACGGAATGCGCAGGTGTGATAACATCGTCTGTCATGTGGTTCCCTCGCAACTTGTCGCGTCGACTAGCTTTCCGGCCCTTGCTCTTGGACCTGTTTCGTGCCTCTGTGCATGGTCGTTCAATGTCTTCGAAAGGAGTCGGGATGGCTGCTGGGGCAGTTGGCGACATCAGCCCGTCGGCAGTGCGCAGGGAATCGATCTGGTTCCACAGTTGGTGTCTCTTGCCAAAGGACTGAATCTCCAACTCCTTCAGGTCGTCAAACTGCAGATCCAGGAGTACCGCACCGGAGATGTCGTGCTCCATGAACTTGTCAATTACGTCGTCTTCAAATCCGTTCTGATACATCCAGGTAGCAACGTCTTTGGAAGTCCAGGCGCGCACTTCAGCGTTGTCCAAGTGGGCAACGGCGAGAGCGATATTGTTGTACTCTCTCTGGGGGACAATGGTTTCGGGAGTGGCCTCTCGGAAGGAGGTTGGAAGACGAAGTGGGGTTTCTTTTGGCAGGAGAGGCGACATCTGCATTACTTGGCCCTCGTCAAACGGAAAGTCGCTGGACGACACTGAGGCGCGGAAGAGGTGTGGTCCTCTGGGGCCTTCTACTGACTTCCGCTCTGGCCAATAGGCGAACTGTGGTCGTACTTCTTCCGCAGGTGTCTGTACTTCCTCAAAAGTAGAAATCGTTGTTTGACTTCGCCTGTTGTCGCTCTTTGGAAAGTCAGTGTCGCATCTGGTGGAGGGCCAGAATATACATACAGACGAGCCACTGAACTCCTCGAATTCGCTAGAATCATCCTCGATATCGGTGTATGCAACACTGATGTGAGAAACCGGGCGCTCTAGCGATGAGCGGGCCGTTAGAGCATTGGAAAAGAACGACTGTGTCTTTCCTCGTTCGAACATTTCCACGCCCGGCTCCAGCGGGGTGATGGGTGTCATGGCCTGCTGATCGGGATGTCAGAACCGCACATGAAGAGGACTGTGAGTCTAGCTTACCATGATCACGGGTTTGGAGCGTACACGCTCTGTGGGAGGGAATTTGGTTGTTCGGGAGGCTGCTAACAACTATTCCGGGCGAGTGTCGCGAGCATGGCACACACACAGTAACAGCACAACGATCGAAAACGGAGAAAGGGACCCTTCGGGTGGAGAGCGCTTGAGAGTCTTTTGTAGAGGCTGCTTGGGCGCCGTTGACGGTGGGGGAGTGTGGTTCGACAATATCACACTTCGCAGCTGCACGAGACAGCGCATGCCTGCTTAAGCCGGCCACTGAGGCAGTCGACTCGACGAGCGACACCGCTTCTCGGCCAATGTGAATCCGGGCCTTTCCCGCCCGCATGCTGGTCGAGGGTTAGGCTGGCGCTTAGACTCGAGCGTTGAGAGGGCGTGAGACGGCCCCCATTCGCTGGGCTGCAGATTGGCTGGCGGGCTAATTCTGCTCGATGAGGACATTAACTGCCATTAATACCTCGCAGCGCGGGCCAGACGCATGAAGAGGCCAGGGCCGTCACGGATCCACTCAGGATCAGGGTCGACGGCAGCGGATCGCGTCGCCGCTTGTCGAGTGCAGATGCGACGACGATCTGAGCTGGCCATGCCGTGCCCGCGTGCTGTTGGCTGCTTCGCGGTGCCTGCGCAGCCCCAGAGTACGTACCTCGGGATGTTTTTCGTCCAGTCGCATCACCACCGCCACCGCGACCAAGTCATGGCAGGTCATTTTGAATGTCACTTGACCGTCGAGCCTCTGCTGCGCTGTGTCGGTGAAGCTTCGGTTCGGAGCGTCGCCTTGGTCCCAGGACTGTGGCTGGTTGAGGTCGCTAGCCGACAGCCTCATCAGCGACATGCAGCAAGCGATATTGGCACAACCATATCACATGCGGATGCGTTCCGTGCTCGACGGCTGTGTGCAGCCTGCAGCCGTGCGCGCCGCCGCCGACTCGAGCACACCAGCCTGTCGTCATCGCTGTAGTCGCGTTTTCCGAGCATTGCGAGCACTCTCCTGCCCGTCGGACCTACCTCGATGTCTCTTGCGTTGTCGTGCGACCTGGATGCTAGCACAATCAGCATGCTAGCACAATCCCCCGAACCTTGACTCATCCCACAAGCGTCCCCAGTGGCCCACCGGCTATCTGCTACCGTTGCGATGCCATGCCAGACCGCCGCTCCGACCGTTGCACACCATCACCTAGCACCTAGCCCATCCACGACGGCTCGCCATGGGACCCTCATTACCTTGCCGACCAACGGTCGCTCGCAGCGCTCCTTCACCACGACCCCGTGACTGAGTGGTCCTGCGGCCAGCCGCATCTTTTGAGTCTGGTGTTCCACTATCACCATGGCCTCGTTGAAGCGTGGATGCCAAAGGCGAATCAGCGTGCGGAGACGACTTCCCACGATCAGACTACCAGACCGCAAGTTGTGCAAGCATCAAGCATGCTCCCCAGCAACCTCGATGAACCGCGCCAAGCAGAACAGAATTTCTTTCTCTTGTGCTACGTGCTGCATAGTTCGTGAAATACCAGCAGAACGGCTACCGTCCCACATTTCCGTGCATTACGAAGAGTCACAAACTGCTCGTGAGCATCCGGCTCCGAAAGCTCTGCGCATGGCGCTCAAGACCCGGTTAGATTTTCATCACCACTACCCCAAGTGGTGCCCGAAAGCGAGCGATGAAATTGTCCAATTGTGCCGTTGGCCAGATTGGCCATCTCAATCTATTCCGCCTCATCTTCATCACCCCAAGGAATCCAACAGGATGCATGGAAGGCAGTATCATATCCAGATACCGGGGAACGATAGCGGCTTTCAGCGGGAACATGACGGCCAAAGCATGAATGCGCATTGTCAGGTGAGCAATCCCGTGCATGCCCAACCGTCCGAAGAGGTACCTAGTCGCTAGAGGGCCATTCGTGGACTACCAAGTATTGATTGTAATTGTCGGTAACCAATCGCACGTCTAGCAAGTGGTATCACATCCCGAACGGGTCTCGCTTCACCTGTCTTGCAGGCATGACGAAGGTCGACTAATTATGGGCATTTACTTTGAGCCGGCAACATAATTAAGGGCCTATACTTAGCAGCGGCCCTTCCCTGTCACCCACCGAGATTTCCTTGCCGGTGGCTTGCCCCGCAGTGTAAGCTAGGACGATGGATGCTGTCATTGGATACACAGCTTCACTAGAGAAAGCTTGTCCTGCAAATTCCAACCCCGTCAACATGCACAAGCGACCTGCTTCGCGTGGGAGCGCACGCTGACTGGATGCCACTGCCTGTCGTGCCATGCTAACTCGCCGCGTTACTCGAAGGCTCACCCACTCTACTTCCAAGGTTGTCCTCTACCGCGTAGCTCGGGAAAACACCATCAACCGACCTGCCGTGTTTGGTCGACAATGCGGTCTACGTTTTCGTTCGCCTAGCTACTAGCTGGTCAAGTCCCGCTGTGGAAATGATCACGACAGCGTGCACGCGAATTGGGCCGCCTCGAGTCTGCGTGACTCTGCCCGCAAAAGCCCGAACGTTCTGGCTGAACGTAGCACAGGCGAATAGATTCGAGTAGCAGCCGCATCTCGTGGGACCACGAGTCGCTGTACCTTTGTTGGTGTCGACACGCGGGCAGGTACCAATACACCACGTACATGGGACTTGCAGATGCTATGCCATCATCTACATACTTGGCATACTGCAGTACGGGATCTGCACACTGCACAAGGCCACCAGTAACGTCCGGGCCGGCCACTTATCGCAGCCGCTTCATGTACTTCCTAGGCCGCTCTTGGACGCACCTCGATAGTGCCCCGCAAGGAGGTTGGCACAAGAGGGGATCAAGGCATACGGCCCCGGTCAGCAAAAACTCTCAAGGCGACATGGGAATATGCTTCCAGTACTAAATGGGTCATTTAACTTGCTAAAGTCGTTGCGGGGACCAGTAAGCCGATCGATAGCCGTGGAGATATACGCGCTAAGTGCTGCTGTTGGCTCTAGCGCGGCGGGTAGAGAGCCCCAAAATAGCTGGGAGCACAGAATGACCCCAAATGTCGACATCAGGCTGCACGCCAGGACTAGTCGTCCAATCAGTGTGCCGTGTGCGTGTGCTGCATGGCGTTCGCATCTCCCTCCCGTTGGATGACCACCCGGCCTGATAGCAGGGACTCCAATTATAGATTCAGCAATATTTGTGAACATTCTGCCGTTCGTGGTAGATATAAGGTACATGTCCTTCACTAATACTTCTCCACGCAACAGGTAGACCGCATAATTTGGTTCCGCTCCTTCCTTCACATCAAGCCCGCTGGTCAGGCTTTGAATACCCATCTTTAATTACGAGCAGCCCGGTCGAGCCCTGCCATCCTGTCCCTTACGAATCGTCCCGTCGCGCGTTAGTCGTTATTGCCGCATTGTTTACTGGCTTTCCTCATATACCACCGCTCTGGGTACATCAAGCGTCCATGTCCTCCTCGTCCGCTCCCCCATCCGCTACCAAACAGTCCTCCACCATGGTAGGGACTACAAATGCTGCTAATGCAGCAAAGCAACAAGCTGCAGCAAAAATGCACCGTCGTTCACGATCAGGTAAGGACCACCCTTTCGATGACATGCAGGGATCCTGCGCATGGACGGTTGACTAACGGGAGCTCTGCAGGGTGCTTCACATGTCGCCTGCGACGGAAGAAGTGTGATGAGGGCAAACCATCTTGCCGCGCCTGCAAACACCTTGGTCTCAAGTGCGAATACAAGAGGCCAATGTGGTGGAGCAACAATGAACAAAGGCGGACTCAGAAAGAAGTCATCAAGAACATCATCAAGCGCACCAAGCTTAACGAGAAGACAGCACAGAGCGGCGCAATGGGCACCAACACACCACCAAGCCTGTGCCATTCCATGCAAACTGCCGACACCTTCTCAGACGGTGTCAGCTGCACTCGCGCGCCATCTGTCGACTCCCAGAACTCGCTGGACTACAACTTCAACCCCACTGTCACACCCGACTTCTACAACTCGTCAATGCCTCCGCCAATGTTCGCCCCGACTTTCACCCACCCAGGTCACTACGTACCCTACGACATCGACATCAAGACCGAGAGTCAAATGTTCATCAACGACATTCCAACTCGTCGCGATTCCACACTGTCTTCCTACAGTCACTACCAAACTCCGCCCGCTCACATCTATCCCACGGACGACTGGATCCAGAAAGATTACTTCGAGCGCCGCGAATCGTACATTGAGGAGCCCCTCGAATTTCCCATCTTTGACTACACTACCTACGGTGCTTTCAGCCCATCACACCAGCCCTCCATTCAGGTCGAAGACTGTGATCGCCATCTTCTCAGCCATTTCCTCGACAACATCATGCCCACAGCATTCCCAGTTCTTGAGACAAACCAGCCCGGCGCTGCGCAGCGCGATGTGATCATTCCAGCTCTGGAGTCCAACAAGGCTTACCTACACTGCTGCATGAGCATTTCTGCGCTACACATGAAGACCACTCAGGGACTTGTGGGAGAAGAGATCGACCAAGACATTCAACGGCATCGCGGAGAAACCGTTCAGCAACTCACTGCGGCGCTCTACAGCGACAGCCAGCATGGTCAGACTCTCGAGGCCGCGCTTGGTATGATCTTTTTCCAGTGCTCAGTCGGCCGATTCAACGACGGCTTGATGGACATCCCGTGGCATGGACACTTCGAAGCAGTCCAGAACCTTGTTCACAGGCTCGAGCTTCCCGCGCAGATGATCGCGATGAACGGACAAGCACACGCCCAGCCTCCCTTCAACATGACACTGGCTTCCTGGATCGACATCCTCGGCGCTACCATGCTGGGCAGGACACCATCTTTCGCTGACACCTACCGCGAGAAGCTCATCGCTGACGCATCATCTGGCCTCGCCGAACTCATGGGCTGTGAAGATCGCATCATGTACCTGATCTCGGAGATTGCTTGCCTCGAAGCGCTGAAGAACGAGAACATGGATGTTGTCCAGCTTTGCGCGCACATCAAGCTCCTCGGCGAGCAAATCAGCTTGACTGAGCCTCCCCAGGGATCGCTCAACAGCGCCTACACATCTACCGGCGAGATTCTCCCAAGGCAGCTTCGCCGCAACATGACGGCAGTGTACCGTCTAGCCGCCCGGATCTACTTGTGCAGCCTAGTGCCAGACTTCGACCGCACATCGGCCACATTCGTCAACCTGGTCAGCGCCCTTTGCAAGGCTATGGAGTACATTCCTGCCGGACCCGACGGATTTGACCGCTCCCTTGTATGGCCCCTTTTGGTCGCTGGCTCCGTCTCGGTGCAACAGTCAGGATTCCGCAGCATGTTTGCTGAGCGCTCCGCCCTCTTGGGCGAGGCTGCTAACTTTGGCTCGTACGGACGAGTCAAGAACCTCTTGGAAGAGGTATGGCAGGTCAACGACGACAACCTCGCGAAGGGCAACACCCAGAGTGTCCACTGGCGGGACATGATGCGCCAGAAGAACTGGGACTTTTTACTCATCTAAAAAGCCTGGGCTCTTCTGCTGGTATGCATCCTGGTCTGGTGTTTCTCTTCGCGAACTACATTCTCTCTGCGTCTGTCGCTTGCCGTACCTCTTTCGACCACCACAAAAGCGCTTTGCTTATTTCTTTGCATATATTTTCTTCACTACGATACCCACTTTTTGTAATTTGGATACCATTGGCTCCACGGGAGCAATGCAGCATTTCTAGGGCGCAGCAGCATCGACTGGATGGCGTTGGAGGGACTTTACGGGTGACGATTTCACGGCCGAATCTGGGGCGTGTTTGGAAAGGGGCACATGGAGTGCATGGGAAGCTAGCGCAGCACCCAGGCGCCAACATGTATAGTAGAGTTGGATGGGGCTCGAGTGAGCGCCCATGGATGGAGGAGAGAATTGAAGCTGAAACGAGCGTATCGCTCAAGATTACAACGCCTCTTTGGTGCATATGTGACGGTGATTGGCTGTAGAGGGTTGCTGCTGAAGAGAGGCCTCTAATTTTAGCGAGAACATGGGGCGGACTGCGACGCTGCAAGTCGACGCGTACAGCAAGTGACGACCAGCACAACGGCCGCTTCGAGTTTGCCATCCAAGTTGCAAGCAGGTTGCGGGGGCAGCATCTAGGCTCTGTCGACTGCATCGCGTTGCACGCCGTCGAGTGCGGGCCCGTAGAGACTACCATTTTGCCGTGGCCGTTATTAACACCTAGACTCGTATTCCGCCCCCACCCAGTTGTATAGACGTACTGCACCGCGCCGCCTGCATCGCGCCCTCGACATCCGAACTCCACCTTTGCCATGGCGTCTCCAGCGCCAGTTCCCTTCACCTCGCTCGACACCAGCACGCGGCAGCCAGCGAAGGATGAGGTCGAGTCGCCGAGCATCTCGAGCACAAACGCGCTTGCCCGCTACGAATACGAGGCGGGCCACGCCAATGCCACGACGGGCACCAAGATCCTCATGGTAGAGTGGGAGGACGACGACACGACGCGCGGGGTGCGCGGCGACTGGCACATCTCGTGGGACGGCAGCACGCGTGTGCTGCCGGCCGACGACCAGCCTGCCAACGACGTGAACCGCATGTATTTCCTGCTGCCTCCGGGCGTTGCGGTGCCCACCAGCGTCACACTCACGCTACGGCCCCAGGACGCTAGTATATCGCCTGTGGTCTGGCACACCAACCCTCTGCCCGCCCTGTTTCCGCCTGAACTCGGAGCCTCCGCGCGTGCAGCCGGCAAGAAGGGCGTGCTGCACACCATCTGGGCCAAGAAGCGGTTACAGGTCTTGCAGAAAGAGATCGAGGCCGAGTCGCGCAACAACGTCGAGGGCATTGGCCTGCTCATGGTGGTGCAGGAGAAGGAGTGGATCGAATCAACGTTTGGCGTCAATGCCAAACCAGCCGGCCTGAGCATCTCGTTGGGGGAGCCGACGTTAGCCCCGATGAAGGGTCCAGCTAGCCCACGATCTCCAGGCGGAGGCAGGCTGATGGACAAGCTGGCTGGCCTGCGACTGGGCACGAGCGAGAGAGACCTCACACCGAGCAGCAGCACGCCGGGCTTCTCCAACCCTCTCTCGCCTGAGTCCTCAGACATCGCCATTAGCTCCTTTTCCGTCTTCAAAGGAGCCAACCCGTCGGCACTTGCGGCGAAACCTCCACAGCAACCGCAGTCTGAGCCAGCAGCGCCACCTCGCAAGGTCGTCCCCCAGGCCCCGCCGCAGTTCATCACAGAGCAGCAAGGCGCCGGCATGATGGGTTCACTGAATGCTCTATCTGGCCCTGCGCCCATGTTCCAGTCACGGGATCCCCCTGGACCTGCAGATGAGGATGACAAGGACGATGGGCTTTTTGCACTACCAATAAGTCCGCGAAGCCCCGAGGTGGGAAAGAGCCCGTTTTCGTTTGCGGTCAACGAGACAGCCCCGTTCTTGAAAGAGGAGAGTGCCATATGAGTACTGTCGTAGATGAATCTACGGGTGCATCAGGGCAGCATGGGTGCGGTGTGTCAGTCACAGGGTCGATGTAGCCCTTTTATGAAAGTGATACCTTGGTGGCTTCCTGCCGCTGCGAGAATTCATTCTAGTTGGAATTATCGAGAGTGATATTCCTATCATCATCACTGCCAAGACATAGTGAATGCAGCATGGTGATGTACACCGTGAATGTCTCAACATGATGTGGGCACCTCAACAACGAGTGAAAGCGACAAAGGCCAATGTGTAGGAGATGCAATCCTCAGATATACTTGCCGGTGACTGAGTAAATCACCAGCGTAACTGTACATGGTAGCTGCAGACTAGGTGAAGATCGCTGCACGTACCAAGGCGCTAGAGGGCGTCGCTGACGAAAGTTGCCGACGCGATCTCAGGCGCAACTTCGACGCTCCCACGGTACTGTCGCAAAGCCCCCAACACGTCCAGCTCCCCGTCACCCTCCGTCGCACTCCTCTCACCCCCGATCACGAGACACAACCCACCGGCACCGATTGACGCGCGACAAAATGCTCACCACCGGACGCGGCAGCATTGCCCAGATACACTACACGGGCGAGGAAGCTGCGGGTGAGATCAACAAGCTTCTCAGCGCGGTCGTGAGTACTGCCCCGCCTGACCGCAACCAAATGCTAACCCATGCTGTAGGTAGAGAACGAAGACGACTTTGAGAGATGGGAAGCGCTCGTCACTCGCGCCTCTGACCTCGAGGGCGGCGTCACCCGCAACTCCAGCCCATCCGCCATCGAACTGGTGCGCAACGTGTACGACTGCTTCCTGACCAAGTTCCCGCTCTTCTTCGGATACTGGAAGAAGTATGCCGACCTCGAGTTCTCCATTGGCGGCACCGAGACGGCCGAGATGGTCTACGAGCGCGGTGTCTCGTGCATCACACCCTCGGTCGACCTGTGGGCCAACTACTGCACCTTCAAGATGGACACATCGCACGACAACGACATCATCCGAGAGTAAGTCTTGCCTTTCCTCCCCTTCCCTCCTCCCGATTCGCAGGCTCAATCTCGCCGTAGCCAGCGGCAAGTCTGGCGCAGCCTGGCGCTGCGCCTGCAGACCTGACACAGTTTCGTTGCATGCCGTTTGATGCACCCTCTTACTGCCCCGTTACAATATGCCCCACGAAAGAGCGAGATCGTACGCTAGAGTTCTGAAGTCGATGGCATTGCCGTCCTCTGATGGCATGAGAGGTTACTTTGCAAGATCACCCCCTCCCATCCTCCCCATACTTGCTTTCAACATGCTGACCTACTAGTCTGTTCGAGCGCGGTGCTCATTTCGTTGGTCTTGACTTTCAGAGCCACCCGTTCTGGGACAAATACATCGAGTTCGAAGAGCGCATCGGCGAGCCAACCAATGTCACCAAAATTTACAGCCGTGTTCTACACCTGCCCATCTACCAATTCGCCCGATACTTCGAGAAGTTCTCCGTCCTGCTTAACAGCCGACCAGTCGATGAGCTAGTCGACCCCGATACCCTCGAGGAGATGAACAAGGCGATCCAGCTGGAGAACCAAGGACAACCAGAGAAGCCAGCGCTTGAGATCGAGCGGCAACTGCGCAACAAGATCCACGAGCACTACTACACCGCATATGGAAAGACACAGCAGGAGGTGACCAACCGCTGGACTTTTGAGCAAACCATCAAGCGGGCTTACTTCCACGTCACTGAGCTCGAAGATGCCGAGCTGGAGAACTGGCGCAAGTACCTGGAGTATGAGGAGAAGCAGGGTAACTTTGAGCGCACTTCTTTCCTGTACGAGCGCTGCCTCGTTGCTTGCGCACTCTACGACGAGTTCTGGCTGCGTTACGCCCGCTGGATGTTTTCGCAGGGCAAAGACTATGCGGAGAACACAAGGATAATCTACATGAGGGCTAGCTGCATATTCGTACCAATCTCGGCTCCCGAAGTACGTCTGAACTGGGCGCGATTCGAGGAGAAGCTGGGCCGTACTTCTGTCGCACGCGATATCTACCTGGCCATCCTCGACGAAGCCCCCGAAAACACCGAGACTCTCATTGCTCTAGCCGGAGTAGAGCGACGCCACGAAGGCAACGATGCAGCCGTCCGCCTCCTAGAAGAGCACATCGGTCGCTCAAACAATCACATCGGTGGCATACTAGCTGCTGAGCAGGCACGCATTCTCTGGCAATGCAAGGGCAGCGTCGATGAGGCACGTCAAGTGTTCAAGGACAAGCACGAGCGCTTCCTGGACTCACGCGAGTTCTGGGTCAAATATCTTGAATTCGAGATCGCACAACCCTCACCCGATCAGGAAGAGGGCCATACCCGCATAAAGGCAGTGCACGAGCTGATGCGCACAAAGGGCCGCTTCTCCGCAGACGTCTCCAAGGAACTCTCCCACTACTACATGGCTTATTTGATGGATCGTGGTGGCAAGGACGCAGCCGAGGAGTACATGCAGCTGGATAAGGATGTCAACGGGTATGTATCATCTGCTAAGAGCGACCCCTCCCAACTCCCATCCCAGAAGAAACGTAAAGGACAGCCTCACAATGCAGCAAACAAACGTCAGCGCAAGTAGTTGTGCTTTAGGTCTCCCCAGCACAGCGAAACTGCGATGCGCGCTGCTGGTCGAACCATGACTCTCTAGTGTCTATCATACCCCTTCTTGAACTTTTTAGTATTTACCATTTCCTGCACCTGCACGATCACTAGAAAACGTAATACACCACGATTCTCGTCCTCTCATTATGCTTGCTGACATTGCGTGTTCAATACAGTGCAAAGCAGATCGAAGACGCCGCTACTGCTCCTCCTGTGCCTCAAAAGCCTGGTCACCGAAGCCGCTTCTAGGAGTGCGATAGTAACTTGGTATGCGCCTCTTCGATGCCCTTTCTCATTGCTTGACTGACGGTACGGCCCAGACGAGGTGTGACCATCCCCTTTCACCCGAGCTTTCCATATTCGAATCCTGCGCCCCAAGTAATGTATGGTCAGCTTTCCGTACGTTGCGTCGAGGCAAAAAGCCTTGATGCGATTGCGATATCCGAACCAACCGCCTTCTGATGGGCAGACTCCAAGCCATGGGTAGACCCGCGCTGTCTGTCTTATTCTCAGGTAAACCATTCTGCCCACTTTCCTCTAATTCTGTTGTCTACACAGTAAAATTTCTGGCGTTATTTCTTCATTACATGCGATATCGATGTTATGAGAGGACGTGCTCGTAGGAGATCTTGTGTTAGCTTGGGTAACGTCTGGTCGATAGCCGCTCGTGTCGAGCTGATGTATTTGTACAAAAGATTACAAAATATAAAGTAAAGATCATCAGCATCATCAGATCATGCACAGTGAACGTCCATGTAGAGGAGTTTCATCAGTACTTGAGATTATTCATGACGCATAGGTACCGTACAGCCATAACACCACCCGCACCCACATAGCCCGTCTACACGACAAACCCACCACTATTCTTCTGCCTGGGCTCCCCCGCCGCCTCAAAAGTGCCATTCGTCAAGCGCCTCAAACCCTGCGCGGTACTCGACCCCGGCGCAACCCACGTAACATTACTGCCCAACCCTTTCAAGAAAGCCGTCGTCCCATTATCAAACCCATACTCAAAGCTGACCTGCGCCGGCACCAACTGATCGTGAATACGCGGTTCGGCCAGCGCCTCCGCCGTCGTCATCTCCCCATCGAGGATATGAAGCAGATTCTGGATTGTAGCCGTGATGATGCGACTACCCCCCGCTGCGCCAATGGCGACGTAGAACGCACTAGCGATGGACGAGGAGTTGAGGTGCTCGACGATGACGGGCGAGATGGAGGATAGAGGGCGTTTTCCGGGACGGATGAAATTGGCTGGCGAGGGGATGTAGCCGAACGCGTTCGTTGTGTTCGGGATGCTGAAATCGTTCATCTCGTTGTTCATAATGACGCCGGTCTCAGGAACCACGAGCTTGCTTCCAAAAAGCAGGTTCACAGTCGTCGTCAGTGTAACGGCCATGCCGCTCTTGTCCGCGGTAACAATGTGGCTCGTTCCGGGTGTCTCGAGGGATTCCAGACCAGCGGGGTTGTAGTACGACACGTCGAACGTTTTGGTGTCGGAAATCTTGGACCGGATTTCTTTGGCTGTGGCTTCGGATAGCATTTGCTCTTGGTATGTGTCTATGCCGGAGAGGAAGAGGGGGTCGCCTAGTTCGGCGCGCATGCCGTAGGCGAATCGCATGCTTTCGTCTAGGCGGTGCGTGGTTAGGTTGATGTTTGAAGGGTCGCCGACGTGGGAGTAGCCTTCCATGATTTTGAGTGTTGCGAGGGCGACTTCGCCGCCTGAGGGCGCGCTGCAGGCTGTGAGCTTGTAGTCACGGTAGGTTATCGTGGAGGGCTTGCGGATGGCGACTGTGTAGTTGGAGAGGTCCGAGAGCGTCATTGTTCCATTGGCGGCTTGCAGAGCACGGATTGTGGCTTCTGCTATGGGGCCGTTGTAGAATGCGTCGGGACCGTTCTGGGCAATGGTTTCGAGCGTGTCGGCATAGCGCTTCCGCGTAATGGTCTCGTTGAGCTGGAGGAGACGGCCTTTGGGCGCGAAATCGAGAGCAAACTCCAGGTCATCGACGAGGAAGTTGGAAGATGAGGTAGCGGAGACCATGTATTTGACTAGGTCTTCGTTGACTCTCCAGCCATTTCTGGCGACCTTGACAGCTGGAGTGAGGACAGTGGACCATGGCAGGACTCCGTAATTCTCGTGAAGATGTTGAAGTCCACGGAGTTCACCGGGGACACCGGATGCGAGACCGCCGTTGATACTGGCGTCTTCGTTGTTCTTGTACATGTCTTCAAATGCAGCGGCTGGGGCTGTTTCGCGGAAGTCAATGAATTCATATGTACCGTTTGGTGCGCGGACGAGCATGAATCCTCCTCCACCGATGCCTGTAGTCGTCAAAATACAATCCAGTCAAAAGATTTGGAAGATACTCACCTGAATGGTACATGCCGACCACACCTACACATGCCACAGTACCTACCATGGCATCGGCAGCATTTCCACCCAACTTCAGCAACTCAATACCGATGTGACTGCAGATATCACTTTCCGAAGCAACAGCGCCCAATTGGCCGTCCTCCAGTATGGGTGGCGCAGGGTAATCGGAGGACCATGACTCCCCGCTCTTGACCGGAGTACCCAAGACACTCTGCAGCGTCAAAAGGCCGGTGAAGCACTTGACCAGCGAACCGCGTGCCATACTCGCAGCAGCACAGTATTGACGAAAAGAGGAAGGAAGAACAAGCTCACCAAGCCAACGCGCCGCATTCCAAGTGCTCATCGTGCAGATTATATACTAGCCGAAGTCGGCTTGGTGGATCCCGTGTTTGCGCCCTGCCTTCCTCGCCCTGGTGATAGCCACGGCAATAACTGGTAACGGTACGCGGCTGGGACGGATTAGGAAGCTGCAAACGCACGAGGCTGGGATTGCGTGCGAAGCTGTCGCAATGCACCATTGCGGGCCGAGCGTGGACATGTTCAGGTAATCATATACTTGTGGTTTTGCGTAGTTTGGCCTATCGAAGTACGTGAGATAACGGAGCCGGGCCGTTGTTGGTCGGAGATAGGCGGGGGTGATAACGGTGGTCGCGTGCTGGGGTGTTTGTATGAGCAAAGAGAAATGCTGGGGAACGATGCATCGTCGTATGTGTGGTCATAACCTGAGAACATTACGGCTCAAACAGCCGTTAAGCTTTGTTGACAGCATGTCGTTCGGTCAAGCTTCAGGGCTGGATCTCCACCTAGCCAGTGCCTTTGCGAATCAACCATGATTATGATAGTAGCTGCCGTTGGACTTCATAGTTCAAAATTGTAAGTTAAAAAACCAAGGCTAAGTTTTAGAGCTGTATCCCTGGATAATGTAGCAGCCAAGCATGCGGACGAACCCCAGAAAACGTGACACCGTGATGTAATCTGAAGCGGTGCGCGTCGCCTGTCTCACGCGTCTCTAGCTTTCTCCACACGTACACCCGCCATCCGTCGCGACCCCACGAATCACCCAATGGCGCCAAAAAGTACCCAATCGTCGTCGCAGCCCAAGTCGTCGCAAAAGGGCACCCAGCAGACCATCTCCAGTTTCTTCGCGAAGAAACCGTCGCAAACGCCCAAACCCGCAGCCAAACCTGCTCCTAAGGCGCCTTCTCCGCCCGTAGCCAATGACGCACCCCAAGAGGAAGACGACGACGAAGATGATCTTCCAGTCTCGCAGTCAATTCCTGTGCGCAAGCGCGCCATAGACGAAGATGACGGAGCTCACGACTCCGGTCGCTCCTCCCCCTCAAAGCGCGTTAGATTCGAAAAAGGCGACTCGCCCCGACAGACGCCTGCACCAAAGCCCGCGAGAACCGGCGACAGGACGTCCAAGTTTCTATTCTCTTCGTCACCTGCTCCACGGGAAGAGCACCCTGCAGAAGACGTGGATGATGCAGCTTCGCAGAAGCAGAAGGAGAGGCTACACGAGAAGTTTGTCAAGAAGCTCGGTCGACCAGACAGCTTTGCAGAACTGAGGAGGCGCAACAAGATCATATCTGAGGACAACCCCACTGCCAATGGCGAGGAAGGCGAGGGCGACGAGGAGGAAGAGGATGAGCCACCCCAGAAGCCCGCCAAGGGAAAGAAGGGCGCTGCGACGAAGAAGGCAAACAAGCTGACGCCGATGGAAATACAATACCTGGACATAAAGCGAAAGCATCTGGATACCGTCATCGTTATGGAGGTTGGGTACAAGTACAAGTTCTTTGGCGAGGATGCAAGAACGGCATCGAAAGAGCTGGGCATCGTCTGCATACCAGGTAAGAACACACGAGCGAATTGAATGTGAGACATAGCTAACTTCGCATACTAACATTTAGGAAAGTTCAGATACGACGAGCACCCTTCCGAAGCCCACCTCGACCGATTCGCGTCCGCCAGCTTCCCTACGCATCGGCTGCAAGTCCACGTCAAACGTCTCGTACAAGCAAACCACAAAGTCGGAGTGGTGAGGCAACTGGAGACAGCCGCGCTCAAAGCGGCCGGTACCAACAGGAACGCTCCATTCGTGAGGAAGCTCACCAATCTCTACACCAAAGGCACATACGTGGACGATGTTGAGGGCTTGGAGGCGCCTACCGAGGGCTCGGGCGCAAGCGTACAGTCGACCGGATATCTGCTTTGCATCACCGAGAGCAATGCAAAAGGCTGGGGTACTGACGAGAAAGTGCAAGTTGGGCTGGTAGCCGTCCAGCCTGCGACTGGCGACATCATCTACGATGACTTCGAAGATGGTTTCATGCGTAGCGAGATCGAAACACGACTGCTTCACATCGCGCCGGCAGAGTTTCTCGTAGTCGGCGACCTGTCCAAGGCTACAGACAAGCTGATACAACATCTGTCAGCTAGTAAGACCAACGTCTTCGGAGACAGATCGCGGGTGGAGAGAGTAGAAAAGCCGAAGACAATGGCCGCGCAAGCGTACAGCCACATATCGAACTTCTACGCGGGCAAGATGAAATCCAGCCAGGAAGCAGACTCAGAAAAGCAAGGCGCCATTCTGGACAAGGTACATCAGTTGTCGGAGCATGTAACCATCTGCCTCTCAGCGATGATCACATATCTCAGCGAGTACGGCCTGGAACACGTCTTCGATCTCACAAAGTACTTCCAGCCTTTCAGTGCCAGGTCTTACATGCTGCTGAACGGAAACACACTCTCTAGTTTGGAAATCTACCAGAACCAAACGGACTACACTTCGAAGGGCAGCTTGTTCTGGACCATGAACAGAACAAAGACCCGTTTTGGGCAACGGTTGCTGAGAAAGTGGGTTGGCCGACCCCTCATAGACAAGGAGAGATTAGAAGAGCGCATAGCAGCGGTGGAAGAGCTCAAGGAGGGCGAGAACACGATCCCCGTCGATAAGCTCAAGTTCGTGCTCGGAAAGATCAGGACAGATCTCGAAAAGGTGCTCATCCGCATCTACTACAAGAAGTGTACAAGGCCAGAACTGTTGGCAGCTTTGCAAAGTCTGCAGGAGATTTCGAGCCAATACTTGTCGGCGAAGACACCCGAAAAGAGTGGTTTCTCCTCGTCGTTACTGAGTGAAGCTGTTTCGAATGTTCCGAAGATCTACGATGACTTGAACAGCTTTCTGGAGAGGATCAACGCCAAAGCCGCAAAAGATGACGACAAGTACTCGTTCTTCCGTGAAGAACATGAGGCCGAAGATATCAACGATCTGAAATTGAGCATTGCTTCTGTTGAAGACGACCTCAACACGCACCGAAAAGATGCAGCTGCCAAGCTGGGGAAGAGCAAAGTAGACTTCGTCACTGTAGCTGGCATTGAGTATCTGATCGAGGTCAAGAGGAAGGCACCGGAAGAGAAGAAAGTGCCTGCTTCGTGGCAGCAGATCTCAGCTACCAAGACTACACTGCGGTTCCACACGCCAGAAGTTAAGCGCATGCTACAAGAGCGAGATCAGTACAAGGAGTCGCTGGCGGCGGCATGCGACAAAGCTTACATGGGCTTGCTAGAGGAGATCTCGTCCAAGTATCAACAACTGCGGGACTGTGTAGCTTCTCTAGCCACACTCGACGCCCTCCTTTCCCTGGCTACCTTGGCAAACCAGCCAGGTTACGTCAAGCCGACCTTCACAGACAACATCGAGCTCAACATCACCGGTGGTCGGCATCCTATGGTCGAGCAACTGCTCCTCGAAAACTACGTCCCCAACGACCTCACCCTTTCACACGATTCTACCCGTGCTCTACTGATCACAGGCCCCAACATGGGCGGAAAATCCTCTTATGTGCGATCTGCAGCTCTAATCGCCATCATGGGCCAAATCGGCTCCTACGTCCCCGCAACGGAAGCGCGACTCGGCATGCTAGACGCAGTCTTCACCCGTATGGGCGCATTCGACAACATGCTCAAAGGCGAATCAACCTTCATGGTCGAGCTCAACGAAACCTCCGACATCCTCAAATCCGCAACGCCGCGTTCCCTCATCATTCTCGATGAGCTGGGCCGAGGTACCTCAACCTTTGACGGTGTCGCCATCGCAGAAGCAGTGCTCGACTATGTTATCCGCGATTTACAGTCACTCACGCTGTTCATCACACATTACCAGCATCTGGCCAAACTGTCAGGCCGCTTCCCCAACGGTGAGCTGAAGAACGTCCACATGCGGTTTGAAGAACAGAATGGCGGGAAGGAAGTCGTGTTCTTGTACGAAGCCACGGAGGGTATTAGCCATCGGTCTTACGGGCTGAACGTTGCGCGGTTGGCGAGGGTACCGGAGAAGGTCATTGATGTGGCGGAGATAAAGAGTGCGGAGCTTGAGGAGAGCATGGGGGCTTGCAAACTGGGGAACTTGTAAGTCGTATCCAAGGCGGAGGATGCTGAGAATGAGTGCTAACATTAAGCAGGTCGCGCATGATGAAGGGTTTGTTGACTGAGGGATCAGAAGCAAATCTTGATAGGCTTGTTGAGGGTATTGAGCAGCTGTAAGATATTGCTGTGTTTTATTGTATGGAAATGCGACGGGCCATCGATCATGGGAAAAGGTGGAAGCATCAGGCGTTTGATGACGGTGCATACGTGTAGTAGATTTGCGTGTATCAACAACGCATCGCCGCGTCGTCAATTGGGGTCTTGCCGGAATATTTAAACCGCGCAAACGAATTACATCACCGTCGACAAGATCCTATCACTTTCTTGCTTGTAGTGTATTGTCATTGTTTCATTTCATGACTATCATATCCATATCATTGTGGTCGTGGTCAATGGCCAGCGGATCTCGTGTCCTCCCGGCTCATGGTATACCCACCATCACGCCTTGTCTTAGCTCGACAGCTTAACCGAGACGAGTCTCCTTGTCCTTGATGGGCATATCGGAGCCAGTGGTAGACTTGTACTGGCCACGGATGAAGTCGCTGATCTGTTCGTCCTTGGCTTGCTCGACGGCGGACTCGTTGTC
>Ga0265780_10002750_pt1 | contig 23630 bp, 21 predicted proteins | sample P1T30metagenome_FD_192432 | JGI IMG/M metagenome (GOLD analysis project Ga0265780, IMG submission 192432) | Plant litter microbial communities from East Loma Ridge, Irvine, California - P1 T30 | ecosystem: Environmental > Terrestrial > Plant litter > Unclassified | place: USA: California... | reverse complement strand
TTCGCAGCATCGCCGGCCTCCATAATGATGCTTCTTTGTTGGAGGAGAGCTAGATTTACATTCTCGCACCGTACCCCAGGAAAAGCTCGTACGTCAATGAGCATCGTGTACTGGCAGTCCCACGATTAGCGACAACCGGATCCACCCGTGCCCGCGGTATCGTCGGTCAATTACCCGTAGCTGATGTGCAAACTCAGATCGCTTATGGGCTTGAGGGGAGGCGATCAGGGTCTGTGGCAATCGTTTCTCGGATCGAATATCTCATGGTCACCGCGGAGCGGGGTTCGACTGCGATGCGAGTCTGGTACTGACTGCGAAAGACCCTGCATCGCCTCGTCGCCTTTTGCGCTGCCGTCCTCGGATTCCGCACTGTGGTGAACTCTGCACCATTGATGTTTTTGTGCAAACCTTCGTCTACAGAGATACAATCAATCGGTACAGACTTGTCGCTGTGGTGCAGTTCAAGATATGCTGGTGAGCTTTCAAAGATGAGACGGGAAACCCCATATGAGCTCGGTTGTGCCTATCGGAGTGCTAGTGGAAGTCATGAAATATGGGATGATCAAAAGTGAACGCAGATGCGGAAGGTGCAGCGGGGGTTTGAATAGACCTCGTGTCGGATTGGGTGTGTGGAAAAGAGCGTACCGTGGCACCTGCCATTTTGTACCAACACTATCTACTTTACGCATGGGCGATAACGGAGAGTGCGGGTCAACGACTGGGTTCTGGTACAGCTATGAGTGCAAGGCAATCATCGCGATCTGCCCGTGTTGCTGAAATGTAGTTGCAAGAGTCAAGCTTCAATGTTCGGAAGTGCAGAGGAAGGAACGTTAGTACCTAGCTAGATATTGCGCTAGCCAACACGTGCTCGTCACGTGTGACCTTCAATGCAGAAACAGAATTTCGGAATGTCTGAGAATACGCTCATGAAGATTACCGCCATCAAGGAAGAAAGCACACACAGATGCAGCCATAGCCTTACTGCTCCATCGCAATACTGCGCTCGTAAAGATCAGACACTACCAGCAGATTAGTTCATGCCATTCCACGCGGTTTCGGAAAGAACTTACGAGTCAACCCGTCCAAGAAGAACCCCCCCAAATTCTTCGCCACTCGCTCATATCTAGCCAAGTCATCTTCATTAAGAATCACATTGACCTTGGCTCTGATACCCCGAACATGCGCCATGAACTTGAGGAAGTTCCCTGTTAGGCGGTCTACAAGGACGACCTCCATGTCACCACCCTTCAGCGGTCGGTTGTCAAGACGCATTACATACGTTGGGTCGTTCTCTTGGATGGCCTTTTGAAATCGCTCGGAGTGCTGGTAGAGGAAGGCCACGTGATCCGCGATATCCTCCCAGAAGCCGATGAGCGAGAGAAGCGCAACGCGACACGCTGCCGAATGGTGGACATCGATGGACTGGTGGCCGGGAAGACCACAGACACGACAGCCACCGTATGTAGGACGCGCCAATAGATTGAAGCGGTCGGGGTTTTGTGGAACTTGCTTTGTGCCGGCTGGAGTCAGCTCGCGAACGGCTACTGAGAGCTTCGTGAGCGTTTCGCGAACATAGTCGGCATCATTCGACGTTGGAGATGACATAGTGATTGGGTGCTGTGTGTTAGTGTTGCGTCGTTTGGAGACAGGAAAATCTTGTAAGAGTAATCTGCAGGTCAGTGCTTGCGAGGATCGCTGAAGTTGAGGCCGGTGATAGAGGGGGAAAAGTGCGGTTGTATTAGTAGACTGTGGACGAAGAAGGTTCGATGCAAGACACCGGGGTAGTCACGATCTCACCGCTAACAGTGAGAGAAGGCACGTGCCGGCCAAGGCAGCAGTCACACAGCTGCAGATTGTTTTCTCACGGATCAAGAGACCATAGTGAATCATGTCGCCTCATGAGCATGTGCATGAAGCGTAGAATAGAACAGTTGCTCAAACCCCAGGCGTAAGACCCTCAGGGTACTTTATTGGTATAATACCAGCCGAGGTCACCACCAAGCGGTGCATGTGCGATAAGACGTATCACTCAGTGTGAAGAGGAAGCCTACTACATCTGTCCTGCCATAGCAGGGCTACCGTGGCGTTGATCAAGGTGATCGTAGTTGAGGTCGAACTCTTTCTGTACTCGCGTTAGTGTCTAGTACGTCGTTCATAGGAAGTGCATTGGCAGAGCGGAACACATACCCTTTCTCTCCTCCAGTTCTTAACATCGAAGAATAGATACCATCCGTGTTCCTCTTTTGGCGAAATCCTGATAGGCGCCGCGAGATCTGGATCCTTCATCATCCACTGCTGGAGCTTCATGTGCCACCGCCAATCGCGGTTGTATAGCTCTTGTGCAGCAATTTCTTGCAAGATGTCTCTCGGGAATTGATAGAAGATAGCTAATAGTGTCTCGGCGGAGAAGCTGGCCATTTTCGAATGCAGTGGTGGAACATTTGTTACAGTGTACGCCGCCGGTAGAGTGAAATCTGGTGGAATTACTGGCTTGACGTTGGATTCCACGAAAGGTGAACCAAACGTAGGATGTAATGGAGAATTACTAAGAGAACCATTAGCAAATATGTTGAGCTGGGTAAGGGAACGCGTACTCTGGCCGGCTCAGATCGAGGCCCAGAACTGTCAGATCTTGGCCCATAGCCAGCGAGGAATAGTCGGGGCTGTCCATAGGAATCATGGACAGAAGTCCAGGTAGACCGTATCTTTCCGAGTCCGTCATGTCCGAGAGCTTCTTGTGTAGCATATTTTGCGCGTTCGGGGAGCCGAGAACGTCAGACCCAAATGTTTGCTCGAACTGATTCTGCTGCTGCCGTTGGCCGCCCGGGGCAAGATCAGCACCACCCCGCATGCTTGTCTGAGGACCTAGGGAGAACATGTTCCCTTGCTGCCCTATCCGTTGGTTTCCCTACATGGTGTTAGCTAAGGTACAGGAAAGTTGCTTGTGGTACGTACATCTGCTTGGTTGCCTGTCCGCATGTTCTCAAATGGTGTCCGTGATGCTATCATTGTCAGCGGCTGATATGATGGCTGAGACCTCTTGCTTACATGTACCTGGCGGTGCCCTGCCACCCACAGTGGGGTTGATGCTCCGGTCTTGCTGGCTATCTGTCGGGCTTGAGAGGCCGTTCCGTGTTTGTCCGAGCCCAGGAAAGGCGCTGTTTCCATTCGCACCGAATGCCGCTGCATTCTGTATCAGGCCAGCTCTTCGATCTTGTGGAATATCTCCGCCAGCGCCCCCTAATGGAGGGAACTCCTCGATGTTGCCTGTCTGCGGCTGAACACCCCCCAACTGTCCGACACCCCCTTGTCCTCCAAAACGATAATCATCCCCAGCACCAGAGAACTGGCTTTGGGATGAATCATCCTGTCCCTGGTTCTGCTGTTGTTGATTCGTAGCCTGTGTTGCCTGCCCTTGGCCCTGCTGTTGACCTTGGCCTTGCGGACGTCCGATCGTGTTTTGCTGGGCTTGCTGGGTGGTTCGTAGGGTGGGGTTCGACCACATCTGCTGCGCGGTAGTGTTCTGTTGCGCTTGCGGCGCGCCCGACAACGAAGGGAATTCCCTATGGTCATCAACATTTAGCTTGTGTCTCTCAACGTCCTTGAGATTCCCAGAATTGAGCTGTGGGGTGTTCTTTCGGTACTCTCCTTTCTTTCGTTTCGGAGGCATTTCGTGTGTTGACTTACTCAAGATTCAGCGGCGTATGTGGCTGCGAGCCGCCCATTGCTTGCGCGAAGCTTGACATGGCCCCGCCGTTTGTTCGTGTTTGCGCATTCGATAGGCCTGGCGCACCCATTGGAGCTCCGAACCCCCATTGAGATGCAGCACCTGCAGAGACAGCAATCAGCGATATAGCCCAAACTCGCTCTGGGGTTGTCCTCACCCATCTTGCCATTCTGCAACCTATTCGCACCAAGTGGGGCACCGCGGCCCGGATTTTGTTGCGCTTGGAACATGTTGGGGCGTATATTTTGTAGGAATGATGCGCCCTAGCCTACACGAGAGAGGTAGTTAGTATTGTTTGATTTTGGAGTAGGCACTTGGGCGAGCGAATGGCAAGGCTGCGGCGAAGCAGTCGAGGAGGGCGCGTAGTGAATACGGCTGTGTAAAGGGATCGTAATCGTTGTAGGGCCGTTATTCGGGCGCGTTCGGTGTCGTAGTCGTGGGTGGCTCCATTGCGATGTGCGGCGTGGTGCGATTCCGATTCGACCTTGGGGTTTATGCGGGCAACAGAAGGAATGGGTGCACTTCGAGGGCTTGGAGAGAGAGCATTTACGAACCTGGTAATAGAGTCGTGATCTGGCCTTGGGCGGCTAGTGTACGTCGAGCTCACGGTGTTGTTGTATCAGTCTCGCGTACTTAGGTACGTGAAGTTGCGAGGTTCCCGAAACCGAAATAGTGCTAACCTAATCGGGCCTGCACAGGCTTATGACGCGGGGAGCCAACCGGCCCACGGGTGGATCTTCCGTTGAAATGGAGAGCTTCGGACTGCTTAGCATTGAAGACTGTGCAGACTCGTAATTTCGATACAGATGCGATAAGCACGTAAGAAAGAATGATAGCATGAACCTGGATTAGATGTCTTCTATGGCAACAATCAGCAACGTATCCCAACAGTATGCACATCGATGAATTCTAGCGAAGGCCTCACAAGGCATTGGATTGGAACATCTTGACGTGAACATCCTAAGGCCGTCAATATCTGTCCATAATTGCCTTCAGTCACCAATGTGTATCGTGAAATTCGTCCAAGCACGCGAGTATTGTGCATTGATGGTAGCTTATCGTGAAGACGACACAGAGAAGTAGTATGCCGAAAAGTGTTGTCCTGTAGTATGCCAAATCATCTTCCTTTGTACGCGGGACGTACAGAACCCACACGCTACTACCTCGAACCTTTTGAAGAGACATGCATCCATGCAACAACTGAACCCACGCTACTGATACGCTTACACGCGGAGTAAAACTTTAACAACAAAGCTATCGAACAATCACAGAAGCAAACGCTTGTGAGTCTAAGCAGGGCCTTGCTGAAATAGATGTGACATGTCGGCTTCACCGTTGATGCCGAAGAAGTTGAACCTGGGACAGAGAGTTAGTGACTGCTTTCGGACAGAATCGCAACTTCGACTTACCAGTCATCGACATTCAAGCTCATAGGCACGATGGGGTTGGGCCGACCTCCGGAACTTTGACTCCAAGCATCGTCCTGTGCGCTATGCTGTTGCTGGTTCTGCGACATCATCTCCATCTGTTGCTGCCAGGCCTGAGTATTATTATGCTCGTAACCGCCGGAGATACCCGGATTTGACGGTGGGTTCTGCATCTGTGACTGGCCCCCAGCAGTCTGTTGAGAGGGCATGCCAATGTTTTGAGGTTGACTTAAGGCAGGATCTACAAGGCTATGGTTTTGCATGGGTGACATCTGGGGAAAGTTGACTTGTGTATCGGCAGGGAACAGCTGGTCGGGCTGGAAGTTCTGCCACACTTCTTGGCTAATATTAGGGGTATCACGGGTCACCAGGAAAAGATCCGGTGGCGTTCCTGGATACGAGTATGAAGGGTTGAACGGGGTTGTAGGACGCGTTCCTGACCGTGAAGGGCCCATGAATGCGTCGTGATTTTGCCGATTCATCTGCGGAGATCCAGTAGTCATCTGGGGCATCTGCTGTTGGGGTTGCAGCTCGCGCGAAGGTGTGACGGCAGGAGTCTGCGGTCTGGATCGCTCATAGGAGACCTGGGCAGATGGCGGCCCACTTGGAACAGGGAAGCCTAGATCCATGTCATCGAATTTTCGTTTCGAGGATTCCTGGGCAGGCTTAGGTGGCGGTGGTGGTGGGACCGAAGGGACCTTGTTTTTCTTGTGGTTGCGGCCGGCAGCTTTCTGCAGACGTTCTTCAAGGTGCTTGTTTCCAAGAATCGATTCGAAGAGAGTATGCACCATCTTTGCGACAAGCCACACCTTGGAGACCTCTTTAAGAGCGTCCAAGCAGATCTGTAGTCGCTGCTCAGTCGCTGAGACGACAGACTTGTTAGACGACTTCATCTGGTACACGTGCATGATGAGAGCGGAGAACAAGCTGTAGACGATGAAAGCCGGAGTATACCGAATTTCATCATGAGCTCTGAGGTTTTCGATAATGGATGTGATCATGGCGGCTGCTTGGTACGCGATATTCCGTGATGGGTAGGCGTTGGCTTCACCAAAACCGTCAAGATGAGTGGCTTTTGGTGAGCCTGCTGGTGGCATGTGTGCGCGATGCAGAAGACATAAAGTGGTGCTGCGAGCGTTAGTCTACGTCAGAGTCAGAAGATGCATAGACGTACTAGTAATTGGAATGTAACAAGGCAGCCCAGAAATGATGGCGATTTCGCTCCCACTGCACTTCCGGTGGACAGTGTTGCAGCCAGTCGGCAAGGGCCATGTCGCTGTGTGTCAGGTCTATGGCATTCGCCCTGCGGTGTTTCGACGCTACCGAGTATTGCTGTGATAGGACCAACCCCATAATCTCGCTAAGTTTGACATAGTTGATGAAGAACTGAACATGGATCGGATCTGGTGGGTATTCCGCGGCGTGCTCTGTCTCGTCGTCGATGAAGTCATCTTCAGACACCATCTCGACGTCGGAATCTTCAGGGTCAATGGCAACCGGCCGGCCGAGTGCGACTGCCACTGAACGGTCCCGGCTGTACAGTGTCCACCAGATACGCTTCCACAGGCGCTTGTCGGAGCGTGTGAGCTGCGATCCTTCAACGCTGCGGTGCATGCCCGAACCCTGAGCTACTACGATAGCGACTCGGGTCCAGTAGAAAACATTCTTGGTCACGTCCTCGGGTCCCTCCCAGTACCAGCCCATCAAGATGAGGGCTTGCACAATGGTCACGCGATCGTCTTCGAAGTTGGCATCGTATAGCGCCTTTGCGCGCTTATAGAACGTCATGGCGGCAGGGGTGGTTGAGCCACTGGAGTCCATCAACTGCGCATTGGTACACACGCGTGAGCCTGCCAGGAGTATGGCCTGCAGTAGCAGGAGCGAGGGCGGGTTCTTGGGGTCTCGATACTGGCGCATGAAGCGGCTGCGATTGATGACTGGCACGACCGGGGCCACCCATCTAAAGAAGGCTTCGACAAGCTCGTCGCACAATGCCCGTGGTGGGAGCAGGAAGGCGCCTCGCTGATGCAGTATCTCAATCTCCATGTTGTCCATCTCATTGACCCGCGCCTTCGCGCCCCGCACGTTCTCGGGCAGCGGGTAGTGGACGACATCGGTGGTGCCATATCGGTCGTGCACAAGCAGCGACAGGTTGGAGGACTCCCCGAGGTAGGCGACACGGCCGGCTTCTTTGATGGGGGCGCGCGCAAACTTGGGCTTCATGAACTGCACGTAGGTGCCATTGTGGGTAGCCTGTTGGGCGGCGTATTCGGGCGAGACGGTGGTGGAGGGGGTCCCATCCTGGGTGTTGTATGCGGTCGACTTCTCGCGGGGCTCGGCGGAGGTGCTGGCGGGCGAGCGGTCGTCGCTGTCGCCGCGGTCACTGCTATCGCGTCAATCCCATCCATCGATAATACTTTTGCGTGCGTCGCGTGCGCATACCTCTCTGCATCCTTGGCCCGGGCCGTCTGCGTCTTCTTGCGCTTGGGCTGGGGGATGCGGCACTCGATGCCGAAGGCGGTGCAGTTGGTGCATGGGATCCCCAATGAGGCGGCGTCGCATCGTACCTATTGCTGGTTATGTCGCGTTCTGGCAGCACGGCGGTTCCGCGGCTGATTACTCACTTTCCTCGCGTGACAGGCTGCGATGCGTGGTGGTTAGCATTCGTTATCCAGGCCGACCGAGGTGCCGAGGCTCGCGAGCTGAACCATATATCCCACCGACCGCAATGGCTCCTCCCTCGTACCATCAGGGGCGCAGATACAGGCAAGACATGGGTCGCACTCACTTTCGCACGCCCGGCTGGCGCGTTGCCGCCGGAAAGACGGGTGTCCAGGGGGAACTGACTGCGACGACGCCGACGGCCTGGCTGGTATGAGCATGTGCTGGAGTGCTGCGCGCGACTGCAACCTACGGGGTCCCAATGCTGGGTTGCGCAGCGAGCGGCGGCGGCGCTGCTGCTGCGGGCACGGCGCTGGCCATGAAGGAGTGTTCGCCAGACATGCTGCTGTCGCTGTGCTCTTTGACGCGGTCGTCGAAGGTTGAGGTTATGATTCGTCCGCAAATGGTCGTGTTCTTTGGGGGCACGCACAGTGTGTACTAGCGCGGGCGCCGGGGTGGTACGGGAGGGTACGGCAAGGCAGTTATTACCATTGCGACACGAAACGTGCTTTTTCCTGTCCAACAGGATATTCGCTCAGACGCCAGAAATTGCACTGCTACCTAGGCTGCTTCTGGGCCGTGTCACGTTGGCGTCGACTTTGGCTTCTTTGTTGCTCGGTTGGACGGCTGCCAGCTTACCCCAGATCACGTCTCCGACCATATGGCTCGCCTCCTATTGGCGACAATCACCAGTTTCATATGCGGACCGGCGAGACAGCATGGGAAGCAACTCATCGCCGGCTCTTTGAGGAAACTCGACTTTGTGATTTGCATTCACATGCAGACTATGCTCTAAAGGGGCTGGCTTTGCTCACACGACAGCAAGTGTACTGTCAAGTCCAGCCAATACCTTAAGCATGGCCTCGGAAGTCGTCCCGTGAAGTAATCAGCTTTCCCAGATACATCAAGCGTTTCAACTCTTCCAACGTCCATGACTGCTACGCGGAACACCCTTCGCGCTTCTGTCTGAACGCTTCCAACTTGACCTCCTTATTCGCAGGACTGATGTACCTGAGCTCCACATCCCCCACCTTGTCCTTGACAACCTCATCCTCGGATGCATACAGGTACTTCTGGTGCTCGACTGGGTCTAAGACGACTGTGTCGGCGTTCTGCACTTCCATCTCAAACACCAACTTGAGCCATGTCGTGGTCCTGTCCAAGAAGGTAAAATGCGTGACTTTCCTCAGTATGCGGGTCGTTTCAAGACCAGCTTCTTCTTTGAGCTCTCGAGCAGCAGCATGCAGAATTGTCTGGTCCGTATCATCGACTTTGCCTCCTGGGACCTCCTTTTTGGTGTTAGCACCGTGAGACTCGTAGCTTCCTCATTGACTCACCCAGAGATCAGGGAACGCTCTTTCCTCCGCTGCACGCTGCACGATCAGCAGCTTGCCTTCTTTGTTGAACACAATTGCCCCTGTGACGAGACAATCGTATTCGGGGTGCTGCTGGAGATAATCCTTTTCAGATACTGCATATTCTTGCAACGAATCTGGATAGTGGGGAGGTTTCATGATGCCACTGGAGTGTGAGTGAAGACAGGCAAGGAATGTTAGATCTGGGGCCTGTGAAGGCAGCTATGTACGCTCCAACCGTTGTTGCCTTGAGAACATCCTCAACACGTCGTGCAGGTTCAGGCTACCGCTAGACCTCAGCGAGGTACTACATAAGCAGAAAATACAGTCATCGCGTTGTCTATGGGCATGCTTACAAGTCCATGTGGATGATGCGCTGACACGTGAGCCAAGTGTTCGCGCGTCTAGATCGGCGCTAGGTGGTGAATTCAATCCAGTGCGTCACAACATCGACGCGCCTCATCCCCATCCCCGTCGCACGGTCGCCGCCCGCATCAATCCGATCACGAACACACTCACTCCCTGCGCATATTTCCTAATACCTTAAAACACTCGCGCTGGCGCCTTGCTACAATGCCCCGCCCACCACGATCGAAAGTCGCGTCGCGCGTCGCGAAACCCACCAAACCGAAAGCTGCCCCGGCGCGCAAACAGGCGGCGAAACCCATCCCAGCGCAAACCAAAAAGCTCAGTGAGGCAGCCAATAGTTTCAGCGAAGACAGCGATGGCCTCGTTACCAAATCGAGAACAACGCGTTCGCGCAGGACTCTACTGGGGGAGAAGACACCGGAGGCTCAGGACGAGGCAGAGCTCACCATGACTGGCGCGCTGCCGGCTGAAGAAGACATCCCTGTGTCATCGATTAAGAACCGCACTCCTGCATCGAATGCATCAAAGCGGACGCGGGCCACAAGGAGCAGTGCCAGGAAGTCCGCAGCACACACATCGCCAACTGCCATCGAACCAGCACACGAAGAATCGCAGATAGAAGACGATAGCGGCTATGGCGACTTGACATTCTCTTCCCTTGGCTCAAATTCACCAGCTCACGGCACCCGCCCGCCGTCTGCCATCAAAGTCGGCGCAACACCCGCACACGAGAGATCGATACTTGCTTTGACCAACTTCAAGCGCAGAGCACGGCAGCCAAGCTTGTTGCGCATGGTGCAGCAGACTACGGACGTGGAGGACAATGATCAAGACGACTTGGACAACACGGACAATTTCGACTTTGACGACTTCCTCCCCCACGCCGAATCAACACCCCTCAACGTGCGGAAACAGGTACCGGAGGAGGAGACACGGAATGATAGCGGCACTCAGATCTCAAGCTCCGGTTCCCGTGGTACAAAGCGCAAGCTGTCGCCTGTAGTCCAAGTACCACGCTCGTCACCACCAGTCAGTCCACAGTCTGGCGGCGATGTGGAGTCGGAGCGGTCACACTCCCCGAGCCTACCAGAAGTACTGCCGACACGTGAGGAAGTCATCGCGCAGACACAGGAAGACGATGAACCCTTGAGCGAGACGCTTGCACCTCCCATGTCAAGTAGCCCGGAACGCGAAGTATCAAAGCCGCCTCCAACCCCAGCGCAAACGCGACCACGCAGGAGAGGACGGCAGGCCAAGACACCCGTGGTGGACGAGGACTCTGATGGCGAGGAAACAGAGACACCTGCAAGGGCTAAGCAGAGGGCTAAGAAGAAGGCACAACAGAGCATATCCACCGCGCAACTCAAAGAATTGCTTCCACGTCGGCGCAATCGCTTGCGGGATCGCGATGAGTTTGAGATCGAATCGTCGGATGATATTGAGCAAGTGGACTCGGATCAAGATGAACTACAAATGCCAACACGTCGCGTTCGTCAGAGGCAGGGGGCTGGAAAGCCGGCATCGCCAAAAGCAACAAAGAAAACAGTTCGCGCCAAGAAGACTGCACCAGCAAAACCAGCAGGGAAGTCGAGCCGAACGTACGGTCGCAGGATTTCGTCGGATAAGGAAAATGAGACTGCAGACCAGAACGAAGCAGAGACCACCGAAGTCTCAGCCATTGAACAGTCTGAGAAGTTGGCTGCTATCAGAAAGAAGTTTGAGGAAGTGGACGCGTTTGAGCTGGAGTTTGAAGATGTGGATGCGACGACCAGCTCGAGCCCGTTCCGGTGACGGACAGGCCAGTGGGTGGGTGAGATTCGTTCTGTTCGATAGTGTGTTCTTACTGTTTCTCGTTCTGTCGACTATGACGACTGATGATGATATCCGTGGGTTTAATACACGCACATGGCGTTTGTTTGCGTGTCGCTACGCAGTAGTGTTATAGTACATGACAATGCACGATCTGTATCCAAACCATGAAGTAATGTCGTGAATGCATGGGGTGACCGAGTCAGCTCTGGCCTGAAGCTAGTCGTTATCTGGCCTTATCGTCACACGGCGCCCAGGCAGTTTGAGAAGTCACGGAGGGGCGGTGAAAGTCGAAGAGTACCCACTACTTACGTATCCAATTCATCTTAATCAATCGTGAGCCTTCTGCATGGTGCCTAGGTGACTTGGCATGGCACGTTCTGACGGTTCGGCGGCACAGCGCACGGGCGTGTTTGAATGAAGGGGTGTGGTACTCGGGGGTTACGTAGCTTCCTTCCCCAGCTGTTGACCCTCACGATACCCGAGCAACCTAGACACTGCGCTTCCGTCCTTGCTCCTGACGTCCACGCCATGTTCCCGTAACCCCATGTCATGCGGCTTCCCGACCACTCCAATCACTTGGCCTATGCAGCACCACCGTTACCCACTCCGCCTGGCGTCCGCATGCCATGAACCCCTCCAATGGCTCCTCGCTGTCCACGTCCAAGAGCAACTCGACACTGCGCCCCCGCACCCGAAGACTGATCTCGGTGGAAGATGACATCTATGCGACGAGTGGAAGTGAGAGCGGACCCAGTAGGGCCACGTCGAGATTGAACTCGCGGAACACATCTCCCACCCCGAATGCACGCACGGGCGGCGCTTCCTCGTCCCGTCTAAACGTCACCTCTGCCCCTTCGTCCTCCTTCCAAAGGTCCTCGGGCACCTCGACCCCGAAATCGCCCTCCCAAACACTTTCCGGCCTATGGGGAAACTCGCTGGCGGCTATTCAGGGCATTGCCGCTACTGTCCTGGCCAGTGACGGTACCTCGGACGAACCTGGAAATACTCGCAGATGTAAACCGGGCCATGGGCGTCGGACGTCGACAAGCGCCCCGCCGCCGAAACACTGGGGTCCTGCAGGCGCAGGCTCGCATGTCGGAGCTGGAACACACGAAGAGAGAGAGGCCATGGTCAGAGCGATGAAGCGCAAAGATCTACTGACCGCCGGTGAGCATCTGGTACCGGACTCTGTCGGCCGCATAAAGCGCAGGAATTCGGATGAACGGATCAGCGCTTCCGCACCTCCCAGCGAGAACGACGACCGAGATGCACTTGTATACATACATCACGTTCGCCCGCAGGACACGTTGGCGGGACTGAGCATCAAATACAACTGCGAGCAAGCTGTGCTACGGAAGGCCAATCGTATGTGGCCGAACGATAGTGTACAGATCAAGAAGCAAGTCGTCCTGCCAGTAGATGCGTGTGGCGTAAAAGGGAAACGAGTCCAAGGCCCGGATGCTCTCCCTGCCGAAGATCTGTTACTGGGAGAGTACGGCGAAGATTCCAATAGCAAGGCTCCACTTTCGGATACTCAAGGTCTTCCTAACGGCTGGACCACGCCAAAGAAGAAAGACCAAGAGAACGACTCCGTCCCCTCATCTGACCCAGAGACACCATGGACACATGATTCATGGGTTCTTCTGCCTAATGACAAACAGCCCACACAGATTGGCCGCATGCCACGAAGAGCGCTTGGCTTTTTTCCACCCGCTCGACGAAAGTCTCTCGCGTACTCCGATGCGTCGACCCCCCGGGCTTCTGTCGACCTTCCACGCTCGTCCACCTCCACAAATCCGCTCACTAGCTCTCCCTCGCAATCCGTTCGACCGCGCGCGTCAAGCAACCTGTCATCCGCCTCAGCCCACAGTCGTCAAAGAAGTACATCAGGCAAAGCATGGGGTCTGCAAGGCCCAGGGGGTGTCGGTACAATGGGCAGGAATGTGCGAAGCCCTGGGCCTGCGCAGGATGGTCTGAACAAGAAATTCGCTCAGTACCTGCCCAATATGGCTCCTCCACCCGGACAGGAATACTTTACACCGTGGGCGCCGGGTTTGCTGGACGCAGGTGCAGGAACATCAAGTCAGTATGGCGGATCCGGGGCTGTCACTCCGCTCAGTGGCAGCGGCTTGGATTTCCAAGAGCTTGGGGGTGCTATAGAAGGATGGGTAAGGAAGGTCGGTACACAAGCACAGAAGCTTTTGAATGAGCCGGGCACACCTGGACAAGGGAAACGCAGTGCCGTACCTGTCCTGGGAGCTGTCGGCGGTGATCTGGGCGACCTCATAGAACTCCAAGATGATGCCTTTGAGATTGGAGATGACGAAAGGGACAGGGGCAGATCGAGGGCAGAGGAGACGCTTGCGTCGACGAATGAGCGCTCAGTATCGAGACCAGCACAGCAGTACCAGTCAGCACGACCAGACATCAATCTCGTCCTGAGAGATAGGACGCGGAAAGGGGAAGGCAGCAAGAAGGATTAGACAGCATTGTGTGAATAAGGTGTAAAGGTGTTGGTAGCAACACGTGCATAGCACGTTGGCTTGCTTTGGGTATCGAAGCGTTTGGCATTTCAGGGCATTTGCAATATATCATTCACAGTCCCACGTTCATGATCACGAATTTTGCTGGCTTGCTTTCCATGCCCGGTTTTGTTGCTGATGATGTTGGTTGCAAAGACAGTTCGGAAGAACCACAACAAAGCTCTTCGTCGGGTCGCCGAAGGCCGTGCACCTCCACATTGGATCCGGACTAGACAGGCGGTGACTTATCGCGCCACTGTCGCTGTGAGGGCCGATTCCCATTATCTACTCGAATTGCGAGAGCGATATATCTAGATGTCCGCCAGAAGCGCATTAGGCAGGTGGTCATCTGCTCTGCTGCGGCATAGATCGGCATATGAAGCTGCTCCACTCCGACGATACCTCCAAACCACGCGATCACCTGCAACGTTTCTCTCCCAAGACGTCCGTCTTTCACCAACACCAACCTTGACTGGAAGACAATATACCAAGCAACATTCAAGGATAGGTCGACCTCTCACACCTTCAGCTACGAGGACAGCCGCATTCGCCACGATGCATCGCTCCCCCGCCGCCATGTTAACGAAACCGATGGCGGACCCAAACATCGAGATCCGCACACCCAGGGATCCCAACACTTTGTCTAACTATCACAACTTTGTGACACGGCATACTAGTGTAGACTTCGATATCGACTTCCAGAAGAAGAGGTTATTTGGAAGTGTGGTGCTGACGTTGGAGTGCTTGACGGATGAGGATGTGAAAGATGTTGTGTTGGACAGCAGGTATGTACACATTCTCTGCAAGACTGAATGCTTGAAATTCTTTACTAAATAAATCTAGCTTTCTTGACATCTCCGTTGTAGAAGTCGAGGGCAAAAGCGTCAAGTTCAACGTAGGAGATCGCGTGGAACCCTATGGCAGCCCTCTTACCATCACTCTTCCTTCCAAGGTTCCCAAAGGCAAGACTGTTGATGTAGAGATCAAGGTCGCAACCACTGATAAGTGTACCGCACTTCAGTGGATGACTCCCGCTCAGACCTCCAACAAGAAGCACCCCTACATGTTCTCGCAATGCCAGGCCATCCACGCACGTTCAGTCTTCCCTTGTCAAGACACTCCAGACGTCAAATCGACATTCAGCTTTGCTCTCCGCTCGCCCCTACCGGTGCTTGCTTCAGGTCTGCCTACCGGGGCAAGTGACTACCTGCCCCCGAAGAAGGATGGTGAGAGCGGTACCATGAAGTACACATTTGAGCAAAAGGTCCCCATGACTGTCTACCTCTTCGCTGTCGCGAGTGGAGATCTAGCGTGCGCAAGCATCGGTCCCCGCAGTACGGTATGGTCTGGTCCTGAAGAGCTCCTTGCCTGCAAAGACGAGCTTGACGGCGAGATTGAGCCTTTCATGAAGGCGCTCGAATCCATCGTCTCGCCTGCCTACCAGTGGGGACAGTACAATGTGCTTATTTTGCCCCCTTCATTCCCATACGGCGGTATGGAGAACCCGGTTTGGACTTACGCCACTCCCTCCATCATCTCTGGTGACAAGCAAAACGTCGACGTCATCGCACATGAGCTGTCACATTCATGGTCCGGCAACCTTGTCAGCGCAGCAAGCTGGGAGCACTTTTGGTTGAACGAAGGCTGGACTACGTATCTGGAACGCAGGATCGCTGCTGCTCTTCATGGAGAGGCACATCGCCACTTCTCTGCTATCATTGGTTGGAAAGCTCTAGAGCAAAGCATTGAGAACTACGGCGAAGACCACCCCTACACTAAACTTGTTCTCGATCTTAAGGGCCAAGATCCTGATGACGCCTTCTCTTCCATCCCGTACGAGAAAGGTTTCCACGCCCTGTACCAATTCGAGCTGCTTCTCGGAAAGAAGAAGTGGGATTCCTTCATTCCCCATTACTTCGATACATTCAAGTTCAAGTCTGTCGACTCGTACGACTTTAAGAGTTGCCTCCTAGAGTTCTTCGAGAAAGACGCAGAGAGCAAGCAAAAGCTGGACAACTTCGACTGGGACAAACTGTTCTACGCACCGGGATTCCCTGTCAAGCCAGACTTTGACCAGACTATGGTGAAGAGCTGCTACGAACTCGCAGACAAATGGCAGGCTTTGATCTCCTCCGAATCTAACGACTTCAAGCCCCAAGCCTCTGACATCGAAGGCTGGGTGTCAAACCAGTCCGTGGTCTTCCTCGAGAAGCTCCAGTCTTTCGCATCGAAATTCTCAGCCGACAAAGTACACCTGCTCGGTGCGACTTATGGCTATAACGAAACTCAGAACATTGAGGTTCTGTCGCGCTACCTCAACATCGGGCTCATGGCCAAGGCACAGGAGACTTACGAGCCTGCAGCAACATTGTTGGGCAAGATTGGTCGGATGAAGTTCGTGCGGCCCATGTTCAGGCTCTTGAATGAGGCGGATCGTGACTTGGCGGTTAGCACGTTTGAGAAGAACAAGGACTTTTACCATCCGATCTGTAGGCAGATGGTAGAGAAGGATCTTTTTGGAGAGGAGAAGAAGTAGAGACGGGTGGAATCATCAAGAAGTAAAAAATAGCTACAGTGATGTAAACATACGTAAAGGCTACATATGAAAATTGAACAAGTGCAAATGAAAGTAAATTTGTTATTGACTTGTGGTGTCGCTATGTATTTCATGCCAAGAAGTCTGTCGACATGGGCACACTGACAGCTCGTAACTATCACACTTCCATCACTTCCAGCCATCGGAGCAAACACCGAAACATAACATCAGAACTTCGGCCTTGCATCACCGAGACCGGTCTACCTCATCCCGTCACCATCTCGTGTCGAGGCAACCTGTCATTCTTACCCCACCGGCATACCGCATCCGGCACTCCCGATCCCCGCATCCCGCAATCCAGATTCCAGCTCTGCCCATCCTCTGCGGCGTCACGGCGTCTGTTTAACCCCTCATTCAACCGAACCGCCGACACAACGCCCCCTGCCTTTGCCAACCACTGTCGCGAATCGTATATAACACGTTGCCTCCTCCCGGCCGCCCAAGATGGCCCCTCCCAAACGCGCTTTGTTCTCTCTAAACCTCGATACCGACGCCGACCACGTGTACCAGAAAGTCGAAGACCACAGCAAGGACGGTACAGATAGAGTTAAAGTCATTGAAAGCAAAGGGCCGACACACGGACATACGGATCTGAGCTACGTGACGAAACCGTTTGAGAAGACAGTCAATCGCGCGGTCAACGAGGTCATTGAAGGAAGCGGACGGAAAGTACATTCCGCAGAGGGTCACGTATCGTATTCGACAAACAGAACGGACCGACGAAGTGACGGAACAAGAAATCAGGACGACGAAGAAGAACGCGATCGAAGCCGTTTGAACGTTGTCAGCAAGACGAAAAGAAGGAACATCGAGAAGAAGTACGATACTTCTGAACTTTGATACTTGCCTACACGCCCAACACACAAACCATCAGCACCCACCATGTCATCGGACCAGCAACCCCTCCGCATAGCCATCGGCTGCGACGACGCGGGCGTCTCGTACAAGAAAGCCATTATCAAAGACCTCGAAGCCGACTCGCGCATCGCCTCCGTGACCGACGTTGGCGTACCTGAAAACAGCGACAAAACCGCATACCCGCACATCGCCGTCGATGCCGCTAAGCTCGTCGCAGAGGGCAAGGCAGACCGCGCTGTTCTCATCTGTGGTACTGGTCTCGGTGTCGCCATCTCTGCGAACAAGGTGCCTGGTATTAGGGCTGTAACGGCACATGACTCCTTCTCGGTGGAGCGCGCCATCTTGTCGAACGATGCACAGGTGCTTTGCATGGGTGAGCGAGTTGTTGGCATTGAGCTTGCGAGACGGTTAGTGAAGGAGTGGGTTGGATACCGGTTTGACAAGGGCAGTGCGAGTGCGAAGAAGGTACAGGCTATCATGGACTATGAGAAGCAGAACTATGCGGGGTTGGTCAAGGATCAAGCGGACGCGAAGGGTTGTTAGTGCGCTCTGGCGATAATCTATTTCTTCTTTATCGGATATCATTCTTCATGTCGTGCTCGATATTCTCATGTTCCCATGTATGTGACGAGCCGAGCTCAAGATTTGATGTGTGAATCCACCGTAGTTCTCTCACGCAATAGCACCCATCCGCCGTCTAATGATCCGGCGTACCAAACTCCCAAATATCCTTCTCATACCCCTCCGTCAAATCCTTGTCCTGCCCATACTTCTCCTGCCACATCGTGAACCCTCCCTGAAGCACATAGACCTTCTGCTTCTTGACCTGTGTCCCGCTAGGTCCTTTCTCTCCTTCCGTCTTATCCACGGCTTCACTCTGCTCCTCAACCTCGCCCTTTGATTCCACCTTCGAGGCCGGATCCAATCTCTCCTTCTCTCTCAGATATCTCAATGCCGCACTGGGACCCCGTTGCTGCGATAACGCGCAGTGGAAGATGACAACTTCCTTGTCTTGTAGTGTGCGGATCAGCTCGGGAGTTTTGTAATCGAGTTGCGATGAGGGGACCCATGTTGAGCCTTTGATGTGACCGCCGATGTGATCGCTGTCTCGTACCTAGATTGGGGGCACATGGTCAGTCTTGTGTATATCAGGGAAAGGTTTGTGTTGAATGGGTCGTCTTACGTCGATGATTGCAGTATTCTCAGGCAGCGATTTGCCGGAGGATTTGAAGTCGCTGGCGAGAGACTCGCGAGTCACGAATTCGAGATCCGATAGCGATATCGTCGACATTGTGCGGGCGGAAGTGTGAGGTAATCGGCGGAGGAGAAATGTTCGTGCTTGGAGCGCAGCAGGATGCTGATGTGACGATCTCGCTGCGCGGACAAACTTGAGAGAATGCAGCGTGGATGTTGTAAAGGAGCGGACGATTGTCAAGGGTGGAACGTGTACCCGAGTTGCAGAGCGTAGTATGCGTGAAAGTGAGTTGGAGGGGTGGTGGGGTACGCGTGGGGAGCTACGTCGCGTAGACACGTGTGTGCTCCACCCAATGGCCAGCTGCAAGTGACATGCTTGGATATGATGGCATACGCTCTAGACCTCCATGTGGTTTTGCCGTAGCACGTCAAAAGCTTGGAAATGTCGTGATATCGTCCGGGCATGTACAGGCGCACACTTTGACCATTGCAGTGCAGATAACAACAGTTTGTATTGATACAAGACGCGAGATGAATAACCGCTATCGCTATCAGAACCAATCGTGACTATGCTACATGCCAAAGAAAACGCCGAACCACCCAACAGTCGTCCTGTGGTCTTATCTCAGAGCTTAATCGTGCTTCGCGCCTCCAAAGTTGCCGTTACCCATGCCGCCCAGTAAGCCATCTTTCTCTCCCAGCTGGAAGTACGCGCCGGTATTTCCAAACCTTCTCTTCCGCCTGCTGTTGCCGAATAGTGTCGCAGCAGTGAAGAAACCGACGAACATGCCGAGCGAGATGAAGGGATGGTTGTTGATAAAGTGACGAGTGGAGAGGTACATGCCAGTAATGCGACCAGTGGTAGATTTGGCGGCAATCTTGGGCGGGTTCGAGGTAACCATCTTGATGGTTTCAAGGATTGCGGCGCGAGAGAGGCGGATAGGTTCGCCAGATACGGTGCTATCCCAGTAGCGACGGTTCTATGTGTGTTAGCAAGATACATGTGAGCGAATTCAAGTGACTTACATCTTCATCGTTGATGATGACGCTCTCGCCATCCTTGACATCGACACCGTATGTGGTCCGGATCCAGCGTTCCCAGAAGATACCGTCAACCCATGCGAATGCGACTTGAGTGCGCTGGATATCATCCATGTTGATTCGGATGGATTTTGCATCTCTGAGTGCTCGCTGGTTGTCCTTGTCCTCGGCTTCTTCAATGCGCAATTGCTTCGCGTCGCGAAGCTCCTGTCGCTCAAGCTGGTAGGCAGTGTCCTGCTTGTCAATCCACTCAAGAGCCGCGCTCTTCAACTCACGCTTAGAGAGGATGAACTCGTCGGAACGGTCGCGGTTCAGTATACCCAGAACAACAAACTTGCCATCCATGATCTCGCGGGCATTGGTAGATGTCATCTCGGGGACGATGGGCAACCAAACAGACTTCATCCAGGTGAGGACCTTCTTGACATCGCGCATTTCGAATGGTGTCCTGGGTGGGTAGTACGTAGGCTTTCCGTCTCTTGAGACCATTAACCTTGGCCAAGTGGAAATCTTGAAGCGGTCAAAGAGCTCCTTGTCATTCGTCTTGACCAACTTTGCGCGGCCTACAAGGCTAAGAGGAAGTCGCTCGAGCGCCTGAAAGTCCTCCGAGGTGGTGGCGTGGTCGTAGAAGTAGGTGAAGATGACTTCTTCCGTCTCCTCCATCTTCTTGAACTCTTCAGCGTTCACGTCAGGCACGCCAGAACCGATCGCCGAGGCCTTCTCCGCGTAGTCAAGCAGATCACCAAGTCCACGGAGACCTCCATACTCAATGCGCTCGCCACCTTGAAAGAAGAGCATAGTCGGGTAGCCTCGAACACGGGCCTCCTTGCACAACTTCCTCTCCACATCGCAGTCAACCTCGCCAATGTTGAGCTTGCCCTTCATCTGTCGCGCAAGGTTCGCCCACGTCGGCGCAAGAGCCTGGCAGTGGTGGCACCATGGCGCGTAGAACTTGACAAACCAGGGATCGCGTGTATTTGTAACGAGCTTCTCGAATGTTTCGGCGGTAAGGTGCTCGACGATGCCGGATGGGTTCGCATTCGAGGTGGGCTCAACCTTTGCAGGCGCAGCCTTGGTCGTTTGCGAAGCTGAAGGTGTGGCGCCGGCGGCTAGGTTGGTGGCTGGGCTCACTGCCTTCTTGTCTTGGGCTTCTGACTTCTTCTCTTCTTTGACAGCCTCCTCCGTTTCCGGGCCAGTTTCTACAGATGTTGCGCCAACTTTGGGGAGCTTGGGACCACCCTCCTTGCGTGTACCCGGTCGGAGAGTCTCCAAAAGTCGCTCTACCCAGGAACTCATGCCCTTCATGTCCTTGGAGCCTGTCTCTCTTTCCATCTCTTTGCCGTCTTGAAAGTAGATCATGGACGGATAGCTCTGGATGTTGTGCTTCTTGCAGATATCGGCGTATGCGACGCAGTCGACCTTGGCAAATTTGAAGTCATAGTATCGGGTGAAGGAGTTCAGGGAATCGCCTTCGGGCTCGTCTTTTGAGAGAAAGGGTTTCGAGGTGTAGTAGAATTCGTAGATGGTCTGGTAGGTGGGCTTGAAGTGCATGCAATGGCTGCAGTAGGGCGAGAAGAACTCTACTATCCTGCAGAATGTCAGTATACCGTGAATGATCTACAGCTGTCTCCATACCAGTTGCCTTTGCTGATCTCGGTGTCTATGGTGGCAGGCCCAAGTTCTATCATGGGCGGCACCGTCTCGCCGTTGAATATTGTGTCTGGCGTCTTGTCGTCCCAGTCATCCTTCTTGGCGGTCGCCTGGGCACTCGAAGTATCGGCCGCAAGTGTGGAAGCAAACGTCGCCAGCGACAGGAGGGAATATAATATGGAGCGCATCGCGGCGATGGCTGAGGGGCGGGCTGCTCGTGTGAGGCAGCGGTCCGCACGCGAGGGGACAAGGAGGTTGTTGCGTATCGGGGGCGCGATTGGTAGAGATTGTAGGAATTACAGCGAGCCTGTGTATCTCGCAGGCGTGGCGGAGGGGACGTCGCGCGTGAATGAGGGTAATCGTGTCTCCAGGGCGCATTGTCCCTGAGCCATGGGACGCTTACTAGCCAGGATCGCCGCTCCGGCTGCATATCGCTTGGCGGGCGCATCTTCGTCCTGACGGCATCACCACTGCGAAGCACCAATTGCGCCCCCGCCCCACCTCGCACACTCCCGCCAACATGAGGGCAGCTGCACGTCTCCTCGCCAGCGTCAAGCCCGGCCAGTTCCTCGAGGCCGGCACACCCACGGGTCTCACAGGCCTGCTCACCCACCCGTCGCCGCGCTCCACCCTCCTCTACCACTACCACTCCACCCTCGACAAGCTTAAGAAGATTCCCGAATCCTCTGTATACCGCCAATCGACCGAGGCTCTCACCAAGCATCGCCTAGCCGTCATCGAGCAAGCTACGCCAGCAGGATGGGATGAGTGGCAGCAAAAGGTCGCGCAGCAAGTCAGCCAGGACCCGACAAGATATCAGGCCATCGACACAACAGGCGGACAGACCATTATACTCCCAACCCAGCACGAGGTCGATGAGCGGTCAAAGGCTGCTGAGTGGGACGGTGAGGCCGTGGAGACCTTCCCCGAGGGCATTCGGTCGTCGAAAGAGCGCTTGCCCCATGCCAAAAAGATGAAGGGCGATGTCAACTACACGCCCGAGCGGGCAGTCGCCGACGTCAAGTTCGACCCTGAGCCGCAATACACTGCCGAGGCGTATGTCATACATGAGCCGTAATCAATAATGTATCCGTGGCTAACATGTACAGCATCTCGGAACTTGAGAGCAGAATTGGCGCAGGATTGATTGAAGAAGTCATCCAGGTTGCTGAGGGCGAACATAAGCTTGTAGACGTCATGATCGAGGCCAAGGTGTAAGTAGACTTCTTCCTGACTACTCATACCACAGCTAACCCGCCACAGTTGGGAGCCACTCGAGGAGCCGGCGCCAGAAGGCCAATGGTCTTACTTCGAGCGTATGACACACACAAAGACCCAGAAGCCATAGAGCCGCGTGTTTCGACCAAGGACATAGATAGTAGAAGAAGAAACATCACATTTTGTAGATGAAGTTACAACCACCTTTTACACGAGACATGTACATGTGTTTCCGCCCGTGACCCATGCTTTCAATCAAGCCCCGTCTCCCTCTCCATCCGCTTTCTCCTTCAAAGCCTCTGTCCTCAACTGGTTTCGCTTCACCAAAATCCTCAACGTGTTCTGCTTCTCGATGTCCGCCATCTGCTCCCAATTTGCGATGCGCGACAATGTGCCATCCTTATTCACTACCAGAGGGCCCAGATGATCCAGCTTGACCGCTTGCCCACCGACGTTGATCTGCGTGGTACCATCTTCAGCCGTAGGTGCCGGAAGGGGTAGTGGAGTTTTGTTGGATTCCTGCGACGTCTGGTCCTGAGGATCCTGTGGAGTAGGCGGATTTGCTGAGTTGGTGGAGTCTGACATCGCGCGTACTTGTAGGTGGGGAACGTGGATGCAGTAGTTTTGTGGACGGCGGAACGCAGTTGTGTGGGCACGTAAGGCTTGTGCTAGAGCTCTTGTTGTTCTCATGGGGTTTTTTGATCTTCGGGAGACGAAGTCGAGAGTGCGTTTATTAGTACAGCCGTTGGGTGTTGCGATGGTTGGAGAAGCTACATTCGTCAATTCTAGAAACCTCTAAACATTGAAAAATAATCACGTATTGCACACATCACTGGAAATCACATGAAAACACCATGAGAATATAGTGTAAATTATCGAGTATCATAACACACCCATACAAACATGATCGCAACCTCCGAAGTGCCAGTTTCCCGTTGTCTGGATTTTCACGTATTTCGCATGCCCGGGCAGGAAGACCTCTGCAACGCACTTTTGCGGTGCGGCTCACCACAACGTTTATTGCTCGTAGTAGACGGATCACTACTACAGCTATAGGCAGCAATGCGACGAACTTCAAGTCGCACACTGCAGCAAAGACAGTTGTTGGCATCTTGCTACAGACGGCTACATAAGGTGAGCCAGCCGGCCAACTTCATCAAGACGCACAAAACCTGTGACATTAGATTGGACACAATCGGA
>Ga0265780_10002748_pt1 | contig 23634 bp, 15 predicted proteins | sample P1T30metagenome_FD_192432 | JGI IMG/M metagenome (GOLD analysis project Ga0265780, IMG submission 192432) | Plant litter microbial communities from East Loma Ridge, Irvine, California - P1 T30 | ecosystem: Environmental > Terrestrial > Plant litter > Unclassified | place: USA: California... | reverse complement strand
TGCCGGGATTGGAGGAGAGTAGCGGTGCGCTCTACGAGATTGGAGTTGCAGACGACGGAACTATCGTTGGTCTAGCAGAAGACGAGATGGAAGAGAGCCTGAACAATTTGCGCGCCATGGCTGCAAGCTTAGGCTGTGGAATCGAGGTTATGCGCAGGGTTCCAGTGGGCGACTGCGAGTGGATTGAGAATCCTGGCACAGTACAACAGAGGGTGGTAAAATCGCAACTACTAGTTGCCGAAGCTCTGGTCCGCCCAGAACAGCACTTGATCGATCATACGAAGAGGAATGAGCAAGATGCAGCCGACGTTCCGTCTAACTCCGGTGCTAGCAACGTTGTGGCTCTGACTAACGAGTCTAAAGGGGTCACTGAGCAGATGCGTGTTTCAGTGACCGGTGCCACCATGTCCGGTAAATCTAGCCTACTTGGCACGCTTTCTACCGCCACGCTGGATAATGGCAGAGGAAAGAGTCGCCTGAGTCTTTTGAAACACAGACACGAAATCGCATCAGGGATGACCAGCTCTGTCACTCAGGAGCTGATAGGGTACCGTGATGTGGGAGGCTCGTCACGCGTGACTAACTATGGCTCTGAGGACATTGACTCGTGGATTGACATCCACTCGGCTGTAGAGTCAGCGGAGAACGGCCGACTTGTGTTCCTTTCTGACTCAGCTGGCCACCCTCGATTTAGACGAACCACTGTCCGTGGAATTGTTGGCTGGTAAGTGATACCTGCATATTACAACTCCCCCTTCTTTCACATGTACTCCTCTGGGTTATCTTCTTCCCAACCGTCCCGTCTCGAATGCATGTGGCGGACTCTGCTAACTTGTCCACTAGGCAACCCCATTGGACACTCCTGTGTATCCCAGCTGACAACACCAGTGAATCTTCAGGCAAGCTCGGAGCATCACCTTCAGCGGAAGAAATACTCGGCCCAGCAGCAGCAGATCTAGATCTGTCTCACGCACACCTTCAGTTATGCCTCGCCCTGGAACTACCGCTTGTCATTGTCATCACTAAATTCGATTTGGCTAACATTACCGACCTGAAAAGCACCTGTACCAAGTTGTTCTCTGTATTGAGAGAGCACAACAGGACGCCTTTTCTCATCGGTGATGCAGCTCCATCTGTGCTAGAGGCCGATCTACACACAGTTGATGAAGGGGATCCTAAGATCGACAAGGCTCTAAGTCTCCTTACAGACTCACCACTTGCGGCAGTGCCGGTAGTTTTGACTAGCGCCGTCAAAGGAACAGGAATCCGGAAGCTTCATACATTCCTTCGAGAACTGCCCATGCCCAAGGACATGACCCCACTTACACCTGCATCAATTTCACCACTCTTTTATATCGAAGACGTCTACAGCGTGCGGACAAATACATCAAGTGATCGATCTGCGATCATCGGGGGCTACCTCCGCTACGGGTCTCTGGCCGTTGGTGACGAGCTGCTATTAGGACCCTATCCTGTCGATGTAAGCTCCGACGACAGCGACAGCGGAGGCGCAATGCCAAATCGCAAGCCATCCATTCCGCAATCGAGGTCATTTCCTGGCGCACTGAACACGAAATCGAAGAACGCCTCATTGCGCGATCGGCATAGTGAATGGCGACGCGTCCGCATTACCTCTCTGCGCAATTTGCGTCTACCCGTGCGAAAGCTGCATGCAGGTCAGGTCGGGACCATGGGCCTCGCACCCGTTGATACACCGATTGTCAGTCCATCAATAAACAGGATACGCAAAGGCATGGTCTTGGCGACTCGCGAGCCTAAGGCGCACAAAGTCATTACAGTGCGATTCGAGGAGAAGCAAGCAGAAAGTGTCAAGGACCTCAGTGTTGGTAGTGCAGTCGTTGTCTACATTGCTAGCGTAAGAGCTTCATCCAAAGTGCTTTCCGTTGCTGCCGAGCGTGCGGAAGACCCTACGCTCGAGACTCACGGACACGATGATGCTTTCGGGTTCGGCTTTGACGATGAAGTGGAGAAGTCAGCAACCGAGGGTGCAGTCATTGTGACCTTCCAATTCATCGCTTCGCGCGAGTTCGTGGAGACGGGTGCCAAGGTGTTGGTCATGCCTGGTGGTGGGCCAGGGCTGTTCGGAGGTAATGAAAGGGGTGCCAAGGGTATGGCTGGGCTGGAAGGGTTTGTTGGAAGAGTAGTGGACGACGCTCAGTAAGGTTGTGGTCACAGAAGCCTATCGTCACGTCTTTCTTGTCTGAGAATGAGTAGGTATGCATCGTTGTCTCTATTTTACTTAGCAATGGCGTTTGGGGCAATAGACGAAGTAATGATAATATATCTGATAATTTTACACATATGTTTCGTGCGTGAAGAAAGCGAAAGATGAATGACTTGTCTCATCAAACATCATTGCACACATCACAACAATCACAAAGGTCAAGAGATGTTGCACGCCCTTCCCCACACGCAGGCACTACACCGCACGCATCCATGACAGACACGCACGTCATGCACCCACGCGCCTCGTCACCACAGAATCGCATATCGTCCTCACCCGACATCCATAAGGACCGGCTAGATATACAGGCAGCTCAGAGTGAAAATTTGGGAGGGAATTATGCACGCACCGCCCACAGCTATCCAGACAAAAGAGACCTTTTACATTACGGGAACCTTTCGCCTGTGAGGGTTACTAGGGGTAAAAGGGACGATTGTCGGCGACTGTGGGTTCAGTACGGTAGTTGATGTATCGCTAGGCTATACTGAGCAGCAGGAATGGGTCTGGTCGCTGAGCTCCACCTTAGGCCGCGAAAGCATGTTTTGGGTCTGGGCTTTCTTTTTGAGAACACGAAGGAGAGGAAAGGGACATGTTAGGGAGCATTTGGAACCGCTTACCGCTTGTATGGCGGCTATGAGAATCAGGATGATGATGTGGGGATACCGTATTCAAATACCGGCTTTCCGTGCATTCGGCGCACTTTCTTTTATTCAAAGGCAAATCGATCGTTGCGCTGTCGTTTATGATCAAGCCGCTGACGAGGCGAAGAGAACCTTCCGAGGCCCACCCATGGTCAAGTTCTTGGAAACAGCTGCACTAGTTCCGCTGCCTTCCATACTTTCGAGCATCCTGTCCATGCCACCGAGATCAAGCTCGCCACGAGTGAGGAGAGCCTGGTCTGTTCGGGTGGATGTTTCATCTTCCACCTTTTCGCGCGCGAATATGGCGTTTAGATCACGTCCAAGAGGCTGACTGGTGCTGGCGGTTATGATGAGGCGGTGCTCCGCTGAGATGAGAGTATCTCTTGCGACGGCCATGCGCGAGGCTTGGGCTGTGGTGTCGAACTGTGAGACGGAGGTGATGGATTCGCCGCAAAGTACAACATCCTGTTGTTGGAGACCGGGGCCAGGCAAGGAACCTCCGCTGCTGGCGGAAGCAGTGCGAGTCCAGAACTTCATCAGATCTGCTATCCTGTGAATTTCGGTCCCGTACCAAATGAGGACCGAGTCCTCTGCCGATACTCCGTTATTTGACGTGATGCTAGCAACAGAAACGCCACCTCTGGTTGCGACTGTGGAACTTGACGCGCTGCCCTGGAAGAGCGTTTCCTCTTTCCGCTTACGTGTATTCGGTGTCATTGGAGCGAGTGAATTACGGCTTCCGCGCTTTGGACTCGATGCGCCGCCAGAGGTTCCTTCTTTCTCGGCTGTACCAACATACCCCCGAAGAGAAAATGCCGATGGATCTGCTGGAGGACTTGGACCAGACCGGTCGACATCCCAGACGCCCCACTCGCCGTCTGCCAGGAGAGCTATTATATGACGACCATCGGAAGCCCACGCTGCGTCGATGATAGCTTTACGCGATGGGAGAACAGCAGGGGTGAGCGCAATGTTCTTGACGCTCTCGAAGGATGACCTGAAGGTTCCCACGAATGCGCCAGGCTCCGTGCGACTACCGCTTCCTCGTCGTTTACGAGCTGGTAATGTAAAAGGATCGTAAATGCGCGTAGTGCCAGCCGAGTCCGCGATCAGTAGTTGCGAATGGCGAGGCTTCGGATATTGAGCGGTGTTGAAGGCAATACGAGAGGCAGGCTTGCTGAGAGCCAGCGTTTTGTAAGGCGTGACAGGATGGGACACCTTTAGTGACGTCTCCGACAGCTCAAAACGGAACAGCTTGAGCAAACCTCCCAGTTCGGCGGAGTGGGATGCCACAAGTATGTCGAAGCCTCCGTCAGCGCGCGATTGTGGTTTGCGCCTAGAGTTCGCCGTGTCTTCTTCCTCTTCATCCATATCCACGTCGTCGTCCCCATCTTCTGCAGAGCTTGGTTCTCCCCTTGCGGTCCAAGTCATAGTAACACCCATTGGAATGCTCTGGTGACCGTGGACCTTGACAACGTTCTCGCCGAATTGTGGCTTCGCGCTGTATAGCTTGTCTTTTGCGACATGCGGAGGAGGGCTCAGAGGCAGCGTAATGACACGGATGGTCGAGTCGGCGCATGCGACAGTGAAGAGGATGTTTTGACTGAATATGGGAGGTATGGTATCTGCGGGTCGGAGGGTAGACGCGCTCGGTATTTGGGGTACGGCGATGTGGAGGACTTGGGTGCTGAGCGACAGAGACAGCTGCTGAACGATCGAGGCATACGGCTGGTCTGGGTCGAGCTCTTCTTCTTCATCCTCAAACTCGGCCTTAGGCAGCGGCTCCGCGGCAGCTTTGGCAGGCTCGTCATCGTCCGAGTCGATGATCATGATGGCATCCTTGCTTGTTCCATTGACTTTCGCTGGCTTCGCCGGCTGCTTGGGAGGCGGCGCAGTCTTCTTCAAGGGCCGTCCGCCTCTCCATAGAATGCCGACGCCAGTCTCGTGGCCGTAGAGTACGATGGTCGAGCCATTGGGGGCTTTGACGGGGTATACGGTAGAGTCGTGTACGCGATGCGGAAGCTCGTACCTATAAGATGCTATGTCAGCAGTCGCGTGACGCGCAGCGTGGTGAGAACATACCTCAGCTGAGTCAGCTTCCCTTGCGTCGTGACAATGGGCTCCATGCTTGCAGCTCGAGGGTGGTGAGCGAAGCTACCGCCTAGGTAACGAGGAAGGGGCGAAGGATGCGACTTCTGCCTGAAGCGCAACTATATTCAGAACGTCTGAAAGGTGTCTGATTGTTGTATTGGCAGTATGAGAGGTGCACGAGTGGCGCGACGTGATGTGTGAGGGTGAAGGAAGCTCGGAGGTGCTGCGGAGTTTGTCAACATTTCCCTGGGGAAGTCGCGCTCGACCGCAGCGCGTCACCTCAGATCGCGCGCCCCGCGCAAACAAACCGCCCTTCTCACCCCGACGCACACACGCCACCCGAACCTCCCTCATGTTGCGGGCCAATCTTTCGCATGGCCTCCCTTCGCTCAATCGGGGTCCACAAGCCCTCCGCCCTGCAGTATCTGGTCCAAGAGTCCATCCTGACCGACGATAGCACCGACCGCGACTATGTCTGGGACACCTACACCGACGACAGCCCCGATGGCTACACCGACGAGCTCGTCACCACCGAGTATCATGTGATTTGGTCGCGAGGTGGTGTTATACGCAAGGTCTTCAACTTTGAAGTTGAGAAAGAGAAGGTCAAGCAGGCGCTCTTGACATGGTTCTTGGTAGACGAGCCCTCCCATGGCACCTACGAGCCTACCGACAACTCGTCAGAACACAAGTCTGCCGACCCTGCAAAGGGCTTCCTCACACAAGGGACCCAGCCTGCTACCGATCCCACTGCGCCAGCCAGTCCCACAACGCCCACGGTGGAGAAGCTATCGCGTGCTCTCGTCGTGTTCCTGAAGTCGCAAGCACACGTCTTCTTCCTCTCGGGCACCACACACATCGTAAACCTCCCCTTCGAGGTGGACAAAGCCTTTCCTGCAGCACGGGGTGTTGTGCTACAGAGGAAGCTTGCTCCTTTACACCCTGTGCCCACCAGTCCGCAGTTGCCGTCGGCTCCACAGAACTCCTTCCTCACGAACAACCAGTCTTTCCTCTCACAACAATTCTCCTTTTCACAGAGCTTTCATAAACCCCACCGGCGGCATGGCTCTTCAATGGGCGCATCGCGACATGGTAAATCTCGCCTGTCGGGTGCAAACACGTTTCTTGATGATTTGATCAACCCTATTGCGCCTCTAAATCCAGAGTCGATACCCAGGTTATATTCCTTCACAGACCCGCTGTCGGAGCTGGGACTGGTGGTCAGCGTTGTTGCAGGTGGTGATCGCAGCAGCTTCTTGACCTCCCAAGGCTCAGGTCATCGGCGACTCGAGGCAATTGACAAAGCTGAGGAGATCATCTACGTGTCTCCGCGGAACGAGATTCTGTTCGATCGCAGTGGTAATGACAAGCCTCTTCTACTAGTAGTCACAGCAAACCACGAGACTAATGTATTTACCATCTGGTCTGCGGCCTATCTTGAGCCAAAATCAATATCAAGTTCTCGCAAACAGCACATTCCTCTGCCAGTAGCCAAGTCTCGACGCCGTAGCTCATATGGCGGCACTGCACCAGGAACAGGCGCAACTACGCCGGCAATTCGTGGAGCTGACAGATTGAGGGAAAGCTTTGGTGGTGCTCCACGCAGCAAGACTCAGCCCCCATCCTTCAAGATCACCAAGGAACGTCTCTCTGACCAAGCAGTCGACGACGCTCTTGCCTCACAGCTCAATCCCGACTCTGATATCACCCGCCAGCCAAAGGAGTCCAGGCGAGTAAGCTCGCTGTTGTCACGGGCTGAACTTTCAACGAGCTTTGACAGAAGCGCGTTTCAGGACATGGCAACTTCCCGCACCAGTATTGGTGGCAGCTTCAATGCAAGTCAGCGAAGTAGGCACTCACTGGGTCACGATCGTACAAGTTTTGGTGGCTTCTCACAATCTCGGAATCGAGCCTCCACCCCTGGTAGCGTTACATCCCGAATGAGCTTAGGTGCTGTATCGATTGATGACACCCTGGACGATGTCATGGACGAGGATACATTCGACACTATAGAAGATTACGATGAGCTTGATGATCTGTTTGCACCGCCTGATGGTAAAGGAGGACCGCAACCTGGAGATGGACTCCACAAAGAGCTCATCATCAGTGTCATCGCAGAGCTCCCAGTTACACAATACCTCAAAAGTGGCCTCTTTGCCCTTGGGAACCCTTCGAGTTCTGAGGCAAGTCAGCATCGTTCCCAGAAAGATGACGTTACTAACGCTTGAGTAGGAATGGCATGAGCCAAAGGTACTTACGCTGAATGCACCCTTCAATTCAGCAACTCTTCATGAGAGAAAGCTGTACCTGTACATATCCCATCCGTCACTCCAACTTCCACTCGAATGTGAGCTCGCAGTCTCACGAAGAAGACTATCACCATCCGCATCGGCGACCCAGTCGGGGTCGGCCAGTGCGGCTCCTCGATATGCTTGCGTTCCGAAATTTGTCAGCTCGCGACAGCTAGATAACGCACTGGATCTTGTGAAAGTTCGTGACGGCCATGTCGAGCGAATCGCGCAACTCAATTCAAGAAATCCCCAGGAACCTTGTTTATCGTTGACTGCAGGTTGGGGTAGCCACCTACCGGTGAAGCTCACCTTGGATTCCATGAAGATGTTTGATCCGTATGCCATCATACAACGCGATCAAACCAGAGCAACGGTAGGGTCAAGACGAATCATAAAACCGAGTCAGCCGTTACGAGGGCTATCGTCATTAGGGAAAAGCGGCAAATTAGAGCTACATGACGGTGAGCTGCGTCGCCATCGGATGGTATTGCGTCTGTCTCCCTCGAATGGCTATGTTGCTGAACTCTTCCGAGTGCTTTCAACGGTTCTGCCAAACTATGCAGGCGAATTTCTACTGGAGATTTGGTGGAACATTCGCAAATCGCTATCGGATGAGGGAGCGGAGCATGTGAGTGCTGATTGGACAGCTTTCGTAGCGACTCTGCTCACTCTCGCGGTACCCTTCATCGATGAGAAGAAGGGGAAGACGGTCACTCGTGCAAAGTCAACTCAGCGAAGAAGTTCTGGGCGTCCTGCAAGCCAAGCCAAGCCAGACGAGTTAATTGATGACGAGGACTCAGCATGGCGTCTTATGTGCAATCGCCAGACGTCGACACCGCAGGCCAAGAGTTGGGGATCCTCTCCCTGGGCCTGGGCTTTGCACTCTAGCCCGACATCAACGGCGATGAGTCCGCCGGCCAAGCGTGACTCACTGCAGCGCCAGTTGCCAACAATTGTTCAACAGATCAGCATTAAGAACGGCATGATACCAACTTGCCTTGAACTTGCTCGTCAATATGTCCAGTCACCGATCGGCAAAGCCACCAATGACCATTGGAGACGACTGTCTCCCTCGGAGAAGCAGGATCTTCGCATATCGTCTTTGTCTGAAATTGTGGTGTCGCTCCATCTCTTCCGTGAAGAGCGCAAGCTTGACACCCTGTGCCAAGATTTCTCTGATATGCAACATGGGAATCTCGCACCCGTGTTAGCACAGATCGGGCACTGGCTTCGTTGGGAAGCATGGGATTGGAGACAGGGTGGATTCTTCGATCTTGATGGGGGTTCAAGTCAGGATTGGGCATATGACGAAACCACATTGATCAGCAAAGTTCGGCTGCATGCACAGCCATGGGATGCACCTCCCTCAATCATGGAATGGATTAGCACTGTCACAGGATCCCAGCATTATGCCCCATTCCCCACACTGGCGATGCTCATACGGAAGTCCAAAGCCTCTCCACACTCGTCCATCAACATCGACGAGATCATCGCCGGGGTAACGCCCAGGACTGTAGCATTGCACAGGTTCTTCCGTGACATAGACCCTGCATCGAGCCCTAAGAAGGTTGTAGAGCTGATCAGGACCTGCAATATCAGCCCTGAGCTGTTAGCCACGTTGCCGGAAGCCGCTAAAGCACCACTCATGGAGGCTATTACGAGATGTCAGGCGAATCCACCTACTACATGGTCGAGCTCACTACTCAGACTGGTCCAGCGCGAAGACTTGGATCTTAGTCACACGCCAGTTGCAGACTTTGCCCATGATAGCCACTTGGCCACAACAGGCGGAGGTCTGCATGCAGCTGGCACAACACGAGACGTTCACACCATATGTCAAGGCGCTGATCGAATGGAAGCAATTCAATCAACGTCTGAAGTTGATCGGCACTACATCACGCGACTCATATTCCGCGAAGATAGGCGGTTCATGGAGGCATACACGCTGCTAGAACCTCTGCGGCAGACTGTCGCAGAGTACAAAGCTGACAACCGGCAAGACGATGCAGCAATGCTCGAGGGACAGAAAACACTGATGCAGTGGGTCATGGTGCGCACGTTCTCTTTGCCGTTGGGCAGTTCCATGATCAAGTTCAGCAGCAAGAAACCTCTGCTGACAGAGAAATACCCGCTATACGGCTTCTCTACATCATGCCTCATGAAGCCAATGGGTAACGTTGTCACTGCAGAACGGCAAAATTATTCCGAGGAGAAGTACTTTTGGGCATTCTTTAACGCTGGTGCTGCAGCTGGTCTCAGCATATCGCGCGACGCCCAGGGCATCGACACGTCATGGATCATGTACAACAAACCTTCAGAGTTGACGAACAAGCATGCTGGACTGTTGCTTGGCCTTGGTCTGAATGGCCATCTGAGAACGATTGCGAAGTGGCTGTCATTCAAGTACCTTACTCCCAAACATACCATGACTTCGGTCGGCTTATTGTTGGGCTTAGCCGCCTCATTCATGGGTACCATGGATACGCTGGTTACAAGACTGCTGTCGGTGCATGTCACAAGAATGCTTCCACAAGGAGCAGCCGAGCTAAACCTCTCTCCCTACACCCAGACCACGGGCCTGATGGGCATTGGTTTACTCTACTACAACACACAGCACCGTCGCATGAGCGAAGTGATGCTTTCAGAGATCGAGTTTGTTGAGATTCCAGATCCATCAGAACCACCAGATAGTTTGCGGGATGAAGCTTACAGGCTGGCTGCGGGCTTCGCGCTCGGCTTCATCAACCTGGGCAAGGGTAAAGATCTTAGAGGTCTCCACGATATGCGTATAGTTGAGCGTCTCATGACAGTCGCTGTAGCGCCTAAGCCCGTCAACGTTGTTCACATCCTCGATCAAGCCACAGCTGGAGCAGTCATCGCCGTTGCCCTCATCTTCATGAAGACCCACGACCAGACCGTCGCGCGCAAGATAGACATCCCGGACACGCTGCCCCAGTTCGACTACGTTCGCCCAGACATTTTCCTCCTCCGCACCCTCGCAAAACATCTCATCATGTGGGATACCATTGAAGCTTCGGACTCCTGGATCATCAAGAATCTGCCGTACGATTATCGCGAAGCCTGGGACCTCAAAGGTATAACACGACTCCGTAGCGAGCAAATGCCCTTTTACAACATCATCGCAGGTCTGCTGTGGGCTGTGAGTCTCAAGCATGCTGGTACGGGGGACATTCAGGTCCGCGACTTCCTGATCAAGTATTTGGATCAACTGATACGTATCAACAAACTTCCCGCCGTACGCTATGATTCTAAGCTTTCCAAGAACACAGTCCGGAACTGTCAAGATCTCATTGCTCTAGCCGCCGCAACTGTCATGGCAGGAACTGGCGATCTCGACGTCTTCCGTCGCTTGCGCGGTCTCCATGGCCGCATTGGTCCAGATATTCCCTACGGCTCTCATCTCGCAGCTCATATGGCCTTCGGCACTCTGTTCATCGCGGGTGGTACCCAGACCTTCAGTCGCAGCAACAAAGCCATTGCCAGTCTGATCTGCGCATTCTACCCCCTGTTTCCCTCCGACGTACAAGACTCGCGGGCCCATCTCCAGGCGTTCCGTCACTTCTGGGTACTAGCCGCCGAACCCAGATGTCTTGTTGTGCGGGACGTAGACACAGGACGCGCCATATCCATGCCCATCAACGTCGTTTTCAAAGACAATCAAGAAGGGAACGAGGTGCCACAAACAAAGACACTAGTAGCGCCCTGTCTCCTCCCAGAAATCCATCTTATCAGCCGCCTTGAAACAGCAGATCAGACGTACTGGCCCACGACCCTAGATTTTGTGCACAACCCACTCCATCTCAAATCCTTCGAGCGCAACCAAACACTAAACGTTCGCCGCCGCTCTGCCCACGATACGTACGCCACGGCGTTTAGTTCTACCCTTGTCGCCCTCAACGACGCGCAATCATCCAAGACGGCCAACCTCCTCTTCCACTGGATCTTCACCCTTCCCGCGCTATCGCAGTTCATATCTGCCAGCGACGCAGGACTCATATTGCCACTCGATCAACACAGTAAGAGCTGGTTGGACCCCGGAGCTACTGTCGTGGAGTCGAGGTTGGTGTTGGGTAGGCTGGCGAAGAGCTGGAAGGTTGAGGAGCTGAGGCAGTTGAAGGGCGTGTTTGAGTGGGCGGATGCGGCGTGTAGGCAAAATGGGAAGTTGAGGTGGTTGGGTAGGGAGGTTGTGGAGAGGATCAAGGCGGGGGTTATGGATCGGGGGAGGGGGATGGGCGGGTAGGAGGGTATGTGTGAGCATAATGAAGTTTTGGAGAGAGGTGTATGTAGGAGGTGTATGAAGTAGCATTCCAAATTCGCATTGTTCAAAAGTGATTGATGATACTGCAGGTGTTCTGCTTGATCTGAGATTCCATGTCTATGACATAAATGCATGCGCGTTTAAATGTAGCGTCTACCGTCTGACCATCTAACCATCATATATACAAGCGCCGCAACATTAAACGTATATAAATCATGACCTCGATCACCACTTCATTTCCCCCTCGCCTCCCTAATCCCCCATTTCCCCACCTCGGCCATAGCCTCCTCGCCTCCCTTAGCTAACCTCTCATCCTTGAGAACACCAGCCAAGCACTGCCATCCATCTCTACCTCCACCCCACTTAAGCACCTCGTTCTTATAAAGCTCGCCATTTTCCCTATCCAAACTACCTTCCTGGCCATTATGCTGAAACACGTCTTTCCAGATCTTCGCCGCCAGCGCACGGTCAAAGAGGTAAGAATAATACGTGGCCCCGTATCCGAACAAATGGCCAAAGAAACCCTGCCAAGCCGTTCCAGCAGGCTCAGGGACAGAAGCGTATTTATTATAGACGTCGTGGTAAACCTTTGTGGAGTTGAAATTGGGGTCGGCGGCAATGGGGGAATGGTACACTTGGTCGAGCATGCAGAGCAAGATCTGGCTTTCGAGTTCTGAGTACTGGTTTCTGTTATCGATAGCAAGCCGGGCTTCGACCGCAGCCATGGGGACCGGCGCATCGGTTTCCCAGTGCCGGGCGTAGAGACCGAGGACGTGGGGGCAGAATGCGAAGTGCTCCATTAGCACCGAGGGTAGCTCGGCGATGTCGGTTGCGCATCGGGTGCCGGAGACGTTTTGTAGGGCGGTGCGACCGAGGATGGAGTGCAATGCGTGACCCATTTCGTGGAAGAGGGTGCGCACGTCGTGGATGTTGAGGAGGGTCGGGCGAGAATGCGAGGCTTTGCTAAAGTCGCAGATTAGTGCTATCGTGGGGAGTTGGAAGTAGCTGTTTCGTTCGGCGTTGTAGGATACTGGCATGCCGTCTGTGGCGGCTTCGATGGGCGAGGAGAAGCGGTGCGGCATGTGGGCCATTTCTTCCATTTCTGAAGGTAGGATCTCGCGGCTGCAGCGGAGGGTGAAGTGCGCTGGGTTCGGAGTCTTGCCGGGTCGTGAGTATAAGTCGCAGTATAGGACTGCGATGTGGCCTTCTGTGTCGGAGATGACGTCTAACCGGCGGACACCATCGTCCCATACTTCTCCTGGTTGGGTCTCCTTAGGTACAAATCGAACGCCGTAGAGACGGTCGAAGAGTCGTGATATACCCTGTAGCACAGTACCAACGGAGAAGTATGCAGATAAAGAGTCGGGCGTTCGCTGCCTGTAGTGGCTCTCCATAGAGGCTAGCATCTTCTGTGTGTAATAGAATTTATCCCAGGCGTTGATGCGATCGGGGAAATTGTCCTGGTGGGCGTCGCCTCTCTTCAACTCCATCAACTCTTCTAGATCAGCGAGAACAGCCGGCCGGCTGTCCTCATACAGTGCCTTTAAAAACGTGTTGACCGCTTCCGGTGTTCGTGCCATCTTATTCTCCAGCGTCATGTGCGCAAATGTCTCGTAGCCTGAGGTTTGGGCCAATTCCACTCGCAGTTTCAATAGCTTTTCTAATCTCGCGATGCTTGGTTTGTTGGCTGTCCGGACAGCCTGGTACGTCTCTTGCCGTACATCTGCGTCGTCTACGAATCGTAAAACCGCTTGCGATTCGGAATGCATGGTAGAGATCTTGGTCTCGCCCCATTTCGTCAGCGCCTTTGCGAGGTTTGGGTCCAGCCCTCTCAGCTTCGACGACTTGAACCTCAAGTCCCGTTTCTCTGGCGCCATGCCTTCCACAAACTCGTTCCCTACGTCTGCAATCTCGCCGCTCAGATCTACGAGCCGCTCCCTTGTCTTGTCGTCTAGTCCGATGCCAAATCTTGAGAAATCCTCCATCAATATCCGCGCAACGATACGCTCCTCCTCGCTCCATGTGTCGTACACCTCGGATATCTCCGACGCCTTCTTCAGCTGGTCGTGCAGTACCGGCGTGGTGTTCAGCTGGTTCATGTACTGGAACACCGTCTGGTAGGCCTTCATCGCCATCATCTGGAACTTGCGATCCGGATGCGTGCCTCTTACAAAGTCGGCCAAGTCTATCACCCGACATAGTAGATCGCTGAGCTTGTCCAGGTCTTTGACCATGTGCTTGAAGTCCTCCGTCGACTGCGCGGCCGCCACCTTCTGCACCACGGCATTGCAGCGTTGTATTGTTACGGTAACGAAGTCGACGAAACCCTGGGGGTGGGTGAGGTATTGGTTCCCTATTATTCCCGTGGGTTTTCCCTTTTGCGATGCGCGCTTGAAGTCATTCCAGAAGGATGCATTGTCGAAAACCTTGCGCAGGGCGTCGTCATCTGTCTTCCCGCTGGCAGACAGGCCGTACAGAGCGTTGGGCGGCGCAGTGTCGCGTGCTTTGGCGGCGGCGGCGAATGTAGAGTTGAAGCGTCGTTGGCGTTGGGAGGAGCGCAGGCATTGTTGGCAGACCCATGGCGACTGCTTTGGGCGAGCGAGGCGCTTGAGCATATTGGGTTGCACGGGTGAAGGGTGGGCTGGCAGATGTCGGACGAGACGAACGATGTCATAGCTAAGCCGAGGACGGGCGGGAATCTTGCGGCGCTCGCACGGCCGTTTCCGCGTCTTCTGAGCTCAACATCACCAGTTGGACATTACCAGACTCAACCCATTGCGCCTGCCCCACGCTCGACATGGCTTTCAGACCGCTGTTACGGCAGGTGAGTAGCCCGCAGGAGATGACAGACTGTTTATTGACATCGCATAGCGCGCCGCTGTCCCCGCCATGGCCGCCCTCTCCGCCGCAGCAATCTTCGCACCACGGACCGTATACGCAGAGGAGCGACCTGCCGACCACTTTGTATGTTGGACTGCCCTCAAACACTCGACGAAGCTTTCTTGGGCCCTTTATTCCCCTTATCAATCGTAATACTAACGTAAAAGTAGAACCGCAAACCTATCTACGATGACATGCCCGTCGATACCACAGCGCCTACCGCTCCCGCCCTGACAGAACCGTCGAACTCTTTATCTCCAGAGTCTACCTACCGACCGACACCGACCGACCGCCTCGCAGTCCAGATCGGCCGTGCGCGCATGGCTCTGTACGAGCAGGCTGTCCGCGGCGAGAAAGCCGTCGACAACGCGCTCACCGAGACGCTCCGTCTCGAGCACTCCTTCACAAGCACCATCCGCTCATTAGCCCCACCGAGGGAATCCGGCGAGAAGGTTCTCCCAGGCGCTCTCTACGTCCTCGTCTCCTCCATGGCCGGTTCCATCGTCACGCGCAACCGCAACATCCTCCTTCGAACCTCCGTCCCCGTCGCTGTCGGCATCACCGCTGCAAAGTTCGTGCTGCCCATCACCACCAAGAACGTCGGAGACCTCATCTGGACCTACGAAGAGAAATACCCCGTGCTGGCGGATACCCATCTCCGGATGAAGAACAGGATCTCGCAATTCATCGAGACTGGAAAGGCACATGCGCAGGGAACTGTTGGTATGGTCGAGGGCAAGCTGGCTGATACACGCGAGAATCTTGAGGGATGGGTCAAGAAGGGCCGGTAAATAATACCTTAGCAAAAGCTTCCATGGCACGAGTACCTGTACATTATTAGTAGCGGGGCATAGGTGGGAAGACCATCTTCACGCAATGTGATTTGCATTTTCTTTTGTTCTGCTCCCTATTTATCTCTCATGCAGTTGATTTGCCCAACTTGAGGACAGTGCCGTCTTCTGAATCCTTCCAGCGCGATCATATCATGGCCACGTCCATCCAGTAACTGCTTCCGTATATCGCGTACCTTTCAACCAATCTCATACTCCTTTCACCATATTCCCCGTTTCGTAGATACCATTCACATAACCAACTGACCGCAGATGACTCAATCTTCAGAAACCTCCTGCCCTTCTTCGCTGAGCGACAGATGCTCAGCCAGAGCTTCATGTAAGTCCACTCCTTCGATTGGCCGAGTTGATAGCAACTTCTGTGTGAGGTCGAGAAGGAATTGCACGGGTAATCCCGATTCCAGCTTCACCAGGCTTGGTCTGGCGGCGCATAGGTCAACCATGAATTTGCGCTTTCTTGGTCCCGATCGCACGTGGGGTTCGTACCAGCTGACGATATTGCGGCAAGGAATTGTCACCTGAGAGGCTGAAGAGATCTCGATAACGGCCCGACCGGCGGCCAAGAAGTAATCGGAATCTTCGAAAGATATTGCCATCGACCAGGCGTTGAGAAGTTCCGTGAGTGAATCTTTTCTCGACGTGATACCACCAGTGTACAGCCACTGCATGTACCGGGCGAAGTAGGAGTCGGACCAGTTCGTATACAGATCTGTCACTCTCATCGACTGAAGTGACGGTGGTCATTCGAGGCGGCATAACGGACAAGTTCGTTCCCGCTGCAGCCAATCATCGATGCATTTCGTGTGGAAGTTCTGACCGCATGCCTTGCAGTATGAAATCTCTGTGAAGCCGGCGATGTCTTCGGTGCAGACTGAACAGTCACCTTCAACGGGTTTGCGAGAAGTTTGTACCTCCATCTTGAAATATCTCGAACTCGAGCAGAGCAAGTCCTCGTGAACTGCAAAGTTGGTCTTCTCCTTGCCGAACTGAATGTTCGCGAGTTTGTGCCCGAGACTGGAGCATGGATCAGTACGAAGCCGGATATTAGGAGCAGCATCAATCTCACCGTTTAGCTTTTCGTGCGCCTTTTCTTGCCGCGCTGTGAGTTCGCGATACTGTCATCGTGATGTCCCGCTTGCCGAACTCGCTGAACTGTTGGCTGATGTTCTTGAACTCTCGAGAGTTATGTAGACGTTCAGACTGTTGGTAACTTGCCGTACATAATATATACTGGCACAATAGTCTGAGTGCCACTTTATCTGGGGTGAGGCTATTGCAGGAAGTAATGACACGGGAATAGGTAAAGGTGACTTAGGTGCAAGATCTATTGTAGTAGGATTGTCGTCGCTGCGGTTTTGGCCAGCATTCGGTCTCCCGTGGTGACAATCTCATTGTCTTTGGATCCGCCTGAGATGCGACGACATTGGAGAATATACTAGGGTAATTACGTCTTAAACCACGCGACTTCCCATTTCGAGAGTGTAAAGAGCCAATCTCGCCTTGCACTTGCAGGGTAAGAGCGACAGCGCAACAACGCTCTCCAGACAGCAGTCACAATTGCCTGTCTGCTACGACACACGTCTACCTCCTCTTCACTGCGAACGAGTTCCGTTCCTTGGAGGCGCTCACGGAAATCGCGAGAGCCATCTATAGGCGACTTACCAGTGACGTTACTGAAAATTCATCACCCTTGCTCGATATAAACAAGTCAACATTGCCCACATCTGATAGAAAACTCTTAGCAAATCCGCCAAGCGCGCTACTTACGACCCTACACCACAGACTACCATGCCTGGCCTACTTGTTCAAGGTGCACATGCATGACAGCTCAGCGCTTTGATGCATGGTCGCCGAACGGTGTATGGCATAGCAGGGGACGCCGTTGGATGATGCTAGGCGGGACGCTTTCAAAGCCCGCAACGACTGCCACATACTACGCATCCCCACAACATGCGCATTACGGTTTGAGTGGTCGTACGAAAGCGGTCGTCTCCTTGCTGATTCTTGTATCCACCACCACGCCTATCTGCGACTCCAACAGACTTGGTGATTGCATTGCATGCTGACCAGGCCTCTCTTGTGAAAGTGGCAGAATTCCAATACCTCGGCGAGTTCTCCTTGCAGCAAGTATCCCGACATGATGCACTTCTCAACAGCCAGACCTTGCATATACATCGCTGGGATACTAGTGAGGGTCGGCACGGATTCTGTCAGCTTTGCGAACGTTTCTCCCCAACGGCCCAACGGTCCAGGCCGCAGTGGCAGGTAAACCGCCAGTTTGGTCAGAATGGCATGATTTGACACGGCCTTCCCCGGATCCGATACATTGGTTGATGCGCCCGACGCATTCCTTCCAATGCAGCTCACGCGGCCAAGGCGCCGGAAACGCCGAGCTACGAGTGGCTGAGCCAGACGAAGACGAAAACCATGATAGAGACAATGGCAGGGAAGCATTTGGAATTCCGATAGCCGCAGGTAGGAAGCCGTTTGGGAGAGTCCTTTGTGTACGCTAGAGAACTGTGCCTCAAACACACAGCAGAGCAAGGCAGATCAGGTCTCATTCCCAGAATTGGGTCAGGAGCCGGGGCTTAGGTCGTGTTAGCGTCCGAGAAGCAAAGGAAGAAGACAACAATGGTGGCATTGAGACATTGACGGGCGTGTTGATGGTGTGCACCCGGGGGATGGTCGGTGAGCTGGTGGCCCAATCTCTCGGAAGGAGTGACGCATGTCCAAAGCCACGCACTCGGTACTGGCAGGATGAGGCGTAAAGCTGTCGGTGTCATTCGACACGTCGGTCGTGGCTGTGGGTCTTTGCAACAGCTGGCAGCAGACAGGGCGGTCGAGGTTGCGAGGACTGCGGGGTTGACTGGCCCCCTAGCGCTCCCGTCGGCGCTTTCGCTGTCGGCGCGCCCTCCAAGGCCAGGGCCTTGGGAACGACATTATCCATTCCGCTGGGTTTCGCCTCTTCCTCGACACGACTCGGGGCGAGTCCTGTAGCGCACCGTAGCGCATCCCCAAGACATCATGGCCACCTCTGCGACTGACCGCGTGCGCAAGACCAAGCTGCGGCCGCTGTCCAGTGCCACCAATCTCACCGACTTCACACACTCGACGGCCGACCCAGCTGATGTATGCCGCCTGCTCTCCCCACTACATACGTACCAAGGACTCCAAACTAATCGCGATATGTAGTCGGATGCACCCTCAGATGGAGAACTCAACGACTTGTACCTCTCCTCCTCTCCCTTCGTATATTCCATGCGCTCACACATCGCAGCGAGGTGCAAAGCCTCACGCCAAGCATGTATGGCGTCGAGAAGAAGTACGGCCGAACTTACCATGGCTTCCATGCTGGAGGTACGCATTCCCACGGGACGACTCTTCACCTGACTCTCGCTAATTGACTCCAGCCTACCCATTCCCCAACGATGAGGTACGCGCTGCTAGAACCCATATTCGCCATTCGCCCTATCGCTGACTCGCATACCCCCAGCTCGAGATATATCGCCTGGAATGGGAGCATCACATTATAACAGGACTTCTGCAAGGAAAACACTACTTCGCGCCGCTGAACACAAAGAGATCGTCGAGGATGCTGGACATTGGCTGTGGCACCGGACAATGGTGCATCGCCATGGGTATGTGCTGTGTCTATAGCTCCTTGTGGAAACACGACTGACAAGCAACAGCAAAGAAGGCTCCAAAACATTGGCGGGTACGCGATGCAATGCTCTCTTCATGGCCACGCTAACCAGACACCAGGTCGAAGGCATCGACTTATCCGCGATCCAACCCAAGAAAGACAGACTGCCCAACAACGTCGACTTCTGGCTGGACAACATCCTCAAGACATCTTGGTGGTTCCCCGAAAAGCAACCCTATACCTACGACTACGTCCACACACGCTTCATGCACGGCATCTTCACAGACTTCCGAGAAATCATACAAAAGGGCTTCAACAATCTAAAACCTGGTGGATGGATGGAGTCGCAGGAGATATTTTCCAAACTCCAGTGTGCCGAAGGCATGCCGGAAAGTTACCCGCTGCTTGAATGGTCAAATCTGCAGGACGAGGCCGCGCACATCCTGGGCCGGCCGTTACGCATCGCGGATAAACTCAAGAGGTGGTACCGAGAAGCTGGATTCGTGGATGTGCACGAGGAGGTCTTCGCTTTACCCGTGAATCCATGGCCGAAAGAAAACAAGTCCAACATGTACGGCAAGTTCTGCATGTGGAACATGCTCGTCGGTTTGCACGGATGGACTATTGAATATTTTGTCACCGGCTTGGGCTGGACACCAGCAGAGGTCGAAGTCTACCTCGCGCATGTGAGGAACTCGCTTGCAGACGAGAGTGTGCACGCCTATTACAACTTGTAAGTCGCACGTTGAACATGTCACAATATGACGAGGCGGATGCTAACATCTACTAGCTACGTAGTATGGGGTCGCAAACCTAACGACGGCGAAGCCGGCAGCACAATACCCAAGCCCGACCACTGGCCGCAGCCTCCCTCTGACGACGACGAATCCACCTTTTCATCGGGAATATTATAATACACTTTTGGAACAGCCAGTATTAGCTGGCACGTATGCATATGATTTAGCTCTTGGCGTTATTCATTCATTGGGGGTTTGGGGATCGTGCCTTCTTTCCTTTTACATGGATTGCAAGGAGGTAATTTGTTGTTGTCGTTGTTCTTTGCATATTTTCTCGGCGGCTTGTGTCGATTGAAAAAGCCTTGAGCGGTGGTTGGGATCCTGTTGCTTGAGGGTCTGCGATTTACGATGTATGAGACTTGGACTTTCTATGGTGTTTGGATGAGGGGGTTAGTTGTTAATGTCATTCGGTCTGTTGCTATCTCAGGTCTGTGAATACAAAGAGGAGTCACTGTAACGTGTGTATCGGGGTTGTCTTCGTAGTTGTACGTGATACAGTGTGCTACTTGGATGTGCGCACATGCATCATAAGTTACGTTGGAGCCGACTTTAGACCTGTAGCTACAAGACCGCTACCGATGCTCATACCCCTTCATGCTGTTTCTCCGAAGGTGTCCCAACATTGCCTGAAGTCGCTAATGGATCTCGAGCGTGTCGCTGAGATCTCAGGCCTCCCTTTCCATACATGTGTTCTTGTTCAGAGGCCAGGTGCCCTTGATTTTGTGCCCCTCCAGTTGAGTTTTCATGGAGATGGCAAGGTCAGCAAGGAACTCTTTGGGCAGTTCATCACTACACTTGATCAAAAAGTCCACAGAGATCTTGCGCCACAGATCTACCATAAGGCGACGACCGAGACTGCCCGCGCATGTTCCCCGGTATACGAGCACGATGGTATCGGTTCGTGGACAGGTATACTTGTTCTCGTATTTTCCCATGGAAACCTCGAGCAGACTTTCGACGGCGGAGTTTTTTGCTGCCCTGTCTTGCAGCTTCTCACAAAGCACGTAAAGATTGCCGAGCACGTCGAATTCGTCGCAGATGGTAGTAACGGTCTTTGGACTTTCAAGAGTGTCCGTGAGAACAAGACCGGTGTACACTAGATTCATGTAGATGCCGAAGATCTCCGGATTGTCCTCTGGGAATCTGACAATGCGTCCTTCGCTCTCCGCCCAGTTTCCGTTTAGAGCACGTTTAAAGAACTCAGAACGTGCGCAGATGATTCCTTCAGGTATGGAGAAGCGCTGCTGGTGTGGCTCTCTGCCCACGACGATTGTGATGAGCTTGGACGGGTCGAAGCTGCAATAGTTAGTCTTTGATGATAATGTTTCTGCCCTTCAATACTCACCTCATTGCTTTCTTCACGTCTCCTCGAGTGGCCTTTGGAGTCGCCATGGCCGCTACGATGATGGCAGAGTTACCTGATTGGTGTCGGGGAAGTGCGAGATGGCGAAGGGCATGTGGAAAGCGAAAGGTTTGAAGTAGGTGTAAGCGAAAAGAAGACCCCGAAGCGGTAAGTTCGTTTGTCCAAATCTGGTGCGGTGACTGGTGAATTCGAGTGACATCATCGGTGTCTGCGCGCGGTGAGCGACCGCCTACAGCTAGCCTTAGATGATGGTGCTCCGTCAACCTAGGGAAAAGTGAACACCCTGGGGTCTACATCGATGTTGATACACCCACTTTGCATGTACTTATGTCTATGTAGTCTGCAGACCTGTTCAGCTTTTCCCTTGTATGAGGTGGTGCAGCTAGCGAAGCACCCGATGTTCAAACTGGAGGATGACCAGAGAATCAACGCAGCATTTGTAATGTAAACCCATAGAGACATACTGCTGCCATGTTTACAGATACTCCCTAGGTGGACGCTGCCGCCATAAGACAGTGGTACACTGACAGGTGGGAACAAAACGAAAGTTCAAGTACGGTGTCATGTAGGAGAGCGGGGGTTCGAAATCAGAGGACGAGCATTCTCTGTGGGATTTGGGTCTCGTAGGATTTTGGAGATTATGACGCAATGGATCAGTTGACAAGCGAATGTTGATTCCTGCAAGCGCTGTAGATTTGCCGCGTTATTTTGGCTGGCTACCTGTGCTACATGTCTCTATACCTTAATACGACTATTTCCAAGCTATCATAGAAGAGCCGTCGTCCGATTTCATTCATTCCGCTGACCACAAACTCCACGATCATCCGGTGCAAGTCGGTAATGGCAATCCCAGAGTAAGACTCAAAGTTGTTCTTGATACACAGTGAAAGACGAGCTAAATGCAACGTTCCGCATACGTGCAGGACGACAAGCATGAAGCGAATGGGCGAGATCGATGAAGAATTCCTTGCATACGACTTCCGATTGCTCGAGAATGCACTTAGTGTTGTCATCATTCCAAATGTCGACCATGAGGCGTCGTCCAGGGCTGCCTTTCAACGTGTTCTTGTACATGAACTCGACGATCTCGGCGTTGGGTAGTCTGTCGGCAAACAAATTTCCTGTAGTTTTGGGGTGGAGAGTCTGCAAGGCGGCATTCTTAGCTTGCTTGTCTTGCAGTTTCTCGGCGAGGATGTAGAACTTGACGGTCGATAAGGTATGTGCTTGGAACTTGACAGGCGTCATCTTGGAAGCGTCTGGTTCATTGTACAACACGCCCATATAGATGAGATTGACGTAGAGGGCAAAGATCTTGGGGTCGTCCTTAGGTAGTTTGACAAGTCGATCCTTCTTCTCAGACCAGTTGCCATTCATTGCGCGGCGAAAGAACTCGGAGCGTACGCTCAGGATGCCTTCGTGGAGTAGGAAGTCTTCTTGAGAACCTTCAGGACCGACGCGCACAGTCAAGAAGGAAGCCGGGTTGAAGCTAGATTGTTCATGTCAGCATCGGCGATTGACGGTTACAAAAGATCACTTGCCTTATGGTGCTGACTTTCGCAGCTTCTGCAGCGGTTTGTGACTCCATCGTGAGCACTATCGTCCTGGCGGTCTTGAATCGCGGGTGGTGTTGTGGGGAGAGGTGAGGAAGAGCTTGTCGTAAAGTTGCAGCTATACGAGGAACTTGGCTGTGAACAGATCTGCGTCTATGGCAAGCCGCAATCAAAGCGAAGGCCGAAATGCAGGACTAGAGCTCTGATGGGTGTGGAGGCTTTTGGGGATGGAGTGAGAGAACCCGCAAGAATGGCGACGGAAGCGGTCAAGCAAACAAATTTCTTCTGCTGCCGCTAGATCTTAAGGCAAGGCGGAAGCAAAAGGCGTTAGCATGGTACGATATTATGTAGGATGTGGATACTGGGCGAGGGACAACCACGTGCCGCGAGTCTAGTCGCGACTTCCTGAACATGCAGACACATCTTGCCATCATCGTACCTGCCTCAGACGATGCGGCCACCCACCTGGATGTGACATGGCAGTTTGCAACTTTAACTGATCAACCTCACCATGTTGTACCTCTTCCTCACCGCTCACATTCGCTTGCGTGGACCTTTGCCATGTCGTCATCACCATGTGAGAACCAACTATACTCCTCACCAACATCTTGAGGTTAGCAAAATCCCAAACAGTTCAGATACGGACGCAACCTCTTCGCACACGCCACACCGGCTCTGAGACTCACCTTCACCTCGCCCTCCACCCAGCCTGTCGTCTACCTAGCCCCGCCACCTTGCATGCAAGCCCTCTCACCTGAGCCCACCCAGTACCACCACCCACAAGACCCACCTTTACCTGAAGATATAAACCCCAACGTTACCCCATCCACCATCAACTCTCCTCCACTTGGCGGACTCGGGTGGGCTCCTGACGGGTACATAGAGTGCATTGCACGGATTAGAAAAACCTAGAGAAAAAACAGACAACATGTCCATCAAAACCAAAAGTGACTCTGGTAATGGGAAAAAACACATAAGAGAAGGATTTGTCACACAAAGGGCT
>Ga0265780_10002747_pt1 | contig 23637 bp, 38 predicted proteins | sample P1T30metagenome_FD_192432 | JGI IMG/M metagenome (GOLD analysis project Ga0265780, IMG submission 192432) | Plant litter microbial communities from East Loma Ridge, Irvine, California - P1 T30 | ecosystem: Environmental > Terrestrial > Plant litter > Unclassified | place: USA: California... | reverse complement strand
TCGGTGGGGCCGGTGCGCCAACCACCAACCCCACCCAAAATATGAGTATGCCGGATTTGAAACAGTTCACCAGGTTGAAGCAGCCTCAAAAGCCACCGAAACCTGATTGGCTCAAGTCGGTTGATGTCAATACCCTCAAGAAGGCCCCGCCCAAGGACAAGGCTACGTGGGGTTATTCGACGTATATGTTAAACAAGTACGCTGTCATGGCAACCGACCCAGCCTTGGTCGAGTACATTGAGAGATTGGCTAGACCCATCTCGGAGGCCGCCAAGACCAGTCAGTCGTATCGTATCGGACTAGGGGTCACTTACTAATTTTACAGCTGGCGAAGATATTTCTGTCGAGAATACTGTCAGGGCGGGTGCGACCGCAGCCGAAAACAAAACGGAAATCCCCGAAGTGATGGCGAGTAATTTGCTCGAGGAGATCAAAGTACTTACACACGTTGGAAAGGAGCGGAGAGAGGCCTTCGAGATCGCGCTTACCTTGAAACTGCAGGAGGAATTCGACAACCCGGCTCCCATGTCGACGTCAGCAAACGGGCTAACACTTCCCGACTACTGCAAGCACCTCAAGAGTGCTGAGCATCTATACGTGGCTGATGGAGCAACTCGGCTCGGTCGATGGGCAGCTTTGTACGGCTGTCGAAAAGAGCTGGAGACGCATAACGGCAGCGAAGCCATGGGCGGCACGGTATTGAGTTGGGATCAATTGACGAAGATGGCGAGCACAATGGTCGACTGGGTGCACGCGTACGATGTCGACGAGCACGCTGTCCTTGAGCTTGCTCTTGAACATTGCAGAGAGAGCAAAGCCTTGCCGTCACACTGTCCGAAGAGCCTCATCGATGACGCCACAGCCAGGAAACTAGCGAAGCCGGCGACCGACACCTTTGCCACCTCTTCGTCAACCCGCTCAACAGCCCGTTCGAAATCTCGCAAACTGACATCCAAGACCGGGCCACAACCTCGTACAATTGAAGCGCACAAATTGACTCGATCGGTGGGCACATCATCCGGGGCAAGCGAGAATGGACGTGAAGGGGCAGACATGTGGTCAGAGGTCGCAGGAACTCTGACTCCGAAACAAAAAGCGACCGTCAGAACATTCTTCGATAGCTTTGGACAGAATAATCCCTACTCCGATCCCTCCGATACTCGATTCGGTGGAGGACAAGAGGTGAGCGTTGGGACCTGAAATTGTGGCTAAGTCATATTTGTAGACTAAGTTGGCATGGCATGCATGCACAAACTGGGCGCAGTGATTCCACCCAGGACCTCTCCTGTTGAGCTACCTGATAGGCGAGCTCGGGACTACGTATCTATCTTTTCGATCACCCAGATCCATAGCTGCAGCGGCTGTTCTTCTCTATCCTCCTTGGGCTTCTCTCTTCTCAGCTGTTCACTGACCTGTGCCAGTGTGCCGCCTTGCAGTCTACATGATACCTTGTACTCCAGGGAGCTGTTTGTCCAAACGGCCGCGGCGTCCCTCAGTGCACCAGGTGGATTCGTGAAACTTTGCGAGAACACAGGATGTATCGAAGATGGCTTAAAACCGGACAACATTGGTAATGTGAAGTTGATGGCGTGTGCTGGGCTTTCTGCGACCAGGTCTGCGACCAAAAGAGAGGCGAAGGACTTCTGGAGCGACGCTGGTGCCAGAGGTAGATCGTAGGTGGTCTCGACGATCTCGATCTTTCCGCCTGGCTCCAGTATCCGGCAGCATTCTTCCAGTAAAGACGGCCATTGATGCTCTGAGACGCCTAGCCCGATAAATCGAAGGTGAATGTATCCAAAGTAATCATCTTTGAAGGGTAGCGGTTCCAGGCTGACTATCAACTGACGAAGTTGAGATCGCTCACAAGTCTGATTGTATCCACGACACATTGCCGATCTTCCACTTTCTTCTCAAGATCCCGAGGTCAAGCTGACAAGGTACTCTATCCAATCCTACAAATCTCGTTTCCGGCCACACCTGCGATTGAGCGATGGGCCATAGGCCAAGGCCTGTTCCTATCTATGTAACGTCAGCCTGACGCAAGGGTGGTAGCTTACATCTAGTACCCTCTTCGGAGGCTTCTCTAGTTGAGCAAAAGTATGCGAACCGATCAGGTCGTGCATTGTCTCTTGCAAACGAGCCTCACTGACAGTCAACAGCGAACACAGGTCTAAAAGACTCACGTGTCCAGCACTTGTCTTTCATATCCTACTTTGTATATCGCCTCTCCCCAAGTCTTCTTTCCCGTTGAAGTTATACGCTCTCGATGTACTGGCGGGTCTCCTGTTCTTGGCTGCTCGGCGCTACTCCGCACTTGGGTCGGGCGGACTGGACTGTAATCAAATATCGATGGACCGGTGCTTGCGGTGACTGTTGGAGGAGTAAAGGTATCCCCGTAATCATGGCGTCGCCTGGTATTCGCAGCCAAAGTTTTGATCCTATCCCGAAATGGCGTAATGTGAGTGACTGCTCGTCGAGATTGAGCAGAGCTCTCCGCTGCCATAGCCATCATGAGGTCGTCGTGCCACCCTTGCTGAGTGCCAGAAAGATCGGAGTCGGAGGATTGACGACTGACATATCCAGAATCATGAGCGCCGGTGAGCTCGGATAGCATGATGAAACCGGGGTCAGAGTCAACTTCACAAAATGATCAATCGGAGAAGGGGAAAATAGGGTCATTGTCCGCCCCTCGTACACACAACAACGCCTTACACACACGGTGTCCGGTTCCGAGAAGCTTGAACCTTCCCTTCTTTCCTATCACTTCTGATACTTTGGATTGTCTACATAACCATGCGATGCGATACAATACACAACAACAAGACAAAGGCAATAGACGGGATATACTTATCCCGTCCAACAATGACGTTGATTTTCGGATTTGACCGTGATTAACCCTGACGAGTGCCCCACCTGTATCCTCTGTTCCCATGCCCAATACTCACCCCTTGCTCATCGAGTCAGTCAGTCACTGGAAAATTACAGTCATGCATGAGCAGATCGACCCGTTCTCACCTCATCGCTCTAATCGAAGCTCATCTGGCTCTCTGTACCACTATACCATCTAATTACTGTACTGCGACGACTGGGAAACTTGTAATGCCAACATCATGATATCAAATACACAGACACCACTGCCTACAGCGCAGATCGCGGTGTTGATGATCACTCGTCTGGCGGAACCCAGTAAGCTGAACCCAGGACAACGCGATGACAGCTGACGGTCCAGTCTCATATACAGGCATGCGCTTCCGATTGGACTTGTCGCCAGACTAATGCGTAGTGATATTCCCGTTCATAAATCAGATGGTAGAGGAATTGGGCGTGACGGATAATCCAGATCGAGTTGGCTTCTACTCAGGACTGATAGTAGGTCATGAGCTAAATCGCTGAGTCTATGTTGACTCTCGCAGGAAGCCGTGTTCTCGTTCGTCCAATTCTTCACGGTGTACCATTGGGCGAAGCTCTCGGAGTGAGTGAGAACGTCCAAATCACCGGAGTTTAGCTAAACATGTTAGCAAGATTGGGCGGAAGCCTGTCATCTTCATTGGACTCACCGGAGTCGCTATATCAGGGTCGCTCTTGTCAGTCCTCACTCGCACTCATATGCATGACTGGCTAACGACCTGCAGTGGCCTTTCCAAAACGTTCTGGTTCATGATAGTGGTCCGGTGTCTGAGCGGAGCTCTCAACGGCAACGTCGCGGTAATCAAGGCTGCCATTGGCGATATCACGGACGAGACCAACTCGACCGATGCTTTCGCCCTATATGGGCTGACTTGGACGGTCGGAGCTATTGTAGGGTATGTGAGAAATTCCAACAAGTCAGCTGCTGATTTCAGCAATGCCATGGGCGGGTACCTTTCACATCCCTATGAACAGCTTCCATCTCTGTTTGGCAGTGTCGAACTGTTCAAGACATATCCCTACCTCCTGCCCTGTCTAGTCGCCGCGGGAATGACGCTTTTGGGCATTGTCTTTTGCCATATATACTATACCGAATCCTTACCTACACCGTCGAGCTACAGACGAACCTCCAAATCCCTATCTCTTCGAGACATTAGACATCGCCGGTCCTCCTCGGTGATATCCGATGCTGATACTCTGGTGGACCAATCGACCGAGAGCTTACTGGCGAAGTCGCCAAATAGCCCCGACACCTTGATAATGCCTGGTGAAAGCGAGGAGTGGGGCTTTTGGGATCTCATGGCATACAAACCGGTGCAGATTCTGTCCACGACCATGTTCATGAATTCGTAAGTCAGTCACATACGAAGAGCCAAGCAGGACTGATGGCAGGTTCGTTGGCGGAGCATGGGCGGCTGGCTCTTTGCTGTTCTTCTTCGACAAGCGCAACGGATTATCAATGTCACCGTCTGCTATCGGTACCGCTTCCGCGTTGAACGGTCTGTGGACAGTTGTGGCTCAATTGACGATGCTCAACCGTATACGTCGCTGGTTAGGGATATCGCGAGCGTACAAGACCCTCACTTTTGGCTGGATTATTGTTTGGCTCCTCCTTCCGAATTTGAGGACTCTAATGGAGATGACGGAAACGCCGTTACCACGAGATCACCCTCACGACCCTCTGCTCTATCCACCAGTCAGAGGCTGGATCACTTCTATTGGCGTCAATCTAATGCTCTCATTCGTCACCATTGTGGGCCTATCAAACAGTCTGTTGATGGTGCTCATCAACTTTTCCAGTCCCGACAAATCAGCACTGGGCGCAGTCAATGGGATATCGACCGCCGTAGGAGTAAGTGTAGACCGAGATAACGCTGATCGACAGTGTATGGCTAGAGTCTTGGGGCCTTCGAGCATAGGTGCCCTCTTCGCAATCTCGATGGACGGCAAGGTGCTGGACGGCAGATTGTGGTGGATATTCATGGTTGTCATGTCGACGGCGAATTTTGGGACTTGTCTGTTTGTCTCGCCTGATAGAGATCCACGAAGCTCGCCGGAAGACGACGCCGAGGAAGGTATGAGATAGGAAGATAGCAGTCCGTTGCATACGTCGTTCATGATACAAACTCAACTGTTCTGCCCCTGCCTCGGGTCGTAGAATCTGCGGAGCCTCTGGTCATCAATGGCCTTGTTCGTCTGCCGGGTGTTGTTGTTCTCCGCGACGTGCCGCTTTTAGTGGAACCGCGGGTTGGGGACCCTCCGGCCAGGAAAGACCCTAATCTCGCGACTATCGTCAGCCTCCTATCAACCTCTGGAAGCGTACAGCTGCTTTTAAAACCAGAGCCCCTGGTAGGTGGACTCGAGGGTAAATCTGACACGGATCAGCGATTATTGGAGGGCAAAAGACTCACTTGGCTGCTCGCCAAACACACCTGAAGTAGATGAATCCGACTCAGAGCTCCTTGAGGAGTCCGACCGAGAGGGCTCTGAGCTTGACGTCGCCTCTGCTCAGTCAGTTAATGTCGTGCGAGGTACGCGGTCTGGACACTCACCCGCTCCATGCTGCCAGGGTAGGTTTTCGAGAGTGCTGTATAGACTAGTGCCAAGATATTTTGTCGTCCCTTCTTTGTCCCAAGTATTCACGGTTTTTCTCAGTTTCCGCGCAATTGTCTTATTCACCTCGATTTGATGTCCCGTGCTTTGCGCCAAATCGGTGAGAATCTCTACGATGCGTGATACCTTCGCATGGGTTCGGTGAGCCTCATTCAGAGCCGTTCCAGCCTTGACCAGTACACGGACATATTCGTTGTCGCTCTCAAAGCCATGTTCCATCACTGTTCTCTGTCAGCAACGCGACAATACGCGACACTTGACTGCGCTCACTCGGAGGGAATGCCTCCAAAGAGGCTGCTATCCAATTTCCAGTGTACCTATTCTGTGTGTCACCGTCGGTCTCATTGAACTGGTTCAGATATTGCTGGTACTCTGACTCAGGGAGGCTGACTCGAGGATTGACCGAGTCTGTTATCAGCTTATGCTCAGGGCTCAGGATGGCGACATACCATCCCGCTGCTGATCGTCCCCCAGAGAATGAACGTTCGATCTCATCGGGTAGAAGTCCCTCTTGCAAGCTTCTGGATCATGGACGGGAAGTCCTATACTTTGAAGAGCCTCGTCCGCGAACGTCATCTGATCCTCTACGCTCACGTTCGCGGCTTCCTTCAAGGCGAGCCCATGCGCGGTGTATCTCACGACGTTCCTCCAGTCCTTAGTGATGTTGGACTCTGGCGTAGTGATTTTGCTTTTACAATCCTTGACTACGGCCATCAGAATCATTCACCGAAGTTTAGACTCACCATATTCTTTGAGGTTTGTCCTCCACTTATCACCAGCCTCGCACTCTGACTGAGTATCGGTTTGCCTGAATGATTCAAATCGATCTTTGCCATAACTTGCCGCGTGTTTCCGATTGAAAGCGAACCCGCCGTACGGCACATACGATGGACGCCGATCAGACTGGTTCGATCCTCGACCTGTGCCATTCCCACGGCTTTCGCAAAGTCCATTATGGTCATTCTGATGATCAGTAATTGCCGATTGTCCATGGGAAACGGGTGGAAAAGATCGACGCTTCGCCCAGCAGCGAAACACCACTTACTGCGGGAGGTTGCGACGGGTATTGCGACGGAGAGCAGGTGATATTGGCCCCAAACACATCACCTGATGTCTGATCGTTGATGTTGACTGATGTGCTATCTGGTGTCAGATGGAATGCTCAAGGTGAGACTTACTCGAACCCTTCTTCGATGTCCACCATTGGATGTGAGAACCCGCGTTGACCACATGTCCCACCTCCGTCTGTCCGGTTCCGGGAACGATACATGTAATGCCATTTGCCAGAACTAAGGCGCCTCCAGTCTTTGAAACAGCATCGGCCCACGTAGAGAGATCAAAATTCCCAGTGGCTGCCGCCGAAGTAGCAAGGGATTCACCGAATTTCATCTGAAGCCTCGTCTCTGGATTGGGATGATGTAGTGGTGCGGGATTGGTGAGCGTTGCGAGAAACACCAATTGACTACCAATCAGGGGCTTGAGCGTGTCTGGGACTGGCAATGATGGTTCTCACAACCTGCGGGAATGTCGGCTTGTCTTGATGGCAGAACCCTAGGGGATGAGTAGCAGTGAATGGTAGTGATGTGGTGATAAGCGATTGTGGTAGGGACCGATGCCGGAGTGGGAAATGTCAGAGATAGTGAGGGGGGTGACGAACGGGAGTACTGTAGTTATCGGGAAGCAAGCGTGTACTGGAGATATGTTGAGCGGATGTGATGACACGAAGTGAGCTGAAGTGAGGATTTGTCAGTGTTGTGAAAATAGGGTAAAGTGAAGGTGATGGTTGTCCGCAATATCCTTATATACGGCACACCAGACGATCAAAGGAGGACATAGGGGATATCAGAACAGCGTACGATCCCTGCAGGAGACATCCCCTCCATTCACTTCCTTTCAGCCCTGAGACACGGAGCACAGTATCTGTCAACGCTGATACATGTAAGACAAGACTATGATTGGATGGAAAGGAGATGATGTGAGGAAGGCGAAGTAGGCTTCTAGTCTTGCGTGAGTTTCAGCTCCTTTATAGCCTGCTCCAGAGAAGGAGGCTCGTGATGAATGGAACGCTTGGGAGCACCTCCATGGCCCGTTTCAGCGGCTTTGGCCTCTCGGGCTTCTCGCTCTGCTCGACGCTTTTTGATGTCGGAGAACTGCGGAGGCGGAACACCGAAGAACACCCATGGCTGAGAGTTAGCGCAGTCTCACCGCCGAAGGTTCGGGCTTACTGGTGTACAGGCGGCGACGGCTCGACGGGCCTTGACGGACAAAGCCTGGATACCGATTTGGAAGGCAGCTGTAAATTTAGTATATGAGGTCGTCATGCAACGTACCATTGGTCCAGCCGAAACCTTCCTTGGGTACATATCGGAAGTCGGTTCCTTGATTTCCGCTGACATCAGCATGAGCCGCTGGCTATTGACTCACTATTCCGCATCTACCAAATGGCTGAGCTCGACAGCATCAAATTTCTCGGGAACGATACCGTTGAAGTCGACAAAGGACAGGATCATCATATAGACCCATCGATAGGCCAATCGTGCAGAGTCTTCGTGATACAGATATCGGTCCAGCCCAATCCAAGCGAGGATTTGGTGAGGTGGCCATGCTGTATGTAAGCTACAGAGTACACAGCAAGAAAGGTACACTCACCGAAAGGGTAATCCCATTGTCGATTAGGGCGATCGAGCGAGATGATACCTCGAGACTCCTCAGTACCTGAAACAAGTCCACCTGCCACTTCGAACTTGGGCAAAGCTTTATTGACCAGGATCCTGGCCTGGTTCTCGGACGCCAAGCCAGCCCACAATGGCCAAAGGGTTGTGACGGATTCGTATCGAGCCTGTTTCTCGGCCTTTGTATCGTAGTCAAAGTACATTCCGACACCCTCGTTCCAACATAGCTCATCGACGGTAGCCTTTCGCTTGGCAGCACGCTCTCGCCACTCGGCAACAGTCTGCTTGCGGGACGTCGAAAGCTCTCGGGGACCATCGAATGCTTCCTGGGTGATGGGCCAAGGTGATAGAGGGAACTCGTCGTCCATCTCGAGGTCTTCTCCTCCAAACGTTGTTTCGATTGCAGACATGATGTCGATCTCGTATTTGTAGAGAAGGGAATTGAGATCGATGGTGGCGAGATCGGCACACTTCTTTTCCAGTCGGTACGAGGTGTCGTGACCAGACTCTCGGACTCCTCTGTCGTGTAGGAAGTACTCATCGAGTTCTGGCTCCGGAATGGACCCATCGTTGTAACCGTCAATGTAATCGATGACGGATATTCCCAATTTGTCCGCATAAGGCTGAAGCATGTGAGTGAAATGACTGGCTTCGGTCTCCGGTGGGATACCTCGACCAGCAGGACGGTATCGGGAAAGCCCAGTCTTGATGTCCAAAGCGGGCGAGACCATCCAGTACATGTGGTATTCCTTGATCGCCGCTCGGATAACGTCTTTTAGCCATCCTTTATGCTCCTCTTGCTGCTTAGGTCCAAGCTGGTTGAAGTACTGGAGAGCCAGATCAGTCAAGAAAGGTGGCTGAGAACGAGCGAGGTACTAGAGAGGTAAGCCCGATGCGATCATATGCTGTGGTTTACTCACGTATGATCGATTACCGTTGAGAACCTTGTTGTAATGTTTGATCTCGAACATGCAATGAGCCACAATGCTCTTGACCATGTCCATCTTGCCGTCAATCAAGAGACCGAGTGCCATAAAGTACTTTTTATTAGCATCTAGCACATATGAGGAGACGAAAGTGACTAGACTTACACTATCCCATCCATATTTCTCGTTGAAACGAGCTCCAGGAACGATGAAGGGCAAAGCTTCAAGTTTGCCGTCCTTCTCCTCCATTGCAAGAGCAAGAATTCCGGGTTTATCGTTCAGACTCATGACAAAGGCCGGATCGTCACAGTTAGGTGGGAGGACCTGTACGTCGAGCTTGAGGTCAGGCTTGGCCCTTCCACTGATTGTCAGCTGGTATTCCAGTCCCAGGACTCACATCTCGCGGTAGTGTTCAGCCATGGCGTCAAGACCGTGAGGAATGTAGATGATGGCGCCTTTGCTTCGACTTCGATTCTTGGGGTCTGCACAGATGACTTCTAGACCTTCGGGGTCGATTCGCCTGGTCAAGTGATTCCAAAATGAGTTCTTGATCATACGGGATAATCGATCCACCGGGTTCTCGGCCAGCCTAGCCTCATCGAGAATGATTTTCTTCCTTCCATAATCGCGGGCGAGGGCAAGCTCCTGTAAAAGATTCGACATCATGTAGTTTCCCTATTCAGTCAGGACGTACTACGAGCGTGATCTGATACAAGAGGCTGAGAACTCACCCTGATATCAAATGTCTTGTGCGCGTTGGAACTGGCCGTGCCCAAGGCCATGAGCTTTGGGCCAGAGTCGTAAATGGATATCTGAAAGCTGATATCAGCTCTACTCATGCTCCGGGCTCACTTGTCATCGGTATCCTCCTGCAGCAATACCAGTCGCAAGGTATCTTCGACATCGATCAGGAATCGTCGTGGAGCAGATGGGGTGACCTCGTCTATTGTCAACTCAATGCACTCCCTCATGACTCACCATGTGATAGTCGCCTGTTTCTAGAGACCTGTTCACCGTTCATCTCGAGCGGTCGACGAGTATGATGCCCCATGACACCATTCTATCATCAGCTAACGTCACTTCAGGCGACTTACAGCACTATAGGTCCTAGCGCGCGTGTGAACATGACTTCCTCCGTAGTAATCCTCTGCATCGGCGTGGACGGAAGGTAAAGGAGTCTTCGCGCCACCTTGGGTACCAGATGGTACGGATGGCGCAGGTGGCGAGATGACTGCGCTATCTTCGGCTGGGGGAGTGGTAGCGGGAGAGGTGGGAAGAGAGGGGGCTACCTCATGGTCGAGATAGAGCAAGTTGTTGGGAAGGTTGATCTGATTATCAGAGGAGACAACGACAATGTGGAAGGATCACATACTTTGGGCTTATTCGTGCGCGACATGCTGAGCTCGGGGAACAAGCTGCTTGAGCTTGACTGTAAAAGTAGAGCGAGAGGACGCTAATTGAAAGGCAGGACTAGACGATAAGTGCGTTGTTTGAGCGTTGTATGCAGTATGCGATAGAGTATTATGATGCAGCGAACGGATCGAAGTACAATGGAGAGAGTGTGATGTATAGTGATGGGCAGATACAGAGAAGAGATAGAAGAAAAGGTGTCGGATGGATCAGGGTGTGGGGGCTTAAATACTTACGCGGGTGGAATTTGTTTGGCGTTGTATATGTTTGCTTGGTATCGAAATATCAATTAACGAGTTTCATGTAGATATATGTATGGGACAACGAACGAAAGAATGGGGATGGTGCGATCGCCAATACTCGATCACTATTTGAGAGCGGATGATAGTTGTTGACTGACAGATGTGAACCGAGTATAATCCTGACAATAAGTTTGGCTGGGCGGTCAACCCAAAACATGCTTTGTCCTCTCTTATCACCCCCTATGCTTCCTTCCATTCATCGCAAAAACATCCGTTGTCCTCCACTCCTAAAGCCACAGCGTCGATACCGTAGCAATGCACAACATGCCTACTTCGCACCATGGTGCCGGCCCCCTGCACCCTTGCTCCCGCTCATCACCGCCCATGGCAGCCGTGCTGGCCGGGTCGCAGGTGGTCCTTTGTCTCTGATCGAGACATACACCACATACGCCGTGTACTTTTTGTCTCGAAGGACATGCATGTTGTTTGCTGCTCATCGTCCACTCCATTACTGCAGTCTTACTAGCAAGGCGTGTTTGATCACTGGATGCGACGCGTGAGGGTGATGTACGTCATGGACCGCACACTTGACTTCTATCTCCTCTGAATTTCAACACATGCAACATGCCGCTGGCGAATCCATATTGGTAAGTGGAGCTATCCTCCAAAGGCTCCAGCGTTGTTGGGACCCAAGGGCTCATGACAAGGGAGATCATTGAACCATATCTCGTTCATCTCGGCCTATACACTGTTCCAGATCCGAGTACGTCAAGCTTGTCGCTCTCTCTATGCTCATGACCAGCTTATGGGAGATGGGCCCTGCCATCACACCCGCCTCATAGAGGCCTGCTGGAGGATCCAAGCATCAAGCACCGCTACCGTCGAGTCTTTCTCAGACCGCAGAGCTCTTTCGCAACTTTGCAGGAATACTATGATTCAACTGAAATCACACACGCTGAAGACGTCGACCTGACGGCTGAGGAGCTGGACGTAGGTGTCAAGCAGGGAGGAAGATGGGTCTTCTATATTGTGTTTGAGATGCAGGATGCGCCATCGGAGGGCTGGGCTGAGGACGGAAGAGGTCGAGGGCGCGACCTGATGATGGTTCATGGTAAGTCCCGACTCTCAGCATTGATTGATGTAAGGTCTCAGCGACTATGGACTCCGGTATGCTCCTCATATCACTCACTTTCTCAAAGCTGGCTTTCGTGTCATTGTTCCCGACCTTCCCTCGGTGAGTGGGTCCAAGCATCCCGAACTGACGATAGTACGGCCGCTCCACAGGGTAAGCCTCAGCTTGCGGAATATTCTGACTATAGCATAAACTCCTACCTTCCATCGCTACTTTTGCTGCCCGCAGCGATCCATGCGGTGCTCACCGACGTAGTTCAAGTGGACCTCGTCAACGGACGAGACCAGCGAAGGGTCTTCTTAAGTGGAGCGTGAGTCACCATACCTGTAACCCCACTGACATCAGCTCCATGGGCGGGTGGACTGTACTTTACTACATCCTCAAATACCCTCCCACGGCGTCGACTATCAAGATAGCTGCAGAGGGAAAAGAGACGGACGCCAAACCTCCTAAGCACGGCCAAGGTTATCTATCGAGGGAAAGATCACGCGAGGATGAAAAGGACAGGGTCCAAGTTGCTGGGGCGTTCGTGATGTGTCCTATGGTTGAAGGTATGCACTTGCACAACGTATCGCGCTAATGGTAGCCTCCAAGCAGTCACGCCCGTCTGTCGTGACTGAGTATATTGGCCGTGGAATCAAGTTCTTTGCTGGCAGCCTTCCCTTTGCCAAGGCTGTCCGAGGCAACGTATCTGATGATCCACGAGTAGAAGAAGACTTTTACGCCGATCGTGAGTCGTACTTAGGCACTGTAGCTGATCGCAGCGCTCTGCTACCATGGCCTGTTGCGAATCAGTACCGGATTGTCACTGCTCGAAGGCATGATCGAGTTGCAGAAGAGAGCCGAAGAGATCAATATACGTACGCCCGCTCAAGAAGCCCGCTAATGATAGCCATTCGACTGATTCATGGTACCTCTGATCGTGCTACATCACCTCATGCTACCTTGAAGCTGTACGAGAGGTTACCCAACGAGGACAAGGAGATTGAGCTGTATGAGGGGTATGAGCATGGTGAGTGATTGACGATTGTCATATGATATCAGCTGATGCCAGTCATGATGAAGGTTGGGATTGATGCAGCTGATGATGAGAAACGACAAAGAGTGTTGGCTGATTTCCGAGGATGGTTGATACAGCGATGTTGATATAGAGTAAGAGTAGTAGAGTAGAGTAATGCAAGACGCCACAATGCGGAAATACAAGATAATGCCGTACTACACGCGCTCGGACGCGTCCCATTTGAGTGGTGGAATAGTCAACACCTTCAATAGATAATCCAATCCATACTAAACCCTACACTACATACACCCAACCATCTACCTCACCGATCAAATCACACAAGGTCAGTACATATGACAGACTGCCATACACGCATTTTCACTGGTCGCGCAACCCAAGAATACATAAGCTGATCTAGTGCCCCCCACCTTCGCTTCTCAATCAACCTATACCACGACTTTACACGACCAACCCTTTTCATCAACAGTCTTCACACTCTTTCATCGTATATCACTACAAAAATGAGAGAGGTCATCTCTGTGAGTCGCTTCATGCACGCATTGCACGACCGCTAATGTCAGGTTCACGTTGGACAAGCTGGTGCGTAATTGTTGGAAATATCGGAATTGACGTCAGGTGTCCAAATCGGTAATGCTTGTTGGGAGCTTTACACCATTGAGCACGGTCTTAGCGTATGTCCACGGAAATTCACAACGCTGATGGGCAGCCCGATGGTCGATTGATGGATGGATCACCTGGAACAGAGGACGATGGATTCTCAACTTTCTTCTCCGAGACTGGTACCGGCAAGCACGTTCCTCGATCGCTCTACGTGAGTCCTTATAGACCTTTGTGAGGTCATCTCTGATCCCAGGTCGATCTTGAGCCCAATGTCATTGACGAGGTCCGAACCGGTACCTACCGAAGTCTCTTCCACCCCGAGACTATGATTACCGGAAAGGAAGATGCCGCCAACAACTGTGAGTAATCTTCGGACACACGTCGCTGACAGCAGACGCTCGAGGTCACTACACCATTGGTAAGGAACTGGTCGACTCTGTTCTCGAGCAGGTCCGTCGTCTCGCAGACAACTGTTCTGGTCTACAAGGATTCTTTGTTTTCCACTCATTCGGTGGAGGAACCGGTTCCGGTTTCGGTGCTCTCCTAATGGAGCGACTCTCAGCCGACTACGGCAAGAAGTCCAAGCTCGAATTCTCGGTCTACCCTGCCCCCAAAATGTCGACATCCGTTGTCGAGCCATACAACTCGGTCTTGACCACCCACACCACCCTCGAGCACTCGGACTGCTCGTTCATGGTCGACAACGAAGCGTGAGTTTCTGCTCTCAGGACGTCACTGACAACAGTATCTACGACATCTGCCGACGAAACCTTGGCATCACTTCTCCTTCCTTCACCAACCTCAACCGACTCATTGCTCAGGTCGTTTCTTCCATCACTGCCTCTCTGCGATTCGACGGGTCTTTGAACGTCGACTTGAACGAGTTCCAGACCAATTTGGTACCTTTCCCTCGAATCCATTTCCCTCTTGCTACCTACGCACCCGTCATCTCCGCCGACAAGGGTAAGATATATTCATATAATCCTGATTATCGAGGTCAGAGCTGATGATAGCCTTCCACGAGTCTAACTCTGTCTCCGAAATGACTATCGCTTGTTTCGAGAGCAACAACCAAATGGTCAAGTGCGACCCCAGACAAGGGAAATACATGGCTTGTTGTCTATTGTACCGAGGAGATGTCGTGCCCAAGGATGTCAACGCTGCTGTCAGCAACATCAAGACGAAGAGGACCATTCAATTTGTCGATTGGTGTCCTACTGGTTTCAAGGTGAGCTCGGTCACCAAACTGTCGCTAAATGTAGCTCGGTATCTGCAACGAGCCCCCCGCACTCGTCCCCGGAGGTGATCTCGCAAAGGTCTCGCGATCCCTGTGTATGCTGTCCAACACTACCTCGTAAGTCTAGCAGCATGTTCATGGTCTGATATCAGCATCGCTACCGCTTGGGCCCGTCTCGACAACAAGTTCGACTTGCTCTACTCCAAGCGAGCCTTCGTTCACTGGGTAAGTTCACGTCATCGGAGCATACAGAGTGTAGCTGATCGCATAGTACGTTGGAGAGGGTATGGAGGAGGGAGAATTCTCCGAGGCCCGAGAGGACTTGGCTGCTCTCGAGAAGGATTACGAGGAGGTCGGAATTGACTCTGTTGACGCCGAGGAGGAGGAGGGAGAGTTCTAGACGATTTCAACAGTGTTTCTTCTTTCCTCTTATCGATACGCCTTTCATGCACTTGTGAATACGATATAGCTATGTAGCAAATGTGCTATCCCTTCACTGTTCACTGGTGTGGGAATATGATAAGGCTATAGCCTAAGTTGTAGATGCGTGTTGTGTGCCACTCGACTGGTCGTCTGTGACCGACGGTTGAGTCTCTTGTCCATTCACATCGTACACTTTACTCTCTACTATATAACACCTCTTCCACGATCTGCTACTCTGCACTCCGATATCCACCTGCCTTGTAGCACAGCTCAAATTCGAGCGACAATACTCTGCATGACCTGAGCCTCGACCCATTACCATATCGACCCGATGTCGGAACGCGTTTCGTCACATGCTGACCACCTATCCCTTCCCCTCTCGCGTTCATCCTCCGCATTGCATCGCCAGGCGTCTGCATCCTCATCGCGCTCGGGATCAATCAACGGAAAGAAGAATGGGTCGACCATAGTCCCGACAACGACTACTTCATCGGGGTCCGGGTCCAAAGCTGGAAGCTTCATGTCTACCCCGCGATTGCTGTCGAGACGGAACTCGGCAAGAGAAGGCAGTCGTCCACCATCGTATCTCATCAGGAAACTGTCGGGAAAAGGCAAAGCCAAAGAGGTTGAGCCTCAGCCTGAGGAAACCCTGGGATCAGGTGCAGAGCCGGACGAGCCCATTGTGTGAGTTGTTTGGGGATGAGGTAGCTGATCCCAGTATTGAGACTCCTTCACTACATATAGATCGGGATCCAAGTACGGGCAGAAAGATGATCAATCAATATCTAGTATGTTGACGATCCCAATCGATGCTGATGATAGGTTCTGCAAGAGATAGGGTACGGGACTCATGGCCGCGTTAGGCTTGGACGCGACATGTCGTCAGAGCCGGTGGTCGAAGAAGGAGATGAAGAACTCATACCAGATACTGGCACCGGTGCATACTATGTGAGTTCATCTTGTTACTCTGGAACTGACGAAAGGCCATCAAAATTGTCGACCGCAACCCAAAACGCAAGCGGCTGGCTGGTTTTAACCGCAACAAAGGCAAGAATGATGGGGGCAAGCTTATCAACGAAGTCGAGTAAGCGATCCGCCATGATATACACTGAAAGTCTAGGATACGCAAAGAAATTGCGATCTTTAAGAAAGTCAACCATCCGAATGTGGTGAGAATGAAAGAAATCATCGACGATCCAGACTCGAGCAAGCTGTTCATGATTTTAGAGTACTGTGACGGAGGAGAGCTCAAATGGAAAGACCGGTCCGGCCATCCCTATCTCTCACTCGACGAGACTAGAAAGATATTTCGTGACACTCTGCTGGGTCTAGCATATTGTGAGCACCCGCGAATGCCGTTAAGCTGACTGTAGTACACCACCAAGGCATTATTCACCGCGACATCAAGCCTAGCAATCTCCTATTTTCTGGCAACGGAATTGTCAAGATCTCCGACTTTGGCTGCTCGCACTACTCGGAAGCGCTACGTACTGCTTCAGCACTCGTTGGCCCCGAGGGGGAAGAATATGTGGACGACATTGAATTGGCAAAGACCGCCGGCTCACCAGCTTTCTTTGCGCCCGAGATGTGCTACACTGGGTTTGAGACCGACCTATCGCCGCGAAGTTCCCGATCACCTCAGAACACACCTGGCCAGGAGCTGCCAGCTTTCACACTTCGTCCCCCATCCTTGATCAGCGAAGTAGGAGAAATGCGAGGTGGTCATTCGGATCCTGTAGGAACGTCACCAGGCGGTCGCACTTTCCCACTGGTACCGACTATAAGCAACGACTCCGGTCTATCTCGTCGTCCACAGAGTCAGCGAACGCGATCGTCCATGACGGTACAGCGACAACCCCGACACCCCATCACAAACGCTATTGATGTGTGGGCTTTGGGGGTCACTTTATACTGTTTACTGTTCGGTAAAACGCCCTTCGACGCGCCTAACGAATACCTCTTGATGCAAGTCATTCCTATCGCCAACTATGAGATCCCGCCCACGCTGGGGTCTGACAATCTGCCGACCACAAACGGCTCGCTTGCGGTACAGGACTGCCTCGATCTGCTGCGCCGGCTACTGGAGAAGGACCCTACGAGGCGGATTACCCTAGAGCAGGCCAAAGTAGGTCCACACACTCTCACGATCCGATCCATACTAATGTCAGAAACACCCGTTCACCCTAGAAGGCATTCAGGATCCTTCAGCGTGGCTCGCTAGTACCGATCCACACGCCCAAACATTTGTCACGGTCTCCAACGACGAGGTCGCTGCTGCGGTCACCAAGTCTACAAGCTTCCGAGACCGATTTCGTAAGGGCATCAAGAGCATCTCGCACAAGCTCCATATCTTCGGCGCGAGCCGAAACCGCAGTCGGAGTATCGGTGACCCCGATAGTGGCCACACGAGCGCAACTTCTGGAAAGTCATCCACCGCTACAAGTCAAACCAACTTGGCCGCCCAAAACAAGCGGGCAGGAAGTCGCGAAGTCTCTCCACTTACGAGCCCCGCCCTGGGCGGCAGCGCTCCACGTCGCTTCTCAGCCTTTGGCGCAAGACCCGAAATTCCTTCACCTCGTAGATCCAGTGTTCAACTCGCAGCGCTGCCCGCTCCAGAGATGACGTCGAGGTCAGTATCCAGTCAAAGCGCCCAGAACGGACTGCAGAAAGGCTTTGTCGTACACCGGCCTCAGACACACCTCCCCGCACCTACACTGGTGTCAGTCTCGGACTCGAGCATGAAACGTCCCGTTCCTCGCACAGCGGCTTCGACAGGTTCACTCGACCAATTACGGGCCGTCGAGACATCTCCCAAACGATCTTTACAAAGACGAGAGTCTGGCGATAGTAATGCCTCCAGCGGTCTCGGCCGCCACCTGAACAAGATTTTGTCGTTCAGTGGTCGTTCAAGATCCCGGACCCAAGTCACGTCAGACACGGATGAAACACCATACGGGGTTCGTCAACCTAGCTCGGTTGGAGCCACAAGCACAGCTGGGAGCGGCGGACGACCGAGCATCGATTCGGTTTCGACTGATCCGCATCCTAGCGTATGGTCGCACAAGATGGACGGTTATACACGTCGAGGATCGACATTGAGCGCGGACGTGTTCGAACCACCCGTCAGCGAGGAAGTCGTGGCCAATAGCAAAGAAGATGACGTCGATTGGGACGGCGAAATGTCGGATGGCGATGAGTACGCTGATCCTACCGGGGTGTCGGTTGCCCCCAACCTCGACCCGATCCCAGATATCTCGCCCATATTGATCGCCAGTCCACCTCGACACAGCTCGCCTAGAGGTCATGATCGACTGTCCCACTCAAACGCCAGTCCATCATCTTCTTGGCTGCATCGCGACCGGACTCGCAGTCCCCTCGGAGACCAGCGTCGGGGTCAGGTATCCGGCTTAGAGCACAGTGCCGATGGAGGGTTATCATACATCAGCAAACGGAGCAGGAAAGACTCGATTCTGAGTTCCACGTCGGAGACATTCATTAAGTAGCCCAGGACCGCAAGTATACCAATGCATGAGTTGTCGTCTGTTTCTTGCCGCGGCACTCATCAAGCACCATACTGGCGCATTCAGCCCGAGTTGCCTGTTCGCAACCTGACATACATAGTGAGGAGTCTATTTCTGCCCGAGGAACGAGGATATATGCATGGTAAATGAGTGTAGTCTAACGAAGTATATGAGCAGTGGATATTTACTGAACCTGGACTATTTACGCCTAGTCTCGAGCTATCGACCTACGAATACCTAGAGAAGCTACGAATCGCCTACGTACCATGTCTGGTGAATCCTACCTAAAGAACGTAACACTATTAAACCTACTAAAACACCTAATGGAAATATATATACAATGAACAATGATTGACGAGCAACTCTGTCTAGCCTAGCAGCTGCGGGATCAAGCTGCGGACGTCAGCAACGAGCTAAGCAGAGATGAAGGATCGACTTACGCGCCTAGACCTAGCCCGATGCCTAGAATGATACTACCGTACGCCACAGTCTTAATACCTCCCACGACCGCTCCGCCCCCTCGAACTCGCTGATTCGTCTTGATTACCCTACCTTTGCCCGACGATGAGCCAGAGATAGTCACACTGTCGGAGCTTTGACCTCGCTTGAGTCCACGCTGACTATCGCTGAGATCAGCGCCTCGTTCTTCTTGCGCTTCCCTAGTTTCAATAGCTCGCTTGAGCTCTTTGACGAGTTGCTTGGCTTGAGCGATCTCGGCATTTATCGTGTCTTCACTTGCTGTAGGAGCAGTCTCAGGGATCATGGCTTGATCAGTCCCAGCGGAAGCAGGCTCATCGGAATCTTGTCGTCGCACACGTTTGGGTGCAGGGACATTGGCATCAGCAACGACCGAAGGGACTGGTCGTGCTTCCCCGTCACCGGCCGCAGCCTGTGAACGTTGCGATTTTCGATATTGGACGTTGGGATCGGGGACCGAGCTGGACAAAGCCTGATGTCAGGTACGCATACAACATATGAAACCTACTTCAATCAAAGCGCCCATGCGGTACGCAGGTGCCAGGTGGGTGGCGAGATGTCGACTGACCCTGTTTCATTAGTGACGATATGGGTTGATACTCACCATTGACCAGCTAGTCGGACTGCATCGAAGTTTCGGCCCCCATTTGTCCTGGTGGTGTCGAAAGACCTCTTGACCTGCTGATGAGTTTTCAGGTCGACTGTGTGTCTTACCCATTCCATCTCTCGTGCTTCCTCCTCTTCATCCGCGCCAGGGAATGCGACTTTGAACATGGTGGTGAGAGAGATGGCGTCCGTGTCGTATCGACGCAGGATGAATGCATGGGTATGCGTGCCGGGCTGTTGTCTCAGTAAACACCTTGCGATCAGCTTCGATGACTTACGGTAGGCACCTTGACTCTGCCTACTACGATCTCCTTGCCATCGCGAACTATGGTTTGGAATTTGACATGGTGCGCATCCACAGGTACTGGTATGAGCCGATGTCAACAGAACAAAATAGGTACTTACGAGTAGCAAGGTGGATGTTGCGTTTCTCTTCTGGCAATCGAGGTCGAGCTTCGCCTGTAACACCTGTGATCGAGTACGGAGGGGGAGGAACAGTATTAGCGAACGCTGTGATGTCCTCGTCGACGGTGTTTGTATGAGCGTGAGGCATGATGTAGTTGATGTATGGGGTGTGAGTAGTATATGAAGGTGATGAAGGTGATGACCATAGACCAGAGACGCGTCTGATCAAGGCACTACAGTCTATAACGCCGAACTGTACCAAAACCCCCTTGTTAATCGTAATCCCGTCAGTGTGGCGTTCCTGTGTCTTGTTTGAACCTCCACTCTGCAAAAGATTTCAGTGCACCCTACACCGTACAACACAAAGTCATAACTATAGTATACAAATACATCACTCAATATGCCAAAGAGCAAGAGATCAAAAGTCACGACTCTATCAAAGACGCCATTGCGATCCACGAAAGCTTCCAAGTCCGCACTCGTCACAGACTTGCAGAACGAGATTGACAAGTACGACTATGTTTGGCTGTTCAGCGTTGGTGATATGAGGAATGAGGGGCTCAAGGAGGTCAGGGGACAATGGCGAGGAACAGGGCGATTTTACTTCGGAAAGGGAAAGGTCATGGCTAGAGCTCTTGGTCTAACGCCGGAGACCGAACACGCAGATCAGCTGTCCGAGCTCGCAAAGGTACTACTGTCTCTCCTGTTGAGAATCTGAATGAGACTGACAGATAGCGACTGAAAGGTCCCGTTGGTCTATTCTTGACCTCTCACCCGGTCGACGAGACTCTTGAATGGTTCCAAACTTGGTCCAAGAAGGAGTACTCCAGAATGGGCGCTAAGGCTACCAAGGATATTGTGCTAGCTGAAGGTCCGTTTCACGCCCGAAATGCACTAGTCAGACTGACATCATAGGTCCACTCTTGACACCATACGGAGATGAGGCTGGAGATCCTTTCCCCCATTCGATGGAGCCACAACTCCGCGCTCTTGGTCTACACACGACCCTCGTGAAGGGTGTCCCTTCTCTCAACACCTCACATCAGCTTTGCAAAACCGGCGAGACCCTCACCAGCGAGCAGTGTCGAATACTGAAGCTGCTGGGCGTTCAGATGGCCGTGAGTCTAAAGCGCCTTAACACATACGTGTGCTGATTCCGCAGGAGTTCCGTATAAATCTTGGTTCAAGATGGTCTAAGAAGGATGGCTTTGTGGCAGGCGACGAGATGACCAGTGACGAGGTGATGGACGAGGACTGAGTGCATATTTGTATTGTATCCCGCATGTTTGCGTACGACTATACCCGTACAATGATACTTTTGCTACAACAACATTTCGATGACTAATGACTTGTGTGTACAAACGAATCCTATTCGATCATCCTTTCTCCACCTCCACCTGCTGCCTGACCAAGATTGCCGTGACCCGAGTTGATTGACCGCGTGAGGTGATATTTCAAACCATTCGCCTGCTTGTAGACTTTTCCACAACCATCGATGGGACAAGGAAACCGTTTATCGCCTTCGGCGTCACTACCCGTGGCTTCTTCCCGCGCTGCAGCCTTCTCTGCCTTTCTTTGAGCCTTGCGCATAGCCTTTGCAGCCTGCTGCTCCGCAGTGAGGATAGCGCCGGCACGGGAAGTCTCTTGCGGGGCCATCGGTTGGAATGAGAGCAGACTCGGTGGTACACCCTGCGGCGGTGCGCTCGTGTTTTGGGAGCGAAAGGCGCCCACCCAGGGATTAGCCATGGCGCTGCCGGCGGATCCGATGGGCAAGCGAGTACTGAACTGTGGTTGCACGCCCAGCAGTGATGCGGGTGTGGGAGTAGGAGCGGGATCGTCCATTTCGATGTCCATCATTCCGGGCGGCGTTGGGACATCGCTCGGATTCGCCGCGCCCATGTGGCCCATTGACGAGCTGGAATGGTTTGGAGGCGTGGGACGGCCGACAGCCGTGTGAGCAGCGCTGATTGCTGCTTTCTTAACTTCTGGAGCCAGATTGGCGTGGTCCTCTTCATAGCTGGATGGTCAGATCCAGTCCCTCGTGTCAAGCTTGCTGCTCACTGTTCCAACAATTCATGCAGACCTCCAAGCTGCTTCCCACAGCAGCTGAAATCCCTGACGTAACGAGCTTCCATCTCGCGGTCACGATCCCTACCAAAGCTTGAACCCATTGCCCCGAGACTGCCAACGAAACTTCCGGGACCACCCCAGCCTTGTCCTTGGTTGTTCCAACGAGGTGGCGACATACTCATGCCTAGAGATGAGGACCCGATCGAAGATGATCCCAGTGCTGCCGCCGAGAAGTGGAAGTTCGGTCCAAATGAAGCTGGATGCACTCCAGAATGTGGGTTCGATGCCACCGAATTGTGATTTGGGATGTTGGTACTGGACATCAGTCAAGTCGAGCAGGTATCGACCTACGCTTGTCCCAATGAATAGTCAGCCACCTGCATGGGCTCGGTGAACGCTGTACTGGATCCGTAGCCCCCTCCGGTCGCTGGCGTACCACTTGCCCAGCGACCCGACTGAAAGCTGCTCTGTCTTGGAAAGCTGCGACCAGTAGCCTCACCCGGCATCTGATTCATTCCTGCCCAATGACCAGATCCAGGTATAGGTTGCGATTGTCTTGGTGGGCCGTTGTTCGATGAAGGATAGGCCATGATGAGTATGTAGTAGAGATGCTTACCCGATCCGAGTAATAGGAGATGCGAGAGACCGGCAGTCGCCGGGCGCCTAACGGCAACAGGCCGGGGCACTTCACAATTCCCGCTTCTAGCAGTTCCTGAATCACATGCCTACATTTCATGAGTCATCTGCATTACCCAGGGAGTCCAACAAAGAACCCAACAGGGGGGTTTCAGGAACCCTAAGCCTGTCTTAAACTGTGAGGTCTGCAACATCCGGCTATGCAGACCATGCAATGATATGTAGCAGGTGTGCCACAAACTGTTGATGGAGAGGGCTTATGATTTGCGTGACCGGGAAACAATTCCTTGTGATGACAGGAGGATACAAGCAGACAGTGATAAGTGATGGACATACAGCTAAGGGAAGGAGTAATGCTAGTGAGGAGTGAGGAGTAGAGGGTGAGAGAGTAGGTGAGTGGTATGTCCCTATACCAACCCTGGTACATAAACACCAACTACCGCGCTCCATACCAACTACCACACTCTGTATGTCACAGTGCTCTGACCGTCTACGGTATCGGATCCTTATAACCTTGAGATTACTTCGAGTCGAGTTCTCGAAGTTGGACTTGGATTAGAGTAGTTCGAATTCGAGTTCGAATTCGAATTCGAATTCGAAGAGAGAGAGAGAGTTTGAAGAGAGACTTCGAATTGGTAGATAGGTAGAAGTAGATTAGATTCTAATAGGTATCGAAGTGATAGCTAAGAGAGTACCGTAGAAGGAATAGATGCAAGTTTAGATTTAGATTACGATGGTT
>Ga0265780_10002746_pt1 | contig 23639 bp, 16 predicted proteins | sample P1T30metagenome_FD_192432 | JGI IMG/M metagenome (GOLD analysis project Ga0265780, IMG submission 192432) | Plant litter microbial communities from East Loma Ridge, Irvine, California - P1 T30 | ecosystem: Environmental > Terrestrial > Plant litter > Unclassified | place: USA: California... | reverse complement strand
CAATTGCTGTACATTATCTTTGCTTCAATCTGCTAGGAATCAAGGGAGTGCAGGTGTTTGGAGCGTAGTAAGATTCAATCTCTATTGTCTCTCTTACCTTGGCGTTTCTCTCACCTCTCTCGATGAGGTACACACCACACTCTCTTCACCAAAAGCTTGAACGACCCTCGACTTCCAATCTTTGCCATGCTACAAAGTTCGACCACCAACATGCAATTCGAACCAGAGGATTTCGATGAGCCAGCTTCTCTACAGTCGATGTTGGCGCTACAGAATTCGAGCGGTCATATTCTTCGGAGAAGGTCAGGAAGGTCAAGATCGAGATTGTTCATTTGGATTGTGCTGCAGTGTGAACCGTGAAGAGATTAGGTTCTCCAAAATGTGATGAACTCCAAGTAGATGAGCCTTCCACAGATAGGATGAGCTCCGAGTAGCAAGGCCGTCACTGAAAGCCAGACAGCCCAACACAGACTCTTCTGACGAGTATCAGTGAGCGCCTTTGTCTCAGCTTGTGATATCACTCACACACCCAAGATGAGTTGGCAAGCAGTGTAAAATGCATATGCTCAATAGAAGGGTATTGGAATTTATAGAAAAGCACCAAAGGGGTAATCTAGCTAGCCTCAAACGAGAACAGCACACACACACACACAGACAGCAACACCGTCCTCCATCGCTCATGCCTCCAGCCCCTCGCACCCCGTGGTATCACAATACATCACATGCCTAACAGCATATCGTCCAACGAGTCCTCATAGCACATATCCAGCGTCTCTTGATCCCCCACGTCCAGCCCATCTAATTATCATCCTCATCCGAGAAGAAGTTTAAAATCGCCTTGACCGCCAACGGACCCAGCCCATGCGGCGGATAGCAAATATAACTCGGATCATCAATCGCGCCCAGCTTCTCCCTGAACTCCGTCTTGTTCGTAAGCTTGAGCTCGGTCGCGATAGCATGGTACGCGCGACTCAGCACCTTGACGCGCGTGCCCTTGACGTTGTGACCAGGCGTGAACTTGGAGCTCGCGCCGCCGCCAAACGTCACGGTCGTGGCACCGGATGCGCCCACCATTTTGAGTGCGTGGGTGACGATGTACTCGATGGAGCCGGACGGCGCGCTAGGGAAGTCGAGCGAGTACTTGACTTGCCAGCCGTGGTCGGGCGAGAGCTGCGCCATGGCGACGAAGGCGGCGATGACGCCGTCTGGGGTGTACGCGATGTGGTATTGGCGGTGCTCCTCGTCTTGCCAGGGGTGGATGTTTGTCAAGTGAACTTGCTTGCCCTTGCGGTTCTTGAGCCAGTCCTCGACGCGGGCGTCGACCTTCTGCTTGATGTCCGCGGGTGGCGGTGAGCCGAGTGCATAGTCGGTGATCTTGACTCCTTCCTTCTCGGCGTGGCGGATCTTGCGCTGGACGTCGCCGTCCTTCTCGGCTGGGTTGTGGACTGGGTCTACGCGCTGCTCGCCTGTGACGGAGAACGTACGCCAGTTGAACTTTGTGGCCAACACTTCTTCAGAGGTATGGCCGACAAGAAGCCAGAGCGGCTTGAGGTTGCGCTCCTTCTTGATGTACTTGAGGTAGCCAGTCATGGTCTTCAGTAGCTGGGACTCATGGCATAGCGGATCACCAACAGTGATGGCGAAACCATCTTGGGGCACGAAACCAACAGCTGCACCAGTGAACTCATCACGCCAGATCTCAGTACGCGGCTCCAGCCACGATGTGTTCGTAGCATCACCGTAGTTGGCGATGAGCTTCTCGACAGGCTGGAACTCCTGACCTGCTGTAGCACGGTCTGTACCCTCCCAGGGAGGATGCATGGTGCTTGCCTCAGGATGACGCAGCTGCTTGACGACCGCCCTCTCCGGCAAACTCTTCGGATCCCTAGGAAACATCGAGGCATGGCGAATGTTTCCAAGACTCATCATAAGCATGAGAATACGCTCGAGACCGATGCCACCTCCTCCGTGTGGCGGAGCACCCCACTGGAAAGCTTGAATGTAGTCCTCCATCGACTGAGGGTCCACCTTAAGTTTGCGCATCTTCTCAAGCAGCATTTCCGAGTCGTGTATACGCTGACCACCACTGAGAATCTCTTGCCCACGGCAGAAGATATCGAAGGAATTTGTGACATTCGGGTCGTTTGGATCGTTCATGGCGTAGAAGGGTCGGGCGTTGGCGGGGAACTTGTCCAGGATGTAGTAGTCTGTGCCGAGTTTCTCCTTGATCACGCGACCAAGTTGGACCTCGTCTCTAGTACCCAGATCCTCGTTCTCGTCCAGCTCTTTGCCCTCATCGTCCCTCCAACCGCTCTCGTTGAGCATGCGGACCGCCTGAGCAAAAGGAAGTATGGGTGTCTCGTCCAGCCACACAAGGTCTTCGTGAGGAAAGTGCTTCTTGATGGCTTCGATCTCGGGCCGGTAACGCTCGTACACACCCTTGAATATGGCTTTGAAAGTGCGGTCGAGGACGCGAAGAACCTCGTGGTAATGCTCATCGATCTGCATCTCCAGATCAAGACCTGTGTACTCTGTCAAGTGGCGGTAGGTGTTGCTGTTCTCCGCACGGAAGACAGCGCCAATCTCGTACACTTTGCCGAAATCTGCTGATATGGCCATCTGTTTCGCCAACTGAGGACTCTGCGCCAGGAAAGCGCCGCGGCCAAAGTAGTCTATCTTGAAAACGCTGGCACCAGACTCTGTGGCACCGCCTTGCAGCTTCGGCGAATGGATCTCGATAAAGCCTTCAGAGTCCAGCTGTTGGCGGAAAAAGAAACATATGCCGGACTGAATGCGGAAGATACCCTGAGAGGCTGTTGTCCGCAGGTCGATGACACGGTTGTTCAGACGTGTCCGATCTGAGATCCTAACACGGTTGTGGCCTTCCTTGTGATCTCCGCTAGCGAGCTCAGCCTCGACCTCCGCCCTTGATACTTCGGCTTCGTTCACGTTGAATGGCAGATTGTCGGTCACGGCAGCTTCGACGTGCATGGCGTGGACCGAGATCTCGACATCGTGGATGGTGGCTCCAGTGACTTCACCCTGCTTCGCCTTGGGCTCTTGGAGGATGCCCCGAACCAAGACAACAGTCTCCGCGTCGAGGTGCTCTGCCCAGTACAGCATGTATTTGGAGATGTCTGCGTGCTCGAGGAGGACACCCTGGATGGTAGCGAGCTGCTGGCGGAACATGAAGAAGACGAACTTTGAGCTCATCTTGCGCAGGTGGTGGATGCGCGCACGGAACACAACCTCCTTGCCAACGTCCTTTGCGGAGAAGTCCTGGATCTTCATGCGCGGCTCGTGCTTCCACTCGCCGGCGTAGGCATTGGGGTGGAAGCTGCCGTACTTGGCCTTCTGCTCTGGCGTCAACTCGGCGCTGGCCTGCTCCTCCATCTCTTTGCGCCGACGCTCGAGCTCCTTCTCCTTCTCCAAGTTCAGCTTGTGGCGCTCTTCCTGGTTGGCCTGCCTCTCGTGCTTGCGCAGCTGGTTCTTGGACATGGGGTCGCCCTCGCGGTTGAGGGGCATGCCCTCGTCGCTGGAGGAGTCTTTGTCGCCGCCGATGTGTAGCTAAAAGAGCATTAGATACTATATCTGGAGTAGCTCCTTTCAAGAGGCTTACCTTCTCCTTCACAGCACGCATGGGGCTGTGGGACATGGAGCCGGAGCGGTTCTTGTTGCCAGTTCGGTCGGGACTATCCGTTCGACGGCTAAGAAGCCCCGAGAGGGAATGGCGAGGACCTGTATCGATGCTAGTTCTGCTGTCCGTGGGCGAAGTGACTTCGCTGCGCTTGAAGTCACCGCTGGGCCTGTGGGCAAAGACGCCAGACGTGCGGGCCGGGGACGCGTTTCGCGCACCATTGGCAGCCACAGCTGGAGGCGATTTGGTGCCCTCGTCGTCCGATGCGGGGCTCGAGCGCGCCCCCGGCTTCAGCTTGGAGAAGGCCTTCTTGAGCGACATGGTGGGGGTGGGCGTTGTTGTGCGAGATGCTGGGCGGAGGTTCGACTACCGACGCAAAGCAGGGCACGCGAGAGCGCAGGGAGGGGAAGGGGAGTTGGTGGTGAGGAAGGAGTAGGGTCCAGGGTTGTTCGAAGAATGCAGGCAGTCTGAAAGTATTATCGCGGGAGTGCTAGGAGACAGTGCGGAAAGGTCGGCACGGTGTTTGCGGGTGACGTCGTTCGCCGAATGCGAAGCTTTCCCTAACCTAGGGCTGTCACGGTGACGTCACAGAAGAGGACTGGTGCAATAATGGTACTATTTTGTCGTTGAAGAGACTGAGATATTATTACTGAGAACACTCCTCGCCGCGGGGTGCTTATGCTCTTTGTCACACTGCCCTGCAGCGCGCCGCTCTCTAATCCTGCTGCATGCGTGCCACCGCCCTCGAGCCCCGCATCTTTTTGGCCTGCCCTGCTTACTGTGTACCTACACGGCCTGCGCCTTGCTTTGTGGTCTTACCCTATCCAGAGAAAGCTACTCAAGCTTTGCTGCCCAGCCTTCCTAACAGGCGTTGACCCCTCCGACGCCGTGGGCGAGCCTGGCCCCTCGGACACTGGCTTCGGGGCAGTCTCAGTCATCTCAGTCATCATGAAGGCCACTGAATATGCCGCGAGGCCAGGAGAACGGGCGGCCGCTTGCTGCTGACAGCCAAACTACTAAGTGCAGGCTCTTCATCCACCTTCTAATCTCGTTGCGAGCCTGGCGGTCAGCGCGCGCCAGTCTTCAGTCGAGTTAGCATCTCAAGCGTTGCTCCGTGCGCTGTGAGCTAGATGAGAACATGGCATTTGTGATTCGCATGTGGACATGCCGCAGTCCCGGATTGCCGCTCCCCAAATAAACACGATCGACACCCCTCGTCATAGCAAGTCGCAGGTGTACCGAAACACCATCACAAGCCACAGATCGACGATACCGAGTTCGCTACCCATGCTCATTCCTTGCTCGGCTGGCCACAGTGTCTACAACGCCAGTCCTAGTAGATCCTCTGTGACGTTGTACGTTCCCCAATCATCAAAGTCGTCTGCAAACTTGATCGCAGCCTTCAGATAATACTTGTCTTCATCTCCCCATGTTTCAGCACACACCTTGAGTGATCTCAGCGCTGGGACGTGTTAGCCGGGATCTATACGATGGCAGGGATGGCAACTTGCTTTTGACATAATGCGGGTCTGTCGCGTGCGGCCCGTCGAGCGCCTTGTGTACCACATATTTCCAATCGCGCTCCTCATCGTAGTTTCGGACGGAATCGCTATTTCCAATTTTTGGTCTGGTCTGTCCAATATACACGGCCAGTGTGATGAGCCACCATTGACGAAGCAGGTTTACGTGGAACTTGGCAGGTACCAATGGCAAGAGGATGCGTATCGCGTGGCTCGAGGTGAGCACATGCACGAACAGGAAATCGTATTCCCCGTTCTCTCGCGCTGTGTCCATCAAGAGTGACGCAGCTGCTCTTTGTGTTTCCTCAAATTGCTCTGTAGGTTTGACAATTTCCCAAGCATTCCAGTATTCCAACAAAGCTTCCTCGCGCTCTTCTAGCACATGATGAACGTTGTCGAACCGCTTATCTTCGCGTACTTTGTCTAGCAGGTTGAAGAGGCTCGGCCTCTGCCCGTCCATGCCGCGATGGGGACTCGGTCTCGTGTATTTGGGGTCGTCGATGTATTTGTGTATGGGGCTGTAGAAACAGGCTCCAAGAGACAGTGCTTCGACAGCGACGGTCTTCGAATCGAGCTCGTATGCGTATCCTAGGTGGATCAAGGGATGATTGACTGCTGCTCATTAGCGATTGGCTTTGCTCGGAACGCCCGCACTTACGTCCTGTCACCAGACAATTTATCAGCGGCTCCTTCCCTCCAAAGAGGTACTCATTGAGTAATTCCTTGAGATCGTACTGCGTTGCAACCAGCTGATCTTCGAAGAAGTCGATGAACGCTCGCTGGTACCTGGCTACATCAGCAACCTTTACGGCGCAGACCGGGCGCTCCTCTCACTCTCTCTTGCCCAGGAAATCTCGCCAGTCGTCCTTTGAGATCTCACCGGGTGCATCTTTCCATGGCTCTAGATGTTCGGACTCCGACTCATAGATCGCATTGAGATGCTCTGCTGTTCCTCCCAGTATGTAAGCTGATCCCAGATGCTAGACACAAGCTTAGCCAGCTACATGTGACGGTTCATCAGAGCAGCATACGTGCGGTATATGATTGTGATACTGCAGATTGTGGTAGATGATCGAGTGGTTGGCATGGTTGGCTTTGAGCAGATGTTTCAAGGTTCGCGGTCGCTTCTCGGCTGCTGTTTCGATGTCGTGCACCTGAACAGAAGGAAGATCCACTTTGGGATGATTGCCGCCTCCGCCGCGCAGAAATGATGGTATCGAGATTCTTGGTAGGCTGAACATTGTGGTGTTGGAATTGGAGTGAGCACCTTAGGATGATTGAACGATTGCTTGCGCAATTGTGGGGATAGAGACGGAGCTAAGCCATGCAGCTCTAGCCGCGCCTTCCTTCTTCAAGGCATTCGAAAGGATTTTGCCGGGTTCACATCGAACGACGTAGAATGTGGACATAATTTGTCTCCCCTACCGCAATCCATCAAGTTGTTGATGTATAACTTAACTTACCCAGTTCTTGATGCTTGGCAGATCAGACGAATCAGACATTGTCGGCTTGAGCAACTTTGCAGCCGAGCAGCCAAGCATCAAGAACTAGGTATACATCAACAACTTGATAGATTGCGGTAGCTGCACACAGAACGCGCCTTGTATACAAAGTAGCTTGTCGTGGGGTTCAACGTGTTCATCAAACTTCGGGAGAAGACCGGCCGGGTGTACCTGTCCCTGAACTGCACGCTAGCTTTACCCCACCAAAGTTAGCGCGCCTCCCTTCACACCGCAACTCCGACATCTCAACTTCCTCACTTCTTCGTTCATCCTATTTGATACAGCGGAAGACGAACAACATGCGCGGCGAGGTAGGTCATCCAAAGAGATCTCTCTCAAATTACACATTTCGATTCGAATTCGAACCCTCACCGCATGCGACGAGAGCTAGGCACTTGCGCCACGGAGCTTCCACCTGCCTCGCTCCCGACTAGCATCTGTCAATTGAACTCTGCTGACTTAGCTGACAGATCTGTCACTTGCACATAGGTCAGGCGGGAACCCAGCTGGGTAACAGTGCCTGGGAGTTGTGCGTCCTCAATTGCCTTCGCCAACCTCGCACACGAAATTGACGCGCATAACCCAGGTACCTGCTTGAGCACGGTCTCAAGGCAGATGGTCGTCCTGACCCCGATGCGAAGGACCTCTCCGACTCCGGCTCTTTCGAGACCTTCTTCACCGAGACCGGCAGCGGCAAATACGTGCCCCGCTCCATCTTTGTCGACCTGGATCCCTCTGTGAGTGGTACCCGTTGGACGTGGTCAGGGCTAGAGCTGATTCATACAGCCTATCGACGAGATCCGCACTGGCACCTACCGCCAGCTGTTCCACCCCGAGCTGTTGATCAGCGGAAAGGAGGATGCCGCCAACAACTGTGCGTCGGGTCCAATTGCACAAGCATAGTCGAGGCTGATTATTGGTAGATGCTCGTGGTCACTACACCATTGGCAAGGAGATGGTCGATAGCGTGATTGACCGCATTCGTCGTGTTGCTGGTAAGATGCACGCGTATCCATACGCGACTGAGCTGATTGAGAACAGACAACTGCTCCTCCCTCCAGGGTTTCCTCATCTTCCACTCCTTTGGTGGTGGTACAGGATCTGGATTCGGAGCTCTTCTCCTCGAGCGCCTCTCGACCGACTACGGCAAGAAGTGCAAGCTCGAATTCGCCGTGTATCCCGCTCCCCGCGTCTCTACCTCCGTCGTCGAGCCCTACAACGCTGTTCTCTCGACCCACAGCACCATTGAGAATTCGGACTGTACGTTCCTCGTTGATAACGAGGCTGTCTACGACATCTGCCGTCGCAGCTTGGACATTCCTCGTCCCAACTACGAGCATCTCAATCGTCTGATCGCTCAGGTCGTCAGCTCCAGTACGTAAACTCTCCGTACGAAATGTATCTGACCTGAGACAAGCACTGACTTCGTACATCTACCTTCAGTCACCTCTAGCTTGCGCTTCGATGGAGCTCTCAATGTCGACTTGAACGAGTTCCAGACCAACCTTGTGCCATATCCACGAATCCACTACCCGCTGATCAGCTACGCCCCCGTTATCTCGGCCAAGAAGAGCTCCCACGAGAGCTTCAAGGTCAGCGACCTTACCTTCCAGTGTAAGTTCTGAATCGTCGGTCTGCTTGTAGGCTACAGGCTGATATATCAAATAGGTTTCGAGCCCAACAACCAGATGGTGGTCTGTGACCCGCGTAACGGAAAGTACATGGCTGTTGCTCTTCTGTACCGCGGAGACATTGTACCTCGTGACTGCTCTGCTGCTGCTGGCGCCCTCAAGGCCAAGTCCTCATTCAACCTGGTTGAGTGGTGTCCTACCGGCTTCAAGCTCGGCATCAACTACACCAAGTGCGTACCAAGTCCAAAGTAGGATGTGTCTGTGCTAATATAACCCAGGCCCATCAGTGTCCCCGGAAGCGAGCTCGCCGCCGTTGACCGTAGCGTTGCTATGCTTAGCAACACCACTGCCATCGCCGAGGCCTGGTCACGTCTTGACCACAAGTTCGATCTCATGTACTCGAAGCGCGCCTTCGTACACTGGTATGTGGGTGAGGGCATGGAGGAGGGAGAGTTCTCCGAAGCGCGCGAAGATCTCGCAGCGCTGGAGCGTGATTATGTACAAGCTCCCCATTTCCTACGAGGAAGACTTTCACTAACAACTTATAGGAGGAGGTGGCAGCCGACAGCCTTGACGACGAGGGCGTTGAGGAGGGCGAGTACTAAGCATTATACCCTCGTTGGAGATCAAATTGTCGAATTACTTGGTGGACTCAATACGTCGCATTGTAGCAAGTATTTAATGAAAAGGCCGCAATTACGTAGCTTGAACAACTTCTTTTTCGTCGTACTATATTCCCTGCCCTATTTCAAAATCTCAACGTTGAGCTCATCAGGTCTGGCAATAACCTGCGATCGATGGAGACAGTACTAGCTAGCGGTACCGACTTTAGGTGTAAGGGTTACAACAATATTTGCAATTCAAAACAATAGCGTGTCTATCTTCAACAACTTTTAAGCAAGCAAGAAGTCTTTAAGAAACGCATCAAGGATATACAGGCTATATTTTAGACGTACTCAGGGTAGAGCTTCGCTCAGCTAATTGATCACGAATTGTTGCCGCACCTGGTGAGCTGGAGCACTTTGTTGACTCGTCGCGTGATGATTCCGTTGGAGGTCCACAGAATTAGCAACAGACAAAACACAACCTGGACAGGTATCCTTGATTCATCCCCTTGGAAAGCCTATCCCATGCTGCCATAAATGAACTACCGCCGATGCTGAAGGTGCAAACACAGTGCAAGTCTGAGTTCACAGTCGAGATCCGTACTTCCTCTGCAGTGTTTACATCATTTGCATACAATGTTGTTGCGAGTCTACTGCAGGTAAACAGTTTCAAAACAGAGACGAGGTAGGAGACTGAGCCGCTGGACCTGCGTGCAAAAGCCTTGCAAGGCCTATCAAAGAGGTAAGAGCTATATTCCTACGATCTTCCACTGGTCAGAGTACAACACAGTCCGGAATAGACACAATTCTAGAGTGATACATCAGTATGTTGCTGTCCGTGAACTGCTTTCACTCATTGGCACAGATCAAGTACCAGCCTAGCATAGTAAGCCCTCTATGCCCAAACACTTCCCGAAGTCAAGGCAACCGTTCACTCACCGCAGCAAACGCCCGTTTCTCTTAAGTCTTTACCCTCACCCACGCCTCGATGTCTCTCAACGAAGTCAACTCAATCCTTACTCTATTCAGAGCATCAATTCACCTTGACCACAATGTCATCCGCCACCGGCATCGGCATCGGCTGGAAACCAAAATTCGCCGAGACCGACCAAGCCGCTCTCCAGAAATTCATCCTCGACCACCCCTCGGCACGCTCATCACCAATCTGCCCGATGCCACCCCAAACCTCCAAGCCACATACATCCCCTTCATTTTCGACGCGCCCCCAGCAACAGCCACCAATGCAGAGCTCGGCACACTGCGCGGCCACTTCGCCCTCAAGAACCCCCACTATACTGCTCTCGCAGACACCTGCGACCCCTCGACACAAACCTTCGACCAAGAAGTCATGATCCTCTTCAACTCCCCAATCGAGAGCTACGTCACTCCCTCGTTCTATACGCACAGCAAGCCACTGGACGGCAAACTTGTACCAACATGGTTCTTCAGCGCCGTACAAGTCTACGGCACCTTGAGCTTCCCCTCTTCCCCATCATTCTTGCAATCTCAGGTCGAGGATCTCACGCGCCACGGCGAAGAGCACCTCATGCAGTTCCCTGCGAAGCAGACATGGAAAATCAGCGACTCGCCCAAGGAGTTCCGCGATTACAAAATGAAGGCGATCGTTGGTGTGGAGATCAAGATCACGCGGATGGAGGGTAAGGGTAAGTTCGGGCAGGAGATCAAGGCGGGCGACCAAATGGGGTGCATACGGGGCTTCGAGGCGATGAAGACGGAGTGCGGGAAAGATATGGCGGGGCAGATTGAGGATTCGATGCGGAAGGATGAGGGGCGCGTTGATGTGCTTGAGAAGGAGATGGGATTGGTACAAGGCAAGAAGGTCAAGGGAAAGTTTGGGTGGTACCTCACTGCTGCCAAGGGGGATGGAAGCATGAAGGATACGAAGTGGCCGAACGTGATGGTCATGGTAGCCATCTTTATACTGGGCCTGATCGTAGCTCTCGTAAAGTGTTGAAATTCGGGTAAAACTATGTACAGTCAAAGTCGTGTCTTGCAAGTTCCTGGCGCGCTGCCTTCGGACTGCCAATCTATGTAGCTGCTCTGAGGCACTAAGCAAAGTTCTCACAATGCTCATTCTGAATACAATAAAACAAATGAAACTTTTGTTCGTCCAACGCAATCAACAATCTGCTTAGCGCATGCGCCTCATCTCAAAGTTGTCCGTCTGAGCTCGAGAAGGGTGACTGAATGTCCTGTCCGAGTCTGCGGTAGCAGGCAAAGCGCCCGTTGAGTGTGGCATTCCTGACTCATCTGTGCTCATCCGGACCGCCTGAGGACTGACTAACCCGGATCGAGGGTCAAGCCTGTTGTTCTTAGGTGACTCCGCCTCAGGAATACCTGCCATGCCAATCTCTTCATCGGCGTTGCGGTTGCGGCTGAAGAAACGATTTCGGTGTGTTCGCTCTTTTCCTCCTACGGTAGAGTTGGTCCCAACGCGCTGTATTCCCGTCGACCTTCCGCTATCAATCGACGGTCGCCCGGCAGACTCCGAAGTGCGCTCCTGGGAATGGCGTGATGGCGATGTTACCCTGAGGAGAACCGCTCGGTTCTGTGCTGCAGTATCGCGATCGTCCAGAACGTCGCCGCTAGGATCGTTGAGACCCATCGAGCCCATCCCGAGCGAAAAGTCAACGCGGCGTCCCATTGCGGCAATTGACTCTCCACGCTGTCGACCGGGTTGGCCTGGCTGACGCAGGATGGAAGGATGGCGAGCTTGACCACTCCCATTGTTGGTCCCATCCATTGCGCCATCCGTCGGTGGTGCGACGAACGGCTCGTCCACCGGTTGGTTGTCATAGCTTCCAGCTGGGTTGTCAGGATGGCCGTTGCGTCCAACACCAGGTGTAGCAGGATTCTGGAGATTCTGTAGATAGACAGGGAAGGACTCTTTCTGCCCAGGGTACCGCATGCGAGGTCCTTCGATACCGCATTCTTGGATCGACACAGTGAGTGCGCAGATGAATTTATTACGGCGTTGGAGACGAAGCAACTCGTTTTGCCAGTTAGACTTGTAGAAGAAGACGATATTCAACTCCAGCCAGTGCACTTCCTGCATGGCCCGCAACTCGGTAAGAATGTTAGTCTGATACTCGCGCTTTTCGGCAGTGACAAATTCCAGAAGGCATTTCCGAAGGTTGTCGATCTGGTCGAGGGTCGTTCCAAACTTGATAACGATAGGTACGGCTTCAGCGAGAGCGCCCGAACGTCGATGGTTGAGGATGAAGAGAGTGTTGAGATAACTGTTCGGAGCCTGAACGATGTGTCCCTGCATCTTTTTGAACTCAGTGTAGAAGAGAGCAATCTCCTTGACGAAATAGTCGTCGCCTCGGCCAAGATCGCCGCTGTTGCCGTAGATCATGACACGATCACCTACATCGTAGGGATGCTTGACGAACACGAAGATGCAAGACTGCAGAAACTCTTGGGCGGTCGCAGAGAACAGCCAAGACAAGGCCAGGAGTGTGGAGCCAGCGGAAGTGAGCACACCAGCGGCCGATGTCGAGATCAAGGAGATGAAGACGATGATGGTGATAATGAGCACGATGAACATGAACACATCGTCCAGCTTCGAGACGACAGAGTCCAGATCTTTGAGAGATGCTGTGATGGACTTGCGTTCACGGCCAATCTCCACGCACACGGCCTCGAGCTCTTCCATGGAGATGTCCCCGTTCATGTCTTTGTCGAACATACTGAACGCAGCATCTGCCTCTTCGTCGCTCTCGAAGGCATTTTTGAGGTCATCTGAGTGTACGGTCTCTGTTTCCGGACGAGCGAAGGTACGATACAAGCGACGGGCGAGTACTTGAGCACCGGGAGTAGTGCCAATAAGCTGAAGCGTGACTTGGTTGGGGTGGCCGCTCGTTGCAACCTTTCGGCCGGTGAAATCTGCAGCAACTTTGCCAGCGACATCTCCAAATCTGGTAATGCCTTCCTTAATGTTCCTTTGAGCTTCAGTAACCATCTGGCCAGGTGTCCGAGCGCCCGAAGGACCCTTTTCGCCTTCAAATTCCGAATCCTCCATGGCAATCTTTTCTTTCGAGTATTTGTACAGCTTCGCGAGACTGCCGATCTGGAATTTGTTGAGCTCGATCCTGTCCTGGTATGTCCGGAGATGAAAGCTGATTGCGATGAGTTGTAGAATGATCTTCTCGACCAAGTTGAGTGTGAAGCCAACAAAGAAGGCCACCAACACCTTGTTCATGGTCTTCTGCCATTTCCTGTCGTCACGACCTTCAACATCGTGATTTCTCATGGTCTGCAGAAATGAGGCCTCAATGGCCAGCCACCAGAAGAAGAGAGTGGCCGGTAGTTCTAGTTGCTTGCCCATGTCCCTCCATTTCTTGCTGTTGTTTGTGAATAAACTTGAGATGAGACCGATCGGATACGGTAGACACTTGGCAATGACCTGCTTTGAGTCAGTATTGAGCACGCGAGGACTCTGAGGTGCTTACTCTTCCTAGCCACAAGGTCAACCAAACGATCATCAGCCAGATGGAAAACCACGCCAGTCGAACTCCACCAACGTTGGCGTCTGGGAATGCAAGCCAGCCGACGAGCAAAGGGACGAGGATGAGGAGGACCATGGGTGTGATGTATGTGAAATAGCGGACCAGCCAACTCGAATTGTGGACTTTCTTGAAGAATTTGGAGAAGCTCGTAGTTGGGTTTTCGGGTGGCTTGTATTTGGCCGCTTGCTCGTGCAATGGGTTCGTAGCCGCATCGAAATCATCCACAAGGTCTTCTCGACGCGACCTCTGTCGTGTCATGGAGCGAGTGACGGACTGGTTTCTCTCCAGAGTGTCTTGTGCGGACAGACCTTGCTCGATCTGCAATACGGTCAGGTCATCGTTGAGCCTGCTAGCCTGCTCTCGATTTTGTGATGGCGATTGCATCGTGTTCATCGCTGGGATGTCGTGGGCTCTACGCGGAGACCGAAGTGTTAGTACTCATCTCAATTGAAGCTGAGAAGCAGGTGGCTTACGTCTCGACAGTCAGGTGTGTTCCTGATCTTGATCTGCCATGTCCGGGCATTGCATGTGCCTCGTATGAGCGCCGTTGGCTGGCATCGTCACCAACGAAGGTCCTGTCCTCGTCCGACGAACGCTGGTGAGGTAGGTGCTTGTTGCTGTCCATGTCATATGTCGGCTCAGGCCGTTCGGCGACTGGCGTAGTCATGTTTGCGGTTTTCGTGAGGCTCGCGGCCAAAGGGTCGAGAAAGGTGCTCGCTCGCAGACTATCGTTGGATTCGAGTCGTGAAGGGAGAGTTTGCTTGAATGTGTTTCGAAGAGTAAAATAGCGATGACGTCGTGGGTTGTATTTCGCTAGAAAAGTGGCAGCTGTTCGACAGTTCTTCGAGCGAGCGATGAAGAATCGTGCGAGATACTGTGGATGAAGAAATATGGAAAGGTTGCCAAATAGAGGTCGGCGGGATTGATGTCGTGTGGGTTTACGCGCGGTCGGGAGTCAGGAGCAGGGTGGATTATTTTGGGGTTTGTCCGCGATCCGATCTACGTGCAGTGAAAAAACTGGGGCGTTAAGATAGCAAGCACATGTGAATGGCTTGCTATGGGCCGGGTGGGTCTTGTTGGGATCGCATCTGGTACAAAATTCCTGCGGCTGCACCAACCAAGAAATGCCTGTCTCGATTGAGGCGATGGCGTGCCATTGAGAGGCAAACGGCGCGGTTACAGTTTCGCGGCGCCGTTGAGTTGTCGCGTTGCAGCCGAGTGATGTCATGCTTGATTCAGGTCCGCAACAGCGCTGAGTGGCTGAACATGAAAGAGGTTTTCAAGCCAGCGAACCAGCCAGCGTCACAATATGACACGTGAGGAAAGGCGCGATAGATATCGGCTCTGTCAATATGTGTCTGCATCTGCTATCGTACTGCAATGTTGATGATACGTTATCGTTGTTGTCGCGATGATGTTTCAAGCACATGCGCGGCGTCGATCTCACTTAAAGGTCTCTCGGTTGAGGCATGTAAGGATCGCTACAACACTCAGCGACGTGTCCACGACCCACCGCGCTCCAACTGCTCCAGCTTTTCTCCAGAATTCGATCAGATCTTAGGTGGGGAAAAAACCGTCTTGAGTGGTGCAGTGGAGTGATCGATGGAGTGATCGACACAAGGTGAAGATGTAAAAGACTTCCACGAAACAATTCATAACGAAAAGCAAGAGAAAGCACAGGTAAAGCACAAGCTGACAAGTTGAGGAGCACAGCTGGGCACGGAAATGAGCACAAAGATAAGGAAGTCATACTGCATTTGCTGCGGTGTTTGATGCGCATGCCCTTCTTCGCTTTTACCTAACATTTTCCTGCAAGTGTCTTGGACTGCCAGTTTAATGGACTTCTTGTTTGTCAATTTGAGGAACGCTTGCTGTTGATGCATGTACACATTGGGCACTCGGGTATTCTTGCTCTTTCCCAACATGGCACCAGACTTCAGCATCTCGTGCCAGCGTAGGATCACCAACGTCTTGCATCCTACAATTCCTACATCACACAATCCCTACATAACCTGAGATTTTACGACCCGCAACACATGATCCCTATTCCCGTTTCTGTCCAACTTTGTCCTTCTGGCCTGTTTGACAACCACCTCGGGTACTGGACACCGCTCACGTAGACCACGTGCCGCATTTGAACTCGTATCACCAACCTTGGAAACCCGTGATCGTCTGGAACTAGGCACAGAAGCCATGCTGCAGGGTCCACACATATCAGAGGTGCAGTCTGACGAACCGGTCCAAGAAGACCCTATGTATGCCGACGCATACACCGGAGAGCCGGATGGAGATGTACCTGAGCTGTCGCAAGATGACGACTTTCTCGGGATAGCAATGTCTAGCCCAGTGTACGGCAAAAATTCTGCTTCGCGTTCGTCTTCGAAAGACATCGCCATCCCAGAGGCCTCCAGAAGACTCACATACAACACCTACAGCGGCAATGGCAGCCGCGATCGCAATTGGATTGGCATTCCTCCACTATATCATCACGAGGACCCGTATGCCCGCCCACACTTACGCTTATCTACAAGGCCACGTGACCCAGATCTGGACGCACAAGGTGTCGGTACTCGCTGCGAACTATACGACAACGGGAAGTGGCCGTTACCGCGCCGTGACTTGCAGTCGGACTTCGAAAGCGAAACAGAAGAAGATTACGTCTCGGAGTCTGATCCTGCGTGGAAGCAGATGCCCGCGCATCTTCTCCCTTTTGTTCCTTACGTCGAAAAGCCCACCGACAAAACTTCGGCGAGCACTTTACCAGGACGGAATAAACACGTACATATTGAGACCATCCACAAATGGCTACAGTCATGCGAGTCGCTACACGGCTCTCGATGCTATACTGATGCTTCCTGCGACGATAAGACACAACTGGCACGCCCTCTGTATCTCATCGATGTCAAACGGTTCTGCTTAGTGGAGGCGCCTGCTAGCGGAAGATACGTTGCGTTGTCCTACGTTTGGGGGAAATCTGATCCTGCTGCCTGCACGACCACTTCAAATCTGGCGGATGTTTCGAAGCCAGGAGGTCTGGGTGATCAGGGTGTCGCAATACCGCGCACAGTACTGGACGCCATGCAGCTCGTTGAGCGTCTGGGAGAATTGTTTTTATGGTGTGACCGTTACTGCATTTTGCAAGATGACAGCGATGCTAAATACAAGCAACTTGCGACTATGGGCAAGGTTTATGCCAATGCTTTCTTCACGCTGGTGGCAGCTCAAAACAATGACGCAGCGGAAGGACTGTATGGAAGTCAGCGTCCAATACTGCTAGACCGCGCCGCGACTTCGAAGCACAAATTTGCAGCAGATCCTCAGAAGCCTAGTCCCACAGGAGACAAGATCATGCTTGACCAGGCAATTGGCCTCATGCGCACCAAGTGGTTTTCGAGGGGCTGGACCTTTCAAGAGAATCACTTTTCACGCAGAAAACTAGTCTTCCAAGACGATACTGTCAACTGGGAGTGTTGTAATGCAGCCTGGCACGAGGCGCAGGACATGTCTGTGGTGCTCGACCGGAGTCACAGCAGTGTCGAAGACCTCCCAGAGATATCTTCCAGTATACCTCTAAACAGCCTGGATCGTCCGTCGTGGCCTGACATGTTACGATACGCACGTCTCGTGAGCCTCTTCAATGAACGCGACTTGACCTTCCCAGAAGACATTTTTGACGCATTTGCTGGCTGCTTGCAACATCTCAGTTCCGCTTTCCCTGGAGGCTTCATCTCCGGCTTGCCAGTTATGTGCTTCGATGCTGCCTTACTGTGGCAGCCCTGGACCCCATCCTCTCGAAGACTACGTAGAAAGAGCGGCTATGATGCTATCCTGCCATCTTGGTCGTGGGGTGGATGGGAAGGCATCCTCCAGTCAGAAGCCTGGCGGAGCGCAGCCAACTATCAATATGTAAAGGACGCAGCTCAGCAGTGCTCGTGGAAGACAGTCAGCACCGTCCAATGGTATTACTCTGAACATACAACCTCGGAGCGTCACTCAATAAATGTTCCTCAACAGACCGCACAGCCGGATCTAACGACATCATCCGCTGTCGAGCTTCTATTGGGCTGGTCGTGCGCGCCCGTAGCCAACGACAAGGACACAAAGATCTTCCATCACCCGTGCGATCCAGCTCAGGCATTCAGATATCCCATACCAATATGCGATCCACACGGCCCTCTACAACCCGTTGTGAACGCGCGCTATCTGCACTGCACCACGAATCGTGCTTTCCTCAAGCCCGATAAGGCCCTTCCGAGGTGGGCATCCAATTGCGCTGCCATCAGCCTCAAAACGACATTCGGCCGCTGGGCAGGCGTTCTACGACTTCCATGCAGGGACTACGAAGTCGACCGGTTTATGAAACAGGCAAGTGGTCGCGTCGAGCTTCTTGAGATCTCTGCGGGCGCTGTGGAAAACCAGAAGGTCGAGGAGAGAAGCTTCGATGAGTGGAATGCGTCGAAGTGTCCGAGACACAAAGGGCTTTATGAGTTTGTCAATGTCTTGTGGATTGAGTGGGAGGGTGGGGTTGCGTACCGGAAGGCTTTGGGGAGGGTAAAGAAGAGTGCTTGGAGTCGGTTGAAGAAGGAGAGGGTGGAGATTACGTTGGGTTGAGGCCGGGTTGAGGCCTGACTGCAGTGCATTCCTAAGACCTTTAGAATTTGATGGCCTCTAATTCATTGCTGGTGATTAATTCATCCTCGTGCACAGTACAATATGGTAGCCCGTCGCGAATAGCACTCAGCTCCTGCTCTTGCCACGAAAATCACGATGTCCTCCAATTCCCAGCCTCCGATCAAATATGAATCAACAGTATGCTCGAGCACCTTGATGATGTCCTTGACGCAACAACCACTCTACTCTCCATGCAGATATCAAGATGCCAACGTGCCAGGTACTCAACCTCCCAAGCCTCCAGAGCGCTTGCTGACCAGAAGACCGGCCTCGTGACAAGTCGCATCGGGAGTTGCTAAGTCCCTCATCAGTTCAGATACTCCGGATACCAGGCCAAGGCGTCCTCCATAAAAGGGTTTGCCTGCCGTGTGCTCACTCGCAGCTTGTCAGACAGGTCGTCCCACTCCGCGGCCGTCGCGTGAGCCTCCAACGTATAGTGATGCTGGAACCCGCAAATGATCTGTATCCAATCATCTATCATATTCTCTACCAGGATGATATCATGTTCGTCGAGCCAAGCGACCCTCAATGTGAATTCACTGATCTGATGAAAGTGCAGCATCTCCAGGCAGGGCGAATCTCGCAAGAGGTCGAAGATCGGATCCCACTCCCCGTCAAGGTCGCAGTTGTCGAACTTGATCTCAACGAGCGACTGCTTGTGATGGGCTAGGAATATGTAGAGCGATTCGCGTTCGAAGACGAAGCCCGAGAGGGCGAGGGTTTTGAGATTCCAGTAGCTATTGTTAGCGATTTCGTTCATCCACAAGACCTGGGGCTCATCCAAGTACGGCCACGGGTCTTCCATCGAGAATATGTCCATCTTGAGAGACAGATGTTCGAGGTTCCATGCGCATCGCAGCATGGATGCAAGACCATTGGTTGAAGGGTGGTCTACGGTTTGTTAGCCACATCTACGTTTGTGTAACATTGGCTGGGAATGACTCACAATCTGACGATGACAAACACAGAGAGATAGAGATTAGATCTTGAACTTGAGACCAGCCAAGCCTGCCGCGAGCTGAGATTTGGGTTTCCGCTGGTTGGATACCCTCGCAAGTGCCCCATTCACCTCCACCCATTTCGAAGCGCTTCAGCCATATCTTCGATAGCAAAACGGAGTTGAATATGACTGTTGTGGCTGGCCATGCAGGGCTTGTCATATCCGTGACGTCTCTACTATAGAATGTGACAAGGCTTGGGGCGATGAGGACGGCGTGCAGCTGGAATTTCTCAAGGGCCGTCGTGATCAGGGCCGTAATCATGTCAAGTCGTAGCAGCAGCTCGTTCATACCAGGCGAATCGAGAAACTCAATGAGATTCTGTTGGTGATAGGCCTTGTCGGTGAATATCTTCAACGGTGATCCCACGAAGACTAGAGACCGGACTCGTGGGCACAGGGTACTGTTGGTCGACAGTTTCCACAGACGCAGTAGGCTCTTCGCCTCGTATCCGATGACAGCGGTCTCGAAAGAGCCATTGAAGACGTGCTCGGTCTTCGCAAGAATCGTTCTTGAAGTCGCGCGAAGCTCTAGAAGCCCATCGAAACTTGATGCGCCCGCCTCCCTTACATAGGTGTTGTCCCGCGGATCGCCTTGGTAGCCACGCACGAGATAGGCCGCAATGTCTTGGACTAGTTCGGCGGGCAATTGTTCAATGTGTGAGAGCGTGTGAGGAGACCGGAGTGCCATCTGTGCCATGCTGTTAGTGAGATCATCCTTCCCGGCGTGCGGCTTGTCGTCGTCGTCCATCGTGGCGCGAGTGTGGTGGCGGAGAACTCGGAGCAGGCGATTGGGGGCGAGAAGAGGAATTGGCGGCTGGAGAAGGGTGTAAGAAGCTCTTGGGCGGCAAGACAGCCTTTCAAACAATTGGAGTGGGGAATTCGCGGATCGAGTGCAAGTGAAGGTGAAGCTAACTGGCCTTGAAACACCTGACCTACGGCGATCGCAAATCGCAGGCTCTTCCCTTGTAAAAGAAATTCAGCAAGCGTATGAGAGCTACGGGCTGGTCGCATATTTGAGATTGCAAGTCTGTTGCCTCAAAAGAATGATGTACTTTCCAGGCGTCACTTCTCTGCATGGTCCTAATGAGATACCCACGTTATCGCTCTCGAACCAGCCAGTAAATAGAGCTGCGACGATTCGTCAAAGCCATTGCAGAGATCTATTTCCAGAAATCCTAGAGCGTTGTGTCGAGCCGGTCAGGGTTGGTCCAAACTGCATTTTCGGGGTGTGCAGGTGAGATGTAAGTCTGACCTCGTGGGTATTCCTCGCCTACCGCATCTTGCCCGCGATGTTTGCAAAAGAAATGTTGTTCGTTGTCAAGCCACCGATCCTTACAGTACTGATAGAACCGGCATCGTGAGATTCCTCGGCGTCGCAAGTTGCTGAGGAATTTCTGCTGGAGACCCCAAATACTTCAGCAATACCTCGCGTGAAAGGAGCTTTGGCAGTGTATTCAAGCTTCCTTTTCACGGTTCTTGGCTGGGATCGATGTCTGCGGTAGATCAGTCGGGTATGAGAAGGTACATCGGTTTCCCTCACGTCGCTTTCACTCACCTGGCTCCACACACTACAAGCTCTCGTACATGGCATTCTTTGTGCAGCCGGAGCATTTTTGCCATTGCAGCGATTAGCTCAGATTCACACAGATAAGGTGGTTGATCTACCTCGCGCGTAATGGTGTGCAGCTATGGCAATCGTCAGCTTCTTCGGTTAGAGGATACACAAAACTTCGTGCCACTGTTTCTGAGATCTCGTATGTTTGATGTCGCATACTTCCAGCGTTTAGTGTGTCCTGATAGGTCACATGATAGATTCGAGCACCTTCGTATCGCTGCTCACGTTTCACATGTCTCTTTTCCTGATTTTTCTAGACGTACTCTCAGATTTCTTACATGTCGAGCATGATCCGTAGTATGCTGTGAAAACGGGCGCAATTTTTGCTTCTCTCCCGCCTTCATTTTTTCCACAGGAAGTGACACCCTGAAGGTGCCTGCCTCATTGACGACAAAAAAAATCACAGAAGAAGTGCTTCTAAGAGCTCTTGCGGAGCCAAGTTGTTACAAAAACCTATTCGCAATGATCGCGAGTATCCATGGATTCTAGTTAGAAGCCCTATAACTAAAATCAGGGGGTATACGCAATCTATCTAGTTTAGGACAGGACGGAAGCGTACAAAAAGTGCCCTCCCTGTAATAGCTGTTTCTTGCCTAAACGACGAAGCTCTAACTACTAAGGATCACCCAGCTGCTTTTGTCAACTGCTTAATGGAACAGCGTCATGTCCGACCCCAACCGCCGTCATGCTCGCCCAAACCGAATCGAAGAAGTCTTTTGTAGCGACGGTCTTTGCATGCGTGCATGTCCTACCGTGCGCACATCCAAGCCACAGAAGCTGACCGGTAAGCCGTTTGGGCACAGCGTTCGTCCGATCGCTGCACGGCGCATGTGAAAGCTTCTGAATGCTAATGACATAAGTTGTCTTGTAGTCCGACCTTCCATAATATCAATAACACGTTCTCCACATTCCTCTACGACAGATACCTCTACAGAATCAGAAAATCGTGGTATGTATTCCCTACATTCTTTCGGATTTGTTGGTCTGATACCAGAGAAGCCGGGCAGCTCCAAGAGCGAGTATGCAGCATGCACAACGTTTGGCTGTGACGATCAGGACATTCGAAGAGGCCAAGCATGCTCTAAATGTGGCGTAGTCCGTCCCGAGAATGACGACTGGAGGGATTGTTGTCACATTATCTTTGTATAAAGAAAGCAAGTCAAGATGAGACTCGCGCGCAATTTTCATCAATATCTTTGCAGGTTGCACAAATGTCGCACGATATGTGAGGAAGGCCATGTTTCCGCTCTTTCCGACGCACTACAGCAATCTATCATATGCCTCCTCATATGCAATCATATCGTGTCATGATTCTTGCTGCAGATGCTAGTGCGTCAAATTCCACTTTGACGTCTATGTCCAGTGTAGGTTTTGTGAAGCCATGACAATACTATTGGTAGATGCGTGACTAAGCTAGCTGATGTCGATGGCGTCATAGACTTGGAAGGCTCTACAGACGGCACAAAGCCTTTTCGTCAGCTAAGTGACGGAGTGCACATTGTATAGCCGACAAGCAACATACTCTAAGGCTATCTAGGGTTTAGACATAGAGTAGAGCTATTATACATGATAGAGCAAGGCATCTGAGATATCGAATTATTACATGATTCCAGAATTTCTGTAAAACCCTGATTTACCTTCGTGCCAAAGCCAGAAGGCGTGAGCAAAGTCCTGCACTGCAGAGTTACTGAGCACCAGAGACAATGTGCTGTCAAGCAATTGCTTCTCCTCCGTCTCTCTTACGTATTTGACATATGTTCTTTGTTTGTCGCGTTTCTGGCAGGCCGAGAGTGACTCTTGATATGAAGGTCCGTTCATTGCGGGTGGAACGACTCTGAGATCCTTGATAAACTCCACCAGCTCCCACGGAGCTACTATCGCGTCTTCCCAGTCAATTATGGCATCAACATTGCAGTCTCCACTCATTAAAATGTTGCTGCGATAGAGATAACCGTGGATCACAGGCAAAGGACCCTTCCGGAAATTATAAGATTCGGCGAATTTGGCAACTTGCGAGGGAAAGTTCACAATAGAGTTCCAAACTTCTCCGAAATGCTCAGAAGGCGTTATCTGTTGGACCTTATGCTTCTCGAGCGGGAAAGCTGCACCTGCAGCCCATTGCACGAAGAAGTCCGCCGATGTCTCGAAGGGCCCGCCAATTCCAGGTATTGGCCCCACTGAGTAGCCGTTCCCCGTATCAGTGATGCATCCTATCATATGGAAACGCACCGAGGAAATCTCCGCCTATCTATGTGAGATGAGAACATAATTAACCGGCTGTGATTGACTATTACCTGTATTTTTGCTATTGTTCCATAATATTTCTCTTCCCATCCAGCTGCCATCTCATTTGCTCTTGAGACGTCCTCGCCAAGCGCATTCATAGCAGTGTCTGCATGAATGTACTGCTGTATGGTAAATGCAGCTTTGACCGGATTGTCATCTGTAGTGCGGTAAGTAATTATCCAAGGAACAGGAACATTAGACCCCGGTTGAATGGCTCTGATGGTGCAAACCTCGTGTAGCAGTCTCTTGCAAGACTCTACAGAGGGCGGCGTTCCCTGTACTCGTGCGATCCAGGTGTCTCCGTCGCTCACTTCAAGTCTTCAAACAATATGAACTCCTCCTGTACTGCAAGTCGCGGAGAGCTCGCACATGATATCATCGTTCTTGTTTGGGGGCGTTCTTTGCTTCTTCTCAGCAAGGGCAAACTTTCGCAAGGCCTCCCAGTCAATGAAAGCCAACGAGGATTCTTTGATGAACGGCACAAGATCTGGCATAATTGTGTGTTGTATTGGAAGGCGCGTGAGAGCCTCTAGATAGATAGATAGATAGATGTATTTATCGTCCTATAGTAGCCTCCCATGGGGCATGTAGACGCGCTGAGCTCTGGATTTATGTGGATAACCACAACCGGAGACAGCCG
>Ga0265780_10002745_pt1 | contig 23654 bp, 19 predicted proteins | sample P1T30metagenome_FD_192432 | JGI IMG/M metagenome (GOLD analysis project Ga0265780, IMG submission 192432) | Plant litter microbial communities from East Loma Ridge, Irvine, California - P1 T30 | ecosystem: Environmental > Terrestrial > Plant litter > Unclassified | place: USA: California... | reverse complement strand
CGCAAACGCCTCAGACTCGGAGAGAAAGCCGTAACCTGGGTGGATGGCATCGATTTGGTGTTTCTTCACCATGTCAATAAATGCGCCAATGTCCATGAATGCCGCGGCTGATGGCAGCTCGATGCTGTGGCTTGCTCTGGATGCATGTGACGTATCGCCTGAGATGTAGATGGCATATGTTTCAATGTCTAATTCTCGGGCAGATGAAATTATTCTTGTCGCTATCTCGCCTCTGCGGTGGGTTTAACTCTAGTAAGATGATGAGGGTTGAGAAGTGTAGACTGACCTGTTGGCGATCAAGAGACGCTTGATGCGTCTTGGTGGTGGCCGAGCCATTATAGCTGATGGAAAATGTTCAATAAGATTTTATGCAAGTGTTTGTACAATAAACTGTGATGATTCGAGAAACAGAGTCTGATGAAAATGCACTGTTGAGGGAGGTGTTGGACGGCTATTTCCCACTGCAATTATTCACAGTACTTGATGGAACTGTTTCCGAGTGTTCTGGGCTGTCGCAGTGTTTCCATGGTCGTACCAGTGCCTCCTCGTCGTGGTGAAGTGTAACAAGCCAAAAGAGGCGGGGAAGCGCAACTGCCTCGGTCCCCAGCAGACACCCGAACTTGGCTCTCTGCCACCAAACCACACACATCGAGCCGCCGTCATGTAGATCCACTCGATTGCTTCTCCTCCGAAGCGTCTGATAGCAACACAAAAGCCTTTCCTTACTAGAGATGGCTGGAGACGAACAATCACCGCCAAAAGACGCGTCGACGGCGAAAGATCGTCTTGCGCAGGTCAGCTATCACATCGCGCCGAACCCACCAAAACGGCGAAGAAAGAAGAACGCAGATTCAGATCTGCCCGCGGACTACTCAGATATTCTCAGCCAGATTGCGACGCTCCGTAAAATTGCCTCAACACCAGACATAAAGAATAGAGGCTATGTAAGACAGAAAGCAGCCGGCAAGCTGTGGGTGCGCGAACGCGTTGAGCAACTATTAGATGTCGGGAGCTTTCAGGAGGTTGGCAGTGTGAGCGGCACAGTGACTTGGAAGAAAGTTGGGCCCACGAAAGAAGAACCCGTGGATTTCGTGCCGTCGAATAACGTGCAAGGCTTCGGAAGATTACGAGGTCGAAAGATTGTGTTTACCGCTGATGACTTCTCGATTCGTGCTGGTCATGCCGATGGGTCGTTGATGGAGAAGACGGTGCGTGTTTGCCGTCCGTACAACACGGATGGCCTATGCTGACTGCGTGTAGCTATACATGGAGCAACTAGCAATTGCGCTGAAGCTGCCCATGATCAAGCTCGTCGATGGTTCCTCCGGCGGAGGTTCAGTAACGACGATTCGCTCCACAGGCTTTTCTTACATCCCTCCCTTGCCATCATTCACCCAGGTCGTGCAACAGCTTAACATGGGCATTCCCAACCTGGGAGCCGTTCTTGGCCCAGCTATAGGACTTGGTGCCGCGCGCGTCGTTGCGTGCCACTTTTCAGTCATGGCTGCAGACATTGGCTCTCTCTTCAACAGTGGTCCGAACATTGTCAAGAACGCTACATTTGAAGAAGGATTATCCTTGAATGATCTTGGCGGGCCAGCCATGCATTGCACGAATGGAACTATCGATAATCTCGCACCTAATGAAGCGGGGTGTTTCGAGCAGATTCGGACTGTATTAAGCTACCTGCCAGATTGTGGCACGAGGTTGCCACCCACCGTCGAACCATCGGACCCGATTGATCGAGTTTCAGACAAGTTACGGTCCATCATCCCGCGTGCTAAGAACCGGAGCTATAATCCGCGCGCTATCATTAGGGAAGTCGTGGACGACCAGTCCTTTTTCGAGATCGGCGAATTATGGTATGCTTCCCAAGTGTTGCACAGGAAGATCGCTAACGAGCCACAAGGGGCAGAACGGCCATAGTTGGTCTAGCTCGGTTCGGCGGCAAGCCAGTCGGTATTGTGTCACTGAATTGCGAAGTCAATGCCGGAGCTCTTGACGCGCTTGGATCACAAAAGATCGCACGCATGTTGAAGTTTTTGGACGTCTTCAACCTCCCCTTAGTCCAGTTCATAGGTGCGAACTTATTCTTGATGCTCTCCCGCATGTTATCACTGACGAAAAGTGTTTAGACATCCCGGGCTACGCGATAGGAACCGTGGCTGAGCGCACAGCAACCATGCGACATGGTATTGTTCTCGCCACAACATACTACAGTACTACGATGCCAATCTTCAGCATCGTGACTCGGCGTGTGTATGGAGTTGTAAGCATTCTTCTCCTGATATGCCCTCTAAATCTAATCGCGCTCTCAGGCTGGTGGAGTTATGCTAGACTGCCGCACGCCGCGCATGCGGGTAGCCTGGCCTTCCGGTGTCTGGGCATCGCTTCCCCTCGAAGGCGGCATTGAAGTCGGGCATTCATTCGAACTCAAAGAGATGGAGCGGAAAGAGGGCAAGGTAAAGCGAGACGAGCGGTATGCCGAATTAGCGAACGACTATGCGCGACTAATGAATCCGGTGCGTACGGCGAATCACTTTGGTGTTGAAGAGATAATTGATCCGAAAAACACACGTCCTGTAGTCTGTGAGTGGGTGAGTCACGTGTATGAGAATCTACTGCCGCAGAGGGTCATGGAACGGGCTAGTGGGAAGCTTCAGCCTATGTTCGCGTAGAATTCTTATATCTTCTCATCTGAGGAACAAATGTGAACTGTACTAGCGTTTATATTCGAAACTTTGCATCATATGTATTCTCCTTTGTACGTCTACTCTCCTCGTTCGGGCAACATTTGTTGATTCCGTACTCGATGTCGTTTCCTTGCTTGATCTCGATTCCGTTCTCGCCGTCGTTCTTTCCAAGGATGACGCCAACGACTGCCGCTGCATCGATTTCAACCAACATCATGACGCACCTCGCAAATGTACTACGAAACAAAAGACCGCCTCACTGGCCCTTTTGACCTCTGCCATTCATGATCCATCTCATCAAAGGCCCCATTCTCATTCTCTCCACATGCTCTTGCTTCACACGTTATTCTCTTGCATCATAATTAGCGCCAATTCCACTGCTGCTATGAGTAGACCGAGCCCGAGACGTCTCCGACCACGCCGCCGTTCTCACAGCCTAGTCGCAATGCTGAGTCGGCCACCATCATCTCTTCGGACAAGTCTGAGGTGAGCATATTGATCTGGCGCTTTTAACGCTCATGGGCACATCTGACATGAAGTGCAGGATCTCTCTCTCGTTGACGTTGACGCACTATCAACGCCGGCCCCAGAGTCTTCACAATCCTCACATGCTCCGCAGACTTCACACAAGGTGGCATTCGATCTAGCAATGGCGATCAAGAGGAAGGGTCGAGGGTGATCACGGCTACTGTTGCAGAGGTCCGTACATCTCTAGTGCCGCGCCTGCTTCCCCACATGCCCTTGTCCTTGTATCCTTGCCTTTCAACCTTGCAACCTTGCATGCATGTCCGCTTGCCTGCTTCGCTGCTAACTCTCTCATCAGAACGAGTCCTTTAACGTCGATCCACTCGACCTCGATGCAGATCCCTTCGAGTTCGATGTGGTCTGGACATAGAGGTAGCTTTGGCGGCGTCACGAGAGACAGCGGCGGATGTTCGTGTATTCCCACATCCATCTCTGATATCCACCCTCCTCTGACTCTTGATCTAGGATGCTGTTCGCCGTGATGGTGGGTCCAACCAAAGGGTCAAGCATGACGGCGGTCTTTCATTACACGACAACATACCAGTCTCTGACACAGACATCCGCCGTTCTATGGCTTTCGTTCCCGGCTTCCATCCCGACAACAATTTTCGTCTTTCAGAGAAGGCTCTTGGCACGAGGCCAGCATCGAACCACGACTTCGGCCCTCTAATAACCTCTACCGCTGGCTCCCGTTCAAGTGGGTGCTCTTCGTCCAGGTCGTCGCTCGATTAGAATGTCGTGCCTTCCATCGTTGTCACATCAGTCACAAATCTTGACCTCCGCCTTTGTCAATCCCTTCAAACGGTTTAGGTCCTCATCTCCGTGCGGCTTCCACTTACGCCGACCTCAATGGTGACCTCGATAGTGGTGGTGACTTCGAACAGAGCGACGAATCATTTGACACATACGAGACATTGTACCTCGAGCACTTGAGTCGCTCATCGGAGTTCAAGTTTTTGCCGGTGCCTGATGACCGTCTCATGGGAACCACTGTCCGCCCAGCTGATGTCATTAAAATGTGGATATCCTGTTCCCTGTCCTCTGATATTCGCAACCAGAGATGATCGACTTTCGACGCTGCCTTGATAGCGAGTGTCGCGTTCCACAATACTTTCCTGTATTCGAGCGCAACCCCACAACGTGGGCGTCCATTGACCACGACACTGACGAGTGGTGGGATACGTCTATGGCGACCGAACTCCTTATCGAGGACCCTCCTTCGCGGCTTAATCAGGCCAGGAGCGCACACGTTAAGACCTTTGGCTCAGTACACTCGCGCATGCTTGTGTTGTCGTCGTATCTAACTGCTGGCAAGGACAATTCTGGTCACATGGATTTCGCCGCGGCTAGCGACATTTCGAATGCATGCATGTTCGATGTATCGATGAAATTCGGCTTTAGCGAAGAGGGTATGTTCCCGACAAGCATCTGTTGGGTTGACTACTGTCCTATACGCCCTGATCGAAAGAACATCCGCGGGGAGGACATAATGGGGCGTCTTCCCAGGATTCTCCGTGACCACTTCTGCGAACGCATTCGGACGCTCCTCAGGATGAGCACGGCTTCGATCATCGTGCTTGCTGGCCGCTATGCACAGTCCCGATACGAAGAGTATTTAGATGATGAGGGCATTGAGGTCACGGTGATACCGTTCTTGGGTAGCGACCCCTTGCACGATCTTGTGCGACCGAGCGGCTGGATCGAGTGGACTCGTTCTTCGGATGGAGCGCGACATATTCATCGCATCTCCCTATGCATTCCGCATCCCGGATTATTCAATCGCCTCCGCGGCTACGTCGGGAGACCAATCACGCGTGTCATGATGATCAACGAGCGACTGATCGACTGGGCACACACTTTTTTGCATGGTTTCCCAAGTAGGACTGCCTTCTTTTCGACCATGAGATGGTTCAAGTCTCGGGAGGGTCGGTCCGCCTTCTCGGTTGTCTATCTACATACGTTACTGATGCGAGAGTCGGCGAGTCACGACGTTTTTCAGGGATCAGCTTTCCGGGACCAAGGACCTCCGCAAGGAGGAAGCGGAGGCTATCTATGCGCTCTTTATCAGCTCCTCAATGCAATCGAGAGGTGCTCACCGGTAATATTGGGCTTCAGAGGAGCGCGAGTAGGAGTACAGGCCATACGTTCTGACTATGCTGCCCCACGCAGAGAAAAGGCATGCTCGGATTCGAAGGAAGTCGAATTAGCAAAACACGAAAGGTGCTCTGATGTCGAGAGAGGATCGAGTGGAAATGAACAAACTCAAGTGTGCTAACAGGAAGAAGAATAGAGAGAAGCGGCGTGCTGCTAAAGAGCAAGAACAGTCGGAGGCACTGGATTGAGTGGAGTTATTGTATGATCTCCCATTGTTGTTATCCTATCTTTCTCATCTCATACTCGGCGGTGCTTGAGCTAATCGTCTCGACGCGAATGGGCGCCTCTTATACAGTACCTTCATAGCTGACTTGTCTATTGATGATCCCTCTTACTACCTTCTCAGCCTTCTCAGCCTTCTCTGCAAGCTGCGTGATGTCTCTTTCACTTGACTGATTTTCCTCCTTTGGAAGCTACATTACGATGTGCTGATGCTGCGCAACTGAAGAGCAGCGCGCTAGCGCTATTGCAGCCTAGCGTCAACGGGCTCCTTCTCTACGCCGCTGTGTTTGTTTACTCACCTGCCCTGCTCGCTCTCCTCTATCTCACCCTCCACCCTGCCTGTTCTCTGCTCCGCCGCTTCGCCTAACCCTCCATACTGCTTTTTTCTGCTCTACCGCCTCGCCTCGCCCTCGCCTCGCAATTACTATGCCGTGGCAGACTCCATATGATCAGCGGGAGAAAGGTCCCGACGTTTACTATGGGACGTCGCCCCTTGACCTCGAGCAGCTGCAAGAGGTGCTAGGAACTCGCCCTCATGTCGTCACGGGTCAAAGCTCAGCCTGGAAGTTCGCCGATAATGTCCACCCATATAAGCGTTGGGGAGAGATCAAGGGCTCCGCGGTCATTGTGGGCGACGATCTCGAGCAGATATTCCGACTTGCTGGTATACAGGATGCATCGAAGCGAACGAGATAGGATGTCTTGGAGTCGTCTCACCTTCAAAGATCGCCATGCAGCTCACCGGCCGCAACGGTAAGCTTTCCCGTCTCTGCTGCTTCACTTTTATTGTTCTAGCTAACTCCTCTAGATCCAATGGCGCTTGTCCAGAAGTTCGCTATGCCTCTATATGACGATAACCAAGAGCGGACGCCTCCACTTGAGGCCATCTTCAACATGGTCGCAGTGCTCGCAGCTGGGACCCAGTCCGTCATCCCTCATTACGAGGCGGAGTTTGACGGAAACTTTGTGCCGAAGTACGAGCCCTATGGGCGAGCTGGCTTGATCTCGATCCACCTCGATCATGAAGCAGAGAATCTCCAAGTTCTTTGGGTTGACAATTGGATTGTGTAGAAGGCGATGAAGTATCATCGACACGCTTCCTGGAGCCCAGGTAAATTGCATCCAAGATTTTTGAGACGACCTGTGCTGACGTATTAAGACTTGTCAGCCTACATGCCTGAAGCATTGCTCATAGAGCTGACCAACATCCGCATGCTCGAGACTGTCATCTTTCGATTGTGCCCGCGAGATCCAGGGCTCTATCTGGGACGAATAGAGCATGTTCCTCTTCCCAAGAATCGCGTCACTACGTACACAAGAGCTTTTCCTCAAGAGCACGCCGAGGGAATTTCCATACCGATATCGAGGAGGCTTTTACTCTGCAGTCGCTGCGACGGAAATGTTGGCTGAGTTAGCGCTGTTGGGCCAAACTGTCACCCTAATCCTACCATTGAGTAGTGCTTGTAGGGTTCTCCTGCAATCTTAGTCTTGTTTCCAACGGATGGTATTGCTTTCAGCTTACTACCCGAGTTTTTCTGATGATCCTTCACGCGTACCCACACGGCGTTCAAGCAGCACAGAGCAAACACATGTAGTGCGCCCGGTGTCAAAGGGTTCGAGGTAGCGTGATAGGACGGATTTCCAGGTTCGCCTTCGCCTAATCTTGAGCGCAGGTCCAGGATGCTTTCGGCCCGACGTCGTGAGCACTGAGCGACAGCGACAATCGAAGTTCCGGGCCGCGGAAGTCGAACCTTGTTCAGCATTTACACCCTGAAGCCGCCGTCTTGTTGTTATCTTTAGTTTTTCGCAACGCCTTAGTGATTCGCATGGCCGGACTACGCCCCATATCCTGTTGTGCGGTGCCCATCTTTGACTCGCGTGCAAAAGCTGGGGTACTACCGGTGGCGACTTTAACCCCCTTGGCGCAGCCTCCGATATTGACGAAGTTGGATGCGAGCTCCCGGGCAGACCCTTATCCAATGTCTGCAGACACAACGTCAAACAATCTTGCAACTGTGAGCATCGAACGCTTCGCTTGCTGTGACAGCTTTCCTGCTTACCTGAAGGTTTCGTCTCTCGTCCCCGACCCGAACCGCTCACCAGCATCTCCATGCACGGATCACTGCGGCATGCGGCCCGATTCGTCGTAGCCTAACTTGCATGCTACCAACACGCGGGGCGAAGTCCAACGCATTCTAGCCGTCTGAAGCACTGCCGCTCGTGTCCATGCCGCACCGTCGGCTGGTAAATTTGATGCCTGAGCCTTGATGACCGACTGGATGTTTGACCATGTCTGACCATATGTATGCCCGCGCACCCCCGCTCGCGAATGCTGCTGATCGTCTGCGTGTCAACCGGCGCACCACTTCCGTAACATCGACAACCCCGGCCCCTTTGAAGATCGTCCACGGCACCATCTAGGACCAAAGTCGAAAGTAAGAGTGTTGAGCAAACGCGCGGAAATGTCATGGCACCTGTGGGCGCTGCTGCTACCGCCAGACAAGCTGATCCGGTGCTTACACGCATCGTCGAGCAAGATGAGGTCGTTTGGTACAGGAAACGGAATCTCCGGCGACTGTACATGTTATTGCTACCGACATGCATCGGTATCGAGATAACCTCTGGCTTCGACTCGCAGATGATCAACGCAGTTCAGATATCGCCACAGTGGCAGCTTTGTAGGACAATCCCACATCAAGATGAAAACGTCGTAGCTGATGACTGTAGACTTCAACAACCCGAAGGGTGCGCTTCTCGGCATCATCTCCGCGTCGTACAACCTTGGAGCGATTGTCGCTCTTCCTCTCGTTCCATACGTGAATGATCGTTTCGGTCGGCGATGGTCTATCTTTTTGGGTTCCTGGATCATGGTAATGGCTTCCCTTATTCAAGGGCTCTCGATTAGCGGTAAGTCTACCTTACACACTAAGAACATCGCCCACTAACGGTTCCTAGCGGGTATGTATATAATTGCGCGACTTCTGCTTGGGTTTGGCATCCCCTTCTGCATCATCGCAGGCTCAAGTCTTATGGGGGAGCTCGCGTATCCGAAAGAAAGAGCGGCGATGACGAGTCTTTTCAACGCCCTCTGGTTTGCAGGTTCTCTGATCGCCGCCGGAATATCGTTTGGAACACAGTCATTAAAAGACGATTGGGCGTGGCGTCTGCCGTCCCTTCTCCAGATGGTTCCATCGATCGTTCAAATATCCACCATCTTGTACTAAAAGCTATCTGCTCCACTCTAAAGATTACACACTGACTACCAAATCAGCTTGATACCCGAATCTCCTCGCTTCCTCATCTCGAAGGATCGTTGCGAGGAAGCATATCGCACACTTGTCTTTTATCATGCAGAAGATGATCACCACTCCGCTTTCGCAGCGGCTGAAATGGCACAGATCGAACACACCATACGAATTGAACTCGAGAACTCCAAAAGGTCTTGGCACGAGCTTCTGGCCGTCCCTGGCCTACGCAAGCGTATCATCATCGGCGCAGCGTTAGGCCTATTTACGCAATGGAGCGGAAATACGCTTTTAAGCTACTATCTGAACGATGTCCTACGCTTGATTGGATACAAGGACCCAAAGTTCATTGGGAAGCTCAACGTTGCCTTCAACAGCTGGAACTTGGTCAACGCAGTTTGTATCTCGCTGCTTGTCCGACGCTTTCCGCGGCGCAAGATGTACCTCACTTGCGCTTTAGGACTTTTTTGCTGCTACATCACTTGGTAGTCACTTTACCCTTGCCCCAAACCAAAGCCGAGTCTAACTAATTTAAACCCGCAGGACGATTAGTGTCGCTCAGTATGCGGAAAACACCGCTCGCAAAGAGACGGCTCGACTGACCATCGCCATAATCCCGATCTATCAGCTGATGTACAATATAGGATACAATGGGTCCGTTGTCCTGGTGTGATGATTAGACTCTGCTAACATTTCGTAGTACGTTCTGCCTCAGCTCCTGGATGTTATAAGGTAAATCCTCGAATAGTTTGGTCGCATGCTAACGTTGTACCACTGTCACTAGCTCTAACATACAGTAAGTATTATGCTAGAAATTTGACGCCATTGACAGACTGACAAGCCTCAAGCATACCTTGTCGAACTATTTCCGTACGCGCAACGTTCTAAAGGTATCACGGTATTCCAGTTGTTCGGCCGCTCGGCAGGTTTCTTTACAACGTTTGTGAATCCTATTGGGCTGAAGATCGGCTATCGGTGGATGATCACATACTGTGCATGGCTCGCGTTCGAGATTGTTTTCATTGTACGTTTGGCTCGACCTTTACTCATTAGACCGCACACTGATACGCCCTTGTAGTAATTCATGTTCCCCGAGACTTACGGAAGAACCCTCGAAGAGCTGTCTTTCCTGTTCGAAGACCGGTCTCTCGCCGATGAAGCGACGAAGCAGGTAGAGAAGCAAATGGCATGGTCCTCGGAGCAGAGGTGGTCGCGTCTCGACAACAGGATGAGCTGGGACATGGACGTCATGATGCCAAACAAGTCTGGCGTACGGACCCATGACGAACCCAGAGAGTTCGGCGGCATAGACAGGATCCGAAGCGACAGCACGGGAAGAGAGATTCAGCCAGTCAGGGCTAAACCCAGGCAAGCCATTCGCGGCGAAGGCGGGAGCTGGCGTGAAAACCAGTACTAGCCGCGAGTGTCTGTTGTTGGTGCTAGATCCAGTTATCGGAGCAAATACTTTTCAACGATATTCAACGATAACTAATCACAAGTTCTACAATTGCGCGCCTTAATGCTGAGCCGTCGCCTGACATGGACTAGAAAACTCTGAGTCGTGTATACCGCCCCGTGAAGACCTTTAATCCTGAAGGCAGATCGGATCGTGTTTAAGACGATCGCTGCCGGTCTGCCCATGGAGGAAAGCGCGGAAAGAGTCCCAGCGTGGGATGAGTTTATCGCTGAGATCGACACGGCGTGTTCGTAGATGTTCCGACGCCATGGTGAAAGAGCTGGGAGCAGACACACCAGCCACTTTGCAGGGAGCGCTGCGAGAGCATTTGACCGAGATTTCAAAGCACCAGTACCGTCTTGAGAGGGCATCAAAACTTCGTTGAAGGGTTTGGCGACTGGCGCTATCGTCAATCAGATATGCTGCACTATGTTTTGATCGAAGTCATACTGTATCTGTCAAGGCTATTAACGAACTATGGAACTGAAAAGCGTATGGGTACAATGTATGAATAAAGCGGTGTGTACTGGTACATTCCCTGTTAGAACTCCGGTCGAGTCGTGCGTCCTACCGGTTGAGGCTGGCGATAACACGGAAATTGCACGCCACGCGTCCAAACCGTCCTTATGGTCTGATTTCAAGCTTCTAACAATACATTAGGAGCCTCATATGCTTAGGCTTCCGCTACCAAGGAAATCACGAGTGCCAATTTCATGTCGGTTCTCCGACGTTCCTTTGCGCGCCAAGCTGTCTTGCCGTTTCATACTGACTTTTAGCCGAGCAGCACCAATGACACAACGAGGCTGGACCCGCCCGAGGCTTGGACGATGCATTTCCCTGGCATCCCGCCACCTAAGCTTCTCCATGGGGTTCGAAGAGTAGACTTGGCACGAGCGCAAAGCTCGGAGAATCCGTCCAGCCAAGATCTGCGAAACCAGGCACCCGCAACAATGATGCCTCAAACATCGGGAACCAAGTTTCCATACAGTACCAAGCCTTGGTATTCAGGTGTCCGCCATGCCACACAGAGGCTTTTTGAATTCGTATAAAGGGACTTTGAGCGCCATGATTAACAAACCAGGAGTTGCACACTGTTGAACAGTCTCTCCTCATACACATTCATTTCTTGCCTTTATCTGCATTTGCATTTACTTCCATTCATTTCATTCCGAGATACCCATAATGAAGACCACTACTTTCTCCCTCTTCGCAAGCCTGGTGCTGGGCGCCTCCGCCGCTCCGATCGCTGCAGCCAGCAACGGAGTCATCACCGTCCAAGTCAGCCTCGACATGAACCAAGCTGGTATCGCCGCAACGAACGCTTTCGACGCCAACCAGCTTTTTGCTTTCACATCAATGCAACACATCAATGCGGTCCCAGAGGAGGTCGTCAACGGAACGGAGCCCACGGGTGGCCTCGCAGGCGCGTCTGGAACCTTCATCTTTGGACTCAACTCTGCCGCAAACATGATCTGCTACAACATCACGCTCCACAACTTCCAGGGCGAGTTCTCATCTCCTGCGACCACCGCGACGCACATCCACGAAGCCGCCAAGGGCGCATCCGGACCACCCCGAATCTCTTTCCCCAACCCTGAGCCAGTTGGCGCCGATGCTGTCGTCCGCAACAGTGCTGGATGCTTGAAGGGTCCGTTCGTTACGGGTGTGATGGTCGATGGCAAGGATTCTGGCGAAGGCTTCCACGTTTCAATGATCGAGGCAAACCCCACGGCCTTCATGGCAGACACACATTCATCCCTCGCGCTCCCTGGGGCAATTCGGGGAAATTTGGCTTAGTCTGGAGGCTCGTGGGGGTGAAGGAGATGGAGATTGAAATAATGGTAATGTAGATAATTCAAACTATACAAGAAAAGAAACATTATACTCCACTTTGAGCCACTTGAGAAATGCAAGTGATAGTCAGACGGACTCGTAGATCCACAAGCTGATATAGGAACAGGCTGAGGACGAGGGGTCGAGATGGTGAAGCATCATGCCCACGTGACAAGCGTTGGACTCGATCACGCACGTGACGTGTCGCTCTTCCCCACATTCGCTTAAGGACGAGAACTGCTACTGTGAAACAGCAGGAAGCATCGAAGAAGTGCCTGTGACGTGTTGTAAGCAATGTGGTAATAGCAGCCGCGTCGATGTTGCTCGGTCATGTTCGGAATCGACCACCCGCATGGCGCTCCTTCGTCCTTGGCGCAGCCACTACGTCATTGCACGTTTATTCGGACTCCATGTAACATTGAAGCCGTTCGTTCAGGTGGCGATGTGCAGGTGCGGGGTACGACGTCCCGTGATAGTCCAGTGATATTCCAGCAAATGCCTGGATGCTGCGCTTGAAGAACAACCAGAACCCGACCTGGAGTTCTCCAACATCTGCAACGAGAGGTACAATGAGGCTGTCACAGCTTTTGGTCACCATCGGGTGCACTGCAGCTCAAGATATCGATTATTCACAATATGTGAATCCTTTTATTGGGTCTGAGGGGGCCATCCCGGGATATTCGTGTAGGCTGATTGCATCTTCGTTCTGTTCGTTTGTGTTGCTAATGAAACAGTCGGTGGGGGAGACGTCTTCGTAGGAGCTGCAATGCCTTTCGGGATGGTCAAATTGGGTCTCGATACGTACGAAGAGCCCATCAACCAAAGTGCACTCAATGGCGGTTACACACCGCAAGGGTTCGTAACAGGGATCAGTATGATGCACGTCTCAGGTACCGGGGGTGGGGCTCGATATGGTTTTCCAGGGCAGATGCCGCTCACCGAAGTCGACGGCGAAGTTAACTTGTTGAACAATCGTACATACTGGCAGAAGAGGGTGAGTCCAAAATCTCCTTACATTGACGACAATTTTAATCAATGAACAGGTTGGTGTCGATGTTGCCTCCGTGGGCTACTTTCGCACCAGTCTAGAGTCCGGCGTAACGATAGAACTGGCTGCTTCACGCCATGCAGGACTCTATCACTACACCTATCCTTCATCTTCAGAAAGCCACGTGCTAGTCGATTTCTCGCACTACTTGCCACATCCGACGCGATCCTGGGACTCACAGTTCTACACTGGAGGCGAGATTGAGATACAACCAAATTCGAGCACTTACACTGGGTACACATCAATCGCCGGTGGATGGTGTCTAGGACCGCCAATAACCGTTTACGTCTGTGGCGAATTCGACAGCCTGCCTGCCAGTGCGAAAGCTTTCAAGGGCCGGAACACTTTCCCAGTCGGCCGCCATTTCCGCACTTTTGGCAACAGTACGATACCACATCCTACGTATGTTGGCGAGAGCGCACGATCGGGACCCTTGAATGACCGGGTTGGTGCGATCTTTACCTGGGAGAACAACACCAAGGTAACGTCACGCGTCGGTATATCCTTGACCAGCGTGGAAAAAGCATGTGCCTACAAGAACTCGGAGCTGACGTCGTGGTCAATCAAAGATACCACGCAAGCCGCATGTGACGAGTGGAACCGAGACGTCTTCTCTAAGATCAAGGTCGATACCTCTGAGACTGTGAACAAGACACGCCTTGCGTTACTGTACTCGTCGTTATATTTCATGAACTTAATGCCCAGTGAGCGCATTGGCGAGAATCCACTCTGGGAATCGGACGAGGCATCTTGGGACGACTTTTACACTCTCTGGGATCTGTTCAGAAACCAGGTGTCCTTGTGGTATCTCATAATGCCAAGCTACTACGAGTCAATGCTACGGTCGCTTATTGATATCTTCAAGCATGAAGGCTATCTTCCAGATGGTAGATCTGGCAACTATAACGGGCTGGTCCAGGGTGGCTCGAATGCAGACAATGTCCTCGCAGATGCCTATGTCAAGGGCTTGCGCGGCGCCATTAACTGGACCGAGGGCTACGCTGCAGTCAAGAAAAATGCTGAAGTTTTGCCATTCTTCGACGAGAACCCGGTTGACAAAACAGGCTCTCTCAAAGAGGGTCGATCAGCACTGGACGACTGGATCCCACTCGGCTATGTCTCAGCTGACCGCAACTCGCGTGCCGTGTCCAAAACAGTTGAGTACTCTCTCAACGACTTCGCAGTCAGCCAAATCGCAGCCGGCGAAGCACCAGATGAGCGAGACATCTATTTCCGACGCTCGGGTGGTTGGCAGCTTTCTTGGGACCCCAAAGCTACGAGTCGTAATTTCTCGGGCTTTGTCATGCCTCGCTACTCTAATGGGTCATTTCACAAGGTGTACAACATAACTGATTGTGGCGAGTGCAACTGGCAACAGGAAAGTTACGAGGGAACATCTTTCGAATATTCGTTCGTTATTCCGCACGACATGGCGCGCCTAATTGAGCTCATGGGTGGGTCAGATGAGTTCGAAAATAGGCTGGACTACGTCTTCCAGCCAAATACCTCTGGTGTTGATCTTGGTGTCAACGGCTTGGGCATTACAACGATCAACAATGTTGCGAACGAGCCGGACTTCCAGACACCATATCTATACAACTATATCTCCAAACAATATAAAAGCGTCGAGCGATCAAGGCAACTAGCCAACGACTTCTACTTCGACACCACCAATGGAATCCCTGGCAACTCGGATGCTGGTGCGCTCAACTGCTGGTTGATCTGGCAAATGTTGGGCTTGTACCCAGTAGTTACTACCCCCATATACCTACTGGAGAGTCCGTGGTTTAGTGACATTAACATCACTGTGAATCATAACCATACACTGCGCATTCGGGCAGAGGGCTTGGATGATTGGGACGGAAAGCAGGGCTACTACGTTCAAGGCGTGCGCATAAACGGCAAGGAATGGACCAAGAACTGGTTCGAGCACAATGACGCGGATGGAATCATGACAAACGGCGGCGAGATCTCGTTCAGCCTAGGCAATGAGCAAAAGGTTTGGGAGACTGGAGACTTGCCACCGAGTCCTGGACATCAAGTCGTCGACGCGGAGATGATATGATACAATACAAAGAATAACCTGTGTGTATTGCCATACTTCTCTACTACTTCATCGATCGAATTTTACTTGCCCAAAAGCATCCCTGTTTGGACACATACCTTCCAACGCTTTTGTCGTTCACTCTGAGGCACCTGTCAGATGGCCTCGGAAGCAAGCACCCGGGCGGTCCTGCGCCTCTTCCCTTACACACTGTCGCACGCCACAGACCTCATCCACACGAGAAGTGACCCATACTATACAACACTGCGAAAATCAGCGCCTTGATTCGAGGAATCATACGATTGTTCGCCACGACTGGGGTGGGGTATGGGTTTGTCCGGAGCCAGGAGATTAAGAGCCTGTCTGGTTACGCCGGCTTTGCTGGCCGTTTTGGTAACATATTAGGTAAAGCTCATAATTGGGGGGGCAAAATGTAGCGACTAGATTTGAAACTGTACTTCGAATCAGCTGCAACTGTACCGCGTTTGGGGGTTGCTCGATTCTGTGATACGATAGTGACCGGCTGTGACAGTATCGTTTTACGTTTCAAAATAGACTTATCACCATCTAGTCATGGTATTTAATTTTGATACTTATTATCGCATCACACCATCGAGCAACCCCCCCAAACGCGGTACGGAAGAAAATGGTAGCTCTATATCGCCGAAAGGGGTAGATTGTGAGTGCGATAAGCACTAAATTAGGGTTTAAACCTTAGTAGCAGCGCTAATAACATGGCACCTCTAGCTTTGCTGACGAGTGCTCCGTTTTACTAGGCATGTGAGCCCTATCTCATCTCCATTTTCAAAACGCTACCTAATCAGGACGAAACGGTCAGCAAAACTGGCGTACCAGACAGGCCCTAATAATAAGCAGTCGCTCATTGTAGCCAATGACTGAAGTTGACCGTCACATGCCCAGTTGAAGCTCGCAAACGTGTGACCAGCATGTGAGAAGGCAAACAAACTGTCGGGACTTACAATCTACCCTCTGCTTCTCCTTCTTGTGCGCTCTACACGACATTTATCAGCATGGCCAAGCTTGTTGTCGCCCTGCTTCTTCTCACAGTCCTCTTTAGCCCCGTTCAAGCACCTCAAGACCACATTGTAAGGCGCTTCCGTTCCGGATGTGGTAAGAAGCCCTTCCTTCCTGGTATCACACAATATCGCTTCCTCAAGAGCAGCAATAAAGATCGCAACTACTCCTTCCACCTACCTAGTTCTTATGATGCCAGGAAGCCGCATGCCATCTTGCTAGGCTTCCACGGCTCCAGCAGCATCGGCGCATTCTTCGAACTAGATACCAAGCTGAGTCAAGAGAGGTATAGCAGCGATAAGATCATGGTCTATCCGAACGGGATTGGAGGAAGTTGGGCAGGACCAACGTATCATGATGGCAGCACCGTCGCCGAAGACGTTCAATTCATCCAGGATGTAATCCATGACGCGAAGGGCCTGTTCTGCGTCGACGAAAACAAAATTTTCGGCATCGGTTAATGCTATCACGTCTTGTCCTGAGTGCTCTAACCTTTTTAGCATGTCCAACGGCGGAGGATTCATCGGCACGCTCGCCTGTGATCCCATCGGCAGCACACTTTTCAAGGGGGTCGCGGCACATTCTGGGGCATTTTACACAGATATTGGTGGGCCCAGCAATGGATGTTCCCCTGCGAGGATAATCCCAATACTAGAAATCCATGGCGCAGTCGATAAGACTGTAAAATACGAGGGCGGGCGGGGTGACGGCGGTCCTCAACCAGCGATTAGCGACTGGCTAGATTGGTGGGCGCCAACTTAACTCCTGCACAGGAAAAACTGAAGAGGTTATTGAAGATGGCAAGGTTCAGCATTACTCATGGTCATGTGACGGAATTGAGGGCTTGCTGCAACACTACAAAGTCGCAGACCTAGGTACGTATGGCATTGACCGCCGTGCACCATAAACTCACGCGACATATAGGCCATTGCTGGGCAGACACTGAACCGAATCTGTCTCAAATTTCTGTGCCACAACTGCCGACAGTGATCAGAGCGAGCGAGATCGCCTTGAATTTTTTTGACGAGATTCCGTAGCATTCAGCAGAGTCGAATTATAGCGTGTAAAGTTCTTATCGTTGATTGCGATGCCATTCTGAGTACGATATAATGGGGCTGAAGCTTGACCGCGTGTGTTCGGGGCTGAGACAAGCTCCAGAAATCTGAAACGCCTCACAAGGCAGCCCCATTTACTCGTTCGCCACCACAACGATCACATCCTATTGGTTAGATGTGGTTTCTGAAGTATTGCTGCATCGAGTGTGATATTCGCCTAAGTAGTAAGGTCCAAGTGTGTTATCGAAGGCATTTGTCGACCCCACATTTCGAGTCGCATCAAGAGTCTGTCACAGCACGCAGCACCCGCTTGATCCACCGATTACACGAAGACAGCTTCATGTCGTGATGAAGGAAGAGTCCCATGCGATACTGTGAAAGTTCGGACATTCCAAGCAAGGTATAAAAGTTCCATATCCGCTTCAATTGCAAAATCGTCTCCAGTCCACTTCAACACTTCCAACTCACTTCCACTTTTTTTTTGCGTCTGTCGTCTGGAGCTGGTGTTTGCTCTGCTGAGGCAGCAAGCCTCCAGAATGGAAAGACAGGGTGCGGATTCACCGACCCGAACACTGACCAGGTTATTGCTGCCGCCCAGGCCCAGGTCGAACAGCAGGGTTTCAAGCGCGTGGTGAGGAAGAGCGAGTAGATGTATTGATCCTGGTCTTTACGACAAGATTATCAACGTTATATCAGGATATCCAACTCTGAATAGCCAAGCAACACGCTTCAAATTACGTGAAGGCACCCTTCTTCATTGTTGTCAAAGTGAAATCCCTCCTTTCATGGTACCCCGAGCTTGGGTGCAAATTCTTTCTCACTTCATGTTCGAGGCCTGGCGGTTCCTCATTCGGATGTCAAGGGTATATTTTTATAAAGAGGCACATACTAAGGCGCCAGGATCAAGTTCCTATGACAAAGCTGTACTGCAAACAACAACATGATACATGCATTACTGACTAACTATCCTTACACATGACGTACTACTACTCTCGGAATGCTGCGCACATCCTGCATTAGCGGCATACCGCGGGCATGCATCCCTTCATCAATTGCAGGATGATTTAGTGATACAAGCTCTCTACGAACGAGATCAGGGGACGTGCCAGGAAGGGGACTTCGCGGCAGCGGCTTTTGCGTTCTCATATTGTTAGTAGGTGACAAAATTTGAGCGTTCCGTTGACTGAGAGCACTTCCTGGCGTAACAACCGGACTCAGCGCTATTGGTGGGGGTTCAGCTTTCGGCGCAGCGCTCGAAAAGTAATTGTTGATTGCAGCACCCATAGGCGAGACTAGTTCTTGAACGGAGTAATGTCGCCGTTTCGAGATCGGGGAGATTATTGTAGATTGGGGTGAGCTTGGGTGGTAAGCTGGACTGAGTCTGGAAGGCTGTGTGATGATGGCTGGTTTGTAGAAGTCTTGACTTGTAGGATGACGTCCAGTAGGTGATATAGCAGCAAGAGCATCGCCTGACAGCGTAGACGGCGGAAACAGTGAGAGCAATCTCGCTGGCCTGGCTGAGCTGGGAGGAGAGAGGCTGCGGCTCGAATAGCATGAGCTTGCGGTTGGCGGCCTGGGACTATGCGTCTTGGGTGGAGGAGTAGGCTGGTTCTGGTTGGGGACTAATGAGTGCATGGAAAGCAGCGGGGTGCAAGATGGTGACAAGGCGAAAGAACTGGCTGTGTGTGGACTTGCGACGCCGGTCGATCGTGGAAGAGACTTGCTGCGCTCCGGGATATTAATGCTCAGCCCATGTCGGATAGCTGGTCTGCTCCGTGCTGTTGAAGGTCGTAGGTCGAATCGTGGAGACGTGAGAGGACTAAGGGGTGATGGCGTGGGAATCTGCGGCGACCTGTGTGGTACGCGCTCATATTGCAGGCTGGCAACCGCATTTGAGTTCCAAGACCTGAAAATCTTCGAGTTCTTTTGTCTACGACTCCATAGTGGATGTACCTCGTCCCGAGATTCGGTCGTCCTTGATAAGTTATCTAGGCGCCTGATAAAGACCATGTATGGTATGCAGGCCGTGCATACGCTAAGGCACACATGTACCTGCGATAGGATAGCAGGTACCCATAATCCATCATTGGGTCGAGAATCGAGGTGGATATGGGATGTGAGGGTATCGAGCCAAATCAAGCGTATCAACGAAGCGGCCGCAACAAGCGCTCGAGGGCTAAAGCAGGCCACGACAACCACTTTACGTGAACTTTTCAGTCGCGGTTTCATTACCATGGTAAATGATAGCATTATCAAAGCTACCTCGGTGGACATGTCGATGATACAGTAGACCATCCAAAATGCTCGCTGAGAGTGTCAGTACCCAGTCTCATACTCTAAGCTTTCGGGCTATTTACTTACTGTATTGAAGCATCGTAGGGAGCTTGACTCCCAGGGTGTTGGCAATTGGCACTGAAAAGCGATGGCAACTATCAATGTGAAGCTCCAACAAGACATAAAAGTTGCAAAACCGGCTATTGCTTTGTGGTGCATGCGCGCAACGGATAGAACAGTGTAAAGAAGGAGAAGCAAAGAGATCTTTCAGAAGTAAAGTGATGAAATGTAGAGGAAGTCGGAAGCGTAGTTGCCCTTCATGAGGACATTGGCACGCTCAATGGCCAAAGGACCCGGGTAACCGAGGCCTTTGAAGGCAAGTAGAGAGATCGTAATTGATAGAGCGATTGCGAAAATCTGTGAGTTTAGCCTGAGGACTCTATCCAGGATTTGAAGGACTTACAGTTGCCATGAAGATGAGGAGGTCATCTAGCGCGATCTTTTGTAATACGACCGCTTTCACAACTTGACGAGCGAAAAAGACAGATACCGTGACCCCTAGAATTATCCATGTCTCTACAAGGATGTTGTCTGATTTATCTGGACTTTCCGCGTTTGTTTTTGTGTTGCAGTGGCTGTAGACAAATACATGCCGGTACCAAAACCGCGAAGTCAAGTGTATGATACACAAAGCAATGACGGAAAATTGAGGCAGTCGACGCAGAAGAAAGGATGAACATAGGAAATGTGACCGAGAGATGGGGCGCCTTTCGTGTTGCCAGTGATGTTGACTGTGAACAGAACGACGAGGAGCGAAAGTACAAGCATCCCCGGAGTAGCCTTGTAGTTAGCACAGCACAATCAGGTGCTTAAAAATAATCAGGGGCTCTTCCGAGATCAGACATGAGACGTGAAACGCTCAGAATATCTCTAAGACATATTCTCGTCGAGGCTCACAACGAGGAGCAGCTCGGCAAATGTGCTCGTTGACGACTCCACTCCAAAATGAGACTAGCAGGAAATACAACCTAGTTCTGCGAGCTATACATGGAAAACGCCACTGCCGTGTAATGGTAAGCGCATATGCGAACGGAAGTAGTCGCGTCATTCACCTATTCTGGGGGTAGTTAAGCGCCCGGTCTCAATTTTAGAGCGAATCATAGCGTGCTGACCTGCAGGACGGGGCCTGCGAAGACTTCCTTATCGATTATCCCCGGGTAAATACTCTTCCAGAGACTTGGCAACTCACCTCTTTTTTGCGCCAAATAGTTGCGTAGGCAAGCCAAAGAAGAATGATCAAGGGATGGGATGTACTCATTCTAACATGCGTCATGCCCTGATGTGTTGATTGATAGTCCGTTGGTCTAAGAAGTCCGAGATGCGATACAGTGTATGCGCTGCAGAGTGTGAGTCGCACGAACGGGGACTATGTATACAGTAAAGCGGTAGTTGCATATGATGCCTGGTTCTGGACGGAATCCAAGACGGGACCTCGGGAGACGGGGAAAGGAACGGCACGAAGTAGCTGTGGGTGTGCGGGCGTTGCTTACACGCGCACACACCATGGTTCGACCCATCAACTCAGGTGGTGAACATTAGATGCTCAGTTTCTGACAATCAAGCCCCTAGTCCGACTTCAACTACAGATTTCCTCGGGTACCGAGCGAGGCCCTTCGCCCCATCTCCCTGAACGCACTTCTCCGCATGTCTCAAGGTAAAGCACTCGTCAGCTTCTAGACCAGCGCTCCAAGAGTCCGATGGACTCGGATGTAGACTTAAGTCATAGAGCGAGACGCGAAGGGATACTTGTGCGAGGCGCCTCAGACACCAGCAAGAGAGTCCAGAGTGAATTTTTCGTCTTTGCAATTTCCTCCACCTACTAGAGCTTATTTGTGAGACATGTCAGGCCATCATGACCTGTTCAGCATCACAGCGAGGTTGTCCAACAAATGCGCACATTGGCAATTGTGTTGTAACATGTTGGGGCGCTGCGTATAAGAGCGGACTCAAGAATCTCCAACTTGAGTTCGGTCGAATTGCAGTCACGGACCCCATCTCAACGCACCAATATTCCAAATCTAAATGAGTTGAAAAGGTTCTTGTGCGTACATCAGCGACCTCGCTGTGTTGGTCATTTCTTCGATGGGTGTTCGGTGTTTCTACTTGTTGGGTGGCTTCAGTCAGCGTACCCCAAGATTTCGTTTCGATATGTCATTAGTGGAAGCATGGCGAGTCCTGGGGAATTGAAAAACTGCCCATTTTGCTCTACCCAATACTAAGCTCATACTTGTATGCTACGCGCTTAGAGTGTTTTACGTACTCGTTATGACAAGCAGTGCAAGAGAGACACATAACTCCAAATACTGTGGATATAGCACGTATGCTGCATCTGAATTGCTACCGAAAGTAAAATCCCAGACCTAAGCGCATCGACAAGATTCCATTCGGCGTAACTTCCCAGCTTACGAAGGAAGCCAATAAGGTTCGACCAGAAAAGATTCTGCTGAGGTGAGACGGGCACGCACTTCTTTATCTAAAGAGCTATCTCATTTTTGAGGAGACAATCAAACTAGCGAGACAGCCACACACTCTTGTCCGTCTTTGTTTCAGTGCGGTTCTCTCCTCTATAACACAGCTCCGGTAGGCATCCCTGCTTATGGCGGCGCATTGTCAGGGTTCTTTGAAAGCATAGCAACCATTGCTAAAGACTCTTTTGATTAATCTAAAGATTTTCTACTCGATACTGATCACATACACTCAGGTTCTTGCCGGGCCATCTCTTGAGACTTGGGGTTTGCAGTAGAAATACATCGTGGGATCGCTACTTCTTTCATTATTACCCAACTTTGTGACTCTTTACAAAGACATGCTAGAGGCTGGTAGAGACCCTGTGCATTATTGCAACAATTCCAGCACATCACAAGCGGATGTATTTGCTGTAGCTGAGGTTAGGACATGACTGGAGCATTACCGCACTGTAGGTCCGAACCTTCCAAGCTCTTTGGACACGGCTGATACGTTTGCTATTTCCGACGCGGGTCCGAGTCTTTCGAAATGAGTGTCGCTGGCAACTTGACGCACCTGTATCTGCATCTGACAACGGCATGATCACATTAAGATCAGCCTAGGCGGATCTGTTACCCAGTGAGTGTGACCTCAATTTCACTGAATGACATGGAGAGGAAGTCTTTCGTGGAACATTTCAATCACTGCGTTGGTCAGTATAGCTCAGTTCTACCCCATGATCAACGCTCACCTTTGCACAGCGTATCTACGCGAGTCATTCCATGCTGCGCAGATACCACACTAGAAGCAGATAATCCTCGCGCCCGAGGCATGGGGTCGACACATATTTGCAAGGACTGACAGGGCGTACTAGCATGGGCAAGCAAAAGTAGCCTGTGAATAGCAAGAAAGAGAAGGGCGGGGATGTTGGTATGGCTACATGGATTCAAATATGAATAAGCTCTTTCGTTCGACACTTCAACACAACGGTGATTTTGAGCTATATACTATAATATTAGGCAAAAGTATTATATATAGCTCAGGCGTAATAAGAGATCTAGCATTAGAAATTATAGTATAACTAAATATCTCTATAACTAATATTATATATAAATCTATAGTAATTTATATTAAATATAATATAGCTTACTTATTAAATGCAAAAAGACTAATCTCTAGATACTTAGGCTAGTAGATATATATACGCTGCGATATTACTCTTAATCTTTATACTTTTATACTCTATTATCTTAATAATACTCTTATTTATTTTAATTAATTTCTATTAACTTTATATAAGGCTTACTTTATAAGCTATAATAATTAACTATTTAAATACTAGCTTAAGCTAGCTGTAAGAATAGGCGCTAACCTTCTATACTAACAATACCTAAAAAGATAGCTAATTACTAAGTAGAAGTTCTAGCAAGTCAAAGTATTATATACTAGAAGTCTGTAAGAACTATATCTAGATAGTCTTATACTAGGCCTAATATAGCTTAGATTAGCTTTGCTAATCTAGTTACTAAGTTAGAAGTTAAGACTTCTAGTATATAATACTTTAA
>Ga0265780_10002744_pt1 | contig 23659 bp, 18 predicted proteins | sample P1T30metagenome_FD_192432 | JGI IMG/M metagenome (GOLD analysis project Ga0265780, IMG submission 192432) | Plant litter microbial communities from East Loma Ridge, Irvine, California - P1 T30 | ecosystem: Environmental > Terrestrial > Plant litter > Unclassified | place: USA: California... | reverse complement strand
TGGTGGAAGCGCGGTTGGCTTTTATTCTTTCGTCATGATGAGATAAGTAATCGCAATCGGTTAAACTTGAGAGCAGACAGAAAGCATATATGTGGCTTCTGATGGGGTTGTTCATTGCCCAGCGCAACAATTGCGAGGAAATTCAAGGCACGCATGTGCGCTGGTGCTTTTGTACTCTGAGGATGAAGAAAAGGTGCCTCGTTTGAGGGGGAACTGTGACCAACTCTTTATTCGCATCTGCCGAGCCTGTATCGCTTTGAACATTGTCTGGATGCAACATTGCTTTTGCGCAGTCAGAGCAAGGAATAAACATGTCTCAGTGGCTGGCAGTCTTTTGAGCAGGAGTGAGGGAGAGGAGATGTAAAGCACAAAGCACTTGTCGACGGTGTATTTATACGTTCAGACTAACGAAGAAGGAGGAAGTGCCCACAAATTTATGGTCGCTTTAGTAGGCTTAGACCTTCTCAATCTCAAGGTCGCCCCCGGCTGCACATGTTGAGTCTTTCGTAGTCCAGGTACATACAGTAGGCCAGCGCGACAATTTGGACTTCGTATTTGCTAGAATGTAGGCATCGAACTACTTTTTATGCAAGAGTAAAGGGTCCGAGCAGATAAAAGGCATAGCAGGGAGTACGTATGATTTTAGTGCCGCAGCAGCGCACTCCTGCACAATACATAGTACGGCTTCGCGCTTAGTTTTAGTCGACAGCACAGCCCCCGATCATGACGCTGCTGTTATGTAATTTTGAGCAACACACTTTTGGAGTTGTAAGAGTGATCTAGGTAAAGGCCGAGCCATAAATATGTCTCACTCACCAACGACAGGGTCTCGTCATTGAAGGACGGTAAGTGTCTTTTGCAACATACAAGCCCATAGAAAATATGCTTCGCCCAGCTCGCGCCTCATACGTCAACTCCATTTCTTTTTCAACATCGCATCTAGGATGCATTGAAGTTCGTAGCCCATAGCGACGACTCTTCTCGCGTTTTGTTTATACTCGCGGCCTTTTACCTCTGCAAACTTCCAGTCCCTCTCACACCCTCTCACCTTACCTCGCCCATAGCCCCACCTCAAAATTCAGCGCAATACTATATATCCAACTTACCGCCCCATACTGTCATCAATCAAACCAACAGCCAGGTTGGCGCGATGGAAGGCACCGAACTCCTCGGGGGACACAACGTGTGCAAATTTCTTGTGCAGGGTGATTACATGATATTCGGTGGACGGGGATTCGATCCGATCCCCGTCTGGGTAATCAGATCGCGAGGGGTTGATTTTTTTATACTTTTTTGCGCGCTTCGCACTTTCACTTGCGAAATCGGATGAGCGGTGTTGGGATAGAACGCGAGTTTGAGTATGGTAAAGTTGTGTTTTTGGAACAGGGAGGCAAGGAGACATGTCCACTTGCTACCTTTGTTTCTAGATGAGGAGTTGTAGCTGGGAGAGTATGTAGTTCATAGGAGAGAGGAGGGCGAGGAGCTTTATGCCAGCGATTGGCAGACCGCTTCTCATTAAGTTAGAGACGTTTAGCTTTGATAACCCGCAGTCGAAAAATTGTTTTAAGAATGCAGGCACCTGGCCTCGCACATGTCATCTTTAGTAAAGTCTTTTCAGTTGTAACTAGGATAGCTCTTCTTTTCGATCCCGAAGTCTTCTTCTCTTCATCGCTTTGTGGAAAGCGTCTTTGTTGAAGAAAACAGAAAGATTAAAGCAGCGCTCATCCACCAGTGTGCGTTGGGTTGTATGTATTCGATAGGTACTTGGAACTGTTTGGTTTTTAGTCCAGCGCAAGACCACGCCTGGACAGTAACACTGCAGACCAAAGACGTCACATCAAGCCATCTGCGCCTCTTTTGATTGCTCCTCAAGAACAGCCAAAGTCGGTCATTTAGGGTCTCGCTGACGTTTTTGGAACACGAAGAACACAAGTCAGTAACGCATATGTTCTGCAGTCGAGTCGGAAAACCATGCAAATGGAGCAGTCGGGTTTGGTTTAAATCCACCAAGAGCCCGAAAAAATCATGCCGGGTCCTTATTCCTGTTTTGGGTAGACAGTGATTTTCGAAAGGAATTATAGGTATGAGAGTAACTTCGCTGACAGGTATTTATACATTTTGCTGTGAGCTGTGAGCTCTATCTTCAATGTACATGTCGCTAGTCTTCGTCTCCCGCGGGAGGTGACATCTGCCCACACCACATTCAAAACAAAACTCTCTCGACCCATTAGTCTCTCAACATCCACCTTCGTAGCCTTATCAAGTCCCCGAAGTTTCATAGTCAGCTTGATATCTGCGTTTTCGCGACGTGCAAAAAGCACATGCAACTCCACACGATAGCGTTCTCGATCTCCAGAGTCGTCCAACATCGGTCTTCAGCCCTATGATTTTCGCCCAGGGTCCAGAAAAGCACACACACGACATGCCACCGGGATAATATCTTTTGGAGATCCTCAAAGGTAGACGAAGTGAATGTGAGGACAAGAGAAGACGGGGTATATGTATATACCCACATCCTCGAAACCGCAACATGGCGGCAATCAAATGACACTTAACCGTCGGTTCCATACGAGTGCGCTTTGATCCCTTTCGCTCCCCATCCACGCTTCTTCCCAGCTCTGCCGCAGCATATATGGATTCGCCAAAGACTCTCGCTCTCACAATTCGCTGCTCTGATTATTTTTATTTTCGAGTTACTCGCTCGCTACACATGGAGTCTTTCTGGTTTTTCTTCCAGCCATAATTTTTTTTTCCGTCTTTTTTTCGCGCGCAGACATTTAGGGCCATTTTCTTGTTTTGGACTATTGACTCGTAGAAGCATTGATGAAGAAGCAAAGTAAGTGTCCCTCGATAGGAGAGGTATATATACTCTCCCCCTGCAAGCTCAAAAGTACCACATTTATTCGCCCAATGTCTATTCTTCCCATGAGCGCTCTCGAACACTCGGACCTCCCCTAATCCATCTCTTGCACAAACTTGGTGCACAACATCTCTCTCTGGTCTTTGGTCTTTTGGAGAGAAAATAATCACTTTCAACCGCACAACAGAGCTCATGGAAGAATGTCGTTTTTGTTTTTGACACGCAAATCCATCAAATCGGTTCAGCTATCATTTCTAATCGTCCCTTCTCCTCTCGTGCAAAAAAGACATTGGCAGGTACACACTTCATTTTTTTTGGAACCGCCAAAACTTCTCTCACTCGTTTTTTGGAAAGCTCAGGGACTTTTGGAAAATGTGACTTTGAAATGTTGCTGTGGGTGAGGAAGAAGCGTGACGACGTGAGGTTTCTACATGTTACTACACAGTAAACACGGACAGTGGAGAGGGTCGAAAGGTTGGTTCGAACATGGCGAACATGCGACGCTTCTGCAAGGACCGACATTCAAACATCACAGATGAACAGCAAGCCGTAGAGGTAGGAAGAAGGTTGGTATCATCACTCATGTCTCATTTCGTTATGCATGACACTGAACACCGTTCAGTGTCGTGAACCGTAGAAGACGTCTATGTGCTAGTCGCTTTTGATCTATCACAGGTATTCCTCAACGCTTATCCACAGAATACTAACTCAGAGCTTCTCAGTAGATATTCAGCTGCCACCCTGGACCTTCTTGACGATCGGGAGGATTTTCTCGAAGAGAGGGTGTGACTTGTCAAGACCGTTGACCTTGGTGACGACATCCTCGGCGGAGTTCTCCTTGAGAATCTTGGCCAACTCAGCGGACTCCTCGTCACCCTCGACGTTCTGAAAAAGGTATGCTTGCTCAATGGCACCGAGAAGAGCATCGACCTTCTCGCCGCGCTCAGCGAGCTGAGCAGCAGGGCCGACGAAACGCTCCTTGCGGGAGAGCTTGCGGAGGGGTGCACGTCCGACGCGCTCAACGTTGTCCTTGAGGACGGGGTTGGAGATACGCTTGATGATGGACTCAACGTAGTCGTTCTGCTCCTGAACGGAGACACCGTGCTTGCTGACGATGAGGTGAGCAGTCTCCTTGACAGCGTCACGGACGATGTCGTGGAGCTTCTTGTCCTGGAGGACCTCGTGGATGTACTGCTTCTTGGCCTGGTGACCGTAGTAGGCAGCGGTGGCGTGCGAGGTGTTGACGGTGAACAGCTTGCGCTCAATGTAGGGCTCGAGGTCATCGACGTAGTGGATGCCCTTGACATCCGGCTTCTTGCCACCCTTCTCAAATGGAGTCTGCTCAACGCACCACTCGTAGAACTTCTCAATCTTGACGTTGAGGCCAGCGTCCTTGTCCTGAACGGGCACAATACGGTCAATAGCCGAGTTGGCGAAACGTGCCTTCTTGTCGAGGTTGTTCTTTGAGTCCTCGCTCAGCTTGCCCTCGATGAAGCCCCTCCATGTGGTTGTAGCGTTGATGGCGTTCTCGCAAGCAATGACGGCGATGGGGTAGTCGAGTGTGCGGGCGTCAATGGCCTTGGCGACGGGCTCTGCGACGAACTTGAGGATGTTGGGGCCGACAGCGCAGGTGACGACATCGGCGGAAGCGATCTCCTGGACGACCTTGTCCATCTCGTGCTTGGAGTTCAGCGCGCGGTAGTGGTCAATGGTGAACTCGCGCTCGCCATCGTCGCCAATCTCGGTGACGGTGTACGACGACTGCTTCTGGAGAGCCTCGATGATGCTGTCCATGACATCGACGAACACGACCTCGTAGCCAGAGTTGTGAAGGAACTCGGCAACGAAGCCTCGGCCGATGTTGCCACCGCCGAAGTGAACAGCCTGTGGAAACTGTTAGTGGGCGGGCGCCAACCAGGTGGAGGAGTACTTACCTTCTTGTCGTAAGGCATGGTTGTGTGTGTTGTAGGTGAGGTGAAGTAAAACTAGGGATTGGGTGTCAATTGATTACCACGTGGTGTGGAGGTAGAGAGTTGAGTGGTTGAGGGGGGAGGAAAGTTTTGTAGTAGGTGGAGGAGGGGAGGGAAGCTGTGGCGGGGTATTTGTAGAGGCAAGAGCAGGGGCCGTGGAGGGCAGCGACGTGGGTGCGTGCTTTGTGGAGTGAGCCTTACCTGGCTGGAAGGGTCTCTTACTCGAGCGGTGTGCTGCAAGGGTCAATGGTGCAGTAGCAGAGTCGTGGGTGTTGGACGCGAGCAGAGGTCAACAGAGTTGGGTGCAGATGGTGAGCTGGCGAAACAAACCCCAGCTAGAGCGGTGACGTTTTGGTATAGCACCCAATTGGCCGCTAGAGCAGCTGGCAGGCACGAACAGCTGGAGGCGGCCCTTGACAACCTTGACAAGGCTTGCAAAAGCAAATTAGTCTGGGGCGTGGGACGTGGCAGTGCTGGGTGTGTAACTGGTGATATTACCCCACCATGTCGACTCTCCGAAGCAACGCCTTACTGTGCGCAGTATTAATGCCGCAGCCGTGAGGCCCAACTGCTCAGCCTCACCGTCTTCACTGTATTCTCGGCCGTGCATCTCCGCCAAAGCGCGCCGCATTCCCAACAATGCGATTTCGCGATAGAATACGATCTTCAAGCCCGTGACTACGTCATAGCTCAAACTATGCATCTTTCCCGTTCCCGCACTTAGTTGTTGCCAAGACTGACGGACTTTGGCACGGACATGGATTTCCTCTTTTCATGGTGGGGTTGTGAACGCGAGAATTGAAGCACGCGAACGTGGGGCAATTCCATCGTCATCGACTGTAGTATTATTGTGGATTCTTTCTACCGTGCCCTAGTAAACCTGGCCGAGTGTCCGGTATCAATCTTGCACCTTTTGTCCCGAGTCCGGAAGGAACACACAGCTCTTTCTCATTTAGCCAGCTAATTTCAGTCCCACAGATATATATCCAGGCTCTTCTAACACTCCAAGCACATGGACATATGCTTCGTCAAGCATTACACATTACTCTCTTATAGTCTCCACACTCAAGCATGAATGGCCTGCTGGACGTGCGGGTAGACTGCGATCATCCGATGGTAAAGGTCCGAGTGCTCCCTCATCAACACCTCGGGGTCCCACGCCATGGCGACGAAAATTGTGTCGATACCGCTGGAAAGTGGCGTCGTGAAAATGTTGCAAATTTGCAGTCCGATCAGGAACGAGAAAGCGACCACCACAGGTGTGTAAGCTCCATCCGCATTGTAGGCTGGTGACGTGAAGATGAGGTAGAGGTATGCGAGAAGCGCGCAGGCGTACGCGATGAACGTGGAGCCCATCGAGAGGACTGGTCCAATCAAGCACTCGTTGACTAATGCGTCGATACCGCGATCTTTGATCATCCTGTGGATCTCAGTCAGTTACTCCTCAGCTATGGAACAGACAGCCCGAAGCTGTGCACAGCATCGCTAGGCTTCGAACACGAAAGGAAGACCCTGTTTATCGCTTCGGACTGTTGGATCAGAAAACTTACCTCCAGGTATCCTTCGCGGCTGCGACGTAGCTCTTTCCGTACAGCGCAATGTAGCTGAACGCATATCGGTTAAGGAACTCGACGGCCCAGTTGAGCAAGCTGATGAGGCAGCCCAAAATGCAGAACAGGATCGAGCCGACAATGTTTCCGTCGCTCGCAGCATTGCGCTGCGCAGCTGAGCAGATCTGGCGCAAAAACTGGATGATGGCAACAATCAAGCTGCCCAAACTGATACTTCCGAAGCTGTAGGTGACCGAACGCTTGAAAGCGCCGCGGGTCGCTCCCTTGGGCATGGAGTTCGGGTTGAAGTACCACGAGCCGTATACGCCGGAAATGGTGGTGTGGATTGTGTTCTTGAGCCATTCGCTTATCCAGTACATTGCGAAGGTGACGAAGACCAGGAGGCCAATTACCTTGCCACTGCCACAGTTCCCGACCCCATTATTACACTGCGAGTTGTTCCCGTTCGGCGTGTATTGCACGTAGATGGATACCAGGGTCACCGAGTACCAAGCACCTAGCGCGGCCGCGAGGAGGCCGCCGATCAGGGAGACAATGTAGGTATGGCCGTACTTCTTCGACACGTCGATTGCGGTCTGCAGCATGAGGACACTGAAGGGGATGCGGGGAATCCAGCTGATGAAGCAGATCACATAAAAGATGCTGAAGATCAAGAATACGATGCCACCGGACCAGTACCTGCGCGAGAGCATGTAGAGAGCTGTGACGAATCCGAAGATGATGTCTAGGTCCGCGAGTCAGTCATGTTTCTCTCAATTGAGCAGTAAAGATAGTGGTCGTTCGGCCCGAGAGCAATGCGCATAACTTTTGAAAAAGTCATGCGAACTACTCCCTGCGTTCTCATTAACACGCGCGCACTTACTCAAGATTCCCGTAATCCAGATGAACTGCTTGGTAAAAGCCCTAGCTGCCCAGATATACGCATAACTCAGGAGTGTCGCCATGCCCAGCACAAAGGCAAACAAAATAATCGTGTTGGAATTGAGCGCAAACTGGTTCGCATTTCCGTAGATACCACCGCTGTTCGAACGCGAGTATCCGCGAATCGTAATCGCGCTCACAGCGACGTAGCCCAGGAAGACGGCGATGAAGAGCGCGCCTGCCCAAAGGTCGTTGTACTTGGGCTTGTCGAGCTTGAACTGCTGTTCAAACGTCTTCGAGTCCGTGCCGTAGCCATCTTGCTGGTATCCATTGTTCTGCTGCGGTGGTTGTCCTTGCGGCGGCGCGTAATTCTGGCCGTATTGGGGTGGTTCCTGGGCGTACTTGGGCTGGCTCTGGTAATACGCATCTTGAGGCTGCTGCACTGGAGCACCTCCTCCGCCATTGTAGTAATCCGCAGCTTGACCTTGCTGCGCCATTGCTGAGCCGTAAAGTGAAAAAAGAAGAAGAGAAGGATGGACACAGCTAATTGGAATGATGTTTTCGAGGCGTCACTAGCTGGCCTTTTGAGTAGACTATGCGACCGAACAGCGGGGCGTGCGAGGAATCAAGCACCGGTGTGGCTGCTTCTGTAGCATGATCCTCGTCATCATCGCTGCAATAGGCTTAGCCTTGCAGCAATCTCCTTCACGGCAAGAGCTTGTTTTGCTGACGATCTGCCATTCAATAAACGTTGTATCGTCGCGACCTTTGGACTTCAATCGCTTCGTACATCTCAATTCAATCCTATAATGTTGTAAGATAAGTGCGCGCTGTTTGTTACAGCTCTTGCCGTTCTTTCCATTCCCATGCGCCACGATTCGTGGCTGGTGCCGATTTTCCGGTCGCGATGTCGCTCGACGCTAGCCAAGGGGCTTTCACTCCGGGAGTCCGTCTTGGATTTGCGCATCGTCCCAAAATATGTTCGACATGTGAAGCACTTATGCTTCACTGCAAAGCGGTAGTCTCGGGGTGCTGTGCTAGGGCTTGTCGTTGGCTGTGACGGCTATCGAATCAATGGAAGCGGTCGCGCACCCAGTTTGGTCGAACATTGGGCATCCATGATTGTAGTAGGTCTCGTGTTACTCTACTTCCTTTCATTCGTCTCTTATCATCTCTCAGCCTCGTGACTTCTGATCTCTTGACTCGACCTTTGCATTCTCCCTCTCTTTACGATGCGCCCAAATGTAGAAAAATGGATAGACCGTCTCCGGGAGCAAAGTCACAATCATACCTCCAATCGACCACCAACTTGCAACATACGACCAGTTCTCAGGGACATTCAAGTACCTCCAGATGAACACCAAGAAAGCCGTAATGCACCCAAGATACCTCGTCATCCTAACCAGGCATTAGCAATCTCGCACTACCCCTTAGAGAAAAGAACTTACCAAATCTCCAAACTCTGCCCCTTGGTATTCTCATTCTTCAAAAGGTAATAAACCTGCCCCCATCCAATCGGCAATTCCAGATACAACCCCGTCCAAAACGCCGTCTTCTGCTCCCTCTCGTCCGGCCAATACTGCCCACACACCCACAAGAATGCCATCCAAGCCGGCACCTGCCAGCTCAGCTTGCCCCCTGTCTTCATCCTCTCGCTTTCACTATAGGCGTATTTGAGCGCTACAGTAACAAATATGATATCGAATAGAAACCACACGAAGAAGCACGCGCGCTGGAAATTCGTCGTCGTGCACACGTAGGCGTAGTATATCTCGTACGCCATCGTCGCGGAGAGGAATTGGACAGTGCCGGCAAGGCAGCGGTCCGAGTAGGTGCGGATGGTGTAGAAGAGATAGCAGAAGGTGTACAGGATGCCGCAGGATATGATCAGAAAGTCGGTTACGAAGAAATACGATTCTGGGGGGTTGAGAGCCACGTCCGAAGACTGGGGGATCAGGTGGTATGATTCATATTCTCTGGCGAGGTCGAAAGGCATCTTGGTAGTTGTTTAAAGTTAAGTTTTGGTAGGTTTGCGGATGGTGGTGCGAAGGTGGTATGTGAGATATGTGATCGACACGTCAAAACCTTCACAGAAACTGACGCGGTGACAGCATGTATGTATTTATGAACATAGTCTTTCCATTTGAAAATGTGGGTTTGTTAAATTATCGGGTCTCATGCTGACATACCCAGTTCCGACGATTCCGGATGAGGCGAACCGTTTAGTCTCGGAGGTCCCGGATGTCTGGTCACACACTACCGGGGCTTATTACGTCTACTCAATCTTACCATGGAGAAACACATGCCGGGATTCGTACTGTTAGCGGATTGTTTTATTGATGGGCCTGAAAATGACGTAGGCGTACCGGCCAAGAGCGTCTCATCCCAGACCGTGAATGCACCAAGATTGTTGAAAGATATGTGTAGAAACCGATTTTTTTTGTAGTTGAATCAATCATATGCATGTCCCAAGGTGATTTGCATGTCTTGTAACCCTCCACCTTCCAGCAGTTGTCTCAGATTCGCGCATGTATTGTACCAATCAACAAGCTACCTGTTGAAGATGAATGCTATCAAGGCTATTATACCTGTGATCTCATTCAGCTTGCTGTGCAAAGACGACTTGGTGACCGTAAGCATTACTTTCGACAACTACCCTTCGCATTCACGCATTCATGGCTACGCCACAAACAGACGGAGAATCAGACTCAATGGCGGCCAATCCAGCTGTCCTTCTCCGACCTCACGCGAAAAAATTCGTCATTGTCGACAAATAATATCGGGAGGCCGTACTGAGGCAGTAAGTACTCCTGGAAAATCGCTGCCGCCCATACCGCGACGATATCGCCGCGCCCAATATGTTTGTATGGCTTTAGGTCCAACTTGTCCTCATCGTAGGAATCGACGACGAGCCACATCTCGCGATGCAATGTCCCGTCTTTGTTGACGATCATCAATTCAGCTCCGCGGTCCATGATGGCTAAAAGTTCGAGGAACTGACATTGGAGAGCGATTTTCTTAAGAGCCAAATTGACAACATCCAGGGATTTTGCGGTGACCTGGCCGGGTCCTTTGTTCCAAGACATGGGCACTTGAAAGGCAAGCGACGTGAGGAGAGGGCAGTGCTGGGCGATGTGATCAAGCCAGCTTGCCTGCTTGAGTGCCATCTCTTCGGGCTCCTCAAATCTATTATGCGGCCAGTTATCACCGGGACGATTGCAGGAGCAAGGCAAGCGGACGTGGCGCAAGAACATGAAGGGCGAGTACGTGAGCACCATGTCATTCCACAACCGACTATGATTTGTTAGAAGGCCCCAAAGATTCGTCAATAGGCAGGAACTGACTTGGTTCCGTCTTTTTTCGCCACAATGTGGATTTGGTAGAAGAACGTTGTCGACTCAGCAAGCCAGCACTTGATATCGATGACTTTAAGGCGGAGCAAGGTATCAAGGACCTCTGCCCGGATTTTATGGTTCGTTCGAGTCAGGGCATTCGCTGGAGTCTTTCTCGAAGGCCCGGTAATTTGGCGTGAAATATTGCCACAGTGTCCATCCGTCCAAGAGAGTCGAGCATCTGGTTTGTCAAGCACACTTGTTGGCTGTTTTTCCGCGTTTGTCATGGCAACAATGCCAAGATAGCCGTAAATCATCTCTCGAATCTCCAGAGGGAGTCGCTCAAAAGTTGAGAGCTGTCGCGGAGCCATGTTGTCTTGAGTGTCTGATGGGTGCGGACTGTCTCCTAAGGGTCCGACATCCGAATCGTGTGTCGAGGTTGCAAGCTCGAGGCTGCTAATATCAGAGGACATCGTAGTCTAAAGGGAACGGTCGGCGTACTCAAGTTGAGTAGAATCCTTGGTAGAGAGAGTGGGCAGATTAGTACGAGAAGGGTCGGGCTTTTATATCCCGGGGGCGAATGTGCCGAAGCGATGAAAGGACCGGACAACGCTAAGGACCCCGGGGTCGTCATACTATTGACTGCGGGCACCGCCGCTAGATTCCACAATGGTTAGTGCATACTCTGTTTGAACTCTGACTGTTACTAAAGGCTAGCGATTATCTTGTACGCGAGCTTTCATAGACTCGGGAGGGTATGTATTGTATAAAGTACTAAAGAGGCCCTATAATTGCGCCAACTAGTGAGAGATCTTGAGGTAATATTAGTCAAGATTAGTCAAGATAGATCGTTTCCTCTTAGATTAATGTCTCAAAGAAGAAATACACGCTGAGTTACTTGTTTTGCCTCACGCATGAGCTGCTCTGAACAACATGTCCGGGAATAATAATGCGCCCTGGTGTAATTGTACATACTCCGCCTTTCTCCCAGCACACAGCTGTACACAATCGTTTCTTGCCCTTCCTATAGAATACCACTCGAGTACTCACAGAAGGTGAAAATCTTTACAAAAAGGTGATGCTTATATTTTGCATATGGAAGATACAGCTCCGTGAACGAAATGACCTAAGGGTTCCATGTACTGGCATGCTGGAAGTCGATCCTGTCCATAGACACGAATTCAGTTATTTCGCCGTACTCGAGCGCCTCCTCCATAAGCGGGCTGAACCATGTTTTCAAAGCATCCTCACGCCCATGCATTGGAATGCTAGCGAGGTTGAGATCGAAGTCGCGGCTATCGCAACAATAACACCGCGAGCTGTCAGCAATCCATGATCCTGACTTGCTCACAACTATTGCTCGGTTCCTTGCTATAATTCCAAATACCTCCAGGGTGGGCCGACGTTTTACGAGCTCCATGAGAGCTAGAGTCAGGGCTGGAAGGCCTCGGGAATTTGGTTTGCACCTCTGGGGCAAAAGTTTGTCTCCAGCGTCGATGTGCAGCGACACTAGCAGTGGGCAGTGCTCCGTGATGAACTTTATTGTCCCTGACATTTGATCCGTATTTCGAGTAGCCTGGCGCATAGAGATTCGGAATGGGTGTGGTCGTTCAACAACGAAATGTTCATACTGGGGGACTGCTAGACGGATGCGACACATGAACTCGAACGATGAGTTTGCCATGCGCATGCACTCCATCTCTGGCGGCGCTGAGAAATCCCTGAATCTGTCAGTGGATTGCCAAAATGCAAACTACTAGAAACCTACTCTGTGAGATTCCTTGCACAGTGATTAGGATTCCAATTGTTGTAGAACAACTTCTTTGCACTGAGGGGGTGTTGAAAAGAGATGTCTCGGTTGAGAAGCGATATCTTCAGCAATTCTTGTCGCAGATTGCGGTTGGCTCTGTATAACCCCGAATTCTCATCAGGACCACAATAAGTGGCATCAAACCATGGTGTTTGGTGGCTTGAAATTGAGATGGGGCCTTTATAGAGAGGCCAATGTACAGACAACTCGTAGGGGTATACAGCAACGTAACCATAGATCTGCTCGCGAATCTCTAACGGCAGTTGCTCAAGACGCGAGAGACACCGCTTCTTCGGTAGCGTATACGGACTCGAATTCTCCGCAGTCAACTCAGTGACCTGTTCGAGCCGACGGAACGGCAACGGCTCATCATACTGGTCGTCAAGGGTGATGAAAGGCCGGTGCGTCGGAATCGGCAAGCCATAGTCGGTATCCATCGAGGACTGTAATGCGCACGAACTGATACGCATGTTGAGGGCAAGTTGACCGGGCTTTGAGATCCAGTAGAGAAGAGATTGGGGGGAAATGGGGTGAGCAGATGGGTATAAGTGATGAGAAGGGGTGGTGATTGAGAACGAGGTCCGTGCTGTAGCGTGTATGAGAGTAAGGAAATGTGTATAAGTGATAAGAAGGAGCGTCGATTGAGAACGAGGTCCGTGCTGTCGCGTACTCGAAAGTGAACTGTACCCCTGACGTAGCATACACGTGATGAAGCGTTACCGGAAAGATCTCCCAAGTCGAGTCAACAATGGCCCAATAGATATAAAGCTCGAGTCGAGTGAGTTCAACACCCACCACCACCTCCTCCTCCACAATCACCTCCACCGCCGCCTCCACCATCGCCAGCATAAGTATGATGGCCGTGGTGGCCACCGCTATGGTGATGTACACCACTATCAGCAGTCGTCGTAGTAGGCACGTAACCCACCTTTGCCGCCGAGGCTCCGGCATCAGCGCCGTCGGGTTTGCTTGAGAAGCAGCCCATCGTAGCGACGAACAGATGTGTAGTACTTCAAGTTGCTTGGATGTATAATCTAGGGAGTTGGATTGTTGGATTGGAGGAGCTAGGTAGCTGCCATGAGATCAGCGACGGTGTGGCGATAAGGTTACTATTGTGAAGTACGTACTGCTTGTGGAAACTCTCGATGCTGGACAGATATTTGAATCGCTGTTTAGAATGCGGTCTTTATCTTCTCGCCGGGCAAACTTTGTGGGGGGCTGTGTATATGCGGTAAAGGTCGTGTGACGAGGGTTGTGCGGCAGTGGCTTGAGCTAGTATAATTCGTTGCACGCAAGCAGCGAGGTCTAACAAGATGCGCTGGGCGCGAGTACGCGTAGTGACGAGAAAGAAAAGAAGCGACGGATATGACAGGGTAGAGACTTGTTTGATGAGGATAAATCGCACGTCCACACCTGTGTTCGTTGCTATCTAGGTGTTTTTGACCTTGCAGAAGGCATACCGATGAAGTTGGAGTGCGCCTTCTAGAAAGCCTCACGCGCTGTAGATGCGTCTTGCACCTCGGCACTTGCACTTCTCGTACAAAATCGCCTCGTACGAGCTGATCTAGTTAGCATAAATGAAAATGCTTATGCTGCATGTCCTGGGTATATACACACCTCATTCATCGAGATAGAGGCTGTACATCTGCACAAGCCGCTTTGTCTCTAGCGCGATGCTGGCTGACGTGTTGTGGGCGAATTTCGAGTGCGCAGTCGATGCAGACATGCTCAAAGCTGTCCCAGTGGGAGCATTCGCCGCGGGCTATGTGTTCCAGCTAGTCTTTGAATTTACAATTCCATGCTGACAGGGAAACGCCTGCTTCAGACAGTGCCCATCAGGAACTTCCAATGAAATTCATTGCTGCTTATATCCAGAGATGGGTTGATCTTCCACAGACTGGGCAGCTTTTCTGCACCGTTACACATACCCTTGATCTTGGGTAGTGACAGATCTTGCAATAACGACACCGTTCGCCCAGATCCTGTTGCTAGTTCAAATGTGCTACCGTTCGGACTCCCACCGCCCAGCGCAGATTTCAGCGCGACTGTCATTATAGATGTAACGCGCCGGAACCGTTCGAACGCATTCTCGTTGTTCTCTTGATTCTCCCGCTGGCGGGGCATCTGCGAGGAAAGGTGATCGCGGAAATACTCAAAGGTGCGGGTAACTTGGAGTTCGACCGGATCCCACCCAGGAAGAGGCGATGAATGTAACCCCAGCTTGCCCAGACTGATGATGCCAGATACAAGATTGAGCCAGTCTACGAGCGATATGAACTCATAATGTGCGGTCGAAAGCTGTATGCTATTGTCGAGAAACTGCTCTATGGAACGGAGGCAGGTCACGCGCAAGGACAGCTGGAATCCCGATGCCCATGGTGCGCTTTCTCGATCGAGAATGTCGACAGCTGCGGCTATCTTGTAAAGGTGTATCCGCGCAGCAAGCTGGATCCATTGCAGCGTTTCTGTCTTCGCGTTAGCACATTATGAAGAACACAGAAATGGGTCTCATACTGTAATCATTCGCTTGCAACTTCGAAGCTGACCGAATGTGGTCCCACTTGTCACGCAAACGCTTGACTTGTGAACGCGCAACTAGAGCTTGCTCGCAGCGCCCCTGAAAAGTCTCCTCCACGTCCTCCATGAACTGGCAGACATCTACAAAGATTGGCAGAACAGAATCAGTCTTCTGGTCCCAGGAAGATGCTAGATCGGAAGCATAGTTTCGAAGAGTGGCCGAGTATGACATGCAGCGGCTTTTGCCCGACTCTATTAGACCTATGTTAGAGGCCAGATAGTAGCAGCCCAGATAAGCCCGCTTTGCCTCCCTATTACTTGGGTCTTCTCGATGAAGCGGACTTCGTACCGAGGCAGATATCGTGTCCAAGCCAAGATCGCCTGCAATGCCGACACACATTTGTAACAACATGGGCACTGAGACGGCCTGAGCGTCCATGTAGTGATGATGCCATGCGATGAATATGAGTAGGCCTTGAAGTAGATCCAAGCTCTTTTCTCCGTTCAATATCTTGACCATGGCAACTTTACGAAACTCTCGGCTCAACGTCTGCTGAAGTGATGATGAGTCGTAAGACGCAGCGGTCAGCACAGCCAACATCAGGACGGGCCGACGAAGCACCAGCTCTTGGCAGGAGCAATCCTTTGGCAAAGTCACGAATGGGAAAAAGTCCACCATGCGTCGGTAGGTGTCGAGCATCATCTGCATGTGCCCGAGGCTGATTGTTCGAATGACAGGATCCAATCGACCCAAACAAGCCAGCGTCTCACTGATGGACTCCCAAAAAGCTACCGAGTTCTCAGTCCCAGAAACAGGCACAGGAGCAGGCACAGGCACAGGAGCAGGCACAGGCGCAGGCACAGGCGCAGGCACAGGCGCAGGCGCAGGCGCGGGAAGGATTGGCGTGTGGACTGGCGCTGCTGATACGGGCGTAACAAGCGCCGGCGGGGAACTTCGTAGGGGTGCATCAATAACATGCGAGGGCACTGTAGTTACCGACGGGTGCGCAGGAGCTGGCGCCATTGTCGCCATAACTGTGGACAGCTTGTCGAGCTTGTTGTCGAAGTCGCGCATCCTGTTCGGTGGTTGGACGTCGCCTCTTGATTTTGCTGGTCTTCTGCGCGCAACATGTTCGATGCATTCGACTCTTGCTTTCTGGCATCTTTGCACGTGTTATCCCGAGTGGAGCCTCCACATTCCCGAGAAACTTACCTTTGGCAAAGGCCAGCTGTGTCAGAGGGGACGCAGCGCACTTTGTGCTTTCTGCACCTTTCGCATGCAAATGCGTTTCCGATTCTCCCTTCTCTTGCCTCCATGGTAAAGATTGAATTCGCAGGTTTGGGTGACCTGGGGGCCTCCTCACGGTCGATGTCCGCCGGCTGATGCATTGTGGGGAAGTCCGAACAGACGCCAAGAGCAGGCGTCAGGTGTGAATTGGAATCCGTAAAGGAGCGATTGACGCGCCAAAGACTTACGCCAGAAAGACGGCCCCTCTAGCGGTACCGGTTGGACGAGGGTTCAGAGCATGTCGCGTGAAAAAAGAGTACCGGTACAAACAGTCTGCCACGCTGTTGTGCCCCAAGTCTATGGCTGACCTCGGGTAACTCCAGTCGGTGGATTGGTCGCCGAAAAGCAGGTGGCACTATCGGAAGTTTGCAGCCGCAACGGCCATGTCCAAAGTCGTCTGGTTGCTCCGACAGTCGCGTAGCCCGATCCGATACACACCAACGCTGCGCGCGTGGCGGCATGGTGTTGATGAAGAACCGATATGGTGACTAACCTCACGAGCCCATGGAACGACACCATGGCTCCAAAAGACCACGGCGACCACGACAACTATGTGAAGTCTGGCTTCGCGGGGAAGATGGGATGGGGGAAGAGACCAGCGCTGCTTCTCATCGATGTCTGCAACGCATACTGGAATAAAGACAGTCCATTGGATACCAGCTCTAACCCTGCGTCTGCAGCTGCACCCGCCTCGATCGGAAGACTTGTCGATGCCGCGCGCGAAGGAAAGGTGCCGCTGATCTGGACAAGAGTCGAATATACGGAGCCTGATATGTCGGATGCGGGTGTCTTCTTCTGCAAGGCGCCTTTGCTTAAGGTATTCCAAAAGGGCAACGAGACAGGACTCGAAAGCTGGGTACCAGGGTTAGAGCCCAGAGAGGGGGAGCTCGTCATTCCCAAGCGCTACCCGAGCGCCTTCTTCGCGACTGATCTCAACACACGGCTCCAGTTGAAGGGCATCGATACACTAGTTATTTGTGGTGTCAGTACGAGTGGTTGTGTGAGGGCTACGACGCTGGACACCATGTGTTTTGGATATAGGCCCATGGTAAGGCTACTTGGCGGCTTCATGAGTCGTGTCACTAACGGGTCAAGGTCGTTAGCGAGGCCTGCGGTGATCGATCACCTGCTGTGCATGATGCGAACATCTTTGATATGAATGCAAAGATGGCTGATGTGGTTTCGGAGGCTGAGGCGGTAGAGAAGTTAACAGCCGGATGGTTGTGACGATTTAGCACGTCACCAAGATATCAGGGGTGTCCAATTCGTTATCTTTGGTATAGCACCATTTGACGAAGCCTTTTTTACATTGTACCTAAACGTTGCTACTGTCCCCCGTCGCCCCCTCTGTTGTCTTGATGTCCTCCATGAGCACGTGAATCAACTTGAACATCTCCCCCGCCATCTTCTTGCCTGCCTCTCTCCAATGCTCGTCGCATAATCTCCCAAATCGATCGGGATGCCATCTCAGCCTCTCCTGTCGTAACCATTCATAACTGTATAATCCACTCGCTCGAAGCAGCCTTTCTATGTCATGCTGACAAGCTTGTATGCTGTCCGAATCCGCCTTGAGAACGGTGCACGATGGCAAGGCACAGACTGTCAAAGCGTTGGGAATGTAGGGAAATGTAGTGAGAAGCTTGCCGTGTGATGATAAAGCCGAAGGTAACCCCGGTCGCGTACTTGAGTTGGATGACTGACTGGAAGTCGAGTTCGAGCGGACCTGAAGCTTCCGAGGAGTCCTTGGCTTGGAACCTCCAATGGCAACAGATGCTGCAGCAAACATGGTTGCTGTCTCCTTGGACCACTTCTCGTAAAGGGCTTGGGTTGCTGCATCTGGCTTTCCATCGGCGAAGTTGGAAACTTCATTAGCTGACGAGAATCCGTTCGGCTGGCTGGCACTGGGCTTCGCTTTGTGTTTACTCTTCGCTCGAGCAAAGAAATTTAATGCAAATGCTTCTAGTGCATCCTCGTTGACATCGTCAATTGATCCAGCCCATGTACCGTCTTTGCGAATTGCGATGAACTGATCGGAGTTTGTTGGGTCGAGGGCGATGAAGCTCAGGTGTGTCCATAAGAAGCCTTTCTCTGCTTTCCACTCTTCTATCGTCTCTTTATAGATCGCCCAGGAGTCTTCGTCGCCAAGTCTGTAGACAACGTTTCCATATTCGCTCATGGTGAAGAAAGCCCCTTCAGGACCCCACGTCACCATTCTGGGAGGACCGACGCGCCATCCTGAGGGCGTGAGCCATGATTGTAGTGCATCCTCGAGGCTGGTAGGAAGTTTTGCCCATCGGAACAGTTCAGGGTGCCATATAATGAAGGAGTCGTCCGGGCCAAGGAATGCGCGTAAATGAGGTGAATGCCACGTCTTTGCTAATATGGTCTGCAGTCGTTGAGGTACAGCTGGGCCCCAGCGCAGCGTGTTTGTACCTGTCGCATCTTTGAAACTAAGTAGCCATGAATCTGCTACCGGCCCCAGGGTGGCCCAGTGGAGCTCTGCTACAGTGCTGCCACGAAGCAAGTCTTGTAAGGGCGTGGGAAGATTGCGACTGTGGTCATTAGTTACTGCAGAACACGACAACATTCCACTCACTATTTCAACCCCTGGAAGCTTTTCGATATAAAGCTATCATTCGTCCCAAAGGAGAAGAACGAAGTCGCACTCATGCTTCGATGTTATTGGGTGGTGTATTTAGCAGTGACGTCACTTGCGGCTTATTACGACACGACCACAATCTGCGGATGCTGCCGCGTTAGCCACGCGCTTCTAACCTTCACGAAGCACTGCGAAACTTACTGTGTTCTGAATACAGTCTTCTGGGGATAATGATCAGTTGGTTGCCGCCCTTCTTGTTCCTCTGACAACGCCGACCCAGGATTCCCCGTGATCTCTGACACTCGTGTGCTTTCTTGTTTGTACCCTGCAAGCGATCGGCTTGGCGGAAATGAACAGCAATGCGATCGTTCGGTTGCAATCTCGTCGCGTCTTGTCTCTTCAGGAGGATGTGGGAGCTTTCTTCTCCTCCACTTGTTCTTCGTCCTTTTCCTGCAGCAAGCGTTTCATTTAGCGAGCCGCCGCTTTAGGCCCTACCGCCATGTGCGACTCAACGTTTGCGTTGGGCCAACGTGGCAGCCATGTTTTTCAGTGCCCATCGCGAAGAGAGATGTTGGTTTTCAAGTCTCAGATTTGATGTTTTCTTTACTGACTCCAAAGCAGCGCGAGGCTGCCTACTAAACTTTCGACTCTATTGTCCTCAGCACAACTTCATCGGGTTCACCATGTCGCGTTGGGCTTTGAAGATAGTTTCCTCATCACGTGGAGCGATAAGAATGGCGACGACCATGTCGACAGTCAAAGTCTCCCTCTAGAGTTGCGAGAATTCTTGTATGCGCGCAACCCTCAGAAACAGTTGGTTCGCAACATCCCCCAGATCCGATGTTCATTGGGATCATACAACTCATCTTTCTTCGCCCACGATGGCTCCACATATCGCTGGATGAATTTGCCACCTGCACTACTTCTAGCACTGCAGGGCAGGATCAAAGACGGCAACTGGACGGATCGTCCACGACTGGTCTCACTCGGTGCCAGTGACGACTTCGTTCTCCTCACAGAGAAAAACGCCGCAATCTGGAATCTGCAAAACTACAAGACCATGGCCAATCTCCTCGATTTTTCCAAGTCGCAAGACCGCGGAATCGCAGAGATCCGAAACATCGTCTTGCACGCACACCGATACGGGTGCTTCCTCACACAATCCCGAAACGGCACGCTGATCCACGAAAACATCCCGCCTCACTCCCTCCCGGGCCTGGAAGCCATGTTCGCCCCAATCTTGCAGGATTCAAAAGAAGCGGAATGGAAACTGCCGCTACGCAGAGAAAGCGACATGCGGCACAGTCTCCCCCGCCCGCCCAGCAAATTCCCGAACCGCGCGATCCTCCGCCGCGAATGGAGCGAGCACTCGCAGCAATTCACCGCGAAAGCAAAAGGCGTCAAATTGAGTGTGAGTCTGAGCGTCAGCATGACGGGCATGGCTGCGAAATTCATGCGATGAAGGACGAGACTGCCCGGATGCGTCACGGGCATCGAGTTGCACACGACTGTACGATGCGTAAGAGCGGGACTGTGGGCGCTGTTGTCGTGTTCGGGCTTTGGCATCTCTGCTGTGTCGTTGTGCCACGTGAGAGCACTGAGCGTCGGAGCTGCGCAACGCTCTACAACGAAACCGCCGCCCAGAACTGCCACGATCATACACACGCGCTTCAGTGAACAACCGGCCCGGATATTGTCTCTCCCACAATCACGAGTCCCACTATACCAATCCCACCTCGCGCCAAACAATCAGAATAGCGTTTCGTCAGATTGCCGCACGCAACATCATCATCATCATCCAAGAAGTTGTCGGCCATGATGCCGCATACGTCGATTCACGGATGAATGGTCCATGGTAGCTACTTTAGCACGCCGTCCCGCGAAAGCTTATCGGAGACACGAAATCACACCCCACTAGCTCGTTTACACGCCACGATGGGTCGTCGAGAACAGGAGGTTAATCATATTTAATGAATCCGGGAGAAGGAAAGCGCATCAACAGCGGCAGCACTTTCCTGCCCAGCGTCTTGGTGTTGGCAGGGTCAGGGACAATGGGCACGAGAAGAGCAGTTTACAAAGACCTGTTCATTCCTTTATTTTAGCATACTCGCATAATATCTTTTAATTCCACGACGGATACATATTTAGTTGCAATCACGATCAAACAGAAGAGATGGAGATATATCGCCTTGCTTCGATTCAAGTCCGCCGTGCTGTACTGTACATTCCCCGCCCCGAGTGTGCATGTGTGAAAGAAATGCTGCTACTTGATACATGGAATAAAACGCGAAATATGTCCGGAGAGATAACCATCTTGCCCCATCAGTCCCACATCCCCGTACACAACCGTGAATTAAATAAACCCCGAGAGGCGAATGACAACGAGAGACAAGTCGCAAGGGAATCAGCGCGTCGACGAGCTAAACGCACTGGACCCGGGCGTCCGACGAATCTGCACCTGCGGCGACAGCATCTACACGGAGATTACAAGACGATTCCACGAGCCTCGCCCAAAAAGCGTACGCAGCGGAAATCTCAAACCAAGCGAAATGCAAACGCAAATGCAAAACCAGCACATCTACAACTGACTCACTCTCGCCCTCTTCCTCGAACTCCCGGGGACTACACTCGGCCCACTCCTCGCCGGCGCATCGTCCCCAGCAGTCGCACCACCCCGCCCGCGACTCTTCTCCTGCTGATCGAGCACCAGCTGCAGCACATCGTACGAAAACTGCGGGAACTCGAGACACATGGCGCGGAACTCGGGCTCCGCATCGTGACGCAGGCTGTAACTCCTGCTGGCCCAAAAGGCCGCAACCGGCTTGCGGATCGTGTTGTCCTCGGGGTTGCTCTCCTTGTAGACGTAGCGGGCGTACGCGAGTTCGCCCTTCGCAGTCGACGCGGTGCGGTGGATTTTGCTGTGCGCGAGGGACTTGAGGTCGGGGAGTTGCAGGCGGTCGGCGAGCGTGTAGATGCGCGCGTGGACGAGGAGGCCCAGGCCGTCGTCATCGGCGGTGGGCTGGCGCGGGTCTTTTTCGAGCGGGGCGTCGCGCGCGGACGAGGTTTTCTTGGGGAAGTATTCGCCCGTGTAGAGGTATTCGACGACGGAGCCCATGGCGTCGATGTCGACGTCGGTGAAGATGATTTGGCGGGGCTGGAGATGGGTCAGTACTCATATCCCCATTTAAGCTGGGGTGGACGTACTCCGCCAGGCGCGAATTGCTCAACCTGCTTCGCGAACTCGGGAGACTTGATGAGCACAGCCTCGTGGGCCGAGTACGTCGTCCGCTCCTGTGCATTGCCCACCACAACCTCGACAATCGGACTCTTCATCAAACTGCCACACATTAGCTTTGTCCAATGAATCTTCTTCCTTACTTTCCCCACTTACTCAGCGAAAAGCACCAGCTTCGGCGTCTCAGGCTCCATCTCCGTGAGCCCCGTCTCCTCGCCCTCGCCCGCGCCCGCGCCCGCGCCACTATCGCCCGCCTGCTCGCCCATCTCTACATCCTCGACGGGTGTCTCCTCAATCGGCGTCTGCTGCTCTGATGTGTCCGCCATTGCGAAGGTGGTGTGGTGTTATGCGCTTCGTCGGCGCAAACGAGTGGATCGAGCTTGTGGAGCTCTAGGTAGCTGCAAAAGGAAGGGTAAGCGCAAGGGCAAAAGGCGAATTTGACGAGGAGAATAGAAAGAGGATGTGCGATTGCGCGTCAAGCGGGACTCGAATGAGGGGCTTACAGTGCGATTGAGCGGCGTGGCTGAAAGAGAGAGAGATGGCTGGTGAAGCTTGGGCGTCTGGAGCTCATGGCGCTAGCGCAGGAACGCCTTCTTAGCGCAGAATACGACGAGTCGGCGCGATAGCAACTCGGGGCCCAACGACACGTCCAGATCACTATACTTGAACATCATCGTGTAGAAATAAATATCATTCAGGTGGGTAGAAATGTCTATGTACGTGGTATCCAACGCCGGGATATATGCAACCACTTGCGCGCAAGTGTTTAGGTAAGGTGGAGGCCGTCAAGTCGCTGCGATGCGATGCGATGCGATGCAATGTCTTACAACCTTCCTCCCTTCTCGTGGAACCGGTCGCCCGTCGTAGGCACCGGCTTGTCCACCCTGAGGACATACAACAACAAGTCCTCGAGCGGAATGAAGACGTAAAACACCTTGTTGCAAAGGTACGAGAAGAAAACAAAGCACGTCGCGACCATGGCGTCCATGAAGTAATGGTTCGCCGTCGCGACAATCGTCACCAGGATGAAGGTCGGATATCCAAGGCCAACGCAGAGGTAGAAAATCTTCCAGAACGCGTTCTTGCGCACTTCGCCACGCTCGAGCGTGCGTCGTAATACGCCCGAGTGGTAGATGACTGTCATGCCGATGCAGAAGGCGTAGCCAAAGTGCATCGATGGCATCGCCGCCAGCATGTTGACGAATTTCCCGCTCATCCAGACGCTCTGTGCGTCGTCGTGGCGGACCGTGTCGAGGAAGCCGTATTCCTTGGGGAGCAGGCGTGGCGGCATGCAGGGGTATACGATGAAGGTCATGAAAGCGCAGAAATTCGTCAGCGTCATGGTGCGGCGGGCGGTTGCAAAGGTGTCAAAGGACGGCGCGACGTAGTAGTACCAGCAGATGAAGCTATACAGGTCAGTGTGTGTTTGGCGATTATGAGAGAGTGACTGACCCGACAGTGCCAGGGATGTGGATCAGCGCATAACATTTGTTCAGCACTGTGAGCGCATCCTGATGCCCGTGCATAAACCACTGCTGAACGTCCCTCTCCCGGACGGGAAACAAGAAGTTCAACATGCCATACTCCTCGGCTTCCAACACAGATATGCCATGTTC
>Ga0265780_10002743_pt1 | contig 23665 bp, 24 predicted proteins | sample P1T30metagenome_FD_192432 | JGI IMG/M metagenome (GOLD analysis project Ga0265780, IMG submission 192432) | Plant litter microbial communities from East Loma Ridge, Irvine, California - P1 T30 | ecosystem: Environmental > Terrestrial > Plant litter > Unclassified | place: USA: California... | reverse complement strand
GATGCTAAGACTGGAAAAACATTATCTGGTGCTAGAGTTGCAATCTTAGATGACAAGAAAAACGTGATCGAAACTAGAAATTCTGGTGCTGATGGAATTGTTACTTATAATGTTGATTGTAATAAAGCGTATACGCTTCAAGTTGCAAAAGATGGTTATGAAAGTAATACTTTTGCGGTGGCGAAAACAAATGGTGGAACTGTAAATATTTCTGCTGACTTGCAACCAATTGATGTTATTGTCACTGAAAAAGAAATTATCTTGAAAGAAATTTTCTTTGAATTTAACAAAGCCAATATTACTCAAGAAGGTGCTTTTGAGCTAGATAAGTTAGTTCAAGTTATGAAAAATAATGATCAACTTGTTATCATGGCTAAAGGTCATACTGATAATAGAGGTAGTGACCAATACAACATGAACTTGTCTGATAAAAGAGCAAAAGCTACTGTTCAATATGTGATTTCGAAAGGAATTTCTGCGAGCAGAATTTCTGGAAAAGGTTATGGCGAAAGCGAGCCTAAAGTGGACTGTAAGGAAAACTGTACTGAAGAAGAGCATGCTCAAAACAGAAGAAGTGAATTCTTGATTATCAAGAAATAATTCTTTTAAGGATATTTAAAAGGGAGGCCAAAAGGCCTCCCTTTTTTGTTTTTATTAATACTAAAAATATTACGCCAAGCCAAAAAAAATTACTTTGTTACTTGTGTTGTTTATAAGTCTAATATTTGCTTTTAATAGTCTTGCCCAAACACACACACACACACATCGTCGATTCAGTTAACTGTAAAATGACAAGTGATCCGTCACATGGGGATTTAAAAGAGAATAATGGATTTAAGAGCACCGCAATCTATTGATGCACAGTCCTGACGGTAAAATAATTGTAGCTGGATTTTTTACTTGGTATAACGGAAAAAAAGCGCAAGGTATTTTACGATTATTAAATGACGGTTCGTTCGACCCAAGTTTTAATACATACGCCGGAGCAACAAAAGGTATTACCGGCAATCATATTCAAAAAATAGTTATTCAACCTGATAATAAAATTATAATTGGAGGTTTCTTTTCTAGGTTTAACGATGAATCAAGAAACAATATAGCAAGATTAACGTCTTCGGGTACTTTAGACGCAACTTTTATCCCAGGAACAGGATTTGCTCCAGTATTCGTTACAGGTACAAATTACAGCACAGAACCGATAGGCATGATACGCGATATGATATTAGAAAATGCGGACCCCAGTAATTTAAAACTTTACATCTCTGGCAGTTTTACCTCATTTAATAATAGTGCGCAACGAAGGGTTATACGATTACATTGTATTTTAACACCTGGTTCTAAAGATACTGGCTTTTCTATGGGTGGCAACGGTAATTCTACATATGGACCAAACAACCACGTCTGGAGTTTTAAGCATCAACAATGTTTCATTAATTAATAAAGAATTCGATGTAAGAATGTTAGTTCGTGGTACCTATATAATTAAGGTTAATAATGAAAATAAAGCAGTACAGAAAACCATAATAATAAAATAAAGAAATCATGAAACAGTTTTTATTGTTTTGGCTATATTTTTTTGGATTAAAAATTTTGGTCAAGCAGGTAGTTTAGACAGTAGCTTTGGTGTTAACGGTAAAAACAGTTCTTGTAACCAAGGTCACATTATACCGTTTTCGACTGCAATACAGTCAAATAGTAAAATAGTCAGTTATGGATTTCAAAATGAAAATACAACATCTACCATTTTTTTAGTAAGATATGATTCAAATGGCATTCTTGACCCTACTTTTGGTAGTAATGGATTTGTTGGTGATACGCAACTATTGCAAGTACTTTCAGGTGATTACAATGCTGTAAACATGGTTGTTTTGCCAGATGACAAAATCCTCATACTGCTGAGAGGGAGCACTAGTACGATGAATAATTATCTAATTCGTTTAACTTCTGATGGATTAATTGACGCCACATTCCACGGTACAGGTGTTGTTAATTTAGGTATTGGGTCTGGTCAAGAATTCGACGATGGATTGGCCATGCAACTCCAACCCGATGGTAAAATTTTAGTTGGCGTTACAAGTGAAGCCCCCGTCGGGATGTATTACACCTTGGTGCGTTTCAATAGCAATGGTACTTTTGATACCACATTTGGTAACAACGGAATCACGCATACGCAAATTTTTAATGGCCAGTCGGGTTTGCGGAGTATTGTGGTGTTGCCCAATGGCAAGATTATAACGGGCGGTTATTGCAACGATGGCGCAACAAAACGGTATGTGCTAGTGCAATATTTGCCTAACGGTGCTTTAGATTCCACTTTTGGCACTAATGGTATTTACCGTCGTGTCTTTGCAGACCTTTCGCTGGGACGAATTGAAGAAAATATTGGTACGACCCGATGGTAAAATTTTGGTTGGCGGTTTAACTAATTCTTTAAACCAAGCCAACGCAGTTTATGGAGTTGGTCTTACGCAATACTTGGCTGATGGAAGGTTAGACACATCGTTTGGAACGAACGGCGTAAAGATTATCCCAAATGCAAATATTGGAGATATGGTGCTACAAATAGACGGTAAAATTGTAATATCGACTTCTAGCAACAATGGCTTTGAGGTGGTTCGCACGTTGTCAGATGGTGCTGTCGATAGTACTTTTGGAACATTGGGTTATGTAAATGAATTTACAGATATGCCTGGTAGTGTTGCTTCAGGTGTTTTAATTCAGCCCGATAATAAAATTGTGTTTACAGGTCAAGTAAATAATGGGCCAGACCAAAACGTCAACTATCAATCTTGTTTTGGAGCAATGCGCTTAAACCCGGGTGTTGTTTTAAATGTTGATAGTTTTATACTTTCTAATAATATTGTGGTTTATCCAAATCCAAGTGATGGCATCAGTCACATAAAAACATCAAACTTTAACGATGAAGTTTTTAAAACAGAAATTTATAATGTATTGGGGCAAAAAGTACTGGAGTTTGGTGAAAGTTCATTAATGGATAAAGAATTAAATTTATCTCATCTACATTCAGGAACCTATTTTTTAAATTTTACAAATAGGTATCGAACCTTAAAGAAAACTATTTTGATTAAATAAAATTTTGGAGATAATAAAAAGATGACAAGCTTTAACAATCTTGTTTTTTTTTATTGGCGATAATTTTAAAAACTAAAGTTTACAAAATAGCCCCGATGCAATGGAAAATCCTCGCATTTTTCATGCGAGATTTGGAAAGGTAGCGGGAAATGCCACCACTAATCAGCACTGAACTTTCGCTCCTAATGATTTTTAAGCATTTATAGCAATAGTTTATAGCAACATGTACTTATTTATTTTAAGCGATATCTTTTTAGTTTAAAGGCATAAAAAAAGCGGAACAATTGTTCCGCTTTTTTATTATCAAATAATTTTATTAATTGATTACGATATCATCGATTCCGAAGTTCGTCGTTAATTTTGGTACAGAGATTCCTGATCCAGTGTATTCGAATACAAAGAAACCGTTTCCTGTTACTGCAGCTGGGATTGTGTAAGTTCCCGCGCTTGTAAATGACGTGCTCGTTCCAACGGTAAAGCTTGATGTAATATCAACTAGACCTGCTGTAGCAACGTTCTGACCCGGCGTATAGTTTGTTGTGTAATATACTTTTAACGGCGCGTGACCTGCTACTGGAAATGAAACTTTATATTTGAAAGTCATTGTGTTTGCAGCAGTCATGTCAACTGGAACGAAGAAAAGTGTTCTGTTATTTTCTGCAGGGTTTCCAAATGATGACATTTCAAGATACTTTGTAGCCGTTGTTTTAATGTTCCATACTTTTGTTCCAATGATTGGATCGTTAAAGTAATTTGGGAAGTTGTTTTGGCTTACAGCGTAACTTTCAAAGTTTTCATTAAATGTTGCAGGATAATTGAAAGTTCTTTGCTCAGTTAGTTTAATGTCGCTTTCATATCTTACAATGAATTGAAAATCTGAATTGTATTTCGTTAGTACACCACGGATTTTACCAATCCCTGTTTGTACAGGATTTCCTGCGAAAGGAGCAAAGCTACTAAATCTGATGATTTGTGATGTTCCACCTGTTGCTGCTGTAATGAAATGGTTTGTTGCTCCACCGCCAGAATCTAAATCGAAGTAAGTTCTTCCTAATGAAGCATCAACGAAACGAACACCTTCGATTTCTACAAGTGTGTTTAAGTTTGCGTTGTTGTATACCTGAGATAATGGCAATGTTCTTACTAATTCGCTTTCGTCTACTTTTGTGCATGAAGCAAAAATCGAATTTTTGTAAACATTTTCAGAGATTCTACCAACCGTGATTGCTGAAGTTGGCGTTTCTTGATAAGCAGCTCCAATTACAAGAGAGTTGTAAAGAATTCCAAAATAAAGTCCTTTCATTTTGATATACACTTTTCTTCCTGGAACATAACCTTCACCGTATAATGAATTTGCGTTTAACGAGATGCTGAAACCTACTGGCGCGCTACCATCTGTTGGCAATGTTTGTAACGATATAGATTTGAAAAAAGTACCTTTTTCATCACTTGATGTTACATAAGCTTCAATGATATCGTCCTCCAAATATTCTTGTGGAGTTGCTGATGCTTGCGCAATAATTTCCTGTACAGTTTTATTTGCTGTCAGGTTTGGTTCAGTACACTCAGCGCTTGGCGTGTTGTAGTTATCGTCGTTCGCACAGCCTGTAAACAAAGAAATGGCCATTGTTGCGAAAAGCATTGATTTATAAAAGATTGATTTCATAATTTTTAAATAGAATTAGTTGTAAACTCTAACGTTGTCAATTTGGTAAGAACCGTCTAATGTAGTTCCGTTTCCTTTAACTCTGAAAGCCAAATGAACATCACCTGTAAATTGAGATAAGTCAATTACTCCTGAATTAATGAATGCAAAATATACAGAAGTTGTTGTTGGTAATGTTGCCGTAAGATTTTGCCAAGTTGCTGCTTCAACATTTGTTCCGTCATAATCTTGAGAGATTAAAACTTCTAACGTGTTTGCGACATTGTCAACATAACTTTGAGAGGCTTGAAAAACAAATTTTTCACCTTCTTGTGCATCAAGGTTGATGCTTGGCGAGATTAACCAGCCAATGTTTGAAGCATTGTTAGATTGAAACGAAGTGAATTCAGCATAGCCGTTTCCACTGTAAATCTGCGTTTTCCAAAGTGCAGTTCCTGCTTGCGCATAATTTTTCCAACCTTCAATTTCCAATAATGTATTGTCAACTCCGGCGTTAAAATTTTCACCAAAGATAAGTGGTGTGTATTCAGGAAGCACAGTATCGTCATCATTTACACAGCTTGACAAAAGCCCAATTGAAAGTGATGCGAATAAATATGTTTTTAAATTACTAATTTTCATAACAAATAAATATTAGAAGTTGATGTAAAGGTTAACAAAATAAGTTCTTCCATAACCGTAGAAATATTTTGGTGCAAAAGATGGAGTTCCGCTTGAATTATCGTTGTTTAACTCTTGGTAGTTTGCATTTCTTGCTTGTTCAAATCCACCTGTTTTGTATGTTACATCAAACACGTTATTGATACTTGCGAAGAAACCAACTGTTTTTCCGTCAATTCTCCAAGATTTTCCACCTGTTAGGTTTACTAAATAAAACTCATCAAATTTTTCTTGTTTCAATAATTCTTTAGCTCTGTTGTTATCCACGTTTGGAAAAGGTAAATCCAATCCATAAGGGTCTGCCGAATTTACGAAGAAATTTTCAGTTCTTAATAACGCAGAAACATCTAAATAATTGCTTGCTAAGTAATTAGCGTTTGCTCCGATCCACCAGAATTTAGGGTCTCTATATTCTAATCCAACAGAGTAAGCCTGTTGTGGCATACCTGGAAGTCTGTAATCTTTTAAATAAGCTTTTCCAAAATCAACTTGCGTTTGCGGTGCTCCAGCAGTTGTGTTTGTCGTCCCATCGTTTAAAACTGCTGCAAGTGCGTCATTGTTGATGCTCACATTTGGATTATTATCGTATGTATATTGACCATAAGATGCTGTTGCAGTCGCTTTAAGCGTTGATGTAAATTGATATTCAATGCCTAATTCTCCACCCATTTGTTTTTTGTTGATTCCTGTAACAGTTTCAGCAACGAACGCGTTAGCATCAGATCCTTCACCTTCAAAAACCCCTTCAGCAAAGAAGAATGAAGTTTCAGTCGCATCTTTTATAGTAGAGTAAAAACCAGTTAATCTAGCTTTTAATTTTGGCGCTCTAATGATGTAACTTGCATCAACACTTGTAATTTTTTCGCTTTCGATTTCTGGAACGATGATATTATTTAAACGTGCATTTGGGAAAGTGTTTCTCAATGACGGCGCTTTTGTCATATAAATAGCATTTACGCTGAACAAATGTCTTCCTGTTAATTTGTAAGTTGCACCTCCTTTAAAACCAAAGTTTTCGAAGATTGCTTTGTCACTTTTCCCAAAAGAATTACTCGCATAAAGTCCATTTCTATACAAACCTTCTCTTTGGTACTGAGTACGTGTGAAAGTTTGCGCTAAATAAAAGTCCATTACATCATAAGTAAATTTAAACTGCGTGAAAGCGTCAGCAATGTCAGCGTTTAAATTATATTTATATCCGTAATCTTCGCCAACTTGAATTTGTCTGTTTGGATTGTTCAAATCAGATTGTTGGAAATCACCTAAATAGAAGTTATCATAGTCTAAGAAGTAACTACCGCCTAACAAGTCCAACATTCTTTGAGAATTTTGTGATTTCAATTTTCTGTAAGATGCGCTTGCATTTAAAATAATATTGCTTGAAAGTTGTGAATTCAAGATTGAATTTGCTGTCAATGTTTTATCCTCAACTCTATCTTCATATAACGCATAAACGCTGTTTCCCGCTGCAGTATTTGCGTTTGCGTTATACATGGCGTTCCAGTCGATTTGTCTGTTTGTTAAGAATTGAGCTCTTTCTGATTCAAGAATATTAGCTGGTGTATTCCCAACGTAGTTTCCGCCGTCATACATTGAAGTATAGTAGCTTGGTAAATTTCTGTAATATGTTGGATCTGGATTTTTAGCATTTTGGAAATCTAGTCTGCTGTTTCCAATATGTCCAAATTGGTAAGAAACGTTTGTGTTCAAATTCGTTTTCTCAGAGATTTTCCAGTAGTGGCTTAACATTAAGATTGGCTCTTCAACGTCTTTATCTCTTGAATTTCTTTTCTCTCCATCTTGATAACCCCAGTAAGAGTTGTATTTTTCTCCGGCAATTCTAGTTACTTCGTCCGTATTTGGCGAATTTTTCCCTCTGCTGTTCTGAGCATAAATTGATGTGAAATTCAAGCTGTGGTTATCACCAAGTCTTTTTTCAACACTTGCAAAAAATGAATTTGCGCCATAATCAGTACCATCAAAGTAGCCTTCTTCAGCCCATCTTCTTGAAGCAGATAAAACATAAGCCCAACCGTCAGCGTTCATTCCAGAAGCATGAGTAGCCATGATTCTTCCGTTATAATTGGTATTTGTACCAGAAAATGAAAGTCGTGTACCAGGTCTGTAAAAAGAAGCTCTTGTATTGATTTCTTGCGTTCCTAAAATGCTTCCGAAAGTGTAATCAGAAGGACCAGAACCCATCGTAAACTCTTGATTTCTTGTAGCATCGTTCAATCCACCCCAGTTACTCCATTGTGGTCTACCGTCATAAATTTTGTTCATTACGATACCGTTAATCATTGTGGTACCATATTCATTATCTAAACCTCTGATTCTAAAACGAGCTTGACCCCAGTTAAAAGCAGCTGCCTGTTGAAACGCATCTCTTGTAGCTTGCAATAATCCAGCTGTACTTTCTGAACCGCTGTTATCATCGCCTAGATCATTTTCAGTAATAGTAATTAAGCTCAACTGCTGCTCAGAAGTAATGTCTTCTTCTAAAACAACTAGTCCAATGTCTAAAGGCTCACCAGCAATATCTATCGACAAGATTTGACGGGTGTAACCAGTGCTGGTAATTTCCAGCAAAGAAGTTCCGGCAGGGGCACTTTCAAAAACAAAAATACCATCAGAATTTGTTAAAGCTGTGAGCGTTGTGTTTCGAAGAGTTGCAACAACATTTTGAAGCGGTTTTTGTGTCTTTGAATCAACAACTTTACCTTTAACTAAAGATCCTTGTTGCGCAAATGCAAAAACGACTTGCATCACAAATAGAATACTAATTACAAGTTTTTTCATAAATAAAATTAAAATTAAGTCTCTGTCGTTAAGTTAATTATTTCTTAACAGGCCGCAAATGTATAACTTTTAATAATATTAATTACTTTTGCTGCCAAGTTTGTTAGAAAACTTGATATTAAATTAATATAGCGATTTATGAGAATTAGAAATTTAATCGGCCTTTTCATTGTTTTATTGTCATTAAACACCGCAAAAGCGCAAGAAAAAAAGTTTAAAGTGCAAACAGTTGCCTTTTACAACGTCGAAAATCTATTTGACACGATTAACAATGTCGATGTGAATGATGAAGAGTACACGCCAACCGGCGACCAACGATGGACATTAGAAAAATACAAGAAGAAACTATCAAATTTAAGCAGAACAATCGCTGAAATCGGGACGAGCGATCAGCAGAAAGAATCTCCTGCAGTTATTGGAGTTTCAGAGGTTGAAAACCGTGGCGTTTTAGAAGATTTGATAAAACAACCACTTTTAATCAACAAAGAATATGGTATTGTTCACTTTGACTCTCCAGATAGAAGAGGAATTGACGTTGGACTTTTATACCAAAAGAAACACTTCAAGCCAACAAGTTACACAAATGTGCCGTTGATTATTTATGACCAATCTGATAAAACCAAGAGAATTTACACACGTGATCAATTGGTAGTCACAGGTTTGTTTGATGGCGAAGAAATGTCTTTTATCGTAAATCACTGGCCGTCACGCTCAGGCGGAGAAAAAAAATCAAGCCCAAACCGTGAAGCTGCCGGAAGATTGAACAGAAAAATCATCGATTCGCTTTACACCATCAACCCAAATGCGAAAATCATTACCATGGGCGATTTAAATGATGGGCCAACTAACAAAAGCGTCAGAGTTGAAATTCAAGCTAAAGGTAAAAAAGAAGATGTAAAAGAAAGAGGAATGTATAATCCCATGGAAGAAATGTCAAACAAAGGCATTGGAACACTTGCTTATCGCGATGCGTGGGACTTATTTGACCAAATGATTCTTTCTGAACCATTAATAAAAAAAGACTACACCTCATACCGTTTCTGGAAAGCGGGCGTGTACAATAAGCCGTTTTTGACCCAAACAACAGGTCAATATAAAGGATATCCGCTCCGAAACTCAAACGGACAAGTTGGTTTCAGTGACCACTTTCCCGTATATCTTTACTTAATAAAGGAAGTAAAATAATTTTTAAAGGCTAGTTTTCGCTAGCCTTTTTAATTTTTAGTAAATTAGTAAAAAAATTAACTATGGCCATCGCACCTCCTTTTAACTTAAACAAGTGGATTGACGAAAACCGACACCTGTTAAAACCACCAGTCGGAAATAAAAACGTATACATAGATTCCCAAGATTATATTATTATGATTGTTGCTGGCCCAAATGCTCGCAAAGATTACCATTATAACGAAACCGAAGAACTTTTTTACCAGCTGGAAGGGTCAATAAAAGTTTTTGTCCAAGATAATGGAGAAAAAAAAGAACTTGAACTTCACGCGGGCGATATGTACCTGCATCCCGCAAATACGCCACATTCTCCAGTTCGATCTGCGGGTTCAATTGGTTTAGTGATCGAAAGAAAGCGCGCCGGAAAAGGATTTACTGACGGGCTTCTCTGGTTTTGCGATAACTGCAATCACAAGCTATATGAGGTTTTTTTTGAATTAAATGATATTGAAAAAGATTTCTTGCCCCACTTCCAGCATTTTTACAATTCAAAAGCCTTACGACAGTGCAACAAGTGTGGCACCATTATGGAAGCTGATAAACGATACACACTAAAAAGATAAACAGTGTTGGCAAACTATTGTCTAAAATGTATAAATATCTTTGTGACAATAGTCAAAATATAGGGTTTATGCTTTTTATACTTTTCATTCAGAGCGCAATTCAAATAAAAAAAACCGCAGATTCATAGATTAAAAATCTGCGAATCTGCGGTAAATTTTTGCAATCTATCCGAAAATCTAAGGTGATTTTGCGTTCAAAGCTATTAGCAGAATTCTGCGTAAGCGTCTTTTAAGTTTTCAGCGATTAACTCAGCTGGGCGACCTTCAATGTGGTGACGTTCTAACATGTGAACCAATTCTCCGTCTTTAAAAAGCGCAACGCTTGGAGACGATGGAGGAAAAGGGAACATAAATCCGCGAGCTGAATCTACTGCTTCTTTGTCAACTCCCGCGAAAACCGTTACCAAATGGTCTGGTTTTTTTTGTCCGTCAAGGCTCATTTTTGCTCCTGGACGCGCGTTTCTTGCAGCGCATCCGCATACAGAATTCACGACAACTAAAGTCGTTCCTGATTTTGCGATAGCATTTTCAACCGCACCTGCACTATATAATTCTTCAAAACCTGCGTCAGATAATTCAGCACGCATTGGTTTTACCATTTCTTCTGGATACATAATTTTTTTGTTTAAAGTTTAAGGCTCTATTTTGTGCAAAGTTACAAAGATTTCAGTTTGCGAAAATGCGTGACGTCATAAAGATTTGTTATGATTTTATAAAGCATTACAATTGTCAGTTTACTTTTTAATTTGATAAGGATAGCGCTCATAAATCGCATTATCTTCGTTAATCGTAAATCCTTTATCAAGATCAGTTTTTGCTTTTTCGATCAATTTTTGGCCATGTTCTTTTTGGCCTAATTTATAAAGACAGATCCCTTTATACATTTCAACATCTGAAAATTCAGGATATTTTTGTAGTGCTTTGTCAAATTCAACAATGGCTTCTTCTAATTTATTTTGTTCGTATTTCGCAATTCCGTAATAAAACAAGTCTAAATGATGAAAAGCGTCTTCGCCTTGATTTTTCTTGATTTCATCAAAATTACTTTTGAAAATTTCTTCCGCTTTTTTAAAATCATTCAATTGCAAATAGCTTAGCGCGATATAAAAATCATAAGTATGATCCATTTCATAAGTGTTTCCGAAGATTTTTTTAGATTCTTCAAAATCTACAATTGCTTCTTTATAAGTCTTAGAAAAAATACATTTGATGAAACCGCGATACGGAAGCCATCGTTTTTTGTCATATTTCACGGCTTTATCCAGAAAAATCATTCCGGCTTCATACTTTCTAGCTTTAAAAAGTGGCATTGCTTTTTGTTGCCATAAATAAGCAATCGTGCTGTCTTTTTTGAGTCCGTTGTCAAGGCATTCCTGCCACTCGATCATATTTATGTTATAATTGTATTTCTGAGCACAATCTTCAAGATGCTCTTTTATAATTGCGTCTTGCTTTTCTTTTTGTGTTTTAGGTTTTTCTTGAGCACAAGCCAATAACGAAATATTGACAATAAGTAAAAAAGGAAATTTTTTCATTTTCAGGCATTTAGCTTTACAATGATAAATTTAATTTTGACACAAAATCGAAAAATCTCTAAATAAATTAAATTCTGTAAAATCTTGAAAAAAGTGCTTTCAAAAACAGACCTTTTGGACATTTTAAAATCACTTGAATATCTTCGGCAAAAGAAGTTTCTTCGTCCAAGAATTTGAAAATCAAACTTGGATTTCCTTTTTTGAACATTGCTGAAAATATGGAGCTTCCGACGTGATTTTTTTTGTCTAAAATATCTAAAAGCAATAAATCATAAAACCAGAATTTGTCTCTTTTGTGGAATTTCCTAAAATCATTTTCTTGTAATAAAAAAGAAACCAATGCTTTTGATTTTTTGGAAGCATTTTTAAAAGTGTAACCCGTGCTGGCTTTTGTCCAACCTCCGACAGAGCCAATATTTATGACGTTTTTAGAATTTTTTTCCCAAAAAGGATAACTTGTCATTGGGATGTTTCCTCTTTCTTTTTCAAGGATTTCGTAGTTTTTTATGCCTATTTTTTCAATGTAATTTTTGATTTCGTCTTCGTATTCTTTTTCTGAAAGCAAGTCTTTTGAGAACAAAGTATATTCTAGCAAAGCTTCTGTTTCTGAAAAAGGCAAGACGTACATAAATCGCGTATTTCCTTTTTGGGCCACCGAAAAATCCATAAAAGTCGCTTTTTCTGGAGTAAACACTGGTTCTGAGCTTTTTATTTTCCAACCAATAAAATGCTGTTGCAAAAGCGGATATTTGTCTTGTGATAAAACTTCTTTTGGATTAAAAATACTGTTGAAAAGCTTCTGGCAAGTGAAATGTTCTGTTTCTGTTTTGACCGAAACTTCGTTATTTTCTTCTTGAACCGAAACTACTTTTTGATTTGAAAATTCGATGTTTTCTTGTTTGGAAATAATTCCGAAGATATAATTATAAAAATCCAATCCCTGGATCATTTTGTATTGATACGGATTTAGGTCTAAATCTCTCGAATAGTGTTCATTGGAAAAAACGGCCGTATTCCATTTTTTGCTGATTAGATTTTCATAATCTCCGTTGGGCTTTTCCCAGAAACACCACGTTCGGTCGTTGGTTTTCTTTGCATCTGAGTCGAGAAGCAGGATTTTTTTGTCGGAGAATTTTCCAGAAAGTACCATTTGATAAACCGTCATCAAAGCGGCTAATCCGGTTCCGGCAAAAATGTAATCGTACTTTCTCATAGCTCAAAAATAAGGATATTTATTTTGCCACGAATTCACGAATTTTAATTCTTTGCTTTTTCAAGAATTTGAAGCAATGTTTTTGAGTTGGCGAATGATTCTATTTGGGTTACAATTGAATAATCTGGTTGTAAAATTGTGATTGTGGGATACGTTTGATTTGAGAGTAATTCTGCCAGTTCATGGATTCCGGAATTGGTTCCTTTTGGCTTGAATTTGAACGTGTTTTTATTGAATTTGATTTCTTTTTTGTCTTCGGCGTTGAACGAAATAAAATAGAAATTTTGGTTTAAAATTTGGATAATTTCTTTGTTTTTGAAAGTTGTGTTTTCCATTATTTTGCAGATTTTGCACCAATTTGTGTGGATGAAAATCACGAAAGGTTTTGGGTTTTCAATGGAAAGTTTTTCTGCTTCTTCGAAAGTGTGCGTGTTTAATTGCGCAAAGATTTGATTCGCAAAAAGAATGACAATTATGATTAGCAGTTTTTTCATAACACAGATTATCACGGATTGTTTTTAAACTTGAATGACCTTATATGCCTTATATGGTAATTACGACAAACCATATAAGGTATATAAGGTCATATAAGAATTTACTAAATCAATGTTTTAAGTTATTTCAAAGTATATCTTATCCCAAAAAAACTTCGAATTCCCTGATTTGGTCCATAAACATAACTGGGGTCAAACGTCAGACCATACGGGTTTTCAGGCGTTACTAAGACATTTCCACTCGGACCGTATTGTATATTTTCATCAAAAGGGTCATTCGCACGCGCGATGATGAACGGATTTCCTTTGTTTGGTGTCCAATTTAAAAGGTTTTTGATTCCCATATAAATCTCGATATTTTTCAGCTTGTTGTAGGTAAATTGAATGTTTTGAATGCTCCACGTTGGCGAATATTCCTTTCGTGGATCATTTTCTCCAAGCAAAGGCAAGCGCATCGGGCCATACACATTTCCGGTGTAATCAATATCTATGAAAAACTTCGGGATTCGATACGAAATAGCCCAAGTTCCAGAGAATTTTTCTGTCAAAATCTGTCTGGTTTTAATGTCGTTTTCCGTTTTGGAAACATCCATATATGTTGCTCCAAGGATCAATTTCAATCCGTTTTGGAAAACAACATCAACGTTTGTGCTAATTCCCGTAGTTACTGCAAAACCATCTAAATTTTTATAAATAATCTGATTCGGATTTGTGTCATAATCTGGGATAATCGAGTTTGTAAAATAAGTGTACCAAGCCGAAGTTTCAATGCCGATAAATGTTCCGTTTTCTGTATAAATTTTCTTCAAATAATTCAAATTGGCGTTGTACGATTGTTCGGGTTTCAATTTTTCTTCCACAATTACGTCGCGCGAACCGGTTAACGCCGCGTGTTCTTCGGTAAAAAGATTTACAACTCTAAAACCCGTTCCGGCGTTCAAACGAATAATATCATTATCAGTCGCTTTAAATTTATAAGCAAAACGTGGCGTAAAAATGGAACCGTGCTCAGAATTGTAATCATATCTCGCGCCAAGCAAGACGCTATGTTTTTCGGTAAATTTGATTTCATCTTGCGCAAAAACACTCGGAATCCAGGTTTTGTCTGAAGTTTCAGTGGCCGGCGTATTGTCGTTGTAATATTGGTAGCGAATTGCGGTTCCAAAAAGCAAATCGTGATTGCCTAACTTTTTGTCCCAAGTCAATTGCCCAAACCCAATTTTCTGCTGCGCCGAATAAGGAACATCGCCATAAACCGAGTTTTGATCATGATCTGTAATCGAAAATGAAAACAGCATCTTTTCTTCAATCGGCAATTCATACGCTCCCAACAATTCATATCTTTTGGTGTAAATACTTTCGCCGTAAACTTCGCTTCCACCACGGAATTTCTTCTCCCATTGCATTTCGCCTCCCCAGCGGTCTTCATAAAAATAGCGTCCGGCGAGCGAAAATAATTTACCACTTTTTCGTCCGAAATTCCATTTTTGAAAAACTGAAATTCGATGTTGCAACGTCACATCCGTGAAGTTATCGTTGTTGTTATCCGTCGGATCATTAAAATTGAAATAATTTACGCCCAATAAAACAGAAGATTTTTCGCCAAGATTTGCTTTGAAACCTAAATCCAAATTGGCTTCTCCCCAAGAATTGCTAAAACCGTCAACTGAAAATCTCGGCGCGCTCGAAGGATTTTTGGTTATAATATTGATCAAACCGCCAACCGCCTCGCTTCCATATAAAGAAGAAGCCGGACCTTTCACGATTTCTATTCTTTCTAACAATGAATTTGGGATTCCAGATAAGCCATAAACCGTTGATAATCCACTAACAATTGGCATTCCGTCGATTAAAACTAAAGTGTACGGACCTTCCAAACCATTAATATGAATGTCGCCGGTGTTGCAAATATTACAGTTCAATTGCGGGCGAACGCCGTTCACGTTTTGCAGTGCTTCGAAAATATTTGCCGTTGGATTTTTTTTGAAAAAAGTGGGTTTGTAAACTTCCACCGGAACCGGACTTTCTAATCTGCTGACGGGTTTTAAAGTTCCAGAAACCACCACTTCGTCTAAAGAATTATCGTCATTTTCAAGTTCAAAATCTAAAATTACATCTTCTGATTTAATCGAAATTGTCTTTCGAAGCGTCTTATTTCCGACAAATGAAACTTGCATTTTATAATTTCCACTCGGCACATTTCCTATTTTATAAAATCCGGATTCGTCCGAAGAAGCAGAAAAATTGATTCCAATAATTTTGATATCGGCATCAGCCAAAACCATTCCGCCAGAAGTTATGATTCCCGAAACAGCCTTTTTTTCTTGAGCATCAATAATTTGTGATAAAAATAAAACGGAAATTAGAAAAATATTTTTCATTTGTGGTAAATATTATTTTAGACAAATCTAAAAATAATTTTTTAATGAAAAAAATTTATATATTTGTATATCTAAATTTTAACAGGTAATGACCTATTCTGAAGAAAATTACATCAAGGCCATCTATCATTTATCCTTATTCCAAAAAAAGGGAGTGAATACCAATGCCATTGCCAAAATGATTGAAACAAAGGCGTCGTCCGTAACCGATATGATAAAAAAACTGGCAGAAAAAGGTTTGGTAGAATATCAGAAATATCAAGGCGTGACTTTGACAGATTCTGGGTTATACGCTGCCAAAATGATTGTGAGAAAGCATCGTCTGTGGGAAGTTTTTTTAGTAGAAAAGCTTGATTTTACTTGGGATGAAGTACACGACGTCGCTGAAGAATTAGAACATATCCAGTCTGAAAAATTGATTAATAAATTGGACGCGTTTTTAGGATTTCCAACAGAAGATCCTCATGGCGATCCGATTCCGAATGCTAAAGGAGAGATTAAAAAAATTGATAAAAAATTACTTTCAGACTTGAAAATCGGACAAAAATCAATTTGCGTAGGCGTGAAAGATACTTCGTCAGAATTTTTGAAGTACCTTGATAAACAGCAAATTGCACTGGGATCAAACTTTGAAATTAAAGAAAAAGAAAGTTTTGATGCTTCCTTAATTGTTTTGGTCAATGAAAACGAAATGAATATTTCAAACAAAATTGCGAGCAACCTTTATGTAAAAACAATTTAAATATGTTTCAATCTCTAGTTGATTATTTTGAAAGCATCGACCCCATTTTGGCGGCGTTATATGCAACCCTTTTTACTTGGTTTGTTACCGCTTTTGGCGCGTCTTTAGTTTTTTTCTTTAAAACTATGAATCGCGCGGTTCTTGATGGAATGCTTGGTTTTACTGGCGGTGTTATGGTGGCCGCAAGTTACTGGAGTCTTCTGGCGCCAGCAATCGAGATGAGTGATGGCGAAGGTTTTCAAAAAGTGATTCCTGCCTCGGTTGGATTTATTTTAGGTGCGCTTTTTCTGTTTGGGTTAGACAAAGTTTTACCACATCTTCATATAAATTTCCAAGAAACGGAAGGCGTAAAATCTCCTTGGCAACGAACTACTTTACTGGTTTTGGCAATTACTTTGCACAATATTCCCGAAGGTTTGGCTGTTGGAGTTTTATTTGGAGGTGTTGCTGCCGGAATTCCAGAAGCTTCAATTGCAGGAGCTTTGACACTGGCAATTGGAATCGGAATTCAGAATTTTCCGGAAGGAATTGCGGTTTCGATGCCGTTGCGACGAATGGGAATGAGTCGAAGAAAAAGTTTTATGTATGGCCAATCTTCTGCTTTGGTAGAACCAATTGCCGGAGTTATTGGCGCTGTTGCCGTGACTTTTTTCACGCCGATTTTGCCTTACGCTTTGGCTTTTGCCGCAGGCGCAATGATTTTTGTGGTGGTTGAAGAAGTGATTCCAGAAACGCAACAAGATAAAAATACAGATATTGCAACGCTTGGTTTTATCGGAGGATTTGTCGTGATGATGACACTTGACGTGGCTTTGGGTTAATGACAACCGCAATCATCACCGCCACAATCGCCCGCTTTTTTTCTTTTTTTCCAGAAGAATTTCTTGATTAAAAAAGCTACGGCGGCAACTACCAAAAGATAGGCTATGATTGATTGTACATCCATTTTGCAAAGTTAAAAAATACGACAATTTTTTAGTCCCAAAGAAAGCCTAAACTATTTCAGGACTTGATACGCAATCAACGAAACCACATATGCAAAAACGCTCATAAAGCCCAATTGCAACATTGGCCATTTCCATGAATTTGTCTCTTTTTTGGTAATCGCGAGCGTGCTGATACACTGCATTGCGAACGAATAAAATAGCAAAAGTGAAATTCCCGTGGCAAAGTTGAAAATCTTTTTGCCCGTTACCGGATCGACTTCGGCCTCCATTCTATTTTTTATCGTGACTTCTTCTTCACTGTGGCTTCCGACGTTATAAATTGTGGCCAAAGTTCCGACGAAAACTTCTCTTGCTGCAAACGAAGTTACGACTGCAATTCCTATTTTCCAATCATAACCAAGCGGACGAATTACCGGCTCAATTCCTTTTCCGATGATTCCGATGTATGAATTTTCTAATTGATATGAAGCGATTTCGTCTTGCAAAACTTCGTCAGAAATTCCCATGTTTTGAGGCATTTCTGTCACTATTTGCTCTGCGTTTTTAAAATCATTTCCGGGTCCGTGTGAACCTAAAAACCACAGAATAATTGACAAAGCGAGAATGATTTTTCCGGCTCCAAAAACAAACGCTTTTGTTTTTTCAATTACGTTAATCGCCACATTTTTAAACAATGGCATTCTGTAATTTGGCATTTCCACGACAAAATAAGACTTGTTTTTGACTTTCAATATTTTGTTCAAAATGTAAGCTGAAAAAACTGCCATCCCAAAACCTAAAAGATATAAAATCATCAAAGTTAATCCTTGTAAATTGATGAATCCCAAAACTTTTTCTTCGGGAATTACCAAAGCAATTAAAATCGCAAAAACCGGAAGTCTCGCCGAACAAGTTGTAAATGGCGTGACTAAAATGGTGATCAATCTTTCCTTCCAATTTTCAATATTTCTGGCTGCCATAATTGCCGGAATCGCGCACGCAGTTCCCGAAATTAAAGGCACGACGCTTTTTCCGCTGAGGCCAAATCTTCGCATGATTTTGTCCATCAAAAAGACAACGCGACTCATGTAACCGCTTTCTTCCAAGACGGAAATGAACAAGAAAAGGAAGGCAATCTGCGGAATAAAAATTACGACGCCACCAATTCCTGGGATAATTCCTTCGGAAATTAAATCGGTTAAAGTTCCTTCAGGCATTGCTGTTTTTGCCCAAGAACTTAGCTTTGCAAATGATTCGTCAATGAAATCCATCGGAATACTTGACCACGAAAAAACCGATTGGAAAATCAGCATTAAAATTCCGAAGAAAATTAAATATCCAAAGACTTTGTGCATCAATATTTTGTCTAATTTGGCACGAATTCCTTTGGCTTTTGAAACATCAACAGTGTATCCAATTTTCAGCACATCATTGATAAATTGGTATCTTTTTATGGTTTCCTTCTGCTGCATTTTTTTCAGCTCAGGACTTGACTTTGCAAAAGATTTTTCTTCAATTTCATTACGCTGCAAGTTTCCAAAGTTGACGTCTTGCGTGATTACGAGCCATAATTTATAAAGCAATTCTTTTGGAAAAGCTTTGCGAAGTCGGTCAAAATATTCTGGGTCGATGCTTGACGCGTTTAAGCAAGGTTCTGTGGACAATTCTTGGTGGTTGGCAATTAATTCTTTTAAATTGTCAATTCCAAGGTTTTTGCGAGAACTGATCAGCGCAATTTTTGTTTTCAGTTCTTTTTCCAAGTAAGCAATATCAAGGGAAATTCCTTTGTAAGCCATTCGATCTGACATATTTATGGCCAAAATCGTTGGAATTTCAAGATCTTTTATCTGCGTAAAAAGAAGCAAATTTCGTTTTAAATTTTCAACTTCGGTAACCACAACGGCCACATCCGGAAAATTTGGATCGTTTCTATTTAAAAGCAATTCGATTACCACATTTTCGTCGATCGAACTGGCATTTAAGCTGTAAGTTCCGGGTAAATCAAGAATGGTTGCTTTTGTATTTTCGTTCAGCTTGCAAAAGCCGATTTTCTTTTCAACGGTAATTCCGGGATAATTTCCCACTTGCTGTTTTAAGCCCGTCAATTGGTTAAAAACCGAAGTTTTTCCTACGTTTGGGTTACCAATTAAGGCTACTTTTAAATTATTGTGGCTCATAATTATGGATTCAAGACTTCGACACTAATTTCTTGCGCAACTTCTTTTCTGATGGCCACAAAACTGTCATTAACATTGATATAAATGGGGTCGCCAAGAGGTGCGACTTGCAATAACTCCACGAAATTTCCTGGGAGACATCCCATTTCTAGAAGTTTTAGCGGTATGTTGTCAATATTAAAATCGAGGATGAGTGCTTTTTGGCCTATTTTGAGTGTTGCTAACGTTTTCAAGTCTTATTTAGATTGAATTTAGATTGCAAAAGTAAGGATTTTTTTTGGGCTACACGATTTTGGTCAGCGCTTTTAAAATCAAGGCTTTTTTGCATCTCTAATTTTCTTAAATTCTTCGTTTTTTGCAAACAAAAAATCTAAGGTAGCCAAATTGTTGTTTTGAGTTGGAATGGCAGCAGACTTTGGATCTGCCTCGCAGAATTCTAAAAACAGAAACATTTCATCTTCAGGAATTTTTAAGGTTTCGGCAAAAAACTTTTGGTTGAAATTATTAGTCGCAAATTCAGTAAAAGTCGAATTTTTTTCAACGGTTTTCTTATCTTTTTTCTTGAATAATTTGCTGACTAATTGGCCTACTTTTACAAAATCGACGCCCATCGTTTGTCCGTCATAGACCAAAGTGTTCTTTGGCGAAGTTTGTAAATCATCAACATATTGTTTGTCCATAATTTTGCTCATATAATCGCTTGACCAGGGATTTTCTTTTTTTTCAACGATGACTTCATCAATTTCTATTGGCTTTTTTGAAAGTAAAACGACAAATTTTTCAGCAAACGATTGCGCGTTAACCGAGATCGTTTTTTGGTAATAGTCAATTCCGTAGAAAAGAATTTTGTCTTTTTCTGTAGCCAAAATAGAAAATCTTCCGTAATCATCGCTCACAGCAACGTTCTGCGTAGTTTGATTGATAATTTCAATTCCTTTTAACGGGAAATCATCGGTCTTTACAACGCCGCTTAAAAGTTTTTGAGTTTGTGAAATGCAAAGTTGAGTACTAAATAAAAAAAGAGCAAACAGTATTTTTTCCTTCATATTTAATGGTTTTAAATTTACAGATTTGACCGAAAAATCTAACAGTAAGCAAATATGCAAATTAAAATACAGCGCGATTATTTTTTAAGTTTTATTTAGGGTAAAGTCAGATATTAAGTTAAAATTCTTACTTTTAAGAATCATTTCGCGCAACTTTTTAAATGAAATTACATCTATCAAAATAATTGAAAATGACCAATTATGAAAAAAATAACTGCTTCCTTTTTATTTCTTTTATGTCTGTCTTGCAATAATGATGACGCAAATGACGGCAAACTGACAAACTTAAATTATGACGGAACCGGAGGAATTTCATGCAAGGTAAATGGCGCGGTGTTGAAACCCAGAGGTGGCGGAATGTATGGCAACGTTCATTTTGATTTAGAACAGGATTTTGAAAATAGCAACTCATATATTAGAATTGGTTTTTCTCATAAGGGAAACGCCTACGATGATTTTAAAAGTGTGGATGTAATCGGTAGTGGTATCGATATTCACAATCTAGTGCCGCAGACTTTTGACCTTGCCGCCGTGGAAAGTGCTTCGGGTTATGGAAGATATTTTAATAATAATTTAGAAAGTAAAGAATTTTATACAACGGATATCGAACGTGGAGAATTGAAATTACTGCATTACGACAGCCAAAAGCACATCGTTACCGGAACGTTTTGGTTTGACGCGATCAACTCAAATGGCGAAGTCGTAAATGTAACTGACGGTAGATTTGATATTCGGTTTTAATATGTTGTGTCTTAAGATATCGCTATCTATTGGCGTAAACCGGGTTTTCTTCTTTACTTAAAATCACACTATATTTATTCTTTTTTGGAGAAAGTGGCAGTAAAAAACCATTCAAAATTAAAACGCTTCCGAGTAAAAAATGAGGCAAAACAATGCTTCCGAAAAATCCAAACAAAAAGGGTGAAACCGCCAACAACCACCCTAAAAATATATCAATCTTCAAGTGCGTGCGTTTGGTTATAATTTTGGCAAGGCCAAGACGGTGCTTTGTAATTGTGTTCAATAAAACTACTGCCAACCCGGTAGTGAAAATGATTTTGGCTTCTATCGATTCTGATTTCAACGAAAATAAAACTGGAGAAAATAATAACAATGCCCCGATAGTGTAGTCCACATAATTGTGCAATTCGATTTTTTTTGTGCGTTTCAATTTCATATTCAATCCAATAATTTTAATTTTTCTTAGCTTAACAAAATTGCAGATTATCAGATGATTATATCTTATATCATTCGCCAAAAAGTTTACAACAATGCTATTATTTTAAAAACTTGGCATCGTTTGTGAGTATCTCATTGCTATAATATTAAAACGAAATCGTGTAAGGATATCCTTGGCAAACCAAACTATCTTTACCCACACATTAATCCTAAAAAAGAAACGTCATGAAAAAGGTACTTTATATAGCAGTTATCGCGTTCGTTTTTACATCTTGTAGAGACACGGCAGCAGAAAAGGTAGCATTAGACCAGCAAAGAGAGCTAGACTCAATTAAAGCGGTGATGAAAGTTGAAAAAGAAGCATTGGCGAAACAAAAAACAGTTGATTCAATGAACGCAATTATCGCTGAAAAGGAAGCTGTGGCGGCACAACGTGTGGCAAACGCGTCAGCAAGAAACACAGCGCCAGTTACAGCTGAACAAAAGAAAAAAGGCTGGAGCGGAACTGCAAAAGGAGCCGTAATTGGAGCCGGAGCCGGAGCAATTACAGGAGCAGCAGTTTCTAAGAAAAAAGGTCAAGGCGCCATTATTGGAGGTCTTGCCGGAGCGGCAGTTGGTGCTGGAACTGGAGCAATCATCGACGGAAAGAAGAAAAATTAATTAAAATTATAGTTTGTTGATTAGGGCATCGTTTAGAACGGTGCCCTTTTTTTATGGATTTTTTGGCAGACGAACTCACCCATTATTATTTATCTTCGCTTTTATTCTCAAAAAGCAATCGTATGGCAAATCATCCAATTATTCAAAAATCGAGTTTTGATTTCTTAAAAGACTTAAAAGAAAACAATAACAGAGATTGGTTTGAAGCCAACAAACCGACATACTTAAAACAACACGAGTTGATCATTGATTTTGCGGAAGATTTATTGGCAAAAATGAATTCTCACGATGTGATCGAAACGGCGTCGGGGAAAAAGAGTTTGCATCGTATTTACCGTGACACGCGATTTTCAAAAGATAAAATTCCGTATAAAAATAATTGGAGTGGCAGTTTTTCTAGGGCTACAAAAGAAAGACGTGGCGGTTATTATTTTCACATTGAACCCGGAAACACTTTTGTCGCAGGGGGTTTCTTTGGTCCAAATGCTGAAGATTTAAAAAGGGTTCGCGACAATATCAGCAGAGACAGCAGTGAATTGCGAGACATTTTAAACAGTAAAAATTTTAAAGAAACGTTCAAGGAATTAAAAGGAGAACAATTAAAAACTACTCCAAAAGGTTTCAACGCTGATGACGAAGCAATTGATTTATTGCGTTTTAAACAGTTTTTATTGATCAAAAATTTTACAGACAAAGAAGTTTTTGCTTCAGATTTTTCAGAAAAAATGAGTGATGCTTTTAAAAATATGCGTCCGTTTTTTGATTATATGAGTGAAGTTTTAACAACTGATGGAAACGGAAATCCGCTTTAAATTGATTAAAAAAGTAAAAAATAATGAAGACAGAAAAGCAAAAGATGATTTCGGGAGAACCTTATTTGGCCAATGGCAAAGAACTTTTTACCGAAAGACAAAATGCAAAAGAATTGGTTTTTGAATTTAATAATTCACATCCGAAGGAATTGAAATTCAGAACAGAAATCATCAAAAAACTCTTCGGAAAAGCTGAAAAAGGAACGTATATCGAACCGCCTTTTAGATGCGATTATGGTTACAATATCTCTGTCGGAAAGAACTTTTACAGTAATTACAATTGTACAATTTTAGATTGTGCCGAAGTAAAAATTGGCGACAATGTGATGTTTGCGCCAAATGTAAGCTTATTAACCGCCGGGCATCCCATTCATCACGAACAAAGAAATACTGGTTCAGAATACGCTTTCCCGATAACAATAGGAAACAACGTTTGGATTGGAGGAAACGTAGTCGTAAATCCAGGAGTTTCCATCGGAAATAATACCGTTATCG
>Ga0265780_10002742_pt1 | contig 23671 bp, 24 predicted proteins | sample P1T30metagenome_FD_192432 | JGI IMG/M metagenome (GOLD analysis project Ga0265780, IMG submission 192432) | Plant litter microbial communities from East Loma Ridge, Irvine, California - P1 T30 | ecosystem: Environmental > Terrestrial > Plant litter > Unclassified | place: USA: California... | reverse complement strand
TCATCCGCGCGCTGACCGAAGAGACCGGCACCCAGATCGACATCACCGACGAAGGCATCGTGACCATCGCGTCGGTCGACGCCGCCGCCGGCCAGGAAGCCAAGCGCCGCATCGAAGAGCTGACCGCCTCGGTCGAAGTGGGCAAGACCTACGACGGCACCGTGCTCAAGCTGCTGGACTTCGGCGCCATCGTGCAAGTGATGCCGGGCAAGGACGGCCTGCTGCACATCAGCCAGATCGCCAACGAGCGTGTCAACGCCGTGGCCGACTACCTGAAAGAAGGCCAGCAAGTGCGCGTGAAGGTCCTCGAGACCGACGAGCGCGGCCGCCTGAAGCTGTCGATGAAGGCTGCGGCTGCGGATGATGCCGCTGTGACTGCGCAGTAAGTTTTATCCGGCTGACCAGCCGATCGAAAACCGTCAGTGCGTGAGCCTGGCGGTTTTTTTACGTCAAAAGCCGCTACACTAGGCTGAGTAACTCTGCAAACCAGCCGGGAGCTTGTATGAGCAATGACTGCGTGCACTTTCATGAGGTGAATGACCGCGAGGGCAACACCACCGGCTGCGAAGAATGCCTGCAAAGCGGAGACAGCTGGGTGCACCTGCGCGTCTGCCTGGCCTGCGGCCACGTCGGCTGTTGCGATCAATCGAAGAACAAACACGCGACGCGCCATTTCCATGCGACCAGCCACCCGGTGATCCGTTCCGACGAGCCGGGCGAAACCTGGGCTTGGTGCTTTGTCGACAAGCTGTTCAAGGATCCGGTGTAGTACCACATCGGCCCTTGACAGTACTTAACCCGGCGCCTGGCCTCAATCACTCGTCCATTACGACGAATCGCGGTCCTCCGGCATTCCCTGTTCTCTCGAATGAGGAATTACCATGCTGCAAACCTTGCGTCCCGATCCCAGGTTTCACCTGTCGCCACCGCTGGCGATGGAAGCGGCTCCCGAATAAATAGCCTGCACTGCACTGCTGTCGCCGGACCGGTCGTGGCCCGATGCCGATTCGCGCACGCCGGCGCTGATCAAGTCCATCGCGGCGCATCTACCCCCGGTTGTTGCAAGTGCCGGCGCGGCAGTGCTGCTGTTCGGCGTCTTCAAGTGCGTCAACCGGCGCCACTCGCGTTTGCTCGCGCGCATCCCGCCGACCCGGCTGGCATGGTGGTCCTTCCTGACGGCGGCCGGGATCGATCTGGGCCTGTGGACCGGCCGGGTGGCATCATCTGTGGCAGTAGCGCCATAGGCCTGCACGCTTGAATTCGTCAAATATGGCGCGACCAGCAAAACTCAGGCATTATGTGGTTCTTTAAGGAAACATATATTTCATAAAAGAAATATATCCATGTTTTTAACAGTATGTCGTCCTTCCCCCAAAGCCTGACGCTTTCCAAGCGTTTCTACCTGCCGCGCTGTCTCGGACTGACCCTCGGTTTCGTGGCCGTGTACGCCAGCCTGCCGGGCCGGCAGGAACACTGGCCGGTACTGGCGATCCTGTTGATGTACTGCTTTGCGTGGCCGCACGCCGCCTATCTGCTGGCCCGGATGAGCACACGGCCGGTCGATGCGGAACGCCGCAGCATGCTGACCGATGCCCTGGCGGCCGGATTTTTTGCGGGCGCCATGGGCTTCAACCCGATTCCATCGGCCGCCGTCCTCACCATGGTCACGATGAACAATATCGCGATGGGCGGCCCGCGCTTCATGGCGGCCGGCCTGGCCGCAAGCCTGGCGGGCGCCGCCGTGCCCGGGCTGGTGCTCGCCGTGCCCTTCGAAAGCGCCTTGAGCCAGGTCCAGATTGCGGCGTCCATGCCGCTGCTGGTCTTGTATCCTATGTCCCTGGGCTATGTCTGCTATGTCACGGCAGCCAAGCTGACCCGGCAAAAAAAGCAGCTGAGCCAGATGAGCAAGACCGATTACCTGACCGGGCTGGCCAACCGCGCCGCCCTGAACGCCATCCTCGATGAATCCTTCCGCGCCCCGGATGCCGGCTTGAACGACAGTGTGATCGCGCTGATCGACGTCGACGGCTTCAAGCGCATCAACGATACCTACGGCCACAGCGCCGGCGACCGCGCCCTGCAAAGCATTTCAGACATCATGCGCTCCTGCGTGCGCGAGCAGGATACGGTCGGGCGTTATGGCGGCGACGAGTTCTGCGTCATCCTGCGCAAGGTCACCCAGACCGAAGCCGGGCATATCCTCGAGCGCATGCGCGCGCTGGCGCAGCAGCATGCCGGCGCCCTGGGCGGTGAACAAAGGCCGACCCTGAGCATCGGTGCGGCCGTGTACAGTGCGCATGCCCGGACCAGCGCCATGTGGATCCACCGGGCCGATGAAGCCATGTACGAGGCCAAGCGCGACGGCCGCAACAAGGTCGTGTTCGCAGAATGAATGCAGGCCCCGCGGCAGGCGCCGGCGCATCGATCACGCCAGCGTCCCACCTGCCGTACGGTAATGGCTCTCGAAGATGTCGAACGCGATCGATGGCTGTGGCGGATAGCGCCCCGTGCGTCCTTTGCCGCGGGGCAGGGAAGACCAGCGCAGCGAGGCCTTGTAGAGGGCGCTCGCAAGGTCGCCGCGCTGGATCGCCTCGACCGCGCCGATGGTGCGCAGGATTTCCACCGCGACCAGGTCCTGGGTGGCGGGCGAAAAGTCGTCCAGGCCCATTTTGGCGCTCATCTCCAGCCAGGTTGGGCGGGTTTCCTGGTACATGCCGGCGGCGCTAGTGCGGCCGCCGCGGCCGGCCCCGGCGCCCCCATGCACGGCGCCGTACTTGAAATCGTAACCGCCACCTTCGGCCAGGGCGATCGCCTTCAGGAAGGCCTGCAGGTTGGGGTGGGCCAGCAGCGCACGGTTCTCGCACAGGCGGGTGGCTGCGCGGGTGGAAGAAGATTTACTTGCGCTCATGATCGGCTCCAGGATGCGCATTCCGGGATGAAAGAATATTTCATCCCACGAATTTCAGTGAAATATCCTTTCATGAAAACCCGAGAAGCTGATACCGATTATTCACCGCTCATAAACGATATTTTTGTGACATCGCAAAGCCGAGCCCGCTTGCTGTCTCCACTTGCATGCTTGTGTGAAAGTTCAGATTCGGCAAAATTGATACCGCCAGCAAGCACCATCCCTGAAAAATGCGCAGTTCCGGCAAATTTCCGGTTGCGCCTTCGTTTCCGGCTAATCGTGCCGTGGCACTTAGGCAATGAATGGTATAGTTGGACGTTTAACAGAATGCCCAGCGTGCATCCGCGCGCAACGAGGGCTCTACTTATTACCAAGACAAGGAACCACAGATGAGCACTCAGGACTACGCGGCCCGTATCAGCCAGGTCATTCAGGACCACCAGTCCGAGATCGGCGCGGAATGGGTGGCGCAGCTGGACGCGCTGATGGTGCGTTCGAGCGTCGTCTCGAAAGAGCAGTTGCGCAACCATTGCCAGCAGTTCCTGGCCGCCTTCGCCAGCGCCACCCGCGCCGGCGAACTGCAGAACATCGAACACCGTTCGTGGGATGAAGTCCGCGACCTGCTGGCCGAGATCTCGTCGAGCCGTGCCAGGGGCGGTTCGACCCCGAGCGAAACCGCGACCTTCGTGTTCTCGCTGAAGCAACCGCTGTTCGCGCACCTGCGCGCCGGCTTCACCGGCGACACCGGGGCGCTGGCCGACGCTTCGTGGACCGTGACCACCCTGCTCGACAAGCTGGGCCTGTTCACCATCGAACACTTCCAGCGCACCCGCGACCAGATCATCGTGCGCCAGCAGCAGGAACTGCTCGAGCTCTCTACCCCGGTGGTGAAACTGTGGAACGGCATCCTGGCACTGCCGCTGATCGGCACCCTGGATTCGGCGCGTACCCAGGTCGTCATGGAAAACATCCTGCAGAAGATCGTCGATACCGGCGCCTCCATCGCCATCATCGACATCACCGGCGTGCCGACCGTCGACACCCTGGTGGCGCAGCACTTGATGAAAACCATTGCCGCCGCGCGCCTGATGGGCGCCGACTGCATCATCAGCGGCATCCGTCCGCAGATCGCCCAGACCATCGTCCACCTGGGCGTGAACCTGGAAGACGTGACGACCAAGGCCAGCCTGGCCGACGCCTTCGTGGTGGCGCTGGAGCGCACCGGCACGCAGATCGTCAACCAGGTTGGCGTCAAGCACGGCGCGAGGGCATAAGCGGCATGGAACGCATTCCTATTCTGCGCATGGGCGACCTGCTGCTGGTGACGATCCAGGTCGACATGCATGACCGCCTGGCCATGACCTTGCAGGACGACCTGACCCAGCGTATCGTCAGCGATAGCGCCAAGGGCGTCCTGATCGACATCTCGGCGCTCGACCTGGTCGATTCCTTCATCGGCCGCATGATCAGCAATACCGCCGCCATGGCGCGCGTGCTCGATGCCCAGACCGTCGTGGTCGGCATGCAGCCGGCGGTGGCCATCACCCTGGTCGAACTGGGCTTGACCCTGCACGGCGTGAAGACCGCGCTGAACGTCGAAAAGGGCATGGCCCTGTTAGGAAAGAACCACTTCTGATGAGCGCAGCTCATAACGCCGCAGTCCCGTTCGAGACCGCGCTGCTGGAACGGCATCGGCCGTGGCGCACCGCGCGCCTCAGCCTGCCCCTGCGGACCGACGAGGACGTTGTTTACCTGCGCAAGCACGTGCGCGAGCACGCGGTCGCGATCGCGCTGTCGCTGGTCGACCAGACCAAACTGGTCACCGCCGCCAGCGAACTGGCGCGCAACACCATCAAGTACGGCGGCGGCGGCGAAGCCTGCCTCGACGACCTGGTGGATGGATTCAAGAAGGGTATCTGCCTGATCTTCGTCGACGCCGGTCCCGGCATCCCCGACCTCGAGCTCGCACTGCGCGACGGCTACACCACCGGCGGCGGCCTGGGCCTGGGCCTGAGCGGCTCAAAACGCCTGTGCGACGAATTCGAGATCGACACCCGTCCGGGAGAGGGCACGGCCGTGTGCATCGTCAAATGGAAACGCTGATCAGTTCCCTGCAGCCGCAGATCACCTTCCCGATCCTCCACGCCAGCGACGTCGCCGCGGCCCGGCGTGTCGGCCAGAAACTGGCGGACAGCCTGGGCTTCACCGAGGTCCAGGCCGGACGGCTGGCGATCGTGATCACCGAAGCGGGCACCAACATCCTCAAGCACGCCGGCGAGGGCACGCTGACCATCATGCGCGCCCAATCGAGCGTAGAGACGGCCGGCATCGACGTGCTTGCGGTGGATAGCGGCCCGGGCATCCTCGACCTGGAAACCAGCCTGCGCGACGGCGTGTCGAGCGCCGGCACCGCCGGCACCGGCCTCGGTGCGCTGCGCCGCCAGTCCGACGAATTCGACGTCTGGACCGCGCGCGGGCAGGGCGCCGCCTTCTTCATGCGGCTATGGAGCAGTCCGGCGCCGCCGGAACCTTGCGGCCTGGACGTGGGCGCCTTGTTCATACCGCTGGCCGGCGAGGACGAATCCGGCGACGGCTGGGCGGTGTCCTGCAACCTGGACGGTGCCACCCTGCTGGGCGTCGATGGCCTGGGCCACGGGCCGGAGGCGCACAAGGCGGCCGCCGGCGCGATCGCCGCGCTGGAACGGCGCCCGGACGCGTCGCCCGCCGACGTGCTGCAGGCCGCCCACGAGGCGCTGCGCATCACCCGTGGCGCCGCGCTGTCGGTGGCGCGCATCGATTACGCGGCGGGCGAAGTGCGCTTCGCCGGCATCGGCAACGTGGGCGGGATCGTCTACGACGGCGAGTCGCGCCGTGCCATGGTGTCGCACAACGGCATCGTCGGCAACAACATGCGCAAGGTGCAGGAGTTCACGCTGGCCTGTCCGCCGGGCGCGCTGGTGATCCTGCATTCGGACGGTATCCAGACACAGTGGGACCTGAATGCCTATCCCGGCCTGTACGCGCGCACCCCCGCGATCGTGGCCGGCATCCTGATGCGCGACTTCATCCGCCGCCGCGACGACGCGATGGTGCTGGTGGGCCGCCGCAGGGGTGGACCTGCATGAGAGGACTTGCATGAAAACCCAGCGCCTGCTGAATCTCGCCCTCGACAACGACCAGGACGTGGTGCTGGTACGCCAGCGTGCGCGCCAGGTGTCGCAGCTGCTCGGCTTTTCGCAGCAGGAGCAGGTGCGCGTCGCCACCGCGGTGTCGGAAGCGGCGCGCGCCGCCTGCCAGCTGCGCTTCGGCGGGCGCGCCGTGTTCCAGCTGCGCGACAATGGCCGTGCTCAGCACCTGGACGTGACGGTCGGCGCCGGACCCGGCGCCAGCGGCGAGCTGCCGCACGATGCGGTCGTCACCGCGCACCGCCTGATGGACGCCTGCGAACTGGCGCCGGACGCGCCCTCGATCACGATGTCCAAGGCGGTGCCGCCGCAGGAATACATCGACGGCCCGCGCCTGGTCGAGCTGGGCAACCAGCTGGCCAAGGACAGCCCGGTGGCCAACACCTATCTCGAAGTGCACCTGCAGAACCGCGAGCTGGCCGCCACCCTTGCCGAGCTGCGCGAGCGCCAGGAGGACCTGCTGTCGCTGACGCGCGAGCTGGAAGACACCAACCGCGGCATCGTCGCGCTGTATGCCGAAATCGAAGACAAGGCCGAGCGCCTGCGCAAGGCCGACGAGATGAAATCGCGCTTCCTGTCCAACACCAGCCACGAGCTGCGCACGCCGCTGTCCTCGATCCGCGCGCTGGCCCAGTTGCTGCTGGGACGCATGGACGGCGACCTGACGCCCGAGCAGGAGCGCCAGGTGAAGTACATCGAGAGCGCCGCCAACGACTTGTCCGAGCTGGTCAACGACCTGCTCGACCTGGCCAAGATCGAAGCCGGCAAGGTCGAGGTGTACCCAAGCCCGGTGGTGGTCGAAAACCTGTTCCGCGCCCTCAAGGGCATGCTGCGTCCGCTGGTGGACGATGCCCGCGTCGAACTGGTGTTCGGGCCGGACGAAGACATCGCGCCCTTCGATTCGGACGAGGGCAAGATCGCCCAGGTCCTCCGCAATTTCATCTCGAACGCCCTGAAATTCACCGAGCAGGGCGCGGTGCGGGTGACGGCCTTCGACGATGCCGCCGCCGCCGAGATCCGCTTCGAGGTGGCCGACACCGGGATCGGCATCAGCCCGGACAACCTGCAGCTGATCTTCGAAGAGTTCAGCCAGATCGAACATCCCCTGCAGCGCCGCAGCAAGGGCACCGGCCTCGGCCTGCCCCTGTGCCGCAAGCTGGCCGACCTGCTCGGCGGCCGCGTGGAAGTGGAGAGCCGGGTGGGCGAAGGTTCGACCTTCCGCCTGGTCCTGCCGCGCCAATTCACGCCGCCCGCCGGGCAAAGCAACTGACGGACACACGACCATGAATGCCTCCACCCTGATCCTGAACGTCGACGATAACGACGGCGCCCGCTACGCCAAGACCCGGATCCTGCAGAGCGCCGGGTTCGAGGTGGTCGAGGCCACCAACGGTACCGATGCGCTGGCGATCGCGCGCCGCGGCGACGTCGCGCTGGTACTGCTCGACGTGAAGCTCCCCGACATCAACGGCCTCGAAGTCTGCCGCCGCATCAAGGCCGATCCGGATAGCGCCGCCGTGCTGGTGCTGCAGACCTCGGCCGCGCTGACCGGTCGCGCCGACAAGATCCGCGGCCTCGAAGGCGGCGCCGACAACTACCTGGCCGCGCCGATCGAGGCGGACGAGCTGATCGCCAACGTCAATGCGCTGCTGCGCATGCGCCAGACCCAGAGCGCGCTGCGCGAGAGCGAAGAGCGCTTCCGCCAGCTTACCGACAACGTCGAGGACGTGTTCTGGATGTTCTCGCTGCCGGCGCGCGCGCTCGAATACGTCAGCCCGGCCTATGCCGCGATCTGGGGCCGCAGCGTCGAGGCGCTGCAGCAGCGTCCGGGCAGCTGGCTGGATGCCGTCCACGTCGACGATCGCGGCCACGTGGGCGCGCTCTGGAAGGCCCTGGCCGAGACGCCGCACTACGAGGCCGAGTTCCGCATCGTGCTGGAAGACGGCAGCGTGCGCTGGGTGCGCGACCGCCTGTTCCCGGTACGCGACCGCCGCGGCGAAGTCTATCGCGTGGCGCGCGTCACCAGCGACATCACGCGGCGCCGCGAAATGGAAAGCCTGCTGCGCGCCGCCGACGTCAACAAGAACGAATTCCTGGCAACGCTGGCCCACGAATTGCGCAACCCGCTGTCGCCGATCCGCAATGCGGCGGCGCTGCTGGGTGCTACCGGGCCGGGTGCCGAAGTGCGCCAGGCGCGCGCGCGCGAAGTCATCGCGCGCCAGGTCGACCACCTGGCACACCTGGTCGACGACCTGCTCGACGTGGCCCGCATCTCCGAAGGCAAGATCGCGCTGCGCAAGGAAGAGGTGGAGCTGGGCAGCGTGATCGCGCAGGCCATCGAGACCGCCGGCCCGCTGATCCAGGCGCGCGCGCACACCCTCGACGTCGTCGGCACCGAGCGGCAGGTCTGGGTCGAGGGCGACCCGGTGCGCCTGGCGCAGTCGATGGGCAATTTGCTGCACAACGCCGCCAAGTTCACGCCGAAGGGCGGTCACATCAAGGTCGCGGTAACGCTGTACGAGGGCGTGGTGCGGATCGCGGTGCAGGACGACGGCATCGGCATCGCCGAGGACAACCTGTCGCGCATCTTCGGCATGTTCGCCCAGGCCGCGGTGCCGCCGGACCGGGCGCCGGAAGGCCTCGGGATCGGCCTGTCGCTGGTCTCGCGCCTGCTGGAGATGCACGGCGGGCACCTGTCGGCAACCAGCCCGGGCATCGGCCTGGGCAGCACCTTCACGGTGGAGCTGCCGGTGCTGCACACCACCTCGGCCGACGCCCCGGCGCAAGCCGACACGGGCACCCAGCAGCATGGCAGCGGCGGCCGCCGCGTGCTGCTGGTCGACGACAACGTCGACGCGATGGAGATGATGGCTTTCCTGCTGGCAGAGATGGGCTACGAGGCCTGGACCACGGCCGACGCCAGCCACCTCGAGCAGCTGGCGCTGGAAAAGCAGCCGGACGTGATCGTGCTCGACATCGGCTTGCCGGGCGTGGACGGCTACGAGCTGGCGCGCATGCTGAAACAGCATCCGCAGCTGAAATCGATCCGGCTGGTGGCGCACACCGGCTACGGTTCGCCGGAAGACCGGCGCAAGGCGCAGGCCGCGGGTTTCGATGCGCACCTGGTCAAGCCGGCCGAGTTGGACGACCTGGAAAAGGCGCTGCAAGGATAGTTTCATATGCCTGGGACTACGCATGCGTTGCCGGTTCGAACGTGCGTCGCCGCACCGAACCGCACCGGACCCGGGCATAAGCTGCCTCCATCGACATCACCGATTGGAGGTCCATCATGCCCCGAGGCGCCAGCCCCAAACGCGAGAACGAGTTCAAGAAACTCGAAACGGAATTCAAGAAGGAACACCGCTACCCCGGCCGCGAGGAGGAAGTCGCCTCGCGCATCGTGAACAAGCAGCGTGCCGAACACGGCGAGACCAGGCAGTCTTCGCACGGCGGCAACAAGCAGTCGGCCAAAAAGTAAGCGCGCTGCTCCTGGTATAAAAAAAGCCTTCCGGGCCGAACCCGGAAGGCTTTGTCATATGCGCCGCAGGCGGCTTACTTGTCGCTCACCGTGAACTCCCCGAAGACCTTGAGCTGCTCGCCCACCGCCCTGGCATCGCCCACCACCACGATCGCCTGACGCTCCGGCGCGAAATACTTCTTCGACACGTCGCGCACCTGTTCCGGCGTCACCTTTTCCATCAGCGGCACGTACTGCGCCAGGAACTCGGCCGGCAGGCCGACCAGCCAGTTGGCGGCCAGCGTGGACGCCACCGCGCGCTGCATCTGGTTGCTGAGCAGGTAGCCGCCGGCGACGTAGCGCTTGTGCATGCGCATTTCATCCGGTCCGATCAACTCGCTGCCGATGCGCTTGTACTCGTTGAAGAACTCGCCCAGGGCCGCACCGGTGACTTCGTTGCGCACGTCGGCGCCGCCGACGATGCCGCCGCCTTCGCGCATCATGCGCGCGCCGGCCGAGGCGCCATAGGTGTAGCCCTTTTCCTCGCGCAGCTTGATGTTGACCCGGCTCGAGAATCCGCCGCCGAGGATGGTGCTGGCCAGGCGCAGCGGCACCTGGTCGTCGGCGGTGGCGGCGATGCCCGTGCCGCCCAGGCGCACGGTCGACTGCACGCTGCCCGGACGTTCCAGCAGAATGCGCGCCGGCTTGGCGGCGGCCGGCGCCCCAGGCGTTGCGGCGGGGGCGGGACCGCTCGCCTTCCAGTCGCCGAAGGCCTGGCTGGCCAGCTTCATGGCGTCGGCCTCCTTGATGCGGCCGGCGATCACCAGCAGCGCGTTCTCGGGGCGGAAGCGTTTCGCGTGTTCGCTGCGCAGCAGCGCTTCGGTGGTGGACTCGATCGATTCGGCGCTCGGCGCGGTGTGGCCGTAGGGGTGGTCGCCGTAGACAGCGCGGTCCAGCGCGCGGCTGGCGCGGAAGCCCGGCTGGGCTTCGGCCACGCGCAGCGACTGCAGGGCGTTGGCCTTGGCCAGTTCGACCTCTTTGGCCGGGAAGGATGGCGTGCGGGCGACTTCGGCCAGAAGCTGCATCATCGGCCCGGCCTGCGAGGCCAGCGCGTAGCTCGATACCACCAGACCGTCGCTGGAAGCGCCGGCGCCGACCGCGCCGCCCAGGCCCTGGGCCGTCTCGGCGATCACGCGCGAGTCGCGTTGCAGCGTGCCTTCGCTCAGCAGGCCCGCCAGCATCTCGGCGAAGCCCGGGTGGGCGGCATCGTCGGCGCCGAAGCCGGCGTTGCGCACGGCCAGCACCATGTCCACGCGCGGCACGCCCTCGCGCGGCACCACCCAGACCTGCAGGCCGTTGGCCAGGGTCTTCTTGGCGATGCGCAGGGCCGGCAGCGGCTTGTCCTTGGCATAGGCCGGCAGGCCGGCCGGGTTGGATGCGGCGGCGTGGGCAGGGGTGTCGGCCGCAAAGGCCGGGTCCTGGACGAACAGGCCGGAGACGGCCAGTGCGAGCATCAGTTTTTTCATCGATGCGCTCCTCAGTTTTTCGCGGCGGCGGCCGGCGTGTTGGTCTTGGCGACCGGCTTGCGGTCGATGACGGTGCGGTTGGCGGCGACCAGGTAGGTGGCGGCGGCGCGCTGGACGTCGCCGGCGCTGACTCCCTCGATCCAGCCCGGTATCTTGTTGACCACGTCGACGTCGCCCCACAGGGTCTGCAGCTTGGCCATGGTGTCGGCGCGGCTCAGGAAATTCTCCAGGCGGTTGTTCCAGCTGGCCAGCATGCGGGTCTTGACGCGCTGGAGGGTGGCGGCGTCGACGCCGTCCTTGGCGACCTTGGCGATTTCCTGGTCCATGGCGGCCAGCATGGCGTCGGCGCTGCCGTTCGGCTTGTACATGCCGGTCACGGTGTACAGGGTCGGGCCATCGTATTCGAAGGGACCGGCCAGGCCGAAGCCGCCGGACACGTTGAGGGCGATCTCGCGGCCCTTGACCAGGCCCTGGTAGAACAGCGAGGCGTCGCCGCCGGCCAGTAGCTCGGCCAGCACCGCCATCGGTGCCTGGTCGCGGTGGCCGCGCGGCGGCATCTTCCAGCCCACGGCGATCGCCGGCACCTGGGCCAGGGCGTCGCTCTGCTCGATGCGTTTCTCTTTCGTGTTCAAGCCTTCCGTGAAGTCGGTGGGTTTCGGCGTCGGCCGCCTGGCGATGCCGCCGAAGTATTTTTTGGCCAATGCGAAGCCCTCGGCCGGGGTCACGTCGCCGGCAATCGCCAGCACCGCGTTGTTGGGGCCGTAGTAGTCGCGGTGGAAGGCGCGCACGTCTTCCAGGCTGGCACCTTCGAGGTCTTCGAAGCTGCCGTAGCCGTCATGGTTGTTCTCCCACTTCTGGAAGGCCAGCTGGCCGATGTCCAGCCAGGAGAAGCCGCCATAGGGCTTGTTCTTGACGTTGACGCGGATTTCTTCCTTCACCACGTCCTGCTGGTTCTTCAGCGTGGCCGGGTTGAAGTCCAGGGTCTTCATGCGGTCGGCTTCCAGCCACAGGATCGGTTCCAGGCTGGAGACCGGCGCGGTTTCGATGTAATTGGTGTAGTCGGGCCGGGTGGAACCATTGTTATTCCCGCCACCGCCAGTGATGGTGCGGTCGAACACGCCCTTGGGCGCATTCGGCGTGCCCTGGAACATCAGGTGCTCGAACAGGTGGGCGAAGCCGGTGCGGTTGCGCGGCTCGAGCCGCATGCCGACGTGGTACACGACCGAGACGCCGACGGTGGGCGAGCTGTGGTCTTCGGACACGATGACCGTCAGGCCGTTGTCGAGCTTCTGGACCTTGAGCGGCAAGGTCCACTGGTCGCTGCTGGCGGCCTGGGCCGACAGTGCCAGGGACAAGCCGGCCAGCAGGGTGGGGATGGTGCGCGTGCGCATTGATTACCTCTGATAATAGACAGCAACAGGATAAGGGCCGGCCGGGAGGGCAGGCAGCTTTATCTTAACGTAATGCAATGGTAATAATTCAACATATGCATGCTTTGAATTCAAAAATTTGTACAATCAGTGACATCTGAGTAAGACAGGCTCCCATGCAGCCTGGATCGCGGATTCTGCAGTTCGTCGCATAAGGCTGGGCAGGCGCTCCATTTGTGCGTAATCTTTTAGCACGATGTCGTGGAACATCGACAGGCTTGCTGGTACTGTATTGCCCAGCAATAACATGGCTGCGGAGATCGAATGAATATGAAAGCGACGCTGCGACTGGCACAGCTGGCGCAGTTGAGTTTGTGGGCCCTCTGCGGCGTGGCGCAGGCGGCGTCCTTGCCCCATGGCGGCGATGCCGACGAGGTCGCGCGCGAAACCCGGCAAGTCGATGCGCGCGTGGTGCGCGTGCGGCTCGAAGGCATCGTCACCCTGCGCATCCGCCAGGGCAGCGCGGCCAGCCTGACGCTGAGCGGCGAGCCGCGCTGGCTGACCGGGACCTCAACGACGCAGGACGGCGATACCCTGAGCATCGTCACCGAGGTCCAGGGCCGCCTGCGCAGGGGCGGGCTGCAGGCCGAGCTGACGCTGCCGGCGCTGCGCGAAGTGAGCTCGGAAAGCCTGGGCTCGACCGAGGTGGCCGGCTTTTCGGGCGAGGAATTGCGCATCACCCTGGGCGGCGCCGGCTCGATGCGGGTCGCCGCCCATTACCGGCTGGTGCGCGCCAACCTGGAAGGCATCGGCAGCCTGCGCCTGGAAGGCCTGGACGGCGACGGCGTCGACCTGAACCTGCAGGGCGCCGGCGTCGTGACCCTGGACGGCCGTGCGCGCTGGCTGAAAGCCGAGCTGGGCGGACTGGGCAGCCTGGACGCCCAGCAGTTCAGTGTCGACAACGTCAACCTCGATTTGTCCGGCCTGGGCAACGCCCGCGTGACGGCGCGCCAGAACGCCAACCTGAACCTGTCGGGCATGGGATCGGTAACGGTGTACGGCAAGCCACTCAACCGCAAGGTGTCGGTCGATGGCCTGGGCAAGGTGAGCTGGAAGTGAAGAAGCTCGCCATCGCAATCGCATTCGCCCTGGGTGCGCTGGGGCTGCACGGCAGCGCCACGGCAGGCTTCGCGGAAGGCGCCAGCGCCTACAACGCCCGCAACTACGCGCTCGCCCTGAAGGAAGTCACGCCGCTCGCCAGGGCCGGCAACGCCGACGCCCAGCATTTGCTGGGACTGATGTACTACATGGGCCGCGGTGTAGAGCGCGACTACAAGCAGGCCTTTGCCTGGCATTACAAGGCGGCGCTGCAGGGCAAGGCCGACGCCCAGTACGTGATCGGCGCCATGTACTACACCGGCAACGCGGTGCCGCAAGACCACCTGCTGGCGGTGCAATGGTTCCGCAAGGCGGCCGAGCAGGGCCACCCGGATGCCCAGCATGCGCTCGGCCTGATGTACCGCTACCACGTGGCCGGCATGCCGCAGGATGTGGTGCTGGCCTACATGCTGATGAACCTGGCGGCGGCCGGCGGCCACCGCAACGCCACCGAACAGCGCGCCGTCATCGCGCGCCAGATGACGCAGGAACAGATCGACGAAGCCCAGGCCTTGTCGCGCAACTGGAAGGCGGGCACGCCGCTGCCGACCCAGTCGCGCACCGGCGGCAGCACTTCCTGACTGGCTGTCTGATGGCAGGTCGTGGATGACAGACGCGCAGGTTGCAGTCCTACATGACGATGATGGCGAACGCGTCCGTGGGCGCCTAACATGAACTCAGCCAGTTCTTCACCCAGCTGTTCCACGACCCAACCACGGAGGTATCGTCATGGCATCGAATCAAGGCGGCAAGGGTAGCAAGCAGAGCAGCGATGGCAGCAACACCGGTAATCGCGGCTTTGCATCGATGGACCCGCAGCGGCAGCGCGAAATCGCGTCGGAAGGCGGCAAGGCGGCGCATGCGTCGGGCAATGCCCACGAATTCACCCCGGAAGAAGCGCGCCGCGCCGGCTCCATGAGCCACAAGAACGATGGCAACAGCCAGAGCGGGCGCGGCGGTTCGTCCGAACAGCATGCCAAGGCGGGTGCGCAGAGCCGCAAGAACGACAAGAAATAAGCGCCGGGGCCCGCCACCGCCACCGCCAGCTTCGGCTGGCGGTTTCATTTCATGCCATCCTCGGACGGCGCTTACCTGGCCAGGCTTGACTTGAAGCTGGCCTGCAGGTAAGCCGATCCGATCGACCGGAACAATTCCAGCGGCACCGCCGTCCCCATCGCCTGATAGCCGAAGTCGTTCGGGTGCAAGTGGTCGCCACTGTCATAGGCCGGCAGCAGGCGTGCCGGGTGGCTGGGATCGCGCGTCACGCGGTCGAAGTCGATCACGCCATCGAACTCATCGCTCGAGCGGATCCAGCTGTTGACGGCCTGGCGCACCACCTCCTTCTCGGGCGAGTAATAGCCGGCACCTTCGAAAGGCGTCAGCGTGGCGCCGTAGACGGCGATACCCCTGGCATGGGCACGCGCGATCACCTGGCGGTAGCCGGCGATCAAGTCGCCGCTCGACACCGGATTGGTGGCCGAGCTGTTGCCGATGTCATTGATCCCGATCATCAAGGTCATGTAGCGCACGCCCGCGGTCGCCAGCACGTCGCGGTCGAAGCGTTCCAGGATGCTGCGGCCGGCCAGCGAGCCTTCGGGCGGATTCGACAGCAGGCGGTTGCCGCTGATGCCCCGGTTGACCACGCCCAGGCTGTTGTTGATGCCGGCCACCGGATCGCGCACGATCTGCAGGCGCCGCGCCAGCCAGTCCGGCCAGCGGTTGTTGGTGTCGGGCGTGCTGCGGGTGCCGTCGGTGATGGAATCGCCCAGGGTGACGATGGCGGCGCCCCCACCGGTGACGTCGACTTCGGTCAGGAAGGGCCAGGACAGGATGGTCCTCTGGGTCGGCAGCGAGGCGGCGCCGCTGAAGTCGCCCGGCAGCGACACGTAATTGGTCTGGCTGGCGGTGCCATGGATGGTGGTGGCGCCCTGGGTGCCCGGCAAATACAGGCTGATTGCCAGGTCGGACAGGGCCGGCACGTTCAGGTCGACCGGGTCGGACAGTACCGGTGCGCCCGGCGGAATGACGATGCCGGGGTTGCCGCTGAAGGTCAGCGCACGGTCGGTGCCGGCCTGGATGTCGGCCCCCCCGGCGCGCAGGGCGACGTGGGCGCCGCCGATGCGCAGCGGCGTGGAGCCCATCTCGTTCGAGAGGCGGATGCGCACCCGGGTGCCGCCGATGCTGGTGTGCACGATCAGGCGCACGGTCTGGTCGGTGAAGACCTGGGTGCTGGCCGGCAGCGGCGGACCGCCAGGTCCCGCGCCCCAGGTGCCGACCCAGCGTTCGGCGTTCCAGCCCTGGGCATGTACCGGCGGCGGCTGCCAGGCCAGCACCGCGGCCAGGCCGATGCCGGCCAGCAGGAAGCCGCGGCGGGCCGCTTGCGGATGGAGACGGCGGGGCCGCCAGCCAGACAGCATGTCACGCCCGGCGTCCAGCAGGGCAGGCAAACTATGGAAACTGAGCTTCATGATTGCGCTCCTAGTGTGGTGCGTCCATGGCGCCGCGCGGAAAGCGCGATGCGCTATGCATGGGTTCGCTGAGCCAATCTAGGCGGCCTCGACCGTGGCGGCAAGGGCAGGGCGGTCACAGCCCTTGATCTGGCGCTAACCCGCATCGCATAGGTGTTCAACAAGGAATTTGTTAGCGTTATCAAAGGCTTGGACACGTGAGCTCGCTTGGACACGCCCCGTCCGTGGCGTACAATTGCTCTTTATTTAACAAGGTGTCCCATGCGCGCTATCGAAATCACCCAGCCCGGCGGCCCGGAAGTCCTGCAGCCCTGCGAGCGTCCGCTGCCCGAACTCAAGCCGGGCGAAGTCCTGATCAAGGTCCATGCCGCCGGCGTCAACCGCCCGGACGTGTTCCAGCGCCTCGGCCAGTATTCGGTCCCGCCCGGCGCCTCGGACTTGCCGGGTCTGGAGGTAGCGGGCGAGATCGTCGACGGCGACCTCGGCGACAGCGGCTTCGGCAAGGGCGACCTGGTGTGCGCGCTGGTGCAAGGAGGCGGCTATGCGGAATACTGCGCCGCGCCCCTCCAGCAATGCCTGCCGGTGCCCCAGGGTTTGTCGGCACTGGAAGCGGCTTCGCTGCCGGAAACCTTTTTCACGGTGTGGAGCAATGTGTTCCAGCGCGCGGGACTCCAGCCTGGCGAGACCCTGCTGGTGCAGGGCGGCAGCTCCGGCATCGGGGTCACCGCCATCCAGGTCGCCAGGGCGCTGGGCCACCGCGTGTTCGCCACCGCCGGCACGCTTGAAAAATGCCGGGCCTGCGAGGCCCTCGGCGCCGAGCGCGCCATCAATTACAAGGAAGAAGATTTTGTTGCCGTGGTCAAGGAACTGACCGGAGGCAAGGGTGTCGACGTGGTGCTGGACATGGTCGGCGGCGATTACGTGGCGCGCGAAGTGAGCTGCCTGGCGGACGACGGCCGCATCGTCATCATCGCGCTGCTCGGCGGGGCCAAGGCCAACGTCGACCTGGGCCAGGTGCTGCGCCGGCGCCTGACCATCACTGGCTCGACCCTGCGTCCGCGCCCGGTGGCGTTCAAGGCGCAGATCGCGCGCGAATTGCGCGAACGCGTATGGCCGCTGCTGGCCGCCGGTAGCATCAAGCCCGTGATTTACAAGACCTTCCCGCTGGAGGATGCTGCCCGGGCGCATGCGCTGATGGAGAGCAGCGAGCATGTCGGAAAGATCGTACTGGTTTTGAAAACTGAGTAGGAAATGAGATGCAAGCAACTAAGTTAGCAACAGCGGTGGTCAGCCATTGTTTGACCGTATTTTCAACGACCGCTAAAATAGCGGGTTATTTGACCGTGGGGTTGTGATGCGTGCCAAACTCATCGTAGGCAATTGGAAGATGAATGGCAGCCGCGCGGGCAACGCAGGGCTGCTGGCCGACATCGCCGCGGGCTTGAAGGATGCGCCTGCCGCTTGCGCGGTGTGTGTGCCTTCGCCCTATCTGCAGCAGTGCGAGGAAGTGCTGTCCGGCACCCCGATCGCCTGGGGTGCGCAAGATGTGTCGGTGCACGGCTTCGGCGCCTTCACGGGCGAAGTGTGCGCCAAAATGCTGTCCGAATTCGACTGCCGTTACGTCATCGTCGGCCACTCGGAGCGTCGCGCCTACCATATGGAAAGCAGCGAGATGGTGGCCAGCAAGGCGCTGGCGGTGCTGGCCGAGGGCATGACGCCGATCGTCTGTGTCGGCGAAACCCTGGAACAGCGCGAGGCGGGCAAGACCGAAGCAGTGGTCGGCGCCCAGCTCGACGCGGTGCTGGAAAAGCTGGAAGCGGACGCCGTGATGAAGATCGTCGTGGCCTACGAGCCGGTGTGGGCGATCGGCACCGGCAAGAACGCCACGCCGGAGATGGCGCAGGCAGTGCATGCCCACCTGCGCGCGCGCATTGCGGCGAAAAACGGCGAGGCGGCGCGGCGCATCGCCATCCTGTACGGCGGCAGCATGAAACCGGAGAATGCCCGGGAATTGCTGGCGCAGCCGGACATCGATGGCGGCCTGATCGGCGGGGCGGCATTGAAAGCCCAGGATTTTCTCGGCATTATTCATGCCGCAAAGTAAATCCGTGGCGACGGATTGATGTGATGCCCGGACTGCGGCCCGGGCGTAATATGCAGCACCCGAATTTGCAACGTAGTTAAACCTTGGAATGGAATAAATAATGAACGTGTTGTTCAATCTGATCGTTGTGGTGCAAGTCGTGTCGGCCCTGGCCATCATCGGGCTGGTGCTGGTCCAGCATGGCAAGGGCGCCGACATGGGTGCCGCTTTCGGTTCCGGCGCGTCCGGCAGCCTGTTCGGTGCCAGCGGTTCGTCGAACTTCCTGTCGAAGTCGACCGCCGTCGCCGCCGCCGTGTTCTTCGCGTCGACCCTTGCCCTGGCCTACTTCGGCAGCAACCGTCCGCACGCCAATGTCGGTGGCGGCGTGATGGAAGGCGTCACCGCACCGGCAGCCAAGGCCCCGGCAGTGCCGACCGGCAGCGAAGGCGTGCCTGGCGCGACCGCGCCTGCCGCCACCGCTCCGGCCGCAGCCCCTGCGCCGGCCCCGGCCCAGGACGTGCCTGCAGCACCGGCTGCCGCAGCACCGGCTGCCCCGGCGAAGTAATCCGGCATCGATCGCGCCGCGCCTCCCCGCGCGGCACCAGGCCTGGCACCCGCAGCCAGTCCGGCCACGAGGCCGACAGCGCACCGTCCGCGACGGTCACCGCTGCCGGCCTTTTTCATTGGCTTTTCGCCCCACAAGGCTCGCAAATAGCCGCCGCCAGGCCATCGCCGACCTTGCCGACAAGGCCTCTTCCGTATAAGATGTCTTATATAAGACAGTAGATAGAAGTAATGATCTACAGCGATGCGAAGCGCGGCGCCCCGACCGCCGCGCACACCGGTCTTGCAGAGTGCATATTGCTCTTATGCGGGCAGGTAGCAGCATCAGCACTTCGTGGAAACGCTGAAGTGCGAATCCCGTATTCAAAAAGTTGAGAAAAATAGTATTTTTCCTTGTGCTAGGTCAATTTGATCATTGATAAATCCTAGTAAGGCAATGTAGAATACTGGTCTCCAGCCGACGTGGTGAAATTGGTAGACACGCTATCTTGAGGGGGTAGTGGCGCAAGCTGTGCGAGTTCGAGTCTCGCCGTCGGCACCAGAATGCAGAAGCCAGTTAGGGCGCATGAGCTACGCTCTTCGCCTTGACTGGCTTTTTTACGAGGATTTGTCGGAGGCTTTGAAGAACCGTCGCAACGCGGTGGTGATTCAGGCCCGAGAAGCCCAGATCGTACCTGGGAAAAGCTCGAAAAACCGTCGCGAGCGGCAGCAATGGTGATTGAGAAGCGCAGCTGTACAAGCGTACAGCGTGCATCGCAGACCGTCAGTGCAACGCTTAGCAGGTTTTTCTGGCTTCCAGGGTACGGCGAGCCTCGAAGGTCAGGATTGCAACGCGTAGCAGGTGATTCACAGTCTCCAGTCGCTCAGGTCCTGGTGGAAGGTATCGAAGCCAGGTTTGAGCGGTGTGGTACTGCAGTCTCTGCAGTGTTTTATCAACCGATCGTTCAGCCAAGGCTTCATTGTGAACCTCGAGAACTATTTCCCCGTCCTACTCTTTTTGCTGATCGGCACCATCGTCGGTCTCGCTTCGCAGTTCCTTGGTCGTGTGGTGGGTCCCCACCGTCCCGATGCAGCTAAACTGTCTCCCTATGAATGCGGCTTCGAAGCCTTCGAAGATGCGCGCATGAAATTCGACGTCAGGTACTACCTGGTCGCGATCCTGTTTATTTTGTTTGATCTGGAAACGGCATTCTTCTTCCCCTGGGGCGTCTCGATGCGCGAACTGGGCTGGCAGGCGTTCGTCACGATGATGGTCTTCATCGCTGAATTCGTCGTCGGTTTCTGGTACATCTGGAAGAAAGGTGCCCTTGATTGGGAATAAGCCATGGCTATTGAAGGCGTTTTAAACGAAGGTTTTGTTACCACCACAGCCGACAAGCTGATCAACTGGGCGCGCACCGGCTCCATGTGGCCGATGACGTTCGGTCTGGCTTGCTGCGCAGTCGAGATGATGCATGCGGGCGCCGCCCGTTATGACCTCGACCGTTTCGGCGTCGTGTTCCGCCCGTCGCCGCGCCAGTCCGACGTGATGATCGTGGCCGGTACCCTGTGCAACAAGATGGCACCGGCACTGCGCAAGGTGTACGACCAGATGGCCGAGCCGCGCTGGGTCATCTCGATGGGCACCTGCGCCAACGGCGGCGGCTACTACCACTATTCCTATTCCGTCGTGCGCGGTTGCGACCGCATCGTGCCGGTCGACGTGTATGTCCCGGGTTGCCCGCCGACCGCGGAAGCGCTGCTGTACGGCATCATCCAGCTGCAGAACAAGATCAAGCGCACCAATACCATCGCGCGTTAATCAAGCCGGTCCCAAACACCATGACGACAAAAATCGAAGCCCTTGAACTCGCCCTGAAGAATGCGCTGGGCGAGGGCGCTGCCATTACCGTGGCGCTGGGCGAAGTAACGGTAGTTGTGAAGGCCCCAGAGTACCTGGCCTCCATGCAGAAACTGCGCGACGATCCGGCGCTGCGTTTCGAAGAGATGATCGACCTCTGCGGCGTCGACTATTCCTCCTACGGCGAAGGCACCTGGGACGGCCTGCGCTTTGCGGTGGTCGTGCACCTGCTGTCGCTCGAGCACAACTGGCGCGTACGCGTGCGCGTGTTCGCGCCCGACGACGACATGCCGCTGGTCCAGTCGATCACCGGCATCTGGCGCTCCGCCAACTGGTTCGAGCGCGAAGCGTTCGACCTGTTCGGCATCCTGTTCGAAGGCCACGGCGACCTGCGCCGCATCCTGACCGACTATGGCTTCATCGGCCATCCGTTCCGCAAGGACTTCCCGATCTCGGGCTATGTCGAAATGCGTTACGACCCCGAACAGAAGCGCGTGATCTACCAACCGGTGACGATCGAACCGCGCGAGAACATTCCGCGCGTGATCCGCGAAGAAACCTACGGGATGAAATAATGGCTGAGCTTAAGAATTACACCCTGAACTTTGGTCCGCAGCACCCGGCAGCGCACGGCGTGCTGCGCCTGGTGCTGGAGCTGGACGGCGAAGTGATCCAGCGCGCCGACCCGCACATCGGCCTGCTGCACCGCGGCACCGAGAAGCTGGCCGAGACCCGCACCTACCTGCAGTCCGTGCCTTACATGGACCGCCTGGACTACGTCTCGATGATGTGCAACGAGCACGGTTACGTGCTGGCGATCGAGAAGCTGCTCGGCCTGGAAGTGCCGATCCGCGCCAAGTACATCCGCACGATGTTCGACGAGATCACCCGCATCCTGAACCACCTGATGTGGCTGGGCGCGCACGCGCTGGACATCGGCGCGATGGGCCCTTTCCTGTACGCTTTCCGCGACCGTGAAGATCTGTTCGACGTCTATGAAGCGGTGTCGGGCGCGCGCATGCACGCGGCCTACTACCGCCCGGGCGGCGTCTACCGCGACCTGCCGGACCAGATGCCGCAGCACAAGCCGTCGCTGGTGCGCAGCCAGAAGGCCGTGGACGAGCTGAACGAAATCCGCCAGGGCTCCGTGCTCGACTTCATCGAAGGCTTCACCCAGCGCTTCGACGGCTACGTCGACGAATACGAAACCCTGCTGACGGACAACCGCATCTGGAAACAGCGTACCGTCGGCATTGGCGTGGTCTCGCCGGAAGATGCGAAAGCGATGGGCTTCACCGGCGCCATGCTGCGCGGCTCGGGCATCGCCTGGGACTTGCGCAAGGTGCAGCCGTATGCCGCCTACGACAAGGTCGAGTTCGACATCCCGGTCGGCACCAACGGCGACTCCTACGACCGCTACCTGGTGCGCGTGGAAGAGCTGCGCCAGGCCAACCGCATTATCAAGCAATGCGTGGCCTGGCTGAATGCGAACCCGGGTCCGGTCATGACCAGCAATCACAAGATTGCACCGCCGTCGCGCGTGGACATGAAGACCAACATGGAATCGCTGATCCACCACTTCAAACTGTTCACCGAAGGCTTCCACGTGCCGCCGGGCGAGGCGTATGCCGCGATCGAACATCCGAAGGGCGAGTTCGGCGTCTACATCGTGTCCGACGGCGCCAACAAGCCTTACCGCCTGAAGCTGCGTACCCCGGACTACGTCCACCTGCAGAGCCTGGATGAAATGGCACGCGGCCACATGATCGCCGACGCCGTGACCATCATCGGTACCCAGGACATCGTGTTCGGCTCCATCGACCGTTGAGTCGGTAGACAAGAAGAGGCAAAGAGAATGTTATCTGAGCAGTGCTTACAAAAAATCGACCGCGAGCTGGCCAAATACCCGGCTGACCAGCGTCAATCGGCCGTCATGGCCGCTTTGGCCCACGCGCAGGTCGAAAAAGGCTGGCTGTCGCCCGAGACGATGCAGGAAGTCGCCGACTACATCGGCATGCCTGCGATCGCCGTGCAGGAGGTGGCCACCTTCTACAACATGTACAACCTGAAGCCGGCCGGCAAGAACAAGATCACCGTCTGCACCAACCTGCCGTGCGCCCTGTCGGGCGGCGAGCGGGCAGGGCAGCGTTTGAAAGATGCGCTCGGCATCGATTACCGCGGCACCACCGAAGACGGCCAGTTCACCCTGGTCGAAGGCGAATGCATGGGCGCCTGCGGCGACGCACCGGTCATGCTGGTGAACAACCACCGCATGTGCTCGTTCATGAGCGACGAGAAGATCGATGCCCTGCTGGAGGAATTGAACAAATGACCAGCCTGCACAATCGTCACATCAATCCGCTGATCCTGAAGGACCTGGACGGCGACAACTGGCGCCTGGCGGAATACGTCAAGCGCGGCGGCTACTCGGCCCTGCGTCGCATCCTGGAAGAAGGGATCACGCCGGAACAGATCATCGCCGACCTGAAGGCCTCGGGCCTGCGCGGCCGCGGCGGCGCCGGTTTCCCGACCGGCCTGAAGTGGAGCTTCATGCCGCGCCAGTTCCCGGGCCAGAAATACCTCGTCTGCAACACCGACGAAGGCGAACCGGGTACCTTCAAGGACCGCGACATCATCCGTTACAACCCCCATGCGCTGATCGAAGGCATGGCCATCGGTGCGTTCGCCATGGGCATCACCGTGGGCTACAACTACATCCACGGCGAGATCTTCCAGGAATACCTGCGCTTCGAAGAGGCGCTGGAAGAGGCGCGCGCCGCCGGCTTCCTGGGCGATAACATCCTGGGTACACCGTTCAGCTTCCAGTTGCACGCGCACCACGGTTATGGCGCCTACATCTGCGGCGAGGAAACCGCGCTGCTCGAATCGCTGGAAGGCAAGAAGGGCCAGCCGCGCTTCAAACCGCCGTTCCCGGCCTCGTTCGGCCTGTACGGCAAGCCGACCACCATCAACAACACCGAGACCTTCGCGGCCGTGCCGTTCATCCTGAACGTCGGTCCGGAAAACTACCTCGGCATGGGCAAGCCCAACAACGGCGGCACCAAGATCTTCTCGATCTCGGGCGACGTCGAGCGTCCGGGCAACTACGAGG